>WBZL01000239.1_pt1 | contig 60540 bp, 47 predicted proteins | sample 5204291 | NCBI WGS metagenome assembly WBZL01 (sample SAMN12344345, study PRJNA552823) | activated sludge metagenome | biome: Activated sludge suspended growth; feature: Nitrification reactor; material: Wastewater; isolation source: activated sludge from nitrification reactor of wastewater... | reverse complement strand
GGAACCGTCGTCGTTCAGTGTGGCGAGCGTGTGCTTCATCCACTCGGCGTCGTCGCGGGTGGGGTAGTCGTCTCGGGCGTGGGCGCCGCGGCTCTCGGTGCGGGCCCGGGCGCTCTTGACCGTGACGTCGGCGAGGTCGAGCAGGTAGCCGACCTCGAGGGCCTCGGTCAGGTCGTAGTTGAAGGTGTCGCCCTTGTCGGTGATCGAGACCTTCTCGTAGGCGTCCTTCAGCGAGGCGACGGTGGCCTCGGCCTTGCCCAGCGACTCGTCGGTGCGGAACACGGTGGCGTACTTGGTCATGTCGTCCTGGAGGGTGTCGCGGATCACCGCGTAGTTCTCCCCGCCGGTGGCGTTCTTCAGCTTCTCGATGCGGTCGGCCACGTCCCGCTCGGCGCCGGGCGCCAGCTCCGGCATGCCCACGCTGTTCACGTAGCGGGCCATGTCCTTGCCGCCGCGACGGCCGAACACGACGATGTCGAGCAGCGAGTTGGTGCCGAGGCGGTTGGCGCCGTGCACCGAGACGCAGGCGCACTCGCCGGCGGCGTACAGGCCCGGCAGCACCGTGTTGTCGGCGTCGATCACGGCCTGGCCGTCGACGTTGGTGGGGATGCCGCCCATGGCGTAGTGGGCCGTGGGCTGGATCGGGATCGGGTCCTTCTTGGGCTCGATGCCCTGGTAGGTCCGCACGAAGTCCGAGATGTCGGGGAGCTTCGCGTCGATCTGCTCGGGGGGCAGGTGGGTGAGGTCCAGGTGGACGTAGTCCCCGTTGATGCCGCAGCCCCGGCCCTCGAGGATCTCGGTCATGATCGACCGGGAGACCATGTCGCGGGGGGCGAGGTCCTTCACGGTCGGGGCGTAGCGCTCCATGAAGCGCTCGCCGTCCTTGTTGCGCAGGATGCCGCCCTCGCCGCGGGCCGCCTCCGACAGCAGGATGCCGAGCTTGTAGATGCCGGTCGGGTGGAACTGGAAGAACTCCATGTCCTGCATGGGGATGCCTCGGCGCAGGAGCAGGCCGGGGCCGTCGCCGGTGAGGCTCACCGCGTTGGAGGACACCTTGAACATGCGCCCGAAGCCGCCGGAGGCGAACAGCACGCCCTTGGTCTGGAAGACGTGGAGGTCGCCCGTGGCCATCTCGTAGGCCACCACCGCCGAGACCCGCTTGCCGGCGTCGCTGTCGGGATCCTCGGTGAAGGCGATGTCGAGGACCTGGAACTCGTTGAAGAAGTTCACGCCCCGCTTCACGCACTGCTGGAAGAGGGTCTGCAGGATCATGTGGCCCGTGCGGTCGGCCGAGTAGCAGGCCCGGCGCACGGGCGCCTCGCCGTGGTTGCGGGTGTGCCCGCCGAAGCGGCGCTGGTCGATCTTGCCCTCGGGCGTGCGGTTGAACGGCAGGCCGAAGTGCTCGAGCTCGATGACCGCGTCGATCGCCTCCCGGCACATCACGTCGATGGCGGGCTGGTCACCGAGGTAGTCCGCGCCCTTCACCGTGTCGAACGCGTGCCACTCCCACGAGTCGTCCTCGACGTTGGCGAGGGCCGCGCACATGCCGCCCTGGGCGGCGCCGGTGTGCGAGCGGGTGGGGTAGAGCTTGGTGAGGACCGCCACGTGGCACTGGCCTGCGACCTCGATGGCGGCACGGAGGCCGGCGCCTCCGGCGCCGACGATCACCGCGTCGTAGCTGTGGTGATGGACTTTCACAACGCCACTTTTCCACGCGTCGCGGGGTGGCACCGCATCGACGGTGCCGGACGGGGGTGGAGGCGCCTCTACACTTCGCTGACGGTGGCGGAGACCAAGACGATGACGAGAGCCGAATCGCAGGAGCGGACGAGGCAGGCGCTGCTCGCCGCGGCTGCCGCGCGCTTCTCCGAGCAGGGCTACCTGGGCACCACCCTCGCCCAGGTGGCGGCGGACGCGGGCCTCACCAAGGGCGCCGTCTACGCCAACTTCACCTCGAAGGCCGACCTCTTCCTCGAGGTCCGCAAGGCGTGGACGTTCAGTGGCCTGCCCGAGGTCGCGGAGCGACTCGAGGGCGTCACCGACATCGAGACCTGCATGACCGTCGTCGCCGACTGGATCGCCACCTTCGCCGACGAGAGCGCCAACCGGCAGCGGGCCAACCTCGAGTACCTCGTGGAGGCCAACCGCTCGGCGGACACCGCCGCGGCGTTCCGCGATCCGTGGCACGAGACGGGGCAGCTCATCAAGGGCCTCGTGGTGGGCGAGTTCCGGCGCCTCGCCGGCCTGGAGATCGACCCCGACGACCTCGACGACCACGTCGACGTCCTGGTCGCGGCCATCATCGGCCTCGGCATCCTGCGCAGCCTCGACCCCGCCGTGCGCTCGGACGCCTACCGCTTGGCGGTGCGCAACTTCTGCGCCGCCGCGGCCTCGCTGGCCCGCTGAGCCCGGCGCGGCCCGTGCCCGCACCGGGCGGGTGCACGGGGTGACTTGACCCGCCGGTTACACCGTGTCACGGTCTGAGACCGAGGGTATCGGGCCGTTCCGCCGCGAGGCGGTGCCACGCTCGCCGTCACGGTCCCCTTCACCACCGTGACGGACCCTCCCTTGCCTTGGGCGTGCCCGGGAAGGGGCTCGGGGAACCGGTTTCCCCACGGTCGCTTCCCGGGCGGCGGGGCGCCCCGGGTGGACTCGCTCCCGCCGCGGGCCGCCGGCCCGGCCCGGCAGGTGCGCCCCGTCCGGCCGGTGGTCCGAGCCGGCGCCGCCGGCTCAGGCGATGGTGGTGGCGTAGTGGTTGGCGACCCGCTCGACGCGCTCGCCGGCGCCCCCGTCACCCGCACGGCCGGCGAGGCCGGCGCCGACCAACTCGAGGTCGATCGTCACCCGGCCCGGGGCGGCGGGCACCTCGAGGTCGATGGCGCCGATGCGGGTGCACTCGTCGGCGGCGACGTCGCCCTGCCAGGCCCAGGAGCGCTCGCCGCCGGTCCAGCGCACGGTGGCGCCGACCCGCGCGCCCGCGAGGTCGTGGTGGAGGTCGGAGACCACGTGCACGTCGAGGGCGAGGCGGCTGCCGGGCAGGAGCTCGGCCGGCGGGCGGTCGCACACGACGATGACCGGCCGGCAGGCCTCGACGAGGGCCACGTGGCCGGCCTTCGGCGCGCGGTCGTGGCCGAGCACCGACCAGGTGACCGCCGGGTGGCCGTCGGCGAAGCAGAACTGGGCGAAGCCCCCGGTGGGTCGGTACTTGAGCTTGCGGAGGGCCTCGACGTGGTGCTTGACGACCTCGGCCTGGTACCGCTGCGTGGCGTCGCGCCACTCGTCGAAGGTGGCGAAGTCGGCGGGCGGGACGTAGCGGTCGAACTGGCTCTTCTGCAGGTTGTGGGTTCGGGCCAGACGCGGCCAGTCCAGCTCGGGCCAGCGCTCGGGCTCGCAGAAGGACGCGTCCTCCGGCACCGCCTGCGCGCCGAACTCGGTCACGAACCGGGCGAGGCGGGGGAGCCGGCGCAGGAAGGTGGGGAAGTCCCGCTCGTCGCCGAAGTACCACCCGAAGTAGGCGTGGGTGTCGGTGCCGTCGAGCTGCGGCAGGTGCGGGAACATCCCCGAGTTGGGGATCACCGGTCGTGACGGGTCGGCCTTGCGCAGCGCCCGCTTGATCGAGCGGTCGAGCACCGTGCGGTTCCAGGTGGGCAGCTCCTGGGCGGCGAGTGCCTTCACCGCGAGCTTGCGCACGGCGGCGGGGTCGCCGAGCTGCTCGGCGTCGATGTCGATGGCCATGGGCTCGTTGTGCCCACACCAGATCGCGACCGACGGGTGGTGGCCGAGCAGCTCGACCGCCTTGCGGGCCTGGCGGATGGCCTGCTTGCGGACGCCCCGGGCGTAGCCCCACTGGAGGGGGAGGTCCTGCCAGAGCAGCAGGCCCGCCTCGTCGGCGGCGTCGTAGAGCTCGGGTCGGGTGATGTGGGCGTGCAGGCGCAGGAGGTCGAGGCCCGTGTCCCTGGCGAGGGCGACGTCGCGCCGCAGCTCGTCGGGCGTGGCCTCGGCGAGGGCCTGGCGGGTGGGGCCCTGGTTCGAGCCCTTCAGGAAGAGGCGCTCGCCGTTGATGACGGCGATCCAGTTGCGCAGCTCGACCGTGCGGAAGCCGAGGCGGCGGGTCACGAGGTGGCTCACCTCGCCGCCCTCGGGGGCGACCTCGATGGTCACGTCGTGGAGGGGCTGCCCGCCGAGCGACCACGGCCACCACCGCTCGGGGTCGGCCACCGAGATCGACCACTCCACCCGGTTCGCGCCGGCGGCGAGCGGGTGGTCGGCCACCTGCTCGGCGAGCACCTCGTCCGAGCCGGCGGGCCGGACGGTCGTGCGCACCTGCACGGACCCGGCCTCGAGGGTGTCGACCACGGCGGCCAGGGCGACCGTGGCCGAGGTCTCGGACGCCTCGGTGCAGATCATCGACGGTCGGCGGAACCGGACCGGCCCCGTCTCCTCGAGGCGTACGGGCCGCCAGATGCCGCCCGGGTTGCGGTCGCGATCGTGGCAGTCCCAGTGCTGGAACACGCCGGTGAGGTTGCGCTTGGCGGCGCGGTCGAGCTGGGGTGAGCAGATCACCTCGAGGGCGAGGGCGTGCTCGGACCGTGCCCGGAGCGCCTCGGTCACCTCGAAGGTGTGGTGGAAGAAGTAGCCCTCGGTGGCGCCGACGTAGCCCTCGTCGAGCCAGACGTCGCCCTGGTAGAAGACGCCGTCGAGCACGAGCCACGAGCGGCGGTCCTCCGCGGGGGCGTCGGCCTCGAACGCCCGGCGGTAGAGGAGGGGCCCGTCCGCCTCCGCGAACGCCGGCGTGGACTGCCAGTGCCCGGGCACCTCGACGGGCTCCCAGGCGTCGTCGTCGAACCCGTCGGTCGCGTACGAGCGCCGCAGCTCCTCGTCGGCGATCGCCGCACGCCACGTCCCCGACAAGTCGGTGCTCAAGGGGTCCGAGGGTACCGGCGCCCGACGCCCGCGGCGGAAGCGGCCCCCGGTAGGTTGGCGCGCATGTCGTCGCGACCCGCCACCATCGGCCAGCTCCGCGAGTCCGGCTGGGAGTCCGTCCCGGTCAAGGAGGAGGTGCGCCGCAACGCCGTGGCCAAGATCGCGGCCGGCGAGCCGTTGTTCGAGAAGGTGCTCGGCTACGAGGAGACGGTCCTCCCGCAGCTCGAGAACGCCCTCCTCGCGGGCCACGACGTGATCTTCCTGGGCGAGCGGGGCCAGGCCAAGACCCGCATGATCCGCTCGCTCACCGGCCTGCTCGACGAGTGGCTGCCGATCGTCGTGGGCTCGGAGATCAACGACGACCCGTACCACCCCGTCTCCAAGCACGCCCGGGACCTCGTGGCCGAGCACGGCGACGACACGAACATCGAGTGGGTCCACCGCGACCAGCGCTACGGCGAGAAGCTGGCCACCCCCGACACGTCGATCGCCGACCTCATCGGCGAGGTCGACCCCATCAAGGTGGCCGAGGGCCGCTACCTCTCCGACGAGCTGACCCTCCACTACGGCCTCGTCCCCCGCACGAACCGCGGCATCTTCGCCATCAACGAGCTGCCCGACCTCTCCGAGCGCATCCAGGTCGGCCTGCTGAACGTGCTGGAGGAGCGCGACGTGCAGGTGCGGGGCTACAAGATCCGGCTGCCGCTCGACGTGATGCTGTTCGCCTCGGCCAACCCCGAGGACTACACGAACCGCGGGCGCATCATCACCCCGCTGAAGGACCGCTTCGGCGCCCAGATCCGCACCCACTACCCGCTCGATGTCGAGACCGAGGTCGCCATCGCCCGCCAGGAGGCGGCGCCGTTCGACGTCGAGGGCGTGCGGGTGTCGGTGCCCGACTACATGAGCGAGATCGTGGCCACCATCAGCCACCTCGCCCGCCAGAGCCCGCACATCAACCAGGCGTCGGGCGTGTCCGTGCGCCTCACCGTCTCCAACGAGGAGACGCTCGTGGCCAACGCCATCCGGCGGTCGCTGCACCTCGGCGAGCGCGACGTGGTGCCCCGCGTGAGCGACCTCGACGCCCTGGTGTCCTCCACCGCCGGCAAGGTCGAGATCGAGTCGATCGAGGAGGGACGCGACGCCCAGATCGTCGAGCAGATCATGAAGGGCGCCGTCCTCACGGTGTTCAAGGAGTACTTCGAGGTGGGCGACCTGCGGGAGGTCCTCGACGCGTTCGAGGGCGGCACCGTGGTCAACGCCGGCGAGGACGTCACCGCCGACGACTACGTCGCGCTCGTGGCCGACATCCCGGCGCTGCGCGAGGCGGTCCGCAAGCTCACCGACGACGAGTCGCCCGCCGCCGTGGCCGGCGCGGTCGAGCTCGTCCTCGAGGGCCTCCACCTCTCCAAGCGCCTCAACAAGGAGGCCGTGGGGGCCCGCGCCACCTACCGGGGGCGCTGACCGCCCGACCTCGCGGCGCGCGGCGCCGTCGCGGGGCACGATGGTGGCCATGGCCACCGCCAAGGACGCCGCCCGCACCTACCAGGCCGACTACGCCGCCGTGTTCGACGCCGCCGCCCGCGCCGCGGCCCGCTGCGGGATGGGGGTGAAGTCCGCCGATCCCGCCAGCGGGGTGCTCACCCTCTCGACCTCGATGACGTTGATGTCCTGGGGTGAGAACCTCGGGGTGCAGGTGGGCCAGGTCGAGCCCGGTGTGATGCAGGTGTCGATCCGCTCGGACGTGAAGTTCGGCCTCGTCGACTGGGGCAAGAACACCAAGAACATCAACCAGTTCTTCGCTGCCCTCGACGCCGAGCTGGGCCTGACCGGGCCGCTCCCCGGGGTGCCGCCTCAGCAGGTGCCCCAGCAGATGGCGCCCGGTCCGCACGGTGCGCTGTCGCCCCGGCCGGTGTTCACCCCCGGCGTCGGCGTGCCCGGCCCCGGCCCCGTCGGCCCCGCACCGGTGGCTCCCGCGGCGCCCGGGCCGCCGGCGGGCTGGCACCCCGACCCCGCCGGCCGCCACGAGTACCGCTACTGGGACGGCGTGGCCTGGACCGACCAGGTCAGCGACGCCGGCGTGGTGGCCGCCGACCCGCTGACCTAGTCCTCCTTCTGGGGCAGGAGATCGCGCCCCGCCCAGTCGGACGCCAGCGCGGCCGAGCCGCGGGGCTTGCGATCGCGGTCGAAGAGGCCGAACGGCACCGAGTAGCCGTGGAGCCACTCGTAGTTGTCGATCCCCGTCCAGTGGAAGAAGCCCCGGACGTCGACGCCGTCGGCGGCGGCCGACGCCAGCTCCGCGAGCGAGTCGCGCAGGATCTCCTCCCGCCAGTCGTCGTCGGTCGTCCCCACGCCGTGCTCGGCCACCAGCAGCGGCTTGCCGGGGAGCTCGTCGGCGAGGCGGCGCAGCACGATGCCGAGGCCCTCGCTCCACGGGGCGTAGCCGAGCGGGCCGACCCGGGCGTCGGCGGGGTACGGCACGAACGGCCGGTCGGGGTCGTCGGCGATCCCGTAGGCGGAGTAGTAGGAGAAGCCGACGAGGTCGAACGACCCCGCCATGTCGGGGATCTCCACGTCGGCCTTCCCCGGGGTGCGCAGCAGTCCGTCGCGCAGCGCGCTGATCCAGCCCCACAGCGCCTCGTCGATGGTGTCGGCCAGGGCGACGACGTGGGGCTCGGTCGAGCGGGGGATGACGGGCGCCAGGTTGTAGACGGTGGCGACGGGCTGGTCGCCGCCCTTGAGCAGCATCCAGGCCTCGTGGTTGGCCAGGTGGATGGCCCGCAGGGCGTCGGAGAACTTCTCGAGGTCCTTGCGGCCGGGCGGGAAGGTGCCGTCCAGCCAGCCGAGCGAGGCGTAGGCGACGGGCTCGTTGATCGGCTTCCACCCGAACACGAGGTCGCCGAAGGTCTCGGCCACGACGTCGACGTGGCGCACCCAGTGGTAGCGCCGCGCCTTCTCGTCGAGGAACCCGCCGAGGTCGTCGGAGAACCACCCCGGGAGGGTGAAGTGGTGCAGGCACACCCACACCGCGATGCCGGCGTCCCGGGCGGCCTGGAGCATCGAGCGGTAGTGCTCGATGGCGTCGCCGTCCCACTTGCCGGGCTCGGGCTCGATCCGCGCCCACTCGATCGACAGGCGGTGGTGGGTCAGGCCGGCGTCGGCCAGCAGCGCGAAGTCGTCCCGGTAGTTGGTGGCGAACCCGTTGCCGTCCCGCGACGCCGGCGCCCGGCCGAGTTGCTCCCACCGGGCCCAGTCGGCCCGCGGGGCGACGCCCTCGGCCTGGGTGGAGGACGCGGCCGTCCCCCACCAGAAGCGAGCCTGGCTCGTCGGATCCCACGTCACGGGCCCATTGTCGCCCGCCCGGGCGGGGACGGGCCGACCGGGTCTCGGCGGGCCGTCCTCCTAGCCTTGACCCCATGGCCCGGCGGACCCGCAGCCTCGTGTCCCGGCTGGCCCCGACCGCGTTCGGCCTCGTGTGCCTGGTGGCGATCGTGGTGGTCGTGGCCCGGACGATGGCCGACGACCCGGCCGCGTCGTCGGGCGGGGCGGACCCGGGCGCGGCGGCGGTGACGAACGACGCCTTCGGGGTGACGACGACCTCGTCGCCGCTGCCCGAGGGGTGCGAGACCGTCGTGGTGTCGCCGCCCGACGCGGCCGAGGAATTCCTCGGCGACCTGTGCCTCCCGGAGGGCGCGGCGCGGGACTCGGTCATCGTGCTGGTCCACGGTGGCGGCGGGTTCGGGGGCGAGCGCAGCGACATGCGGGCGTGGGCGGCGGTGTACCGCGCCGCCGGGTACCCCACGCTGTCCACGGACTACCTGGTCTTCGACGACACCACCCGGTCGCCGGTGTACCCCGAGCCCGAGCAGGACGTGAAGGCCGCCGTGCAGTGGCTACGGGCCAACGGGGCCGAGCACGGCGTGACCGCCGCGCGGGTCGTCGTCCACGGGATCTCCGCCGGCGCCCGCCTCGGCGGCCAGCTCGAGGTGACCCCCGACGACCCCTACTACCAGGACACCGAGCTGTGGCCGGGCACCTCCGACGCCATCGACGGGTTCATCGGCTTCTACGGCTACTACTCCGGCCTGCAGTTCGACGAGGAGCGGTACTACGGCGGTCCGGAGGACAGCCCCGACCCCCTCGTCCGGGGCCGCTGGCAGCGCGCCGACTCGGTCGCCATGGCGGGCGGCGCGGTCGCCCCGGTGCTGCTGGTCCACGGCGAGGACGACGGTCTCGTCGCCGCCGAGCAGAGCGAGCGCTTCGGCGCCGCCCTCGACGCCGTCGGCGTCGACGTGACCGTCGACGTGCGTCCGGGTGAGGGTCACGCGTTCGACCTCGACGAGGACGGCTCGCTGAGCCCGACGGGCGAGGAACTGGCCCCCGAGGTGCTCGCGTGGCTCGACCAGCACGTCGGCTGACCGGCCGCCCGTCTCGGAGGGGCGAGGGGTAGCCTCGGCCTCGTGCTCCGCCGGCGCAAGGCCTCGACCCCCCGCTTCGCCTACTCGCGCTGGGACGGCACCCAGGTGGGGTTCGAGCTCGGCGCCGACGACGTCTTCTCCGAGATCACCGACGACCTGCTGTACCACGGTGACCTGAACGCCGCGCTGCGGCGGATGATGCAGTCGGGCTTCCAGGATCGCAACGGCGAGCGCATGGAGGGCATCCGCGACATGCTCGAGCGCCTGCGCCGGCGCCGCAAGGAGACCCTCGAGCAGCACGACCTCGGCGGCGTCTACGACGACATCGCCGACGAGCTCCGCGAGGTGGTCGAGCTCGAGCGCCAGGGCATCGAGGAGCTCCAGCGCGAGGCCCGCGAGTCGGGCGACGCCCGCCGCCAGGAGCTCACCGACGAGGTCGCCACCGAGCGCAACCTCGCCCTGGACATGCTCCCGCCCGACCTCGCCGGCCAGGTCCGCGAGCTCCAGCAGTACGACTTCACCTCGTCCGAGGCCCGCGAGCGCTTCGACGAGCTGGTGGACAAGCTCCGCGAGCAGCTCATGCAGAGCTACGTGAACCAGATGGCGGGGGCGATGAGCGACATGTCGCCCGAGGACCTCGCCCGCATGAAGGACATGATGGCCGAGCTCAACCAGATGCTCGAGCAGCGCGAGCGGGGCGAGACGCCCGACTTCGACGGCTTCATGGAGCGCTTCGGCGACTTCTTCCCGGAGAACCCCGAGACCCTCGACGAGCTGCTCGAGGTGATGGCCCAGCGCATGGCCGCCATGCAGGCGATGCTCAATTCGATGACGCCCGAGCAGCGGGCCCAGCTGCAGAGCCTGTCCGAGCAGCTGCTCGAGGACATGGACCTGCGCTGGCAGGCCGACCAGCTCGCCGAGAACCTGCGCAACGCCTTTCCGAACGCCGGCTGGGACCGCCAGTACAACTTCAGCGGCCAGGACCCGCTCGGCTTCGCCGAGGCCGCCCAGATGATGGAGGAGCTGGGCGACATCGACCAGCTCGAGAACCTCATGCGGGGGGCCACCAACCCGGGGGCCCTGGCCGAGGCCGACCTCGACAAGGTGCGCGAGCTGCTCGGCGACCAGTCCGCCGAGAGCCTCCAGCGCATCCAGGAGCTGGCCAGGATGCTCGAGGAGGCGGGCCTCATCGAGAACAAGGAGGGTCGCCTCGAGCTCACGCCCCGTGGCCTTCGTCGCGTCGGCGCCAACGCCCTGAACGACCTGTTCACCCACCTCTCCCGCAGCCAGATGGGCAGCCACGAGCTCGAGCGCAAGGGCACGGGCCACGAGCGCACGTACGACACCAAGCCCTACGAGTTCGGCGACCCCTTCAACCTGAGCATCGAGCGCACGGTCCGCAACGCCATCCGCCGCACCGGCGGCGGCACCCCCGTGCGCCTCACGCCCGAGGACTTCGAGGTGGAGGAGACCGAGCAGCTCGTGCGCACCTCGACGGTGCTCATGATCGACCTGTCGCTCTCCATGCCGATGCGGGACAACTTCCTGGCCGCCAAGAAGGTCGCCATGGCCCTGCACTCGCTGATCTCGACGAACTACCCGCGGGACTACCTGGGCCTGGTCGGCTTCAGCGAGATCGCCCGCGACCTCACCCCCGAGCAGCTCCCCGAGGTGTCGTGGGACTTCGTCTACGGCACGAACATGCAGCACGGCTTCCAGATCGCCCGCCGCAAGCTGGCCCGCCAGACCGGCACGAAGCAGATCATCATGATCACCGACGGCGAGCCCACCGCCCACATCCGGGAGAACGGCGAGGTCTTCTTCAACTACCCGCCGGTCCGCGAGACCGTGGACGCCACCCTCACCGAGGTCGCCCGCCTCACCCGCGAGGGCGTGCGCATCAACACCTTCATGCTCGACGCCGACCGCGGCCTGCGCCACTTCGTCGAGCAGATGACCCGCCTGAACAAGGGCCGGGCCTTCTTCACCAGCCCGGACACGCTCGGCGACTACGTGCTGGTCGACTTCATCGAGCAGCGCCGCGCCCTCGTGCGCGGCCGCGGCGACCGCCGCCGCTCGGCCTGACCGACTCGGTCGTGCCGTTGCGGGCGGTGACGATCAGCGGCGTGCCGCGCGGTCCGTGAGGCTCAGTCGACGCCGAGGCCGTCGACCGTCAGCCGGTAGACACCGCCCGCACCGACGGCGATCAGCTGCGCGGCGGCGATCCATGCAACCCCACCGAGCCACCCCGCTGTCCTCAGGCCGCACAGCATCTCTCCGCTGGATCGTGACCAGATCCGGATGGTCCAGTCCGAGGACACGGAGGCGATGTGGGCCTCGTCGGGTGAGAGGGCGCACGCCACCACGGGCGCGTGATGGGCGCGCAGGATCCTGACGGTCGCTCCCGAGGCCGCGTCCCATATGCGCAGGGTCGAATCGAGCGATGCCGACACGATCTGCCGGCCATCGCTGGTCACGGTGCAGTCCGCCACCGGGCCGTCGTGACCGCTGAGCACCGCCTGCGTGGTCGCGCTCGCCAGCCCCCAGACGCGGAGGGTGGTGTCCTGGCCGCCGGAGACCAGCGAGGAACGGTCAGCGGTGACCGCGCACGAGATCACCGGGCCGTCGTGGCCGGCGAATTCCTGCGCGACTCGGCCCGTTCGCAGGTCCCAACTGCGGAGGGTGCCGTCCGTCGAGGAAGACACGCCGGCGAGGGAGTCGCCTGGCCTCTCCGTCGGTACGAGTGCACATCCGGTGATGGGACCGCCGTGTCCGGTGAGGACGTTGGTGCAGCGGCCGGCCGTGAGATCCCAGACCCGGAGCGTGGCGTCGCGAGAGGCCGACAGGGCGACGGACCCGTCCGACGTGACCGCACACCTGACGACCTTGTCGGTGTGCCCCTCGAGGCGATCGACCTCATCGAGGGACGACGGCCCGATCACTCGCAGCGTGCCGTCCCACCGTGCGGTCACGACGCGAGATCCGTCGCGGGACGCTCCGATCCCCGCGATGGGCCCCAGCGCGCCGAGATCGACGGATCCGCCGGGGGTGTCGGGCGTCCAGACGCGAAGGACGTTGTCCCGCCCCACCGAGGCCACGACGTCGCCTCGGCTCGCGACGGCGAGGCCCTTGACCCCGTCCGTGTGCCCGGTCAGGACGTTGAGGGGTGCCCCGGTCGTCAGATCCCACGTCCGCACGGTCGTATCGAGCGACGAGCTCGCGAGGTATCGGCCGTCGGGAGCGAAGGCCACCCCGGTGACGCCGGCGGCGTGGCCCCGAATGGTGAACAGGTCGGTGCCGGTCTCGACGTCCCAGAGCCGGACCGTGTCGTCCTCCGAGCCGCTGGCCACGAGCGCACCGTCCTCCGAGACGGCAACGGCACGGACGGGGCCCTGATGGCCTTCGAACACGGCCCGGCAGTCACCGGTCGAAAGGTCCCAGATGCGAACCGTCGCGTCCGCTCCCGCCGAGGCGATGAACCTCCCGCCGGGGTCCAGTGCAACGGCAGAGACCCGGCCGACATGGCCCTCCAGGGGTTCGCCCGACGGCCGCCCGTCGGCGGCGTTCCAGCGTCGGATGGTGCCGTCGTTCGATCCCGAGACGATGGTCGAGCAATCGGCGGTGACGGCGACCGAGGTCACTGGCCCTCGGTGGCCTTCCAGCACATGGCGCACCTCGTTCGCCGGCCCGCGTGCACCCCAGTCCCAGACACGCAGGGTGCCGTCGACCGAGGCCGACACGAACCAACGACGGTCAGGCGACACGGCAGTGGCCAGGACGGCGTCGCCATGGCCGGCCAGCGAGCACACCGCCCGTCCGGTGCGAACGTCCCAGACCTTGACGGTGTCGATCCACCGCACCGAGGGGTCCCACATGTGGGAGGACCCGTTCCGGCATCCCGTGACCAGGTAGCGGTCGTCGGGCGACGTCGACAAGCCGCCGACGGTCGTCTTGGGCTCGCCGATCGTGCGGAGGAGCGCAGGTCGGGCGTGCTCGGGTAGTGGGACGGTGCGCTTCAAGCTGACCGGGCCGATCAGGTCGGTCAGCGCCGCGGATCCTCGCGCGAGCGCCGGCTCGCCGGTCGCCAAGGCCCGCAGCGTCGAGGCGCAGTCCGCGACCGGCAGGTTCTCGGCGATGAACCCCATCCGAGCCACCAGGCGGGCCATGGCTTCGATCTCTGGGGTCCGTGTCCGGGTGCGGGCCAGTTCCAGATCGGCGACGACGCCGGACATGCCGCGGTGAGAGAGGCGCGTCGCCACGTACCGGAGGTCACCGAGGGTGCGCTCGAGCTCGTCGACGAGGTTGGCGGCCGAGAGGTGGTGGACCAGGCGGTCGGCAAAGGGGCCGTGTTCGTCGGGGAGCGTCCACCACGCCTCGGTCGATCGGAGGAAACCCCGGTGAGCGTCGATGACGGCGGCGTGGTCCTGCGCAAGGTCGTCGCTCAGGAGCACCAGCAGATCTCTCTGCAGGTCGTGGAGGTGGATCTCGTCCCCCTGTCGGGACAGGAGGCCTCGCTCGCCCAGCTCGTGGAGGACGACGCCCGCCTCGCGCGCGGAGCACCCTGCGGTGGCAGACCACAGCACCTCGACCTCGGCGACCGGTATGGCGGTGTCCTCGGGGTACGGGGCGAGCTCCTGGTAGCGCGCGGCTGTCGAGGGGTCGAGTGCTTGCACCGCGGTGAGGAGCGCGCCGAGTTGACTGCTCTGGGGATGTGGGCCGAAGGCGCCCCGTCCCTCGCGGAGGCGGTCGATCAGGTCGGTCCAGGGCACGCCGAAACGGACCTGGGCGCCGGCAGCCGCGAGCCCCAAGGGCAATCCGTCGGTGGCCTCGATCACCTCGTCGGCCTCTTTGGGCAGCGTGGCGATGTCGTCGACGTGGGCGTGATCGGCGAGCACTTGGCGTGCGGCGTCGCCGACAAGAGAATCCAACTCGATGGCGGTGGCCTCGATGGCCGAGAGGTTGGCGGCTCGGCGTGTGGTCATGATGATCCGCCCACGCGGTCCCATCACGTCGAAGGCCTCGAGCGCCAGGCGGTCCCAGACGTCGTCGAGCACCAGGAGCGCCTGCCGTTCCGCCATCTCGGAGCGCAGCAGTCGTCGGCCCTCGTCGAGGGTCAGGTCGGGCTCGAGATCGCGCACGCTGAGCCCCTCGAGGAGCGTGCGCTGCAGACCGCGGAGGGACGGGTCTTGGCCGACGGTCAGCCACCACACGCCGTCGGGAAACAGCCGCCGGACGCGCTCGTCCGACACCATCTTCGCCACCAGGGCGGTCTTGCCGAGACCGCCCCGTCCGTGAACGCCCACGGTGGGGCTGGTGGAGGTGATGCCGATCGAGCCGCTCCCAGCGGCGCGTAGGGCCCCTTCGACGTGCGCCTGGTCGCTTCGTCGTCCTCGGAACCGCCGCTCGGCGTCGGGCGCGCCCCAGACGCGGCCGGCGGCGTCGCCAGGCTCGATCGGCTCCGCCGGGACGCGATCGAGCGTCGGCTCGGCCTCGTCGACCCGGGGGCTGATCGATTCGACGAGCTGGGCCAGCTGCTGGACGAGCTCGCCGAGGGCCCGGTCCCGACGCGCCGTCGGCCGAAGGGCGTCGAGGGGCTGGTCGGGTGGCTGGGGCCATTGCAGCGCCCCCAGCCCGTGGCGCTCGTAGGCCTGGGCCGCTCGCACCGGGATCAGGAACGCGGTGATGTCCTCGCGCTCGCGGATCGGCTTGAGCTCGTACTCACGGATGTAGTCCGACGCGAGGAAGTCCACCGAGACGAGGCAGACCCCGATGCGAGCGGCGTCGAGCGCGTCACCGATCTCGCGGTGCCAATCGTCTCCGACGCGGATGTACGGGTCGGCCCACACATCGAGATCCCACGATTTGGCGTGAACCAGGAACCGATCGCGCCACCGATCGTCGGCATGCGAGTAGCTCAGGAACACCCGCTGCTTCCCGCCGCCATCGGGCGCCATTGCCGGAGATTACCTCTCCGCCCAACGGCGGTCATTCTGTTGATGACGGGTATGCCCTAGGCTCGTGGCCCGGCGAGGAGGAGACGATGGGCAACGGGGGGGCGTCGTCGACGGGCGGGACGACTGGGGGCATCGAGCTCGTCATGCGCTGGCTGCGGCGCCACCAGTGGCTGATCCTCGGGGGCCTCGTCGTGGTCGGCGCGGCGCTGGGCCTGATCGGCTGGTCCAAGCAGGAGCCGGACTACGGGTGGGTCGACCTGCTCTACGCGGACCTGGGGCTCGTCACCGTCTGGGGCGGTCCGTCCACCACGAACAACAACTACCTCGGGGTCGCACGCTTCCTGCTGCCGCTCGCGCTCGGCTTCACCGCGTTCGTCGGCCTCCTTGCGGTGCTCGGTGACCGGGTGCGTGCCGCCCGCACGGGCTTCCTGAAGGGACACACCGTGGTGGCCGGCGGAGGGGAGAAGGGTCTGGCCTTCGCCGAGTCGTCCCGTTCGCGCGGCAAGGACGTGGTCGTGATCGACGTCGAGCCGACGGAGCACGCCCGCCGTCAGTGCCGACGTGGCGGCATGCACCTCATCGCCGGTGACGCCCGCGACCCCGACGTGCTCGCGGCGGCGGGTGTCGACCGGGCCCGTCGCCTGGTGGTCGTCAGCCCGACGGACGAGGTCAACGCCGAGGTCGCGCTGCGCGCCGGCGAGCTGTCGGGGAATCGGCCGGCGGCCGCGCTGCACTGCCTGTTGCACATCGGCGACCCCGACCTCGCCAAGCTGTTGCGCATCCGCCAGGTCCGCCAGGTCTCCCCGTCCTCGGTGAGGCTCGACTTCTTCTCCCTGGCGGGCAGCGGTGCGGCCCTGCTCCTGCAGCGGTTCCCGCCCGTCTACGAAGCTGACCACCCGAGGACGATCTGGCTGGTCGGGGCCGACGATCTGTGGGACGCCTTCCTCGGGCTGATCGCGGCCGCCGACGCCGACCTCGGCGCGCCGCCGGGACGGACCACCGTGGTGCTCATCCGACCCGATGCACGGCGCGAGGTGGAGAGCCAGACCTGGAAGCTCGGCGCGCTCGGGGCGCAGTTGTCCCTCCAGGCGGTCGACGTCGAGCCCGGCGAGGTCACGCGGGCGCTCGTCGGTGGGCCCGACCCGGACGCCGTGTACGTCCGGCACCAGGAGGACGACGAGACGCTCGGCGTGGCGCTCGCCCTCGAGGCCGACCTGCCCACGACGCTTCCCATCCGCGCCTGCCTCACGCGGGCGGGGTCCGTGGCCGGCCTCGTCGCCACGGCCGGCGCCGCCGCCCGCCTGGAGATGGTGTCGCTGATCCCAGAGCTCTGCCGCGACGGCGGGATCCGTGATGTCGAGCTCGAGACCATGGCGAGGGCGTTCCACGGTCACTACGTGGCCCAGCGGCGGGCCGGTGGCCAGACCGTCGCCACCAACCCGTCGATGGTCCCCTGGGAGGCGCTCACCCCGGATCTCAAGCAGTCGAACCTCGACCTCGCCCGGGACATCGGCCGCAAGCTCGACCTCACCGGCTGCGAGCTCGTGCCCGGACGGGTCGGCGACGCGGGGGGCTTCGAGTTCGCCCCCGACGAGGTCGACGCCCTCGCTCCCGTGGAGCACGACCGGTGGGCCCGGGAGATGACCCGCCTCGGCTGGACCTACGCCCCGGGGGACAAGGACGAGGTCGCCAAGACCTCGCCCTACCTGGTGCCGTGGGCCAGCGTGCCGCCGGACATCCAGGAGTACGACCGAGAGGCGATCCGATCCATTCCCGCGGTGCTCGCCCGGGTCGGCCTGCGCATCGTCCGGGCGGGATGAGGGCCGACGACACGGGGGGAGGCGACCGTTGACGTACCGCCGACGCATCGATGCGCCGGGACCGAAGCGGCTGCTCGCGCTCGACGGGGGTGGCATCCGAGGGATCATCAGCCTCGAGATCCTGGCCAAGCTCGAACGTGACCTCCGGTCGGCCACCGGGCGTGACGACCTCGTCCTGGCCGACGTGTTCGACTACATCGGGGGCACGAGCACCGGCGCCATCATCGCCACGGGCCTCGCCATGGGGTTCGACACCGACCACCTCCTCACGCTCTACCGGGAGCGGGGGGCGGAGATGTTCGACCGGGCCCGCCTGCTCGACCGCATGCGCCACCTCTACGACGACGATGCGCTGGCGGCCATCCTCCAGGAGGAGCTCGGCGCCGACACGACCTTCGGCAGCGAGCGCTTGCGGACCCTGCTACTCGTGGTGCTCCGCAACGCCACCACCGACTCGCCGTGGCCGCTCAGCAACAACCCCGCGGCGATGTTCAACGACCCCGCGCTGCCCGACTGCAACCTCGGCCTGCCCCTGTGGCAGCTCGTGCGGGCCAGCACGGCGGCCCCGATCTACTTCCCGCCCGAGACCGTGCGCCTCGGCGACAACGAGTTCGTGTTCGTCGACGGCGCCATCACTCCCTTCAACAACCCGGCCCTGCAACTGTTCGTGATGGCGACCGCGCCCGCCTACCGGCTCGGTTGGCCGACCGGCGTCGACGACCTGCTGCTCGTCTCGGTCGGCACCGGCAGCGCCGACCACCCCCGGCCCGGCCTCGATGCCGACGACATGCACCTCCTGCACCAGGTCACGTCCGCGATGGGCGCGCTTCTCGGTTCGACGGCGACGCAGCAGGACGTGCTCTGCCGGCTCCTGGGGGACTGCCGGGTCGGCGCCGAGATCGACATGGAGATCGGTGACCTGCGTGGCCCGGAACGCCTGCTCACCGACCCGCTCTTCAGCTACGTCCGCTACGACCTCGACCTCACCCGCGCCAACCTCGACGCCCTCGGGTTCGCCGACGTGGCCGTGAGCCAGGTCCTGCCCATCGACTCGGTCGAGCACCTCGACACGCTGCGTGCCGTCGGCGGCGCCGTGGCCGACCGCCTGGTCGACGTCGCCCACCTCGATGGCTTCGTCTCCCCGGGTCCATGACCACGGTCCGAGCGCTCACCGAGGACGAGCTCGCCGTCGTGGCCCGCGCGTACCACGACCTCTACCGGCGGTCGTCGCCCGACGGGGAGGTCGGGGGCACGCCGTGGGAGTCGCTGTCCGACGGCGATCGGTCCGCCAACCGGGCCAGCGCCGAAGCGGTGCTCGGCCACGCCGCCGACATGGGTTACGACGTCGTGCGCACGGAGGGACGGGTCGACCCGGTGGCGATCCCCGCGGACGTGGTCGAGGTCGCCAGTCTCCGGGAGCACGATCGGTGGGCCGAGTTCAAGCGCGCCCAGGGTTGGGTCCACGGCCCGGCTCGGGACCCGGCGCGGCGCACCCACCCCGATCTGGTCCCGTGGGAGGAGCTCGACGAGTCCACGCGCGAGAAGGACCGCGTGCGACTGCGCCTCATCCCCGAACTGCTGGCGCGGATCGGGATGGCGCTCGTCCCCCGGGACGGCGCACACGCCGGTCAGTCGGTGTAGAAGCCCCCGTCGGGGTGGAGGATCTCGCCGGTGAAGTAGCTGGACCGGTCGGAGGCCAGGAACACCGCGGTGTCGGCGACCTCGGTGGCCGTGCCCAAGCGTCCCATCGGGATCTGGGTGAGGAAGGCGTCGAGCACGCCCTCGACCTCGCCGAACATGGCGGTCATGTTCGTGTCGATGTAGCCGGGCCCGATGGCGTTCACCCGCACGCCGGTGGGGGCGAGGGCTCGCGCCGCCACCTTGGTGAGCATCCAGACCCCGGCCTTGGAGACGTTGTACGGCAGCGGTCCGTCGGCGTGCTTGGCCAGGATGGAGGCGAGGGTGATGATCGAGCCCTTCGTCTTGGTGTCGACCATGTGGGTGGCGCCCACCTGCACCGCCAGCAGCGTGCCGGTGAGGTTGACGTCGAGCACCCGTTGGAAGTCGTCCACTGACAGGTCGAGGAGCGGCTCCCACGGCGTGCCGAGGTGGTCCATGGCCGACAGGATCGTCTTGCGGGCGATGTCCCGGTCGCCGCTGCGGTAGTCGGGGGTGCTGATCCCCGCGGCGGTCACCACGACGTCCAGGCGCCCGAAGCGCTCGACCGCGGTCGCCACCATGGCCTCGTTGTCGGCCCGGCTGGTGGCGTCGAGGTGCACCGCGACCGCGGCGCCACCGGCCGCCTCCACCAGCGCGACGGTCTCGGCCGCCGCCTCGTCGAGCAGGTCGGCGACCACGATGCCGGTGGAACCCTCCTCGGCGAAGCGGACCGCCGTGGCCCGCCCGATCCCGTTCCCGCCCCCCGTGATGGCGGCGACCTTGCCGTCGAGCTCCCCCATGAGCACCCCCCTCGCGTCCGCCGGTGACACTACCGGTGCGCCCCGTCGGTTGGCCGCGCGATCCTGCCGGGATGGTGGTGGGGGCCGGTGACGCGTCGTGGCGCTCGATGCCGGTGTTCGTCTCGTCGACGTTCCGCGACCTCGACGGCGAGCGGGACGTCCTCCAGCGGCTGGTGTGGCCCGAGCTCAACGACCGGCTCCGCGACCGTGGTTGCGAGGTGGTGGGGATCGATCTGCGCTGGGGCGTCGACACGAGCAGCGAGGAGGGGCAGGCGGCCAAGGAGGCGGCGGTGCTGACCGTATGCCTCCGTGAGATCGAGCGCACCCGACCGCTCTTCCTGGTGCTGCTCGGTGATCGGTACGGCTGGGTCCCGCCGGCCGAGCGCCTCGTCACCGCCGGTGTGGAGGGGGGCTCGGTGGAGCCCGGGGCGTCGAGCGTCACCCACCTCGAGATCGACCGGGCCCTGGCGGCCGACCCGGACGTCGCGGCCATGGCCGTCGCCCTCGTCCGCGACCCCCTGCCCTACGCGGAGATGGAGGCCGCCGACGCCGCCCGGTTCAGCGACGCCCACGCCACCGACGAACTCGCCCCCGAGCGGGCCGAGCGCCTCGTCGCGCTCAAGCACCACCTCGAGGGGCTGCTGGGCGACCGCTACGTGCGCTACCCGGCGGGCTGGGACGGCGAGCACGTCACCGGTCTGGACGGTGCGTTCGCCCGACTCGCGGTGGCGGCGCTCTGGGCGGTGCTCGACGCCGCCACCGCCGACCGGGTCGACGCCGTGCCGCCGGGTTGGCAGGAGCGCGAGCGCCGCGCCCTCGCCGCCCATCTCGCGATCCGGGGCCGCGACGTGGTCGGGCGCGAGGACGAGGTCGGTCGTCTGGTGGCGTTCGCCCGCGGCCAGGACGAGCGCCGGCGAAGCCCGCGGGGACTGCTGGTGGTCGCTCCGCCCGGGACGGGCAAGAGCTCGGTGCTCGCCCGGGCCCATGCGGCGCTGGCGGGGGACGGCGTGGTCCTCGTCCATGCGGGTGGGCTCACCCCCCGGTCGCGCTCGGTCCGCGAGGTCCTGGTCCGCTGGTCGGACGAGCTGGGGGCGCTCACCGGCGCGCCCGAGGTCGACGAGCGCGCGTCCGTCGACCAGCTCACCCAGGAGCTCGGTGAGCGCCTCGCGGTGGTCGCGGCGCAGCGCCGGGTCGTGCTCGTGGTGGACGCGCTCGACCAACTCGGCCCATCGGTCGTCGCCCGTCGGCTCACCTGGCTTCCGGATCCGCTTCCCGACGGCGTTCGCATCCTGGCGTCCTGCACACCTGGCGCCGACGCCGATGCACTGTCGGGTCAGGTGGGCTGGCGGCGCCTCGACCTCCGCCCCCTCGACGACGAAGCGGCCCGAGCGCTGGTGGCGACCGTCGCCCGACGCCGAGGACGACAGGTGCCACGGGCCCTGCTCGACGTGATCGCCGGCGAGCGGGACGGGGCCGACCGCGACGATCGGCGCAACCCTCTGTGGCTGCACCTCGTGACCGCAGAGCTGCTCGAGCTGGGGAGCGAGCACTACGAGGCCCTCGACGCCTTCGACGGCACCGCCGAGCAGCGACTGCAGCGCCTGCTCGAGGAGACGGCGCGAGGCTTCCCGCAGGACCTGCCGGGCCTGTACCGGGCGCTGTACGAGCGGGCGGGGTCCGTCCACGGCCCGGCCTTCGTCGCGACGGTGCTGGGCCTGTTGGCGACCTCGCGCCGCGGGCTGCGCGAGTCGGACCTCGCCGCGCTGCTGGGAACCGAGCGCGGTGGGGCGTGGAACCCGCTGGCCTTTGCTCGCCTGCGCCGGCAGCTCCGGGCCCACTTGGTGGAGGAGGACGACGGCCGGTGGGACTTCACCCACCACCAGGGACGGGAGGCGGCCCGGCCGGCGACGGCCGCGCAGGCGATCCCCTGGAACCGCCGCCTGGCCGATCACCTGGCGGGGCGGGCCGCCACCGACCCGCTCCGCGTCGACGAGCTCGCCCACCACCTCCTCACCGCCGGGGACCTCGACGCCGTGGTGGTGCTACTGGCGGGCGACCTGTCCGACGCCGCCGGCCGGGCGCTGGTCGACAGCCTGGTCGAGGCGCTCTCGGCGCAGGTGGCACGTGACGGCGCCGAGGCCGCGGCGGCGTGGGGGCGGGCGCTCGTCGAGCGGCCGGTCCTGGACCGGGGCGAGCGCCGCACCGTGCTCGAGCGGTGGGTCGGCGCGGTCGACCCCGCCCTCGACGGTGCCGTGCCCGTCGCCGCTCGCCGTGACGTCCTCGGCGCCGTCGCCCACGTCTCGGTGACGCCGGACGCGATCGAGGTGGAGCCCGAGTCGTTCGCCGTCGTGGTCGCGCTGCACCTGCGCCTCGGGGACCTGTGGGCCGCGACGGGTCATGGCGACCTGGCGGGCGTGGCCTACGGGGAGGCGCTGGCGTTCGCCGAGCGGGCACGTACGGGTGCCATCGTGGAGTGGGAGGACTGGGACTGCCCCTCGTGTGGCGCCCCGCTGGTCCCGGCGGGTCGACCCGATCCGTCGACGGTCGTGAGCGCCGCCGGTCACCTGCGGACCCACGGAATGGGGGGCGCGGCCGACTGGATCGAGGCCTACGCCCGGTTCGGGTTCCACCCCGACGCCCACCGTGACCTGGCCAGCGTCCACGATCGCCTCGGCGACCTGGCCCTCGCCGGGGACGACCTCGAGGCCGCCCGCCGTCACCATGGCGCGGCCGCGGCGGCGCGTCGCGGCCTCTACGGCCTCTATGAGGGGGCGTGGCGCCAGGCCGACGAGGTCGGTGCCGAGGTCAGCGGCGACGATGCCGAGCTCCTCGAAGCGGGACGGGTCTTCAGCGCCAGCCTGCGCTCGCTGGCCGTCGTCGAGTACCTCGCCGGACGCCACGACGAGGCCCGTGCCCTCACCGCCGAGGCGCTGGCGGTCACGGAGACCCTGGCCGCCCGGGTGCCGGCGGACCTGGAGACCGGCCGCGAGCTCGCCGCGGTGCACACGGAAGCGGCGCGGCTGGCCACGGCCGAGGGCGATCTCGTCGGTGCGGGACGCCACCTCGGCGAGGCGGTCGCAGCGCTCCGTCGGGTGCATCGGGCGGCACCGGACGAACCGGCCGTCGCCCTCGCCCTGGTCGACGCGCTGGTCCGGTCCGGGGGAAACGCACGGGACCGGGGCGGGCGCGCTGACCTCGAGGATGCGATCGACGAGGCGGTCGCGCTGGTCCACACGGCGCTCGCGGCGCCGTCGGTCGATCCCGGTGTGGTGCCCCGGGTGGTCAACGCGCTCTGCCTCGGCGCCGAGCTGGCCGAGTCACGGGGGGACCCGGCCGGTGCCGAGTCGCTGCTCGAGGAGTCCGAGCTCCGTGCCTTGGCGCTGGGTGAGGACACACCGGTGGGTTGGTCGACGACCGCCACCGTCCGGGTCCAACTCGGGGACCTGCGGTACCGCGAGGGCCGGTTCAGCGAGGCCCGGGATGCCTACCGGTCCGCCGTGCCACTGCTCGACGAGCGACTCGGTTCGCTGCCGGAGGACGACGACCGGGCGCGTGATGCGGCGGTGGCGCTCCTTCGGGCCGTCGCGGTGTCCACGGCGCTCGGTGACGCCGAGGCGATGGTCGCCGACCTGGGTCGGGCCGAGCCGCTGCTCGACCGGTTGCTCGAGCGTCGCCCCGGCGACCAGGCGGCGGCGCTGGCGCGCGCCGAGGCGTGGACCGCTCGGGCCCGGCTCGCGGCCGACCACGGCGACGACGCCGGCGCGGCGCTCGATTCGGCGCTCGGCCTGCTCGACGCCCTGCGGATGCTGCGGGTGGGCGACCCGGTCGTGGCCGAGCAATGGGCCGCCGCCCTCGTCGAGCGGGCGGGTCACCGGCTGGCCTCGGGCCGGCCGGACGAGGCGTTGGCCGATCTGCGGGCGGCGCACACCGTGCGGCTCGATCGCCACGCCGCCGCACCGGACGCCCCGGGTCTGGTCGTGAACCTGGCCCAGAGCCACGCCCGGCTGGCTGCGGTCCTGACCGAGGTCGGGGACCGGGACGGGGCGGTGCTCGACGAGATCCGCACCCACGAGGACGCCGCCCTCGGCCTCCTGAGTGCGCTGACCGCTGTGGGATCCGACGGCCCGTGGCCCTGGATGAGCCTCGCCGGCGTGGAGCATGCCGTCGGGGTGAACGCGGTGGCCCGGGAGGAGCCGGCGGCGGCCGTCGAGCACTTCACCGCGGCGCTCGCCGCCGTACGGCGAGCGGTTGCGGCGGGAACCTCGGACCCCGACGCCCCCGCCCTCGACGCCTCAGCTCGCGAGTGGCTTTCGGCGCTCGGCGCCGCCCCCGGCGACGGGTGAGGAGCGGCGCCACCCGGACGTCGACGGCCGCCGGATCCACCCATCGGCGACGCGACCCGGCTCGCCGGCGCTCGGCGGCCTCGGGCCGACCACGAGCCCGGGAGCAGACGGATGGAGCAGAGGGATGGTGCTCCGTCGCCACCCAGGGGTCGTCCCCAGCGGTGGTCACGAGCTTGACCGCGCTAGGGGAGCGCCGGCACGGCGCCGCGGAGCAACACGTGGAGGATGACCGCGGCGTAGGGGACGGCGGGGCCCTCGAAGCGCAGGGGCCAGCCGCCGTTGGCCTGGAGTGACATGGAGTAGGAGTGCCACTGGGGTTCGAACACCAGCAGGTTCTCGTACGCGAAGTAGTCCTGCTGTCCCTCGTTCACGAAGAAGAGGCGCTGGTTGGTGATGCTCAGCGGCGTGTGGCCGAGGGAGCGCCACTGCGCCACCGCCTGCCGTTCGGCCTGGGTGCGCTTGTGGCGGTTGTACATCGCGCTGGCCGCCGCGGTGGTGGCGATGCCGGTCCAGCTCCGCCCGGCCACGAACGTCGAATGGTTGTAGGAGACCTCGTCGAGTCCGTAGAACGCCCACCAGTCGGCGGACACGTGGGCGTGCTGCACCTCGCCCGGCCACAGGATGAACGGGGTGTGCTCGGTGGGCAGCGGGTGACCCTGGTGGAGGGCGGCGACGAGCTGGTGGGCGGCGGCCCAGCCCTGCTCGTGGGGGGTCGTGGGCGCTCGGGTCGCCCGGGCCACGGTCTTGGCGCTGTCCGGGGGAGGTGGGGGTGCGGCCGGCACGGGCCCGTCGGCGGCGGCCCCGGTGGCCGGGGGCGGTGGGGGCGCCGCCGCCTCGTCGCCCCACCCGGACTCGCCGGACGCCGGTTCGACCGGGTCGTCCTCCCACTCGCCGGGCTCGCTGCCGCCGCCCTCGTGGAAGCGGTCGTGGATCGCTCGGCGCTCGGGGTCGGCCAGGGTGTCGTAGGCCTCGTTCACCCGCGCCATCGCCTCGGCGTCGGGCGCCGTGCCGTTGTCCGGGTGGTAGATCTTCGACAGCGCGTTGCGGGCCGCCTTGAGCACCTCGGGCGGTGCGGTCGGGTGCACCCCGAGGATCTCGTAGGCGTTCTGGGGGCGGGGCCGGTCGCTCATGCCCGCTCCAGTTCGGCGGTGGGGGCGGCCTTGACCACCGGGGCGGTGAAGGCGGCGAGGTCCCACGGGGTGCGGGTGAGCTCGGCCGCCTCCGGCGACGACGACCACAGCTCCTGGTCGCCGAGGTGCCCGCTGCGCACGACCACGGCCCGCTCGAGGAAGGCGAACGACAGGCGCCGGGCGTTGAAGAGGTAGGTCCAGAGGGTCTCCACCAGTCGGCCGCCCTCGACCCGGGTCCGTGCGTAGAGCTCGGCCTGCTGCGGTCGCTTCGCGGACTGCACGAACGGCTCGACGAGGAACCGCTGCGTGGCCAGGGGCAGGTTGCCGAAGTCGCTGCGCAGGCCCTCGGGCAGCAGCTCGATCGCGGCGTCGTCGGCGGGACCGGTGTCGGCCCCCGCCCCACGCTCTCCGGTGTTCGGCGGCGCCCCGTGACGGTGATCGTGGCGGACCCTGGCCCCGTCGACCGGGACGTCCCACCGGGTCTGGCGCCAGCGGCTGCCGGCCGGCGAGGCCACGAACTGGTCGGTGGCACCGGCGACGACGGCGAGGCCACGGCGGCCGAACATGAACAGGTCGAACGTGGCGCCGGCCGGCCCCGGACCGCCGCTCGGGCTCGGCGAGATGTTCGAGTACCAGTAGGGCTGGCGCACACGGGTCACGGGGTCGGTGATGCCGTCGCCGGCGGCCTGGGCCGCCCAGTCACGAGCCGACTGGGGGAGGAGCTTCCAGCCGTGCTCGCAGAGGTACTCGGCGGGCACGTAGTCGATGGGCTCGCCCACCACGCCGGCGAACCCGGTGTCGCCCGCAGCGACGACGTCCCCCGGCCCCCGCCAGACGATCTCCCCACCAGTACCGCTCATCGCCCCATTTCCCCTCCGGCCGGAGAGTACCAGCGGCCCATTGGCCCGATCGAGGCGATCAGGACGGCCCGGTCGACGGACGCCGACCGCACGGATCCGAGCGCCTTCCGGTGGTCGGGTCGCCCATGAGCCGTGACACCCGGAGCACGACGAGCGCAGCCTCGAGCCGGCGCGCGGCTGGGCCGAGGGCGCGGATGGCGTCGGTCATCCTCACGACGTCGTCGACACCGGCAACGCCGGGCCGCCGCTGCAAGCGTCCCTCGGCGGCACCCTGCACGATCCTCGCCTTCAGCGGGACCGGGTCGACCCAGGTCGTGATGGCGAGGCCGACCTCGGCGCCCGCGGTCGTCGCTCGGGCGCGAGCCAGCCGCTGGAGCCCGTCGGCCGTCTGGTGCCACCAGCCGTAGCCGCAGCCCGCCGCCGCGGCCCGTGCTGCCGCCTCGTGACCCTCGGCGGTGGCGACCTCGCCGTCGAGCCGGGCTGCGGTGGCCCGGGCGACCTCGGCCTCGGCCCGCCACACGGGGTCGGTGATCTCCGCAGTCACCACGCCTGCCCGCTCGCGGTCGCCGGACTCGGCGAGAGCTCGGACGACCCGCGCCAGCGCCTCGGCCCGCCAGTCGGGGTAGGACTCGGCCCGGGCGGCGACCGTGGCGCGCTCGACGGCCGCCCGAGCATCGGTGGTCCCGGGCTGGGCCTCGGCGACCGCCAGCCACCCCTCGACCTGTCCCCACGGCAGGGTCAACGCCCCGAGCACCCGGCGAGCGCGGTCGAGGTCGCTGACCCGGCACCAGGCGACGGCGACGCGCGCGAGGGCGTCCTCCCGCCAGCCCGTGGCGGGCAGGACCGTCGCCGCCCCCTCGGCCTGCTCCACCAGCTCGGCGGCGCCGTTGCGTTCACCGTGGCCGGCGAGGGCCTCGGCGACCCGGGCGAGGTCCACGGCGGTCGCGCCGCGGTGGGCCGCCCACGGTGAGCGTCGTCCGGCGGCCCGCTCGAGCATGCGCCTGGCCTGATCCGTGGTGCCGGTGGCGGCGAGCGCGACGGCGACCTCGACCATCGTGGCGGCGTCATCTGCGGCTCGGCCGGCCTCGAGGGCCAGTGCACGCGCCCGGGAGGGCGGCGTCGGTGGGGCGCCGACGAGTGGGGGTCCTCCGTCGAACCGGGCGGTCGCGTCGGCGGCGCCCTGTGCGGCGGCGGCGAGCCCCATCGCCAACGTGTCCGCCGGGCGTCGGCGGGCCAGGCCGGCGGCGCGGTCCACCCAACCGGCCCGGGCCAGGGCGAGCAGCTCGGCGTCGGTCGGAGTCGCACTCGTCAGGAGGCGCTCGACGAGGGCGACGGCCCGCTCGGTGTGCGACGGGTCCCCCGCGCCAGCGGTCGGCCTCGTCGAGTCGATGGACCAGCGTTCCCCGCTCACGCCGTGACCGAGCGCCACTGCGACAGCGCGAGCAGTGCGAAGGTGACGTGGGGCCGTCGACCGTGGTCGCGCTGCTCGCTCACGAGCCGTCGCACGAGGACCGGGTCGACGAGGTCGTCGAGGTCGCGTTCGTGCGCGGCGACGAGGTCGAGGAGTGGCCCCGAGCGGAACATCCGCTGGTCGAGGTAGTGCTCGGGTGGTCCTGGGGGGACCGGCACGTCGAGCAGCGCGGGCTGGAGACGTTCGAGGGCGTGGCGATGCCAGCGGTCGCCCGTCTTCCACCGCCGGTCGAGTCGGCTCACGGCCGCCGCCCAGTCCGGGTCGAAGAACGGAAGGTGGACGTCCCGAGCCGCGCTCACCACCGCCTCGTCCGCTCCCGTCTTGCGGCGTCCGTACTGCATCAGGAAGAACTGGTCGGCAACTTCCAACGCGGTCTCACCTGGGAGGCGGTCGAGCACCTCGTCCCGACGCACGGTGACGGCGTCGGGCTCGAGTGCCTCCGCGAGACCCGGGGCGAGCAGCCGGCGCTCGGCCTCGTCGAGGGGGACCGGGTGGCGGCCGGCGATGACCACGCCGGCGTGCGAACGGTCGAGACCCGCCTGGCGGGTGGCCGCTCGGGGATCGCGAGCGGCGTAGTAGGTGCGGGCGAGCTCGCCGCCGGCGCCGAGGAGGACCGGCGGGAGGTCGCCGTCCGTCGGGGCACCAGCCGGCGCCAGCAGGTGAGCGAGGCCGGCGGCGTTGGTGGCGGGGAGCACCCCGCCACTGGTCGCCGCCACCGGCCCGGCGAGGGCGGCGACCCTGTCGGCGGTGACCTCGACGGCCCGCAGGCCCAGTCCGAGCTCGCGCGCGATGGCCTCGGCGACCTCGCGGTCCGTCGTGCCCCGGGCGCCGGAGACCACGAGCGCCGGCGGGCGCCCGAGGTCGAGCAGCGCCGCCAGCAGGACGCGTGAGTCCCAGCCGCCCGACAGGGACAGCACGGCGTCCCGGGGCACGCGTGCCACGGCGGCGCGCAGCGCCTCCACCGCGGCGTCGGCCTCCGGCGGACGGTCGGACGACCGGGACGACCGGGACGACCGGGAGGACGGGGCCGAGGCGGCGGGCCCCGTCACGAGCTCGCGATCCGGCTCGAAGCTCCGTCCGGACCGGAACGTGGCGTCGCCCAGGGGGTGGCCGTGCACGAGGTGGTCCGCGACGGCGTCGAGGTCCCACGTCCACCGCGACGGCGGGGCGGCGGTCGCGGTCGTGGCCGCGGTCGCACCCCTCATCGTGGCCCGGCGGCTGCCGCCTCACGCTCGAGGGAGGTCAGCACGACGTCCACCACCGCCTGGATGTTGGCCCGACAGGCGTCGGTCTCGGTGGACGTGACCGTGCCGTGCTCGGTCCACTTGTTGGCCACGGCGCCGCCGCCGCAGAGGGCGAAGTAGCCGCACGTCGACCGGCACGCCTCCCGGCCCGCCGCGGCGTCGTCGACCAGGCGCCGGAAGCCGACCGACCAGTCCACCAGGGAGGCGTCAGGGGCGAGGGCGTTGCCGAACACGAAGTCGTCGTAGGCCGGCGCCTTCCAGCCCAACAGCTCGGGTGAGAGCGAGGAGAGGTTGCCGTCGACGTCGACCGACAGCGTCAGCAGCGGCTCGATCTGGTCGTTGCGCAGCGGGAGCTCGGCCCGCAGCACCTGGGCACGCATGGAAGCAAGCCGGCGCACGGGGATGCCGGTGCGGTCCTGGAAGTCCAGCAGGCGGCGGAGGAACGACCGGTACCCGTCGAGGAACGCGCCGCCGTCGAACAGGGACGACCGGTGGTCGCCCTCGGTCTCCTCGGGGTTGATGCCGACCGAACGGGGCCGCAGATCGGCCAGGAAGGCGAGGTGCTCGTCGGCGTGGCGCAGGGTCAGCGGTGTGATCACGGAGATGACGTCGAAGGCGATGCCTCGGCGCTGCAGGTGTCCGATCCCCGCCATGGTGCGGGCGAACGTGCCCCGGCCACCCCGCGTGACCCGGTGCGCGTCATGGAGGAGGGCGGGCCCATCCACGCTCACCCCTACCGAGACGTCTTCGTCGGTGAAGAAGTCGCACCACGCGCCGTTGATCGGGGTGGCGTTGGTCTGCAAGGAGAAGCGGATGTCCGTGTGCGGGCCGAGCGCCCGGCGCAGGACCCGGGTGGCCTCGCGGTAGTGCTCGACCGGCGCCATGAGCGGCTCGCCTGCGTGCCACCGGACCTCGACCGACTCGGCCAGCAGGTCACTCGACCGGGCGAGGAGCCCGCCCACCGCCTCGACCACCTCGACGGGCATCACCCGCCGGCGGTCGCGATCGGGCAGGTAGCAGTAGCGGCAGTCGATGTTGCAGTAGCTGGTCGACTGGAGGATGACCCGGCGCAGCGGTCCCAGCCGTTCGGGCGGGGGGCCGCACGGGGTCGGCGTTGACGGCGGGGACACGGCCACGGCTCAGCCGGCCGCCCGCCGGGGCGGTTCGTCGGCGAAGCGGCTCATGGTGAGGAAGGCCACGTCGGCGTGGGTGCCGGTGGCGCCGTCGTGGATCGTGTTCTGGGTGACGCAGAGGTAGGCCTGGCCCGGCGCCAGCGTGAGTCGCAGCACCGGTTCGTCGGGGCGGGCCGCGAAGAAGGCGTCCTTCAGTGCGAGCGCCGAGGCGGGGATGCCCTCGCCCCGAGCGGCGAGGTCGTCGGCGATCCCGGCCACGCTGCGGGGCACGTAGTGCAGGTGGCGGGCACCTCGGCCGAGGTTCACCGCGCACAGGGTCATCGCCCCGCCCCGCTCGCCGAGGGCGAGTCGCTGGTGGCTGTCGATGTGGAGGCCCATGTAGCGGCCCGTGCCCTTGTTGAACGCGGTCGACACCTGGCCGGGTCGTTGCACGACCAGGTCGGCGGCGCCGACGGTCTCGGGCACGAGGCCGTGGCGGTCGTACAACTGGCTGAGCACCGCCGACTGGAACGCCCGCAGGGACCCGCTGCGGTCGACGGTGGCACCGGCGTCCGGGTCGAGCAGGGGGAGCAGGGTGCGACGACCGAGCTCGAGGGTCTCCTCGCCCAGGTCGAGCACGGAGACCGACCGGGCGCACGGGGCCGGGTCGGTGGCCACGAGCGTCGCCACCTCGGTCGGAGTGAGGGGCCGCCACGGCTCGCGGGCGACCACGGCGGCGTCAGTGCCGTCGAGCGGGCGGACGCCACCGCTCACGGTGACGATCGACGCGTCGAGCGTCGGGCTCAGGAGGTTGAGGATGAGCTCGGGATCCACCACGGTCGGGTCGGAAACGGCGAGCGCCCCGGCCAGGGGCCGGGGCGCTCGGGCCGGGACTCGTCGTGCTCAGCTGTCCCAGGACGACCAGGGCGGGTTGCAGGAGCCGTCATCGAGCCCGCCCTCGAGACGAAGGCGCTGCACCCGCCCCTCGATGCTGACGTCGAGCGAGCCCGGCTCGCTCGACACCGACAACGGCCCCTCGGCCCGGTCGAGTGCGTCCAACACGGCGGTGTCGGTGGTGCGGTCGGTCATGCGGATCCCCCCTCATCGACGAACGACGTGGGCCGGATCCTAACCCGAAAGCACCGAGCGCGACGGTCCGTCCATCGCGGTATCGTCGGCCCATCGGCCCCGTGACCTCGGGGACGGACACGGCGGGAGCGCGGGAACGAATGCGGTGCCCGATCGACCTCGATTCGACCATGGTGGACCGGTGACCGACGGCATCTTCATCAGCTATCGCCGTGACGACAGCCTCGGTTGGAGCGGGCGGATCTACGACCAGTTGTGGCCGGTCTTCGGCAAGGACCGCGTGTTCTTCGACCTCGATTCGCTCTATCCCGGCTCGGACTGGGACGAGGCCATCGACCGCACCGTGGAGCAGGCGGCCGTCATCGTGCTCATCGTGGGTCCCCGGTGGGCGTCCATCGAGGATGCCCGCGGGAACCCCCGACTCCACAAGGACGACGACAAGCACGCCTACGAGGTCGCGACGGCGCTGGCCTCGGGCAAGCCGGTGATCCCCGTGACGATCGACGGCGCGGTGATGCCCGAGAGCACGGACCTGCCCGAGCGGCTCCAGCGCCTGACCAAGAAGCAGGCCTTCACGCTCACCCCGGCGGCCTACTACCACGAGATCAAGGTGCTCGTGGACCTGCTTTCGCGGGTGGTCGAGCCGCTCGGCGAGGGCGACGCCGGCGACGCCCCCGACGTCGTCGACACCGCCGGCGTGGCGTCGACCGTGGTCGCACCGCCGGCGGCCCCTGCGCCCGCTCCGGCCGGCGAGGTGGTCGATGCAGCACCGCAGCAGGTCCCCGCCGAGCCCGCGGGCCCGGTCGGTCCGGTGGCCGACGTCCAGCGGGCCTCGGCCTCCGTGGACGGGACCGCGGCCGAGCTCGACGCGGCGAACGACGCCGAGCAGGAGGCGCTCGAGCACGCACGGGCAGGAGCCTTCGCCGATGCCATCGAGATCGAGCGAGGCGTGCTCGAAGCGCGCGCCCGGCTGTTGAGGGAGGACCACCCGCACACCCTGGTGGCACGGTCGAACGTCGCGCTGTGGCTCGCCGCGACCGGCGAGGCCACGGAGGCCGAGGGCGAGCTCCGTTCGCTGCTCGACGACCGCCGGCGGGTCCTCGGACCCCAGCACGCGGACACCCTCTACACCCAGGTCGAGCTCGCCAACCTCCTCTACCGGGAGGGTGACGTGGAGGGCGCCAAGGCCCTCGAGGAGGGCGTGCTCGAGGGCCGCCGCCGGACCCTCGGCGACACCCACCCCGACACCCTGACCGCGATGCGCAACCTGATCGTGTCCTACCGGGCGCTCGAGCAGTACGACCGGGCCGTCCCGATCCTGCGGGAGCTCGCCGAGACCGCCGAACGCCAGCACGGCGCCGGGTCGCCCGACCACCTGGAGGCACAGCAGTCCCTCGCCCTCTCGCTCTACGAGGGTGGCGACGTCGCCGAGGCACTCGACCTCGAGCGGGCGGTCGTCGACGGCTGGGCGGCCAGCCCGGACGCGCCGGGCCGCTTCACCGCCCAGTTCGTCCTGGGCTGCTGGCTCCGCGAGACGGGCGACCTCGCCGGCGCGCGCGCCGTCGAGGAGGAGGCGCTCACCGGTCGTGTCCGGGTGCTGGGCCCGGACGACCCGGCGACCCTCGATGCCGCGGCGAACCTCGCCGTGACGCTCTTCCAGCTGAACGACCTGATCGGGTCGAAGGCCCTGTTCGCCGATGTGGCCGAGCGCCGTCGCCGGGTGCTCGGCCCCGACGATCCCGACACGCAGTCGTCCGAGCGGGCGCTCGACAGCGAGGAGCTCTCGGGGGTGACGCTCCCGGACGACCGGGCGGGACTGCCGTCCGTCACCGCCCCGGCCGGCGCGGCACCGGACGCGACGGCGGGCCCGACGCCCGCCGAGCCGGCACCGACCCCCGTGGTGGATCGGGACGACGCGGCCGTCGCGCCCTCCGGGTCACCGGGGCCGGTCGTCCGGGTCTCGCCGGACGGTGACGGTGACCACGAGACCGTCGCCGCCGCCGTCCACTCGGCCACCGCCGGCACCACGGTCCTCATCGGGCCCGGCCGCTACGAGGGCCCGGTCGTGATCGCTCAGGACGGCATTCGCCTCGTCGCGGAGGGCGAGGTGCTCATGACCACCGAGAACGAGCCGTGCGTGGTCGTCAACGGCATCGGGTGCGTGCTCACGGGCGTCGCGCTCGTGCGCCGCGGCAAGAAGGACGGCGCGGTCGTCCAGGTCGTGGCCGGCGACCTGCTGCTGGAGCACTGCGACGTCTCGGGCTCGGGTGCGGGATCGGTCGTCGGTGTGGACGGGCCGAAGACCACGGTCCACCTGCGGCACGCCACGATCCGCGACTGCTACTCGGGTGTCGCCGCCGCGCGGATGACGATCGAGGACTCCCACCTCGTGGCGCTCGGGCAGACGGGCGTGGATGCGGTCCGCGCCGAGTGGCTCGAGATGACCGACACCCGGATCGAGTCGGTCCGCCGGGCCGGCATCGCGATCGGGAGCACGGCGGCGACGCTCGGGAAGGTGACGGCCCGCGTGTCCCGGTGCGAGATCGTCGGGTGTGGGGACAGCATCGGCGGTGCCGTCGAGGTGGGCAGGCACTCCACCCTGGAGCTGGTCGACTCCCGCATCGAACGAGCCGAGGGCTTCGGGCTGCACGTCGCCAAGACCGGCGAGGCGGACGTCGCCGACACGATGTTCCTCTCGATCGGTCAGCGGTTCCTGCGGGACAAGAACGCCAAGCCCTACCGCGGGGCGGTCAAGCTGGCGAAGGACGGCGTGCTCCGGCTCCGTGGGGTGACGGTGGACGGGCACCCCATCGAGGAGGGCGGCTGACCGCTCCCGGCGTCAGCCCGGCGCCCAGGCGACGGCGCCGTCAGCGAGGATCGCCCGCCACGGCCCCGGTGCGCGGCCGACGAGCGCCTCGAGCACGTGGCGCTCGATGTTGCGGTTGAGGTGGCGGGCGCCGTAGGTGGGGTCGTACCCCTCGGTGGCGAGCAGGGCGACCACCTCGGGGTCGAAGGTGAGGTCCCACCCCTGGGGGGCGAGGTCGGCGCGGACCTGCGCGAGGGAGCGTCGGCAGATCTCGGCGATGGCGTCGGGCCCGAGCGGTCGGAACAGGATGATCTCGTCGAGGCGGTTGATCAGCTCCGGTGGCAGGGTGCGGTCGATGGTGGCCCGCACGTCGGCTTCGGCGTCGGCCAGGTCGGCGCCCGCGCTGCCGCCGCCGAAGCCGAGGGGGTTGGCCGAGAACGCCCTCGCCCCCAGGTTCGAGGTCATGATCACCACGGTGTCGGCGAACGACGCGGTGCGACCCCGTGAGTCGGTGAGGCGGCCGTCGTCGAAGACCTGGAGGAAGACGTTCCACACCGTGGGGTGCGCCTTCTCCACCTCGTCGAGCAGCACCACCGAGGTCGGCTTCGCCAGCACCTTCGACGTGAACCAGCCGTCGGGCTCGTCCGAGCCCTTGTAGCCGGGGTGCGGGCCGAACAGGCGGCTGATGGCCCAGTCCTCGGCGTACTCGCTCATGTCGAGGCGGATGAGCAGGTCCTCACCGCCGAACACCTCCTCGGCGAGGGCCTTGGCCAGCTCGGTCTTGCCCACGCCGGTCGGCCCGACGAGCAGGAACACGCCGTTGGGGCGGTGCGGTGACAGGTCGAGCCCGGCGGTGGTCAGGCTGATGCGCCGCACGACCCGGTCGACGGCGTCGTCCTGGCCGACGAGGCGGGCACGCAGGCGGACGGCCAGGTCGCCGGGCTCGACCGCCTGCCAGGTCGGGGCGGCATCGGGGCGGGGCAGGTCCCGGGGGCCGACCGTGTCCGAGCGGCGGATGCGGGCCTGCACGCACGCCCGGTCCAGGCGGCTGACCAACAGGCCCGGGTGCGCGAGCTCGTCGCCGGGGGCGGGAGGTGCGGCCGCGGCCTCGATGGTCGACGGCAGCACCTGGGCCAGGCGGTGGTGGGCTTGGAGGCGGCGGCAGTGCTCGGTGCCGATCTCGAGCAGCTGGTGCTCGGTCGGGACGGGCAGGGTCAACCGCTCGAGCTGGGAGGCGAGCTCGGGCTCCTCCGACTGCAGGCGGCCGGCGTAGTCCTCGTCGAGGGTGGCGATGGTCAGGACGTCGGGCTGGGCGATCAGGGAGCGCACCACGCCTCGCAGGTCGAGGTCGACCGCCGGCGACGCCAGCCCCAGCAGCACCTCGAGGTCGTCGAGGGCCAAGACGCCCCGCAGCGACGCGAATCCCCGGATGTGGCGCAGGGTGTTGCCCCGCGCCCGACCGAGCACCCCCTCGGCCCGGATGCGCAGGACGGGACGTCCGGCGAGGGCGTCGACGGCGCCGTCCTCCTCGATGAGCGCGGCGAGCACGCCGAGCGCCGTGCTGCGCCCCGAGCCCCGCGGGCCCACCAGGCACGGCGTGACCGGAGAGGAGAGCGCGAGCAGGCCGGCGGCCGTGGTGGCGAGCTCGCCGAGGCCGATGGCGGGTCGGGGGGCGACGACCTCGGCGGTGCCGTCGGGGGCCGGCCAGTGCGCCGGCCAGCCCGGTGGCAGCACGTCGCCGGCGGGGTCGTCGTCGCCCACGGCGTCGCTCTCGTCCTCGTGCACCGCAACCTCCCGCCGACCGGTGTCGTGTCCGTCGTCCCAGCTTCGCGCCTGGCGCCGTACCCGGGCGTGCGCCGGGTCGGACCCGGCGCATCGCGCCGCACGTCGTGCGGTCGGGTTCGCCGGGTCGAGCCTCGGATCAGGTCACGGTGGGGAGGAGGCCGCGGCGGACCCGGTCGCACGCCGCAGCCACCCCGGCGGCATCGCCGGCGTCGAGGACCACCGCGAGGTCGTCGAGGGCGCGGCCCAGGCGGTCGTCCCCGGCGGTGCGGGCCTCGCCGGCGAGGGTGTGGGCGTTGACGGCGAGCGCCGCGAGGTCGGCGGCGGGGTGCTCGAGCGCCCGCAGCAGGTCGCGGACGCGAACGGCCAGCGTGTCGCCCGTGGCCGGAGGCGGCGAGGTCGGGGGTGTTCCGCTCGGGCGCTCGGACCAGAACGGGCCGCGCCGAGCGGGTGCCGCCGGTCGGGTGCGCCCCATCGACGGAGGGCCGGACATCTTGCGCGCCATCTTGGGGCTTCGTCGGCTCGGCGCCTGCGCCTGCTGGTGCCACGCCGTCGGAGCGCTGAACCCGGCCGCGAACTCGTCGGGGCCCACCGAGTAGCAGGCGTCCGTCCCCGGGCCGAAGGCCATGGCGGGCGGTGGCGGCGCCGCCATCGCCGGCGCGATTCCTAGCGCGTCGGGGGCCCACCCCGAGGGGAACGAGACGGGCTGCACCACCGAGAGAGGGGCGCCGTCGGCACCCGGCGGCCCGTCGGGCGAGGTGGCCACGAAGGCGGTGAAGCGGCAGAGCACCCCGGTGGCGAGCGAGAGGTCGACGATGGGTCGGGTGTCGCCGCCGTGGGCCTCGTAGCGGTCCTCGAGGTCCCGCAGGCGGGCCTTGCCCCAGAGGCTGCGCGCGGCCGCCGCCCCCGGGGTCGGGGCGAGCACCCGGGCCCAGGTCGAGCCGTCCCGGCGGCGGGCCCGCACCGTCACCGGGCCGGACGCCTCCGTCGAGCGGCGGACGTAGGCGACGAGGGGGATGCCCTCGTGCAGGTCGAGGCCGGTGGCCGAGGCCAGGGAGTCGGACACGATGCCAGGGCCGTCGATGGTGACGTCGGTGAGCAGGGGCGGCGCGAGGCGGCGGCGCAGACCGGTGAGCACCTCGTCGAGGCGGTCCTCGGACTCCACCAGGTCGGCGCGGCCGCCGGTGGTGCGGGCCAGGCGATCGAGCAGGCCGGCGTTGACCGCCCGGTCGACGCCCACGGCGAACACTCGGACGGGCGCGCCCGCCAGGGTGGCCACGAGCTGGCCCTCGTTGGCGACCTGGCCGTCGGTGACCAGCACCACGATGCGCTCGCGCCCGGCGCCGGCCGGTCGTTCGGCGGCGCGTGTGAGCAGGGCGACGGCGCGCCGGAGCGGATCGTGCAGCTCGGTGCCGCCCCGGGCGTCGAGACGGGCCGCCCACTCGCCGGCCCGCCAGCGGGCGCGGTCGGTGGCCTCGACGAGGTCGCCGTCACCGAACGCCTCGCACTCGTGGTCGAAGGCCAGCAGGGCGAAGCGGTCGACGGGGCCGAGGGCGTCGACGAGACGGCCGGCGGCGCGCCGGGCGGCGACGATCTTCCAGCCACCCATCGACCCCGACCGGTCGAGCAGCACGACGACGTCGCGTGGGGACGCCTCCCCCGCCGGCGGCGGGCCCACCACGGTGACGGCGACCGTCGCGTCGGCCGGCTCCGGGCCCGGCCCGGCCGGGTCGGGGCTCACGGTGGCCGCAGCCTCCACGTCGGGGACCGTCAGGTCGTAGCGCAGGACGAAGTCGCGGTCGACCCGCTCGCCCGGTGCGACCTCGACGCGGACCCCGCCGCCGTCGGCGTCGGTGCGGGTGACGGCGTGCAGCGAGGAGGCGAGTCGGCCCACGGGCAGCCCGGCGGGGTCGACGGTGACGGCGAGCGAGAGCGCGATGGGCTCGGGGAAGCCCGGCAGCAGCACCGGCGGCGTCACCCGGGAGCCGTCCGGCGTCGCGTCGGTGTCGGGACCCCAGCCCGCGCCCACCGACTCGCCGTCGAGCGGTGTGCCGGGCACGTAGCGCGGCGCCACCACCAGGGGCACCCGGACGGTGACCGCGCCGTCCTCGTGGGGGAGCGGCGCGACGAGCGCCAGCGTCACCTCGGCGGTCTCACCGGCGCCGACGTTGCCGACCCGGCAGGTGAACACCTCGGGCCGCTCCTCCTCGACGATGGCGGCCCGGCGGCCCTGGGCGAGCGCCCGGTCGTAGGCGGCTCGGGCCTCGCCCCGCTCCTCGAGCACGCCGGTGACGACCCGATCGCCCAGGCGGGCGGTGAAGGAGACCACCGCGGCGCGGGCGGGGAGGGGGAAGACGTAGGTCGCCTCGATGGGGCGCTCGTGGTGGTTGCGGAAGCGTTGGACGATCGTCGTGTCCGCGAGCAGGCCGCACGCGGCGACGGTGACGTCGAGGGCCTCCAGTGCGAGGTTGTCGAGGCCGGGGAGGTCGGTGGTGAGGGCGCCGAGGCCGGCGTCGGCATCGGGCTCGGGGGCGAGGGTGGGAGCGAGGTGGAGCGGGGTCATCGGCGGTACTCCTGGGGGTGGGGGCCGGTCTTCGGTGAGATCAGCGGGTGGTGGGGGGCGTCGGGGGCGGAGGGCGGGGACGGGGGGAGGAGGACGGCGCGGGCGGCGTCGAGGACGCGGGTGGCTGCGGCGGGGGACAGGGCGAGGCCGGCGGGCACCTGCAGGGCCACGCCCTCCCCGAGGGCGTAGACCGTTGCCGCGGGGTACGGCGCCGGCGTGACCGCGGTGGCCGCCGGCCCCCGCTCCGCCGGCGCCACGGCCGGGCGCGCCCGGCCGGGAGGCGGCACGGACGCGGCGGCCATCCCGCCGACCGGTGCACCGCCCGGTGCCGGGGCGGGGGCGTGCTCAGGGGTCGGCACCGGGCCGGCCGCCGCCCGGGCGGCCCAGAAGCGCTCGGTGGGCACGGGCTCGCCGGCCGCGACCCGCGCCAGCTCGTCCGGCCCGAGCCCGACCAGGGCGCGCTGGATCTCGGCGAGCTGGAGACCCTCGCCCTGGAGGCGCTTGACCGCCACGAGCTGGTCGACGTGGGCGTCGTCGTAGAAGGCGTTCCGACCGCGCCGGGCCGCCGGCGGGGCCAGCAGGCCGAGGGTGGCGTAGTAGCGCACGTTGCGGACGGTGAGCGCCTCGGCCACGGCGCCGTTGGGGGCCTCGATGTCGGCGGCCGCGACCCGGGCGTCGGCCCGGGCCACCAGCTCGTCGATCCCGAAGAGCGTCGTGTCGGGGAGCGGATCGGTCATGACACTGATACTATCACTGACATTGACAGTGACAACCACGACCCCGGAGGTCCGCCTTTGCCCGATGCCCCCACCGTCTCCCGGCCGATCGATCTGGTCGAGCCCGTCGTCCCGGCGCCCACCGGGTCGGAGAAGGCCCCCGGCGGCCTCGGTGCCGCCGCCGTTCCCGTCGTACCCGCCGGTCGTACCGAGGCCGAGCGCCCGTCGCGCCGGTCGGGCCTGCTCCTCGGCGACCGCCGTCGAGCGCTCGACGCCGGCCGGCCGGTCGGCTTCCGGGCCACGCCCCGCGCCGACGATCCCGCCGGCGAGCACTGGACGGACGAGAGCGAGGCCCACGCCCTGGTGGTGGCGCCGACCGGCGCCGGCAAGACGACGTGGCTGGCGTGCCAGCTCGCCGAGCACCCGGGGTCGGCCGTGGTGGTGGACCCCAAGGGCGAGCTGGCGGCCATGACCGCCCGCCGCCGCCTCGAGCTCGGCAACGACGTGGTGGTGCTGGACCCGTTCGGCGTCACCGAGGCCTTCGACGTGCGGCTCTTCCGGGGGCGGTTCGACCCGGGACACTGGCTGGCCCACAGCTCGGCGATCGAGGACGAGGCCATGGCCCTCGCCGCCGAGCTCCACGCCGCCCCCCTCGCCCGAGACCCGTTCTGGGCGGCGTCGGCCACCGACCTGAGCGCGGCGCTGATCAGCCACGTCTACGAGGATCTGCCCCACGACCGGTCCTGGTCGAAGGTGGCCGACCTGCACTTCGCTGGCGACTTCGACATGAACGTGGCCAAGCTCCTCGACGCCGGCGCCGTGACCAACGCGACCGCGATCGAGAGCCTCGTCGCCTACCTCTCCCACCCCGAGCGCGACACCCGGCCCTCCGTCCTCAGCACGGCCCGGGCGGGGATGCGGGCGTTCCACACCCCCACGGTGAAGCGGGTGACCTCCGGGACCTCGTTCGACCCGGCAGGGATGGTCAGCGGCGAGCAGCCGGTGACGCTCTACCTGGTGCTGCCGCCACAGAACATGGTCAGCCACGCGCCGCTCGTGCGCCTGTGGCTGACCGCCCTGCTCCGGGCCCTCACCTCCCCCGAGCGGGCCCACCGCACGCCCGGCCCCCGCTCGGAGGCGCTCTTCCTCATCGACGAGCTGCCGGCGCTCGGCCGGCTGGCCATGGTGCCGTCGCTCTTCGCCTACCTGCGCAGCTTCGGGGTGCGAGCGGTGGCGGTGGTGCAGTCGCTGGCCCAGCTCGAGGTGGCCTACGGGCCGGAGGCCCGGGTCATCCGGGAGAACGCCGGCTTGCGCATGGCCTTCGGGGTGAGCGACCTGGACCAGGCCGAGGCGGTGGCACCCATGCTGGGCGTCGACCCCGATCTGCTCCTCGGCCTCGGCCGCGAGGAGATGGTGGTGCGCCACCCGCACGGGGTGTCCCGGTGCCGCCGGGCGACCCACCTCGACGCCGCCTTCGTCCCCGAGGGCGCCTTCGACCCGAACCCCTTCCACCCCGTCGGGCGCGACGGCCGTCCCCGCTGACGGGCCCGGTCGCGGCCGCCGCCCGGCCGCGCGCCCGGTATTCCGGCAAATTCCAGGTTGCGCTGAGCGACGCGGGGGGCCATAGTGTCAAGATCACACGGTTGTAATTACAACTGTGGTATGAGGCCAACCGGGGGGTTCCCCACATGCGATCCGCAGCTGCGAACGAACTCGAAGACCAGGGCTGGCAGGACTACGCGAACTGCCTGGGGGTCGATCCCGACCTCTTCTTCCCCGAGCGGGGGGCCTCGACGCGCGAGGCCAAGGAGGTCTGCCGCGGCTGCGTCGTGCGGGAGGACTGCCTGGAGTTCGCCCTCGCCAACGGCGAGAAGTTCGGCATCTGGGGCGGCATGAGCGAGCGCGAGCGGCGCCGCCTCCGTCGTCAGCGGGCCCTCGCCCGCGCCGAGGTGCGCCCGGCCTGATCGCCGGCGTCGGGACCCCAGGGTCCCGACCCCCCCACGCGACGACGTCAGCGTCCGGCGGCCGCCAGCCGGGCTTCGATGGTGCGATCGGGCGCCAGGTCGAGCTCGGCCCAGCGTGCCCGGGGGGTCGCCGCCAGCACCGCCTGGGGCACCAGCCCGACCAGTTCGGCGCGCTCGACGGGGGTGTGGGCCGCCACGGCGTCCCAGGCGGCGGCCGGACCGGCCACCAGCGGTTCGACCAGGTTGCACGACACCATGACCTCGTCGCCCACGGCGAGGCCGAGGGTGCGGATCGGCCCCGAGCGCACCTCGGCCGCCACCGCCCTGGCCCGCTCGAGGTCGGGCGTGGCCAGCCAGAGGTTGTAGGCCACGAGCAGGCCGCGGGCCCCGACCGCGCAGGCGCCGGCCGAGCGGTGGGCCGCCGGCGGCCCGAACTGGGGGGCGAGCGTGCGGAACGCCTGCCGGCGCACATCGGGCAGGGAGCGCTCCGGCCCGTACAGGAAGCACGGCAGGTCGAGCGTCGAGGCCGCCCACCGGGCGAAGTCGTCCCGAGCCCGCACGGCGTCGGCGAGGGTGGCGTCGCCCAGGGGGACGAAGGGCACGACGTCGACCGCCCCGAAGCGGGGGTGCACGCCCTTGTGGCGGCGCAGGTCGATGGTCGCCACCGCGGCCTCGGTCAGCCGCCGGGGCGCGTGCTCGCCGACCAGCGTGAACACGCTGCGGTGGTGGTCGGGATCGGTGTGGACGTCCAGCACGTCGGGTGCCGCGACGGCGGCCAGGTGGGCGAGGACGTCGGCGTCACGACCCTCGCTGACGTTGATGACGCACTCCAGCACGGGCGCGGTAGGGTACTTCGCGTGAACCTCGGCGCCCCGGAACTCCTGATCATCCTGCTGATCATCCTCCTGGTGTTCGGTGGCACGAAGCTCCCGAAGCTGGCCCGCTCGCTCGGCCAGGCGCAGAAGGAGTTCAAGGCCGGCTCCGAGGACGCCAGCGCCGCCTCCAAGGACAGCAACGACGCCGACTGAGCGCCGGTAGCCCGAGCGGCGGCCGGCAGGTCGTACACGGGAACCATCCGACACCCGCGGTCGTTCAGGTCCATGAGCCCGAGCGGTGCCGCTGAGGACCGCATCCCCACCTGGGAGGAGATCGCCCGCGACCACGGGCGCTTCCTCTACACGGTGGCCTACCGGCTCACCGGCAACCACGAGGATGCGCAGGATCTGGTGCAGGACGTTCTGATCAGGGTGGAGCGGGGGTTGGCCACGTACCGGCCGGGCTCGCTCGAAGGGTGGCTGAGCCGCATCACCACCAACGCCTTCCTCGACCGCGTCCGCGCCCGCAAGCGCCGGCCGGTCGAGGCGCTGCCCGACGACCCCGAGCGGGTGCTGCCCACCTCGGCGGCGGCCGACGAGGCCCTCGCCGGCGCCCGGCTCCCCGACGACGTCCAGGCCGCCCTGCTCGACCTGCCCGAGGACTACCGGGCCGCCGTGGTGCTGTGCGACGTCGTCGGCTTCAGCTACCAGGAGATCGCCGACTCCCTCGAGCTGCCGGTGGGCACGGTGCGCAGCCGCATCCACCGCGGTCGCGGGCGGTTGCGGGAGGTGCTGGTCGATGCCTGACGCGCACCTCGGCGATCTGCTCAGCGCCCTCGTCGACGGCGAGCTCACGGCGGCGGAGGAGGTCGCGGCCCGCGCCCACCTCGACGGCTGCGCCGGGTGCCGCGACGAGTTGGCGGCCACGGCCGACACCGCCGCCCTCCTGCGCGGCCTGCCCGCGGTCGACCCGCGCTTCGGCTTCTACGAGCGGCTCCTGCGGGGCCGTCGCTTCGCCCCCGACCGCCGGCACCAGCGCGTCGGCCTCACGGTCGCCACCGTGGCCGCCGCCGTGGCGCTGTTCGTCGCGCTCGGCGCCGACCTCGCCGGAACCCAGGTGGACCCGGCGGTCGACGACATGGTCGCCGCCCACCAGGCCGGGTTCGTGCCCTCCACCGGTTTCGCCGCCATGGGCGCCGACGAGGTGGACCCCGACGTCGCGCCCCCCGAGGTCGCTGACGGCTTCGAGCGCGAGGCGGTGTTCGAGGGCGACGACGTGGTGGGCGTGGCCTACCGCGACGGCCGCGACGAGGTCTCGGTGTTCGAGCAGGAGGGCGAGCTCGAGGCCGAGGCCCTCGACCCGGCGATGGATCCGATGGCCGACGACGCCTGGGCCATGGAGGACGACGGCCTGCGCGTCGTCGTGGTCGACCGCGGGCGCGTGGTCTACACGGTGGTCGGCGAGATCCCCATGGCCGTGCTCATGGCCGTGGTCGGCGACCTGCCCGACGGTCCGGCGCCCTCCCTGCTCCAGCGGGCCCGGGACGCCGGCACCGAGGTCGTCTGGACCTTCGGGTTGGGCGACTAGCACGGTCCACCGCGAAACTGGACGCGGCCGGGAACCTTTTCGTGCGGGCCGTCGTACTACTGGTGACAACGGAGGTTCGATGGACACCACCTGGATGGCACTCGGCTACTGCAACGACAAGCCCCCGTCGTTGTTCTTCCCGAGCGACGGCGTCGGAGTCGAGGTCGCCCGCAAGATCTGCGCCGACTGCCCCGTCAAGGAGCCGTGCCTCGAGTACGCGCTCGCCGAGCGGATCGACCACGGCGTGTGGGGCGGCTGCTCCGAGCGTGAGCGTCGTCGCATCCTGAAGCGTCGCCGCCAGGCGGGCACCACCCCCGTCAGCGTCCGCGGCTGAGCCGGGGCGCCGCCGCCGCCGCCGGCGGCGAGGGCCGGCGGCCCCGGCCCCCTGGGTCGCCTCCGCCCCCCGCCGGTAGGGTGAGGCCATGTCCCTGGCTGATCCCAACGTCGAGCCGCAGCCGCCCCGAGGCCACGTCCGCATCGTGTACCTCGGCCCGGTGGCGCCCCACTGGGAGGTCGTGTCCGACTTCGGCGACCGCAACGTCATCGACGACTTCCGCTCCCGGGTCATGGCCCGCCTGATGCTGCTGCCGCCGCACGACCCGCAGTTCCGCCGCAACCGCGAGCGGGTGGCCCGCGACGCCGAGCGCGAGTACCTCAGCCTCGAGTGGGACCTCGGCTACCCGGAGGACGAGTAGCGGTCCCGTGGGCGTCGACGAGGCGGCCCGCCGGCACTTCGCCGAGCGGGGTGCCCTGGTCGTCGACACCGGCCTGCCCGTCGCGGTCCTCGACCGCGCCCGCGCCGACGCCGCCCGGCTGATCGCCGAGCGGCCCTTCGACCCCGAGTCGCCCGACCGGGTCCAGGACGCCTGGCGCGCCAGCCGGGCCGTCCACGACGTGGCGATCGCGCCGGCGATCCTGGCCGCCCTCGCCGACCTGTACGGCGACGATGCCCGGCCCTTCCAGACCCTGAACTTCGCGGTCGGCACCGAGCAGGCCGCCCACGCCGACACGGTGCACTTCAACACCGACCCACCGGGGCGCATGTGCGGCGTCTGGGTGGCGCTCGAGGACATCGACGCCGACGCCGGCCCGGTGTTCGCGCTGCCGGGCACCCACCGGTGGCCCGAGCTCACGCCGGCCGACTGGGGGGCGGCGCCGGGCACCGAGCACTACGACCGCTACGAGGCCCACATCGCCGGGCTGGTCGCCGACGCCGGCCTCGAGCCGGAGCCGGCAGTGCTGGTCAAGGGCCAGGCCCTGATCTGGGCGGGGAACCTGCTTCACGGGGGACTGCCCCGCCGTGACCCGGCCCGCACCCGGCACAGCCAGGTGACCCACTACTTCTTCGCCGCCGACCGCTACTGGACCCCGCTGCTCTCGGGGCCCGACCACGTGGCCGAGCGCCACCCGAGCTGGATCCCGACCGGCTCCAGCCGCCGCCTGCGCCGCCTCGTCGGTCGCTGACCCGCGGCTCGGCCGTCACCCGGGCCATCCGCTTGAACTGGCGTCAGCCGCGCCCGGCCGGCGGGCGTCCGTGACGTCAGAACGGGCAGTGCCGGGCCGCGACTCAGCCGGGGCGGCGGGCGATCACGGTGTCCTGGTAGTCGTAGCTCTCGCCGCCGCCGGGGCGGATCCACTCGCCCGGGTGGACCTCGACGAGCTCGAGGCCGGCGCCGGCGACCCAGGCGCGCACCGCCGCCTCGTCGAAGGCGACCGCCTTCTCCGGGGCGTCGTGGCGCAGGAGCCAGGTGGCGTCTTCTGCACGGGTGAAGGCGATGTCCCAGTCCCCCGGCCCGGCGGCGAGGGCGGCCTCGCCGACGAGGAAGAACGTGGCGAGCAGGTGGCCACCGGGGCGCAGGACCCGCCGGGCCTCGTCGAGGTAGCGGCGCACGTCGGCCTCGAGCATGTGGGTGAACACCGAGGTGGCGAAGGCGACGTCGAACGACCCGTCGGGGAAGGGGAAGGCGAAGTCCTCCGGGGCGATCTTCCCCCGCCGGTTGTAGGAGCCGTTCCAGACGTCCACGTGGGTGAAGCGGCCGTCGGGCCAGCGCGGCGTCACGTGGCGCCGGCACCACCGGATCACCCGCTTGTCGACGTCGATCCCCTCGTAGCCGCCGTCGTCGAGGAAGGTGCCGAGGGCGAGTGCGCTGCGGCCCGGCCCGCAGCCGACCTCGAGCACCCGGTCGTGGGGGCCGAGCGCCGCCCACCGCTGCAGGCGGTCGAGCCAGTGGTCACCGACCGCGACCCAGTCGCCCGGGCCCGGCTGGGCCAACAGGCGGCCCTTCGGGCGCAGGGTGCGCAGCTCGGGCCGCAGCACGCGGGGCTCGTCCGCCGGTTCGGGCACCGCCCGACCCTATTCGGCGTCGCCCCCGGCCCCGGGCCGTGCGGACCGGTCGGTACGCTGTCGCCGTGGCCCTGGACCTGACCGACGACCCCGTCGAGGCCGATCCCCAGGGCCCGGGGCGCTTCCTCAACCGCGAGCTCTCGTGGCTCGACTTCAACGCCCGGGTGCTGGCCCAGGCCGAGGACGAGCGGGTCCCGCTGCTCGAACGGGCCAAGTTCCTCGCCATCTTCGCCCAGAACCTCGACGAGTTCTTCCAGGTCCGCGTGGCCGGCCTGAAGGACCAGGTGGCCGCGGGGCTCACCGCCACGACCCCGGACGGGCGCACGCCGGCCCAGCAGCTCCTCGAGATCCGCGACGTCGTCGACGAGCTCACCCAGCGCTGCGAGCGGATCTTCCTCGACGTCGTCGCGCCCGCCCTGTCCGCCGAGGGCATCACCTTCTCCCGGTGGGACGAGCTCGACGAGGACGACCGCAAGTACCTCGTCGAGGTGTTCGAGGACCACATCTTCCCCGTCCTGACCCCGCTGGCGGTCGACCCGGGCCACCCCTTCCCCTACATCTCGGACCTGTCGCTCAACCTCGCCGTGATGGTGCGCAACCCGCTCACCGCCGAGTCCCGCTTCGCCCGGGTCAAGGTGCCGAGCCTGCTGCCCCGGTTCGTCGTCATGCCCGACGGCGAGCGCTTCGTGCCGCTCGAGCAGGTGATCGCCGCCCACCTCGAGCTGCTCTTCCCCGGCATGGTCGTGGACGGCCACGAGCCCTTCCGCGTGACCCGCAACGCCGACCTCACCCTCGAGGAGGAGGAGGCCGACGACCTGCTCGCCGCGGTCGAGATGGAGCTGCGGCGCCGCCGGTTCGGCGGCGCCGTCCGCCTGGAGATCGCGGCCTCGATGTCGCCGGACACCCGGGCGCTGCTGATCAGCGAGCTCGACCTCGACGAGGAGGACGTCTACGAGCACGTGGGCCCCCTCGACCTGAGCGGCCTCTGGGCGGTGCACGCCCTGGATCGCCCCGATCTGAAGGACCCGCCCTGGGTCGCGGTCACCGAGCCCCGCCTGGCCAGCGTCGACGACGAGCCGGTCAACCTCTTCGAGGAGCTGAAGAAGGGCGACGTCCTCGTCCACCACCCGTACTCCTCGTTCACCAGCTCGGTGGAGGAGTTCATCCGCCAGGCGTCGATCGACCCCCAGGTCCAGGCCATCAAGCTGACGCTGTACCGCACCTCCGGCGACAGCCCGATCATCGGGTCGCTGATCCGGGCCGCCGAGCGGGGCAAGCAGGTCGCCGCCCTCGTCGAGCTGAAGGCCCGGTTCGACGAGCAGGCCAACATCGTGTGGGCCAAGCGGCTCGAGGAGGCGGGCGTCCACGTCGTCTACGGCCTCGTGGGGCTGAAGATCCACACCAAGACCGCCCTCGTCGTGCGCGAGGAGGCCGACGGGATGCACCGGTACTGCCACGTCGGCACCGGCAACTACAACTCGAAGACCGCCCGCCTCTACGAGGACCTCGGCCTGCTCAGCGCCGACCCGCAGCTCGGCTCCGACCTCACCCAGCTGTTCAACTTCCTGACGGGGTACGGCCGCAACGTCCAGTACCACCGCCTGCTGGTGGCGCCGACCGCGCTGCGCAGCGGCATCGGCGACCTGATCCGCAACGAGATGGCCGCGCCGGGCGGCGGCCGGATCGTGTTCAAGCTCAACAGCCTCGCCGACGCCGACATGATCGACCTGCTCTACGAGGCCTCGCAGGCCGGGGTGCAGATCGACCTGATCGTGCGGGGCATCTGCTGCCTCGTGCCCGGGGTGCCGGGCCTCTCCGAGAACATCCGGGTGCGCTCGATCGTGGGGCGCTACCTCGAGCACTCCCGCATCTACCGCTTCGCCAACGGCGCCGGGCCCTCGCGGCCCCGCCACTACATGGGCTCGGCCGACCTCATGCCCCGCAACCTCGACCGTCGGGTCGAGGCGCTCGTGCCGGTGCTCGACCCCTCGCTCCAGGCTCGCCTGGAGGAGGTGCTGCACCTGGCCCTCACCGACGACCGCCTGGCGTGGACCCTCGGCCCCGACGGCCGCTGGACCCGCCCGCCCGCCGGTGGGGTGCGCAATCTCCAGGACCGCCTCCAGGAGTTGGCGGTCGACCGCGTCGGCCGGCGCGAGCTGCCGTCGTGAGCGCGAAGGGCCCCGGGGCCGACGACGCGCGCCCCCAGGTCACCGCGGCGGGCTGCGTCGTGTGGCGACCTGCCGGTGACGCCGGTGGCGCGGCCGGGCCGGACGACCTCGAGGTGCTCGTCGTGCACCGGCCCAAGTACGACGACTGGTCGCTGCCCAAGGGCAAGCACGAGCCGGGCGAGGACGACGAGACCTGCGCCCGGCGCGAGGTCGAGGAGGAGACCGGCCTCACCGGCGTGCTCGGCGCCGAGATCGGCACCACCCGCTACCTCGACGCCAAGGGCCGGGACAAGATCGTCCACTACTTCGAGATGACCGAGCCGCAGGGCACGTTCACCCCCAACCGCGAGGTCGACGAGGTGCGCTGGCTCGCACCCGACGTGGCCACCGGGCTGCTCAGCTACCCCTACGACGCCGACGTCCTGGCCACCTTCGTGGCCGGTCGGCGGGCCGCGACCGCCGCCGTCTCGACCACCGAGATGGTCGAGACCACCGAGACGGTCGAGACCGCGACCGAGACCGTCGCCACCACCGAGGAGCCTCCGCTGCCCGAGCACGCCGCCGCGCCCGACACCCCGCCGTCGCCCGAGGGCGCCGCCGCGCCGTGGGTCGCGCCCGAGCCGGCCCTCGCGGTGCCCACCGCCGGCGCGGCGCTGGCGACCTACCGGCCCATGGCCAACGACCCCGCCGACTGGTTCTCGGGCGACGAGCTCCAGCGGGCGCGGGACTACCAGCGCCCACTGGCCAAGCTCCGGGTGCTCCGGGGCTCGCTCACCGCGCTGGTCCTCGTGGTGTTCGTGTTCGCCGACGTGGGCCCGAAGCTCCTCGACGCCCTCGACGTCACCAACTGGGTGGCCCAGCTGTTCGTGATGGTCGTCGCGCTCGAGCTGGTCTCGCTGCTCTACAACCCGGCCCTCGACGCCTGGGTCGACCTCAAGCACGACAGGGAGTGGGGCCTCTCCACCCAGACCACCAAGGGCTTCGTGGGGGACCAGGTCAAGAGCCTGGTGCTCGGTCTCGTGATGAACACCGTGCTGCTGGTGCCGCTCTACTGGGTGATCCGCACCACGGAGCACTGGTGGCTGCTCGGCTGGCTGCTGGTGCTCGTGTTCAGCATCGGGATCGGGTTCCTCTTCCCGATCGTGATCGCCCCGATCTTCAACAAGTTCACGCCGCTGGAGGAGGGCGAGCTGTCCCAGCGGATCGACGCCGTTGCGGGCCGGGCCGGCGTCGACATCAGCGGGGCCTTCGTGGCCGACGAGAGCAAGCGCTCCCGCCGGGACAATGCCTACGTCGCCGGCCTCGGGGCCACCCGCCGGGTCGTGCTCTTCGACACGCTCCTCGACCACCCCGCACCGGTCGTCGAGCAGGTCGTGGCCCACGAGATCGGCCACTGGCGCCTCCACCACCTGCGTCGCCAGATCCCCCTCGCCGCGGTGCTGTCGTTCTTCGTCTTCGGGTTCCTGAAGGTGCTGTCGAGCTGGGACTGGCTGTTCCAGCAGGCCGGCATCGCCACCGACGGCGCGGTTCCCGCCATCGGCAACCCGGCCGCCCTGCCGATCCTGCTGTTCGGCGTGCAGGCCGGCTTCCTCGTCACCGGCCTGGTCTCCGGGTGGGTGTCCCGTGCGTTCGAGCGCCAGGCCGACCTCGAGGCCCTCGAGTTGCTGCAGGAGCCCCAGGTCATGCTCGACATGCAGCGGCGCCTCCACGTCAAGAACCTGGCCGACCTCGACCCGAGCCTGTTGCGCCGCCTCCAGGCGACGCACCCGCCGGCCGCCGAGCGCATGGCCTTCACCGCGGCGTGGGCCGAGGCCAACGGCGTGGCCGTCGAGCGCCCGGAGGGCGACCCCGTCGAGGTGGGCTGAGGCCCTCCCGCCTCAGCCGAGCAGCTCGCGGGCCAGGTCGACACAGGCCCGGGCCGCGGGCGACAGCACCCCGTCGCGGTGCACGAGGCCCACGCGGCGGCGGATGGGCGGGTCGATCTCCACGACGGCGACCCCCGCGGACGGGCCGCTCTCGGCCACGAGCCGGGGCACCACCGCGGCACCGGCGCCGGCCCGGACCAGCGGAACGATGGTGTCGCGGTGGATGGTCGCCACCGCGGGGTGGAGCGTGCGCCCCCGGGTCGCCAGCGCCTCCTCCAGTTGGCGGTACGAGGCGGTGGTGGGCGGCGCGGTCACGAGGGGCAGGTCGGCCAGGGCGCCGACCGAGATGCGCCCGTCGCTCGCGTGCGAGGCGGCGTGGCCCCGGGACAGCACCGCCACGAGGTCCTGGCGGCCGAGGGTGACGGTCACCAGGGTGGGGTCGTCGACGGGGACGACCCCGAACCCGACCTCCCACCGCCCATCGCGGACGAGCTCGGCGATGGTCTCCTCCGGGGCGGGCTCGCCGATGCGGATGGTCACGCCCGGGTGGCGCCGGCGCAGCGCCCCGACGACCGGGGTCACGAGGTCGGCGGCCACGGTGGGGATGCAGCCGAGGTCGAGCGTGCCCGCCAGCAGACCGGCCACCTCCGCCACCGCGTCGCGGGCCAGGTCCCGGTCGTGGAGCGCCTGGCGGGCCGGCCCGAGGAGGGCCTCGCCGGCCGCGGACGGACGCGTCCCCCCCGGCCCACGATCGAACAGCGGGGTGCCGAGCTCGCGCTCGAGGGCGCGCACCGCCTGGGACACCGAGGGCTGGGAGAGGCCGAGGGCGGCGGCGGCCGCGCTGAAGCCCCCGTGCTCGGCGACGGCGACCACGGCGGCGAGCTGGTGGAACTCCATATAGGCAGAGCCTATGGGTTCCATGCTCATGTGGTGGTTGTATCGATGACAGGCCGGTGGTCTGCTGGACCCGTGACCGACCTGCTCCCCGAGATCCTCGTCGCCGGCCTCGCCGTGGGCGTGCTGTACGGGATGTTCGGGGTGGGCTCGGCGTTCGCCACCCCCGTGCTCGCGGTGATCGGCGTCCCCGGGCTGGCCGCGGTGACCGCCCCCCTGGCGGCCATGCTGCCGGGCTCCGCCATCGGCGCCCTGCAGTACTCGCGGGACGAGCGGGTCGACTGGACCGTGGCCCGATGGGCCCTGCTCGGCGGCGCCCCCGCGGCGGTGTTCGGCTCGCTCGCCAGTCGCTGGGTCGGCGGCGGGCCCCTCATCGTGGCGTCGGGCGTCATCCTCGTCGTGGTCGGCCTGCGCATCCTGCGCCCGGTCTCGCCGGCCTCGGCCGCCCGGGCCGCCGAGCGCCGGGACAACGCGCCCCTCGTCGTCGGCCTGGCGGTGCTCGTCGGCTTCACGGCGGGCCTGCTCGCCAACGGCGGTGGCTTCCTGCTCGTGCCGCTCTTCCTCGTGCTGCTCGGCTTCGAGATGACCGAGGCCACCGGGACCAGCCTGGTGGTCGCCGCGGTCCTCACCGTGCCGACCCTGATCACCCACATCGTGGTGGGGGACATCGTCTGGTCGGTCGCCGGCGCCTTCGCCATCGGGTTCATCCCCGGCGCGGCCCTCGGCCCCCGGGTGGTCCGGGGCCTGCCGGTCGACCGCCTGCGCACCGCCTTCGGGGTGCTGCTCGTGGCGTTCGCGGTCTGGTTCCTCGCCCGCCACCTCCTGGGCTGAACCCGCCTCGTCCCACCCGCCGCCCCGCCGGCCGGGTCACGGCCGGCTAGGCGGACGGCTCAGGTGATCGTCACCGGGGTCCCCAGGGGCAGGAGGTCGGCGAGCTGCAGGACGACCTCGTTCGGGACCCGGATGCAGCCGTGGGACACGTCGCGGCCGATGCTGGTCGGGTCGTCGGTGCCGTGGATGGCGATCTGACCGTTGCCGCCGCCGAACTCCGACAGCGTCTCGGAGAACCCGCCGAGGCCCAGCGCGAAGGGCCCGTAGGCGCCGCCGGGGTCGGGGGTCTGGAGCCGGTCGACGACCGCGAAGGTGCCCGTGGGCGTGGGGGCGTCGGGCGCGCCCACCGCCACCGGCGTCTCGAGGACCACGGCGCCGGTCTCGGCGTCGGTCACCGAGAGGCGGTGGTCGGCGCGGCGGACCGTCACCTCGTAGGCGCCGGCCACGAGCTCGACGGCGTCGCGCTCGATCCAGCCGGTGCCACCGTTGGGCCGTTGGGGCACCTGGACCTCGACCCACTCGCCGGCGTCGTCGACGACGAGCAGGGCGCGGGGCGAGCCGAACACCGTGGTGGCGGGCAGCTCGGTGACCACGGGGGCGGCGCCGTCGGGCTCGGCCCGCACGGTGAGGGCGCCGTCGGCCCGGGCGATGCGGACCGCGGCCTCGGGTGCGGGCGGCACCGTCGTGGTGGTGGGCGCCGGGGCCGGGCTCGGGGCCGACGGGTCCGCGACGGTCGTCGTCGGCGCGTCCGCCCGGTCGGCGGGGTCGGCCCGGCCGCCGGCGGCGCAGCCGGCGAGCAGCGCGAGGCCCAGGGCGGCGGCGGCCAGCGGGCGGCACCGGCGGCGCGAGCCGAGGCCCCGACGGGCGGTGGGGGACGGGGCGGGGGAGACGGTGGGGGTGCGGGTCATGGCGGGCTCCGGGGCTCGGGCCGCCGGGCCGGCGAGGGGCCGGCCCGGCGGGGGTGCGGTCATCGGGCGGTGCGTCCGGCGATCAGCCGGTGAAGGTCGGGTTGGCCACGACCACGTCGCCGACGGGGGCGTCCGGCAGGTCGACGCCGCCGCCGTCACCCGGGTCGGTCGGGCCGGGCTCGGGGGCGGTGACGTCGTCGGGACCGTCGAAGGGGTCGGTCGGGCCCGGCTCGGGGGCGGTGAAGTCGTCGGGGCCGTCCGGGAGGTCCTGGCCGCCGCAGTCGACGTGGGGCGGGCAGGCGGTGATGTCGCCGGGGCCGGCGGGGACGGGGTCGGCGCCCGCCGGGGCGGCCACGCCGAGCAGGCCGGCGCCGAGGGCGCCCACGAGGGCGAGGCGGCGGAGGGTGGTGGTGAGGGTGCTGGTGAAGGGGGAGGTGAGGGTGCTGGTCATGTCGGTGCTCCTTGGCTCGTCGAACCGGCGGTTCCGGCTCGTACGGACGGCCTGACGGGGCACCCCCCGGCGCGCTTACACCCTCGGCGGGAGAATTCCCGGAGGGCCGCCGACGCCCCCTCGCGTAAGCGTCGACAGCCCCGTCCCGTCAGGCCCGGTGACCCAGGAAGGGAACGGGAGCATGATGAGGAGATCCCCATGGCAGACCCAGGCGACGACGGCCCGAAGCACGAGGCCCGGGCGGCCGACCGCACCGAGGACGAGCGCCTCGTCCTCGCCCTGCGCGGCGGTGACCCCGACGCGTTCGGGCGCCTCTACGACCGGTGGTTCGACCGGGTCCACGACCTGGCCCGGCGCCTCACCCGTGACGACGCGCTCGCGGCGGATGTCGCCCAGGACGCCTTCCTCGCCGCGTGGCAGCGCCTCGACGGCCTGGACGACCCGGCGTCGTTCGGCGGTTGGCTGCTGCGCATCGCCCGCAACCGGGCCCTCGACGTGGTGCGCTCGGCGGGCCACCGCCGCACCGAGGCGGTGGCCGAGGTGAGCGACGAGCGGGCCACGGCCGACCGCATCGCCACGGGCACCGACCCGGCCCTGCTGGCCGCCGACCACGAGGTGCAGGAGCTGGTCTGGGGCGCGGCCGCGGCGCTGGGCGAGCGCGACCTCACCGCTCTCGACCTCCACCTGCGCCACGGCCTGGAGCCCGCCGAGATCGGCGAGGTCCTCGGCATCAACCGCAACGCCGCCAACCAGCTCGTCCACCGCATGCGCGCGCGCCTGGCCACCGCGGTCGGGTGCCGCGTGCTCTGGCAGGGCGGTCGGCCGCGCTGCGCCTCGCTGCGCGCCGAGCTGGCGGCCGAGGGGGTCGCGGCCTTCGACGACCGGGCGGTGCGCCTCACGGACCGCCACGCGTCGCGCTGCGACGCCTGCACCCGCCGGCGAGACCTGCGCCTCGACCCGGCCAAGCTCTTCGCCGCCCTGCCCATCCCCGTGGTGGGCCTGGCGGTCAAGCAGCAGGCCGCGGCGGCCTTGGCCGGCGCCGGCGTGCCGATGTCGGGCTCGAGCGCGGTCGGTGGCGGCGGCGGCGCGTCGGGCCCGGGTGACGGCGGGGGGAGCGGGGGCACGGGCCACGGGCGCCGCAAGACCCGTCGCCGGCGCCGGACCGTGGCCCTCGGCGCCCTGGCCGCCCTCGCCGTCGTCGCCTCGCTGGTGGTCGGCGCCGAGACCCTCGGCGACGGGGGCCTGCTCGGCATCGAGGACGCCGCCGAGATCGAGGCCGACGCCCCCGTCCCGACGACGACCACCACCCTCGCCGAGGGCGGGATGGTGTTGTCGACGACCTCGACCACCACGCCCCCGACCGGTGTGGGGACGGGGTCGGATGCCGACGGCGCGGTGACCGACTCCGATCCCGGGGCCACCCCGCCGGCGCCCGCGCCACAGGACCCGGTGGTGGTGACGGTGCCCCCGCCGGCGCCCACCACCGCGAGCCTGTCGGTGTCGCCGTCGCGGGTCACGACCGTCCACCCCAACGGCCAGGTGGTGGTGTCCTGGACGACCACGGGCGCGACGAGCGTGTCGGTGTCGGGCCCGGGCCTGTCCGCCGCCTCGCCGTCGGGTAGCCAGGGTGTGTGCCCCGGCACGGTGGTCTCGAGCGTCTGCCGGGCCGCCCCCGGCACGTACACCTACCGCCTGGTCGCGACCGGGCCCGGCGGCACGGTGGAGCGCACCGCCGCCGTCACCGTCGCCTGACCACGGCGCCCGGCGGGCGTGCCGAACGGCCAGCCGCCGTTCACCGCCGGTTCACCCCACCCACGGATGGGCGACACCCGGCCTTCCTACCGTCCTCGTCGACGGCCGTCGTCGAAGACGGCCATGACGCCCGAAGGAGGGCATGTGTTCACCAAGAAGCGCCACCTCGTGTGGCTGTTGGCCATCCTGGCCGTGCTGGGGCTCGCCACCGCGGCGTGCAGTAGCGACGACGACGGCGGGGACACCGCCGCCACCGACACCACCGCGGCCGGCTCGGACGAGGGCGGCTCGGCCGCCGACGTCTCCGGCGAGGTCGTGATCTCCGGTTCGTCCACGGTCGAGCCGATCTCGACCGCCGTCGCGGAGTCGTTCGCCGAGGTCGCGCCCGAGGTCGCCGTCAACGTGGACGGCCCGGGCACCGGCGACGGCTTCGAGCTGTTCTGCAACGGCGAGACCGACATCAGCGACGCCTCCCGTCCGATCGAGGCCGAGGAGATCCAGGCCTGCGCCGACAACGGCGTCGAGTTCATCGAGCTCGAGGTCGGCATCGACGGCATCTCGGTCATGACCAACCCGGCGAACGAGTCGATCGACTGCCTGACGTTCGCCGACCTCTACGCGCTGGTCGGCCCCGAGGCCGAGGGCTTCGAGTCGTGGGCCGACGCCCAGCAGCTCGCCACCGACCTCGGCTCGAGCACGACCTTCCCCGACGCCCCGCTCGACATCACCGCCCCCGGTGAGGAGTCCGGCACCTACGACAGCTTCATCGAGCTGGCGCTGAAGGGCATCGCCGAGAGCCGGGTCGAGTCCGGCGACATCACCGAGGACCAGGCCGAGACGACCCGCCCGGACTACACGAGCCAGGCCGACGACAACGCCATCCTCACCGGCATCGAGGGCAGCGACAGCTCGCTCGGCTGGGTCGGGTTCGCCTTCGCCGAGGAGGCCGGCGACCAGGTCAAGGAGGTCGCGGTGGACGGCGGCGACGGCTGCGTCGAGCCCAGCACCGAGACCATCGCCGACGGGTCGTACCCGCTCTCGCGGTCGCTGTACATCTACGTCAACGCCGCCACGGCCGAGGACAACCCGGCGGTCGCCGCGTACGTCGACTACTACCTCGGCGACGGCATCGGCGCCGTGACCGAGACGGGCTACGTGGCCATCCCGGACGCCCGCCTGGCCGACGCCCAGGCCACCTGGGACAGCCGCGAGACCGGCAGCCTCGCCTCCGGCGGCTGATCCCACCAGCGCTCTCCCCAGACCCGGCCCCTCCCGGTCGGCCTTCCCGGCCGCCGGCGAGGGGCCGGGCCGCGTCCGGGAACACGCCGAGCCCGAGGAACGCCGGGTGGGCGGCGACCGCGAGCGCGCTGCTCCCCAGGGTTCGCGCGTCGTTCACCTGGCGTTCACCTCGGCCACTCCCGAGCGACACCGACCGTCCGTAGCGTCGGGCCCGTGCGATGGGCGACCGAGGCCGCGGTGTGAAGCGCCGGTACCTGGTGTGGCCCCTCCTGGCCCTGATCTACCTGCCGCTCGTGATCGGCGTGCTCCAGTCGGGCGACACCGACGCCGGCGCCAGCTCCCGCCGCTCCCAGGACGCGGGCGCGACCACCGGCCCCGTGACGGTGACCGGCTCGTCGACGGTGGAGCCGATCTCGATCGCCGTGGCAGAGCGCTTCGCCGACGTGTCACCCGGCTCCGAGGTGGACGTCGACGGCCCGGGAACCGGTGACGGCTTCCAGCTCTTCTGCGACGGCGAGGCCGACATCAACGACGCCTCCCGCCCGATCGAGGCCGAGGAGATCGACGCGTGCGCGGCCAACGGCGTCGAGTTCATCGAGATCCCGATCGCCATCGACGGCCTGTCCGTGCTCACCAGCGCAGCGAACGCGTCGGTCGAGTGCCTGAGCTTCGCCGACCTGTACGCCCTGATCGGGCCCGAGGCCGAGGGCACCGCCGACTGGTCGGACGCGCAGGGGCTGGCCGCCGAGCTCGGCTCGTCCACCACCTTCCCCGACACCCGCCTGGACATCACCGGGCCCGGCGAGGAGTCCGGCACCTACGACAGCTTCGTGGAGCTGGCCCTCAAGGGCATCGCCGAGGACCGCCTGGAGACCGGGGCCGTCACCGAGGACCAGGTCGAGACGACCCGCCCGGACTACAGCTCCCAGTCGGACGACAACGCCATCCTCACCGCCCTCGAGGGCAGCGACAGCTCGCTCGGCTGGGTGGGGTTCGCGTTCGCCGAGCAGGCCGGCGATCTCGTCCGCGAGGTGGCCATCGACGGCGGTGACGGCTGCGTCGCCCCCTCGAGCGAGACCATCGGCGACGGCACCTACCCGCTCTCGCGCACGCTCTACCTCTACGTGAACAAGAACAGCGCCGAGCGTCCCGAGGTCGACCACTTCGTCGACTACTACCTCCGAGGCGGGCTCTCGGCGGTCGAGGAGGTCGGCTACGTGGCCCTGCCGGACGACCGCCTCGCCGAGGCGGCCACCGCCTGGTCGGAGCGCCGCACCGGCACCTGGGTCGATCCGGAGGGCTCGTGACCTCGTCCATCACCATCGAGGACCTGCGGGGCGACCCCCGCCGGATGCGCACCGAGCGGATCGTCCGGGTGCTCCTGGCCATGGCCGCCGCGGTCTCGCTCGTGATCAGCGCCCTCATCGTGTTCTCGCTGGTGCGGGAGGCCTGGACCTTCATGAGCCAGGTCGAGTGGGCCACCGTGTGGAGCACCGGGTGGTTCCCCCGGCGGGGCCTCTACGACCTCAAGACCATCTTCGTGGGCACCCTCATCGTCACCGTGGTGGCGATGGTGGTGGCCATCCCGGTGGGCCTCGCCTCGGCGATCTACCTGTCCGAGTACGCACCGCCGCGGGTACGACGCCTGCTCAAGCCCGCCCTCGAGATCCTCGCCGGCATCCCGAGCGTGGTCCTCGGCTTCTTCGCCCTCACCTTCATCTCGCCCGAGATCATCCAGCGGTTCTTCTCCGGGGCGACCCAGTCGAACCTCGCCGCCGCCGGCCTCGGCGTGGGGATCCTGACCATCCCGCTCATCGCCTCGGTCTCCGAGGACGCCCTGCGCTCCGTGCCCGACTCGCTCCGGGAGGCCTCGGCGGGCATGGGCGCCCGCAAGGCGACCACCACCGTCCGCATCGTCCTGCCCGGCGCGGTGTCGGGCCTGGTCGCGGCGTTCATCCTCGGCATCTCCCGGGCCATGGGCGAGACCATGGTGGTGTTCATCGCCGCCGGCGCCGGCGGCGGCTCGCTCTTCACCACCGACCCGCTCGGGCCGGGCCAGACCATGACCGCGGCCATGGCCTCGGTGGCGTCCGGCACGGACTCGGTGCGCGGCGCCGGCCTCACCTTCCAGAGCCTGTTCTTCGTGGGCCTGGTCCTGTTCCTGATCACCTTCGTCCTGAACATCGGGGCCGGACGCTTCGTGCGCCGCGTGCGCCACCGCTACTAGGGGACCCCGTGGCCACCACCGTCACCACCGCCGACCAGGCGACTCGCCGCAGCCGCATCCCGACCACCACGGAGCTCGTCCGCGCCCGCATCACGGGCAACAAGCGCGACGCCTGGGGGATGGTCTTCAAGGGCCTCGTCCTGTCCGCCCTGCTGTTCGCGATCTTCATCCTCGTGGTCCTGCTGGTGGACGTGATCACCGGCGGATGGGACGTCCTGACGAGCCGCCTCGGGTCGTTCCTCTCCGCCGGCCTGCGGGCCCAGCCCGAGGAGGCGGGGGTGTTCCAGGGCCTGCGGGGCTCGTTCTGGATCGCCTACTACGTCGTGGTGATCGCCTTCCCCATCGGGATCGGCGCGGCCATCTACCTCGAGGAGTACGCGACCAAGAGCCGGTTCAGCCGCTTCATCGAGCTCAACATCCGCAACCTGGCGGGTGTGCCCTCGGTGGTCTACGGCATCCTCGGCTTCGCGATCTTCGTCAAGACCGCCGGCTTCCTCACCGGTGGCCGCTCGACCATGGCCGCCGGCGTCACGCTGGCGGTGCTCGTCCTGCCCATCGTGATCATCACCTCGGCCGAGGCCATCCGGGCCGTGCCCGACGCCATCCGTGAGGCGGGCTACGGCGTGGGGGCCACCCGGTGGGAGGTCATCCGCAGCCACGTGCTCCCGTACGCGGCCCCCGGGATCCTGACCGGCACCGTGCTGGCCCTCGCCCGCGCGCTGGGGGAGGCCGCCCCGCTGATCCTCGTCGGCGCGGTCACCGGCCGGCTCGCCAGCGACTCCGGGATGCTGGACGTCTCCCAGCTCACCGAGAAGTTCACGGCGATGCCCATCGTCATCACGACCTGGGCCGGCCGACCCGACGCCGGGTTCCGTGCCCTCACCGCGGCGGCCATCGCCGTGCTGCTCGTCGTCGTCCTCATCGCCAACACCGCAGCGATCCTGCTGCGCAACCACTACGAGAAGAAGCGGAGATGACCATGTCGGACGTCACTGCCGACCCCGAGGCGCGGGCCCGGCCCGCCGTCCCGGTCGCCACCCCGGCGGTCGCGAGCCCCCCCGACGGGCCCGAGCACCCGCCCGTGTTCGACGTGGACGGGCTCTGCGTCTACTACGGGGAGTACCGCGCCGTGCGCGACGTGTCGCTCCAGGTGCGGGCCAACGAGGTCACCGCCTTCATCGGGCCCTCGGGCTGCGGCAAGACCACCGTGCTGCGGTGCTTCAACCGCATGAACGACCTGGTCGACATCGCCCGGGTCGAGGGCAGGATCAGCTACCACGGGGTGAACCTCTACGACCCCGACGTGAACCCCGTCGAGGTGCGCCGCCGCATCGGCATGGTGTTCCAGAAGCCGAACCCGTTCCCGAAGTCGATCTACGACAACATCGCCTACGGCCCCAAGATCGTTGGGATCAAGGGCGACATGGACGAGATCGTCGAGCGCTCGCTGCAGCGGGCGGGTCTCTGGGACGAGGTCAAGAACCGCCTGAAGGACTCGGCCATGGGGCTCTCCGGCGGCCAGCAGCAGCGCCTCTGCATCGCCCGCGCCCTCGCGGTCGACCCCGAGGTGATCCTGATGGACGAGCCCTGCTCGGCGCTCGACCCGATCGCCACGGCCCGCATCGAGGACCTGATGGACGAGATCAAGGCCGAGTACACGATCGTGATCGTCACCCACAACATGCAGCAGGCCGCCCGGGTGAGCGACAAGACCGCCTTCTTCACCACCGAGGTGAGCGAGGTGAGCGACACCCGGACCGGGATCCTGGTGGAGTTCGACGCCACCGAGAAGATCTTCTCCAACCCCGGCGACGAGCGCACCGAGAACTACGTCACCGGGCGCTTCGGGTAGGGCGGCCGGCCGTGCGCGCCACCTACACCGGTGAGCTCGAGCAACTGCGCCTGCAGGTCGAGGTCATGGGCGTGCGGGTGGACCAGAACCTGGAGCGGATGCGCGAGGTGCTCGCCACCGGCGACCGTCGCCTCGCGGCCCGGGGCATCGCCGCCGACGACGAGATCGACGCCATGAACCTCTCGCTCACCGAGCGCTGCTACGACCTGCTCCGGCGGGAGCAGCCGGTGGCCTCCGACCTGCGCCTCGTGGTGTCGGTGATCCGGGTGCTCGGCGAGCTCGAGCGGGTGGGTGACCTCGCCCTGCGGGTGCTCAAGCTGGCCCCCGAACAGACGTTGATCGCCTCGAACCCCGCCACGTACGACATCCTGATGGGCATGGCCGACGAGGCGACCGCCCGCTACCGCGCCGCCCTGGCGGCCTGGGCCACCGACGACCTCGGCACCGCCGTCGAGCTCGCCGGCGGCTCGGCGTCGATGAGCGTCCACCGCGACCGCCTCACCGCGGAGCTCTGCGCGTTGGACCGGCCCGACGCCGTGCCCCTCGCCCTGGCCACCACCACGGCCGGCCAGGCCTTCGACCGCATCGCCGACCACGCCAGCGTCATCGGGGCCCGCCTCCGGTACCTGCTCACCGGTGATCCCGACCACCTCGTGGCCGAGGTGAGGTGACCATGCCCGAGAACATCCGCAAGACCTTCCACCAGGAGCTCGACGAGGTCCAGAACGACATCGTCCGCCTGGCGGCGATGGTCACCGAGATCATCCCGAGGGGCACCGAGGCGCTCCTGACGAACAACCTCCAGGAGGCCCAGCGGCTCCTCGACGGCGACGACGTGCTCGACGCCATCTCCCTGGAGGTGGAAGAGCGCTGCTACCAGCTCCTCGCCCTCCAGCAGCCGATGGCCGGCGACCTGCGGGCCATCGTCACCGCGCTGCGCCTGACCTCGGAG
>WBZL01000238.1_pt1 | contig 60720 bp, 61 predicted proteins | sample 5204291 | NCBI WGS metagenome assembly WBZL01 (sample SAMN12344345, study PRJNA552823) | activated sludge metagenome | biome: Activated sludge suspended growth; feature: Nitrification reactor; material: Wastewater; isolation source: activated sludge from nitrification reactor of wastewater... | reverse complement strand
GGACGGATCGGCCGGCCCCCCGAAGTGATGCGAGGAGGACCGGCCGAATCCGCGTGAGGTCTACTGCGGCATGACGTAGGCGTCGGACAGCGCGAGCACCTCGTCCACGAACGCCTGCTCGGCGTCCGCGTCGATCTGCGGGGCCCGGATCAGCCCGAGTGCGCCAGCCCGCTGCGCATCGCTGGCCGAGGCCTGCCCGTGCAGGGCGACTGCGATCTCCGAGACGTCCTGCACGAACACCGCGAAGATCCGATCGATGTGGGCGTCGCTGAGTCCGCTCATGTCGCTGACCGTGCCGGGCCGCTGTTGACCGGCCGACTCGCACACCAGTTGTGCGTAGACGACCTGGGTGAACAGTTGCCCGAGGGTGAGCAGAAAGTCGAGGTCCTTCTGCTGCTCCTCGCTCGGCGGGGCGGACATGACCAAGCCTGCGAAGGCGTCCACCTGCTCGAGGAACAGGGCCACGTTGGGCAGGTGTTGGTACTGCTCCAGCGCGGGGCGCCACGGGGAGAACGTGATGCGGCCCAGACCCGACGCGCGGCCCTGACGGAACAGGTACTCGTCATCGCCGGCATCCTGGCGCACGGGGATCTCGGGATACTCACCGGTCGCCATCAAGTACTGCGGCAGGAACTTGAGCACCAGCGCGAGGTTCACGTGCACTGTCCCCTCGAGCTTCGGCAGGGCCCGGATATGCCCGGCGGCCTGCTCGAAGTAGGTGTCCTCCTCGAACCCGCGCGCGGCGATGATCTCCCACAGCAGGTCGATGACCCGCTCGCCCTCGCTGGTGACCTTCATCTTGGTGATCGGGTTGAACAGCAGGAAGCGGCGGTCGTCCTCGGACGCACTGCGGAAGTAGTCGGCGCTGCGTGCCGAGTACAGCTTCATGGCCAGCAGGCGCGCGTAGGCGTCTGCGAACATGCGGCGCACATGCGGGAAGGTCGTCACCTTGGTGCCGTAGAGAACACGGTGGTCCGCGTGGGTCACGGCTTCGTAGAAGGCGTGCTCGCAGATGCCGATGCTCGCCCAGCCGAGGTTGACCTTGCCGACGTTGACCGTGGCCAGCGCGGCGTCCCACGCCGCCTTGCCGGTGTGCAGGATGTCCGCCTCGGTGACCGGGTAGTCGTGCAGCGAGAACGCCGACACGTACATCTGGTCGGCGACGACGTTCTTCTGAAGTTCGTACTCAGGCGCCTGGGTGTCGACCAGGAAGAACACGTACTCGTCGGTGTCGGCGAACTTGCCGAACACGCTCAGCCGCCCGGCAACGTTGCCATTGCCGATGTAGTACTTCGGCCCGTTGGCCACCCAGCCGTTCTCTGTGGGCGTGAGAATCATGTCGGTCGAGTAGATATCGGCACCGTGCGTCTGCTCGGACAGGCCGAACCCGAAGATCGACCCGGACTCGAGCAGTTTGCCGACGAGTTGCTTGGCCTCCTCGTTCTCGCTCATCCACACCGGGCCCAGCCCGAGCACGGTGACCTGCCAGGCGTACCAGTAGGACAGGGAGTAGAAGCTCAGGATCTCGTTCAGGTCGTTGATCCGGGCGGTGTCCCACCGCGCGCCCTCGCCACCCACCGCCGCCGGGGTGCCGAACGCGGCGAGGATCCCCTCCTTGGCGTTGAAGTCGAGGAAGTCCTGGTACCACGTGCGGTCGTGGAACTCCTGCTTCATCTCGGCCAGACCCTTGTCCTCGAAGAACTGGATCAACGCCTTGAGCTGGCGCTGGGTCTCAGGGTCGTACGCCGACGGGTCGTAAGTGTGGGGATTGAAAATCATGGGCCCAAGGTACCGCGTGGTTCCCGGCCGCCCACAGGGCTCTTGGTGAAGATGTGACAACTCACGTGCTGTTTCTTCACCGAAAGGCCCACACTGGACGCATGTGCCGCAACATCACGATCCTGCGGGGCCTTGAGCCGCCGGCCACCGAGACCGAGATCCGGGCCGCCGCAGAGCAGTACGTGCGGAAGGTGAGCGGGGTGGCCAAGCCCAGCGCTGCGACCGAGGCCGCCTACGTGGCCGCGATCGAGGCAGTTGCTGCAGCGACCACCACCCTGCTCACCGATCTCCCCGCCCGCCGCCAGCCGCCGACCACCGAACCACCGCTGCGCCGACTTCACTCGTAGGGGTTACGCGGCTCCGGGACGCGCTCGACGTCATCGGCCTCGATGAGCGGGATGGCTGGGTCACCGCTGTCACCGGGGACCCAGCGCCCGGTGACCTCGACCCAGGTGTTCGCCGGCAGGTCTTCGGCGTCCAGTACCCGGGCGCGGAACGACAAGGCGTCTGCGGCACAGCAGGCCAGGCCGAGCCGTGTCACCCACCAGCCGCCTTCCGGGTCGGGGGTGACGAAACCGGTCAGCCTCACTTCGCGTCCCTCCAGGGTCTGGCCCTGACCCCAGACCGCCCGGGTGATGTAGTCCGCGATCGGCACGTCGACGGGGTCTCCCGCTGGCAGCGGCAGCAGTTCCGCCGGTTCGGCGACCACCGGCGCCGTGGCCAACTGCCGGGCGGCGGTGAACGCCCCCAGGGGCCGCGGCGACACCAGGAACACGACCATGACCGGGAGCACCATGAGCCACGCGACTCGCGGCACCCCGTCGTGTCCGTGGCCGTCATCGTGTTCCTCGGTACGGCGCCAGGACTGCCAGAGACTCCACACCGCGAGTGCGAGTAGCACCGCAGCCGTCAGGAGCAGGAACGGCTTCATCGAGGCCTTGACGTAGTAGACGTACGATCCGCCGAGCGTCAGTCGCAGCAGAAGGATCCCGAGCAGGAGCAACACCGCACCCTGGGCATCACGTCTCACAACAACCACCAGCCGAACAGCGTGGCCATCAGGACGGCGACGACGAACGTCGTCGGCGCAAAGCGATACATGAAACTCTTTCCGAACGTCCCGGCCTGCAGCGAGATCAGTTTCAGGTCGACCATCGGCCCGACGACGAGGAAGGCCAGCCGGGCGGTGAGCGAGAACTGCGTCAGGCTGGCGGCAACGAAGGCATCGGCCTCGGAGCAGATGGACAGGAGGACCGCGAGTAGCGCCAGGCCGAGGATGGCGAGTGCCGGGTGTTCGGCCAGTGTCTGTAGCCATTGTTGCGGCACGGCCACGTTGAGGATGGCGGCGGCGATACCGCCGACCACCAGGAAGCCACCGGCGTGCAGGAGGTCGTGTGTGGCCGCTGCCGCGAAGGTCTGCCACCGGGCCTGGCCCTCGATATGTCGGCGCGAGGGCACCCGCAGCCACTCCCCACGGCCCCACTTGAGCCAAATCCAACCGACGATCACGGCGGTCACCAGCGACGCGCCGAAGCGCGCCACGGCCATCATCGGTTCCCCTGGGAAGGCCACGAAGGTGGAGATCACGACGATCGGGTTGATGGCGGGCGCCGAGAGCAGGAAGGCCAATGCGGCCGCCGGGGCCACACCGCGAGACATCAGCGAGCCCGAGACAGGCACCGAGGCACACTCACACCCAGGCAACACCGCCCCGGCACAACCGGCCACCGGAACCGCGAGTCCTGGTCGCTTCGGCAACGCCTTCTGCCAGAAGGAGTCCGGCACGAACGCCGCGATCGCGGCCGACAACACCACGCCGAGCACAAGGAACGGCAGCGCCTGGATGACGATCGACACGAAGATCGTCGCGCCTGCCTGCAGCGCGGGGTTCGTGAGCCGTCCCGCCAGGAACGGTTGCAGCAGCAGTAGCGCCACCGCCGCGAGCGCGAGGATCTCCATCCCGCCGATCCGCCGTCGCGGGGCTGTGACCACACTCACCGGGCCACGATAAGCAGATGACGATCAAGATCCGCGCGAATCCACAGGTGGTGTTGGACGCACATGCGGGTCAAGGACAGCCTTGCCTTAGTCTGTGCGGGTGGACGCGGGTTACCGCCTAGGGCTCTTCGTGGTCGCTGCAACGGGGGCGACCGCGGGCGCACACCTGCACGCGGGGCTTATGGGCTTGGTACTGGTCGCCGCGCTCGCCGCGCTTGTTCATCGGTGTGTCCTGACCAAGAGGCGCCCGGCGGCGATGTGTATCGCGTGCCTGATGGCGGTCCAGTTGATGGGGCACCTGACGCTCGGCGCGGGCCATGAGCCGGGAATGCTCTGGCGGCACCTTGCCGCCGCGGCCCTGCTGGGCCTGCTCGTCGATCGAGCCCAGGGGTACTCCTGGACATCCGCGGCCCGCGATGCGTTGCTCCGATTGTTCCGCTCGCGGCTCACTGCTGTCGGTCCGACCCAGGTCGAGCCCCGACCCGTCATGCCGGTCGTGGTGCTGCCGCGACTGCGACCGATCCCCCGGCAGAACTCCTGCCGAGCCCCTCCCGCACTGGTCTGATCCCCGCACCATCCCTCGGGGACGGCGCTGCGCCGTGCCCGGAAACCAGACCACAAGGAGTTCCAATTGACTGAAGTGTTGACCCCTGCCCGCGAACGGAACCGTTCGTCGGGCCTCTACCGCGCCTTCTGGCGCTGGCATTTCTATGCCTCGTTCCTGGTCATTCCGGTGATGCTCATCCTGAGCGTGACCGGTCTGATCTACATGTTCCGTTTCACCATCGACCCGCTCATGCACCAAGGCGTCATCACGGTGCAGTCCGAGCAGGGCGTGGTGCAACCGCTGTTGGTGCAGCAGGAGGCCGTTGAGGAGGCGTTCCCTGACTATCCGGTCCTGTCCGCACTGCAACCGTCCGGGGACCGCGCCACCCTGTTCACCGTCGCCGACGGCGAGGAGACTGTGCGCAGCGTGTACGTCGACCCCTACACCGCGCAGGTCACCGGTGATCTCAATCCGGAAAGCCTGCTGTCGAACATGGCAGTGCGACTGCACGGGGAACTGATGACCGGCAAGATCGGCGATGCCGTCATCGAACTGGCCGTGTGCTGGGCGATCGTGATGACGATCACCGGGTACTACCTGTTCGTGCGCAACTGGCGCAAGCGGCGTACACGGGCCCCGATCCGCAGGCGGCACGCGCTGGTCGGCGCGATCGCAGGTGTCGGCATCCTCTTCCTGATCGTCTCGGGGCTGCCGTGGACCGGGCTGTGGGGCGAGAAGGTTCAGGAGATCGCCGCACCCCGCGGGATGAGCCTGTGGGGTGAGGATCCCGGAGCCACGTCAACGCTGAAGGAGTCGATCGAGGGCGCCTCAAGCTCGTCGGCCCCGGCCGGTTGGGCGATCGGCGAGACCGAGGTCCCGAGCAGCACCGGTCACAACCACGGTGGTGGCGCAGCCACCGGGGAAGCCAGCGGCGACGTCAGCATCGACACCGCCGTCAACGCCGCCTACCAGGCCGGCGTCCCCGGTCCCTACTTCGTGGTCCACCCGGACGGCGAAGAAGGAGTCTGGTCGGTGATGGGTGACCAGTGGGGCGACCCCGGCAACCCGGCCTTCCAGGACGTCTCGAAGGAGGCGGTGGCCCACGTCGATCAGTACAGCGGCGAGGTCGTGGCCACCTACACCTACGACGAGTACACCCCTGTCGCCAAGGTGGTGTCGCAAGCGATCTCACTGCACGAAGGGCGCAAGTTCGGTGGGCTGAACACCATCGCCACAACCGCCTTCTGCCTCGGAGTCATCTTCTTGTGCATCACCGGGCCGCTGATGTGGTGGAAACGCCGGCCGAAGGGGTCCGGGCTGTCGGCACCCCGTGGGCGGATGCCGCTGCGCACCAGCCCGTGGCTTCTGGTCGGCCTCGTGGCGCTGTGCCTCGTGCTGCCCCTGTTCGGCCTGTCGGTCGTTCTGCTCCTGCTGTTCGACACATTCGTCGTGCGCAGGAACGCCACGTTGAAGCAGTGGCTGGCAGCTGAATGATGGTGTGCGCGGTTGCCGGCGATCCGGTCGGCAACCGCGCACGTCGGCCGCGATCGCCGGTGTGTCTAGACCTCGCTGCGCTCCTCAAGGAACGCCAAGTCCGCCGCCGGCTCACCCCAGGGATCATCGCCGAGCATGGCGGTGAGGTAGCCGATGAACTCCTCGTCGGTGATGGGTTGGACCAGCGTCATCTCGGCACCCCCTCCCGGGCTCACGTCCACCATAGGCACGCTTCGGCGGCGGTGGAAGAGGGTTTTCCGGCCGACTTTCGTCCAGCCCGGCTAGCGAACCCGCCGCGACGTTGCCGTCGGCACGGGTTCCAGCACCACCTGGAACCGCACGACCTCGCCGGTGTACGGATTGCGGCCGAACAACTCGACACCGCCGGCCACATTGCGGACCTTGATCAGGACCTCGTGGCCGCGATTGGCGCGGCGTGCTCGCTCCCGAGCGACCGTGCGCAGCCCGGTAAGCGTGCGGCGACCCTCCAGGCTTCCGGCGAGATACCGGAGGTCGGTGACCAGCGCCGCAGCATCGGAGGCACGGATCCACTTCCTCTGTGACACCACATCGCGACGGTCGGGCAGTGGGACATCCACGCGGCCGTACTTCCACGTCGCGTAGTTGTCCAGGTCGAGACCTGCGCCGCGCTGCCCGCGCAGGATCGCGGTCCCGGCCACGATCAACCCGTTGCGGATCGTCACGCTCGAGGTGACCTTGACCGGCAGGGCGTCGTCATCGAGCCGGTAGGTCATGTTCCAGGTCGTGACGTCCCCGGCGATCGTGCGATCCAGTGTGGCCTTCGCGTCGGCCGCGAGCAGGTGGGATGCGCAGCGCTCGGGCTGGGCCGGAACGGTGGTCGAGTCGAGGTCCACGAAGCGATCCGGCGCCAGTACGTCGATGCGCAGGAACTGCCGGAACGACCCGCTGGACACCACCCCGAACTGGCCTCTGGTCAACACCCAGGGCCGGCTGCGGAATCCCAGGTATCGGGCGGCCTGGCGCACCTGCGCCTTGCGCAACCGGGCATCGAGGACGAATCCGCTGCGGTCGTACGTGCCCTTGCCACGCACGATGATCGCCGGCCAGCCGCTGTCGGTGACCCGGCCGCGCACGGGATCGAAACGCTGGACCTGCACCGGGTCGCCCTTGGGCTTCTCGCGCAGGACCACCACACCTCCGTCGAAGAAGGCCTTGCGGGATGCGACGCAGGCCTCTTCGATCTGCGGGACGCCCTCGGCAACGGGGACCGGCTCGGCGTACGCGGGCACAGCGACCAGCAGGCAGCCACCAGTCGCCACCACCCCCGACAGCAACCTCACGCGGCCTCCTCGTAGACCGCGGAATGCGGTACCCCTCCAGTGTGCGCCCTAGGCGGTGCGGTCCGGCTACCGGGACACGGTTGAGTTTCAGACCTCGGCGAGGAACCCACCGGACTGGTGTGTCCACAGTGCCGCGTACGTCCCGCCGGCGGCCAGCAGTTCCCGGTGGCTGCCCTGCTCGATGATCCGACCGGCATCCATCACGAGGATGCGATCCATCGCCTGGATGGTGGACAACCGGTGGGCGATGACCAGGGTCGTCCGGCCCGCCATCGCCTGGGCCAACGCCTGCTGGATGTGGACCTCGCTCTCGCTGTCCAGGGCGCTCGTGGCCTCATCGAGTACGAGGATCCGGGCATCTTTGAGGATCGCGCGGGCGATGGCGATGCGCTGGCGCTGGCCACCGGACAACTTCACGCCCCGCTCACCGACCAGGGTCTCGAACCCGTCAGGCAACGACTCGATGAAGTCCACCGCATAGGCTCGCTCGGCCGCGTGGCGGATCTGATCCTCGGTGGCGCCGGGCAGCCCGTAGGCGATGTTTTCGCGCAGGGAGCGGTGGAACAGCAGCGGCTCCTGCGGCACGTAACTGATCTGCTGGCGCAGGCTGCGTTGGGTGACCTCGGCGATGTCCTGGCCGTCAATGAGGATCCGGCCCTCCTGCAGGTCCGAGAAGCGCAGGAGCAGCCGGGTGAGCGTGGTCTTGCCGCTGCCGGACTGCCCGACGAGGCCGATCTTCTCGCCCGGCGCGATGTCGAGGTCGAAATGCTCGAACAACGGATGCTCGTACTGCCCGTCGTGACCGAAGGTCACGTCCTCGAACTCGATCGCGCCGTGGCGGACCGCGAGTTCGGTGTGGTTGCGATCCCGCACACCCGCGGGCAGGTGCAGGATCTCGACCATCTCGTGGGCGTCACCGAGAACCTTGTTGTAGTTGCGGATCACCTCGTTGATCGACCACAGCTGGGACGTCACGGTCAATGTGTAGGTGACCGCGAGGTAGATCGCCCCGATGTCGACGACGCCGGCCTCTGCGGCGAGAACTGCAGCGGCGACGGCACCGGTGTTGATCACGGTGATGACCGATGCGTAGCCTGCGCTGAACTTCAGGAAGGAGCGCATGACGTCGAGGTCACGGGAGGTGCGGATCTCCGCGACCTCGCTGGCGGTCTCCTTCTCGTCCGGCTCGGATCCCTGGGCCTTCACCGCGGCGATGTTGGTCATCACGTCGGCGAGGAAGCCCGTCATCCGGTTCGCCGCCTTCGCCTCCGCGGCGGTCAGGTCCTGCATGCGCCGCGACGCGAAGAACACCAAGAGGATGAAGATGACCGACATCACGAACAGGAACAGCGCGTACGGCCAGATGACGAACGCGAGCACGACGCTGGCGACCACGATCCCGGTGAGGATAGGCATCAGCGCCCAGACGATCGTGTCCCAGAAGACCTCGAACGCGCTGAGCAGCTTGTTCGTCTGCGACACCAGGGCACCGCTGAAACGGTTGGAGTGGAACGCGACGCTCTGCTCGGTGAGATGGTCGAACACCCGCTGGAAGAGCAGGGCCATCCCTTTGACTTCCATCGTCCAGGTCGCCCACAGCACGATCCGCCAGCCGATCACCGTGCCCAGGATCTGGCTGGCCAGGTACCCGGCGACCAGCGGCCAACTGTTCGCCCAGCTGACCTGGTCGGTCTGGATCTGATTGAGCAACAGCGAGATGACGTAGGGGCCGAGGAACTGGCCGATCCCCACCGCGAACACCGGGCCGAGGATCGCCACCAGCCGCCGTCCAGGCGTCACCGCTGCGGCGTCCCAGAACAGGCGCAGCGAAGCGGAGGAGGTGGACACGGCCATGCTCCAATTGTCCGTTCACCGGGTCGGACGGCTCAACCAGGTTCCGGCGCGGGGTGTGAAACACTGCGGAGCGTGAGCGCAGCAGACGAATTCCTCGACCGGGTCATGCCCCACGTCGCCGAACTTGGCACGGACCGCTTCCGGCACAAGTCCTGGCGGTTCGAGAACAGGCCCACCTCCGAAACGGTCGGGATCCTCCCCCACGCGGACACCGACGTGGACGCGATGGCCGCACACATCCTCGACGTCGAGGGCTACCCGGACAACGTGCGCTACGTAGAGGCCGTGGAGATCGTCGAGCGGCGCTCCGACTCCGATGTGACCTATGTCCAGCGCATGAACCTGCCGATCATCGGCCGCATCCAGGTGCAGATACACCTGTCGGACTTCGGCGAGCGCGACGGCTACCGCATCGTCGCCTGGGACCAGGACGACGAGGGCACCGAGGCGTTGAACAAGAAGCAGGGCGCGCGCACCGCCTACAACCTCGGGGCGTGGCTCTTGACCGACGACGCGGTGGGTTACGCGCTGTCCACGGCACCATTGAAGAGCGACGTGGGGACGCTGAAGTACATGGCCATGACCAAGGGGGCCGACGCCACGGCCAGCGAGGTGCTCAAGCTCAACATCGAGGGCATGATCCACTGGGCCCACCGCTGAGTGTTGCGCGGTTGCTGACCTGGTACCGCGAGTGTTGCGCGGTTGCTGTTTTCCGCGGCGCGGGTTCAAGTGGTCGGGGCAACAGTCCAGCGTGAAGGTGGGTGTGTTGCATGCCGGGGTTTCGCACTACGCGGCGGATGGAAGACAGGTTCTGGGCCCAGTACTCGGGTGGGGTCGGGCTTGAGCAGGCTGCGGCGGTAGCCGGCGTGTCGTGGGGCACGGCGAAGGGGTGGCTGCGTAAGCGTGGCGGGGTGAAACCTACACCGAGTTCTGATGGCAATGCTCTGAGCCTGGACGAGCGGATTCGTATCCAGGCCGGGGTGATGGCTGGGGAGTCGAATGCCGAGATCGCCCGGCAGATCGGCCGGCACCGTTCGACGGTCGGTGAGGAGTTGAAACGCAACGGGTGGGCCTCGGCGCGGGGGCCGGCCAATCAGCGCCGGTCGTACAACGCGTTGAGCGCGCAGCGGCGTGCTGATGAGCAACGGCGACGCCCGAAACCACGCAAACTGGATGTGAATCCGACATTGCACGACGAGGTGCAGGACAAACTGGATCTGGACTGGAGCCCCGAGCAGATCACCCGATGGCTGCACCGGATCCATGGGAAGGATCCCGAGATGACGATCAGCCACGAGGCGATCTACCAGTGCATCTACGTCAACAGCGCCGGGGGGCTGCGCCGGGCACTGACCGCCCGGCTGCGCACCGGGCGCAAGCTACGCAAACCGCGGCGGCGCCCGCAGGAACGCCGCGGCAAAATCCCGGACATGCCCAGCATCGTGGAACGCCCCGACGAGGCATGGGGCCGGGCGGTCCCCGGGTACTGGGAAGGAGACCTGATCATGGGAGCGGACAACGCGACCGCGATCGGCACCCTGGTCGATCGGTGCAGTCGCACCATCAAACTGCTGCACCTACCCGATGGCCACAGCCCCGAGCAGGTCCGCGACCAGATGATCGCCGCGGTCGCCGGGATGCCAGAGGCCCTGAAACTCAGCATCACCTGGGACCAGGGCATCGAGATGCACCAGCACCGCGCGATCACCGAAGCCACCGGCGTCCAGATCTACTTCTGTGACCCCCACAGCCCCTGGCAGCGCCCCACCAACGAGAACACCAACGGGCTGCTACGCCAGTACTTCCCCAAAGGCACCGACCTGTCGGTCCACTCACGCGCCGACCTCGACCACGTCGAATGGCTACTCAACGGCCGACCCCGCAAGTCCCTAGACTGGCTCACACCAGACGAGTACCTCAAACAGGTACTCGAAGAAGACATCACTGTTGCGCTGACCGAATGAATCCGCCCGGCCCTGAACGACAACGGTGCAACAGTCGCGGGGACCAACCGACAACGACGCAACACTCGTGCGCGGCTGAGGCTCAGGACGCGACGAGCTTGCCCAACTTCTTCAACTGGAACGCGCGGATCACGTCGGTCACGCCCTGGAGCAGCGCCCAGATGCCGGCGAACACCAACAGGATGTATACGCGCTCGAAGAAGAACTGCCCGGCGACCCAGAACGCCAGCACGAACATGATGATCCCGGAGATCAGGCCCAGCCACCACAGATCGTTCGAGCCACGCGTGGCAAAGGCTTCGATCACCCAGAAGATCGCGACCAGCAGGAACAGGAAGCCGAGGGAGTCGGCCAGCGCGGCAGTCGTCGCGCCGGGATTGAACAGCGCCCATAGACCGGCGAGGACGAACAGCACCCCGAACACGATCCACAACCACTTCCAGCCCTCCACGGCCGCGGAGATGACGAACTGCTGGATGCCGGTGAACAAGAACATCGCCCCGACGATCACTCCGACCGTGGCAACGGAAGCACTGTCCATCTGCAGGATGACGATGGCGATGAAGAACCACAGGATCCCCGTGACCAGGCTCAGCCACCACAGGCGGCTCATCGCTCCTGCGTACTCGCGGACATCTTCGGGGATCTCGGTCTCGGACATGGTGGCCTCCTGTCGTGGGACACCTGATTCCTACCAGCCCGACGCGGCCACCTCGATGCGACCCGCCGAAGCGGCCGCCTGCAACGCCGCATAGTCCTTGGCGTTCTGATCCGCGTAGTCCTCCGCGAAGCCGGTGAGCACCCGGTCCAAGGTGTTGCTGGTGCCGAGGTATCCGGCCAGGGCGACCCGATCGCCCGACCGGCTGTGTGCGCGCGCCAGGGTCCACCCGCACATGTGCGCGTAGATCTCCAGCGCCGTCGCGTCCATGCTGGCGATGTCGGCGGAATCCTTCCAGTCCCACATCTGCCGTACGTAGAAGTCCACCTCCTGACCCTTGACCGACACTTGGGTCCAGCCGAGCAGGATGTCGGAGGCGGCCTGCATGACGCGCTGTCCCTCGACGACCCGGCGGCCATGGTGGTGGGCACGCGAGGGTCCGAGGTACTTCTCCAGAACCGATGCCTCCGCCTGCTTGAGCTGGAGCATCAGCACATCGCTCTCGTCCTGGTCGGCCATGAGCAGCATGACCCAACAGCGAGTCCCCACGCTGCCCACACCCACGACCTTGCGGGCGAGGTCCACGACGCGGTAACCGGAGAACAGGACCCGCCGGTCGGAGATCAGTGACCGCCTGTAGTCGACCAGTGCCGCCTGCGCAGCGTGCTGGTAGGCGTCGCGATCCTCCGCGCCGACGACCTCGTCGAACGGCTCCATGAACGGGGGGTTGCTCACGAAGGAGATGTTGCCATTGGCGTCCGTGGTCGTCAGTTTCTGCAGAGCACGGGCGCTGGTCTTGGTCTCGGCCTTGGCCAACTGCTTCTCGAAGGCCTTGCGGTAGGACTTGTCGACCTTGCTGCTCCACTCGGTGATGATGTCCTGCGCGGTCAGCCGCGAGTACCAGACATCCATGCGGGGCATCTGTGAGAACGTCTGCACGCTCTCCCGATACGTGCGCACCACGCGGCCTATGATCTCGGCGCGGGTCTTGTCGTCGAAGCCGTTCGCGCGGCCCGCGACGGCAAAACTTGCGACCAGGCGCTTGAGATCCCATTCGAAGGGCCCGGGCAGGGTCTCGTCGAAGTCATTGACGTCGAACACGAAAGTGCGGTCGGGGGCAGCATAACCGCCGAAGTTCGACAGGTGGGCATCACCGGCGAGTTGGACGGTGAGGTGGGTGTTGGGGCTGTACGACAAGTCGCTGGCCATGACGGCCGCCGCGCCCCGGTAGAAGGCGAACTCCGAGGAGAGCATACGCGCGTAGCGGATCGGAACAAGGTCCTGAACCCGTGAGTCACCCTGGTCGATCAGGATCTGCACGGGGTCGCGCCTGTCCGCCGGGGCGGACCACATGCCCAGCGACTCGCGTGGGACCTTCTTCCGGACCTCCTTGCCGGCCAGGCGCCGTTCCTGCCTGCCCGAGGACTCGCTGCTCGTCATGCGGCATCCCTTCCCTCGCCGGACAGCCTAGGGGCTCACGGCGGCCGATGGCCCGGATTCACCGTCAGGGCCGCCAGCGGTGCGTACTCGGCGAGGCCGGGTGGCAGGTTGTACACGCCGCGCCGCAGCCGGTTGGGAACGGCCGCAAGTTGTCTTTCAGCGGCGTCCCGCCCCGCCTGGACACAGCCGAGCGGATCTGCGACATCGAGCATCCGGCCGTAGTCGGTCGACACCATCACGACGGGCGTCTTGGCCGCGGCGACAAGCAAGGCGTTGACGGCCTGCTCGCGAATCTGGTGGGCGTACGACAACGCCGCCACCTCCCACCAGCGGTATGCGGCCACGGCGTCGACGGACATCGCGGCATGTCCGGTGTCCAGCACGATCACGGTCCTGGTCTCGTCCGGGACGGCCCACAGCGGCATACCCGCAACGAGCCCGCCGTCGATCAGATGCGCGCCGTCGACATCGACCGGCGGCAACAACCCTGGCAGCGCGCAGGACGCCATGACCGCCTGCACCAGGTCGCCGCTGTCGAGCAGGACCGCGTCACCGGTCTCGAGGTCGGTGGCCACGAGCCGCAGCGGGATGGCAAGTTGGTCGAACCGCTCGGGCAGCATCCCCGCCACACGCTCCCGGACCATCTCCACCTGCTTGCGCGACTGCCGCGCGGACAGGCCCTTCGCCAGAGTGCGCACCGGGCTGGCCATCACCTCGGCCAGAAGCCACTGCCAGAACTCCCGCAGTTGTGCCGGGTGGCAGCCTGCAGCCAGACCAGCGGCGTTGACCGCGCCGAGTGACGACCCGACGACCGCGTCCGGGGTGACGGCGCGCTCCGTGAGCACTTCGAGCATGCCGACCTGAGCCGGCGTCCGGGCCAGCCCGAACGAGGTCACAACGGTCACGGGGGCCTTCATCGGCGGACCTCGCGCACGAGTGGACGCAGTTCCGGGCTCAGCCCATGGTCATCGGGGCGCGCGTACAGGCCTGGACGCAGCCGGCGGCGGCGCTGCATGGCGAGGTCTGCCACGAAGGCCCGCGCCATGGCATACCCCGCGGCCCCGGCGCGCATGGTTCCTGCGAAGTCCAGCGTCCCGCCGAGATCAGCCGGCGTGGGCAGGAGCAGGACCGGGACGTTGCGGGCGGCCTCGCGAAGCTGGCGGCGCCGTTGACTGCTGGCCATGATGGCGCCCACCCGCCCGAGCACCTTGGCAGGCGTGGTCCCGATCTCACCGGGGGCCTTCGAGCCGGTGTCCAGTACGACGATGCTGCCCGCGCCCCTGTGCAGGGCGGGGATCGCGGGAAGGTTCGCCGAGGCCAGCCCATCCACGAACCACCGCCCGCCGATCTCCACCGGCGGTAGCACACCGGGGATGGCCGAGGACGCCAGCAGCGCGGGGATCAACAGCCCTTCGTCGAAGACGGTGGGACTGCCGTCGGCGAGGTCCGTGGCCACCGCGGCGAAGGGGACCTCGAGGTTCTCGATACGACTGGTGTGCAGGATGGAGCGCAGCGTGGCCTCTTGGGTCGTGTTCGGCATGAGGCTCACGGAGCGCACACTCGTGAGGCTGCGGGTCAACCACCTGTCGCCGGCCAGGAAACTCATGTTGAGCTGACCCCAGACATACGCGATGCGGTGCACACCGGACGCGAAGTCCTCGGCCAGGATCGACCCGGTCAGAGCCCCCGCGGATGTGCCGATGATCGAGTCCGGCACGAGGTCGGTCTGCTCGAGCGCCTGCAGCGCGCCCCACTGCACCGCCCCGTGGGATCCTCCGCCGGCCATCACGTAGTGCACTGGGCGCGGCAGCAGTCGAGTCAGCGGGATCGGCTCCCCTGCCCGGCGCTGATGCGGCGAGCGCGGCCCGGGGACGTCCATCTCGACCACATGACAGGTCTACCGCACGCAGGACCTGTGTTGCGACGGTGTCAGCAGTACGCGTCCACGCGCGCCTTGGCCACCTCGCGGGACTGCTTCGCCGCCTTCAACTGCGTCCGGCGAGCCGGCTTCTTGGCCTTGGGCGCCGCCTTCAGCCGCTGCCTGGCCTTGGCGACGTTCGCCTTGGCAATCGCGAAACCCTGCTCGGCACGGTCACATCGCGGATCGGGGCGCGTTCCCGGGGTCGGGCGTTCCTTGGGGGTCGGCCGGTCGACGTTCACCGCAGTCGGCGGCTGATCGGCGACACCAGGGACGACCCCGCCCATCAGGAGGCCAACTCCCACCGCCGCGCTCGCCACTGCACCTGCCGCTTTGTGTCCAGCCATGACCCTGACCGTAGGCGCCATTTGTTGGCTGAGACATCCTCCGTCCGTTGCCCCCTGGGGGGCCGTACGGACCCCCTCACCCTGCGAGGTCTACCAGTTCCCGTAACCCGTTCTCGATGCCGGCGGCCAGGACCTCGACGTCCGGCACCCGGTCGTAGTCGGCGGTGATCCCGCAGCAGATCTGCCCGTTGTAGGACACGATCGCCACGGTCACCAACTGGTTCATTCCCAGCGGCACGTATCCCAGCATCCGTCTCATGGGCCGGCCCAACATGTAGAGCTGATGCTGGGGGCCGGGGACGTTCGTGGTGATCGTGGACACCGCCGGCTGCGGAGTGCGAGCGGCCAACTTGGCACCGGCCGCGTACAGGACCGGCGGCAGGAACACCGCGTTGTCGAGCAGTGAGTCAAGGCCCTCGACCGTTCCGCTGTGTTTGGCCTGCTGCATCTGCTCGTGGATGACGCCGAAGCGCTCCAGGGGCTCAGCCACCCCCACCGGCATGTCCGCGAACATGACCGCGACCTCGTTGCCACCCTTGGCCGCGCCCGCCGACCGCGTCGACACCGGCACCATCGTGCGGACGAACGCGTCCTGGGGAAGTTGGGGCTCACGGCCAAGCAGGAACTCGCGGTAACCGTTGGTGATGGCGGACAGGATGACGTCGTTCACGGTGCCGCCGAGCCGGGTCTTGACCCGCTTCACAGCATCCAGATCCCCTGTCGCCCACGCCCAGCGCCGGTGGGGTCCCGGTTGTCCCAGCAGATGGTCCTCGGTGTGTGCAAGGGTCTCACCGATGCGCAGCGTCCCGACCACAGCGGCCGCGACCCGGTTGGCCGCGTCACGCGGGGAGGAGAGGTCGGCCGCGAGATGACCGAGGCGGCCCAACGAGACCCGGGTGGTGTCTATGACCGCGTCGGACAGCACGCGCACCGTCGACGGCGGCGCGGTCGGCACCCACACAGACGGGGTCGGCGCGGCGACGTCGGGAGATTCGTCCAGCAGGGTCTCCATGATGTCGGAGCCGGACAGACCGTCCACCATCGCGTGGTGGACCTTGTTGAGGATTGCGAACTGCCCGTCCTCGAGCCCTTCGATCAGCCACATCTCCCACAGCGGTCGGTGCATGTCTAGGCGGTGTGACAGTTGCCGCCCGGCGAGCGCCCGCAGTTTCTCCCGATCGCCCGGTTGCGGCAGCGCCGTGTGGCGCACGTGGTACTCGAGATTGAAGTGCACGTCGTCCTGCCAGGTCGGGATGCCGAGATTGAGCGGCACCTCACGGATCACCTGGCGGTAGCGGGGCAGCCGGTCCAGCCGACCCGCAACATGAGCGAGCAGGTCGTCGTAGGTCGGCGCCGGGCCGTCGAAGATCAGCAGCGAGCCGATGTGCATGGGCAGGTTGTCACGCTCGAGGACGACGAACAGGTCGTCGAGGATGCTGAGCCGGTCCACGGGGCCAGCCTAGGTGGGGCCGGACCCATCCGCGAGCACTTCGCAGATCCGAGGCGGTTCTGATGCGCTCTGGGCACGCCGTCCCGCAAGGTCGCGACCAGCCGCCCCGCAAGGTCGCAGCCAGCCGTCCCGCAAGGTCGCGGCCAGCCGTTAGAGGGTCGGAGAGCCGTTAGAGGGTTTGCGCCGCCGACTCGCTCACCGCTCTCCAACTGACTAACGGCTAGCGGGCGGGACGGCGCGGCGGACGGCGAGCGGGCGGGCGGCGGGGCGTCCCGAAGCCCCTCAGGACATCCGCGGCACGACGGTCCGCAGCACCACGGCGCTGTCCGGGAACAACGTGGTCCGGCCTGAGCCGACCGCCACCTGCCCGGTCTCCACGAGGACCTCGCCCGTGTGGCGCACCACCGCGGGCTGCTCGCCCAGATTGGCCAGCACCAGGATGTCGTTGCGGCGGTACCCCAGCACGTCGGGCGGCAGCGCCTCCAGCATCACCAACGACCCTGTGCGCAGTGACGCGTGTTCGCGGCGTACATGCAGGAGCCGCCGGTACAGGTTCAGGATCGACTCCGGTTGCGCCGCTTCACCGGCCACGTTGACCCGCACGTAGTCGGGGTTCACCGGTAGCCACGGCTGGACCCCGGCAGGACTGAAGCCGGCGTTCGCGCTGGTGTCCCACTGCATGGGCGTGCGCATCTCGTCGCGGTTGAGCCGCTCCGACATCCGGTCGGCGACGAACTGCGGCACACGGCGGAACACCGACGACGCGATCGGGTCCAGCGCGTCCTTGAACCGCAGCGGGGTGTTGCTCATCCCGATCTCCTGGCCCATGTAGATCGTCGGCACTCCGCGCACAGTGAGCAGGATGACGGCCAGCACCCGCGCCTTCGCGGGGTCGCCGCCCACCCGGTCGATCGTGCGCGAGCGGTCGTGGTTCTCGAGCACATAGGTGGGCTGCTGCGGCGCCGGGAAGTTCCGGTCGAACTCCGCGATCGTCCGGGCGAACCACGCGGCGTCGTAGGAATAGGTGAGGAAGTCGAAGAGGAACACCAACTGCAGGCCGTCGTCGTCGCCGAGGAACGACCTCAACACGGAAGGGGGCCCGAACACCTCGCCGAGCAGGACGCGGTCACCCGGGTACTCGTCGACCACTGCCCGCAGGTCCTTGGCCAGCTGCACGTTGTCGGCGGTGTTCTCGGTGTGGACGCGCTCGGTCAGCCGCGGGAACCCGTTGTACACGCGCGGTCGCACCGGGTTGTTGGTCAGCGCGGCGTCCTTCATGATCTGGCCGAAGATGTCCAGCCGGAAACCGTCCACGCCCTTGTCGAGCCAGAACCGCACCGAGTTGAACATCGCCTCCTTGACCTCGGGGTTGCGCCAGTTGAGATCCGGCTGGAACGGCAGGAACGAGCACATGTACCACTGCTTGCGGATCGGCGAGTACTGCCAGGCCGACGTGAACTCCATCGCCGACTTCCAGTTGTTCGGCGGCTTGCGGCCGTGCTTGCCGCGGCCGTCGGCCCAGATGTACCAGTCGGCCTTCGGGTTGGTACGCGACGAGCGCGAGCGCTGGAACCACGGGTGCTGGTCGGAGGTGTGGTTGAGCACCAGGTCGAACATCACCCGCATCCCGCGGGAGTGGACCTCGTCGATCAGGCGCTGGGCGTCGTCGAGGGTCCCGTACTCCTGCGCCACCGCCTCGTAGTCCGTGACGTCGTACCCGAAGTCCAGTTGCGGGCTGGCGAAGAACGGCGAGACCCAGACCGTCTCGATCCCGAGGTCCTGCAGGTAGTCGAGCTTGCCGATGATCCCCGGCAGGTCCCCGACGCCGTCCGCGTTGGAATCGGCGTAGGAGCGTGGATAGACCTGGTAGATGGTGGTCGACTGCCACCACGGGGACTCGGACACACCCCGATTCTGGCATCGGGCGGAACCGGACGCGCCACCCCGACGTCTGGGCTTGTACATTGAGCCCTTCATTCTCTTGATCGACCCGGGAGGCGTCGTGATTCTGAGAACCGCAGTCGTCTCCACCGTCACCCTCGGGCTGGTCATGGGCAGCGTCTCCGCCACTGCAGCGACTGCTGCGGCGCCCCCGGCGGACAGCGACCTCGCCACCTCGAGCCCGGCGCAGCGCAACCACATCTCACGCACCGGAAACGCCGCGCAGTGGGTGCAGCCGCCCTACCTCAAGACCCTCAAGAACGGCCGTATCGCGCTGAAGGGGACCGTGTACGTCGATGCGCTGGTGCCCAACAAGCGCGCCCGCAAGCAGGACAAGGTCACATTGCGGGTGGCCGTGGCCAAGAAGAAGCACGCCAGTGTTACGAGGCCGAGCGCCATCGCGCTGCTGCCTGCATCGGAACTCCTTCTGCGCGACAGCGCTTCGTACAAGGTCAAGAAGTCGGGCACATTCGATGTGCAGTTCACGATGCCGACGAGGGTCTCGAGGGACCTCGCCAGGCGGACCACGAAGCAGAAGCGGGCCGGGATCGCGGTGTCCGTGGAGCACTGGAAGGACGTCACCGTCGCCACCAGCACCTACGACGTCAAGCAGATCTCCCCGGCGCCCGTGCGAAAGAAGCTCTCGAAGAAGCGGCGTAAGCAGGTGCTGCAGCTCGCGAAGTCCCAGGACCTGACCGCGCGTCGCTCGAAGGCCGCGTCGCAGACCACTTCGTCGACCCAGGGCGACTCACCCTTCTACAACAACATCTACCTGGACAACAACACCCCCTTCCAGCAGCAGGTGAACTTCAACCCCAACATCGAATGCATGTGGACGGGCTGGGCTCCATACGCCGCGGTCAAGGCCAGCGTCAAACCTGGCCAGTCGGTGATGGTGCAGTACATAGGTGACCAGACGAGCGCAAACGACAACGGAGACTGGACTGGGCCGTGGCCCGGCCTCAACGGAGCGACCAAGGGGCTCAATGCGCCCGGCACCCAGGGGGATCTGTCCACCGATCTGGTCAACTCGGCAAACGCCGCGGGACAGAACGCGATGGGTGCCCTGTTCTCAGGCAGTTCCTACAGCACCGCAGGTGCGGTGGGAGCCATAGCCGCCTCGATCGTCAAGTTCGCGGTGTCCTTCTTCGAGGGTCTGGGCAAACAGTCGACGTGCACCAATGTGAGCACCTATCCGCAGTTGTTCGGGCTCAGCACCGCGGTGACCGGAATCGGAATCAACGGGGTCCAGGATGCGACCAAGGCGGACCTCACGCCGACGAACACGTGGGCCGGCAATCCTGCGGCAGGCAACCAGGGAAACACCTCCGCAGTCCCCGACGCCGACTTCCTGGCAAGCACGCTCCAGCCGACCCTCGGGGCCCAGACGAACGTCATCTACTACTGGAACGGCGGGCAGGCCGCACCCATGGTCAGCAACAACGCCGCGTCAGGCCAGTTCACGGGGGGCAGCGCGTCATTCCAGGGTGGGCTCTTCCAGTACCTCGGGCCCAACCCCGGCACCCCGTACGGCCAGACGGTGTGCCCGACGCCACTTCAGCAGGCGCAGGGCGGTTTCAACAGCGTGTGCCAGAAGAGCTACCCGTTGTGTGAGCAGGCGTGCGAGTACGACCCCTACGGCGAGATGCACATCCAGTTGAGCTTCCTGAGCAACCCCGAGTTCAACAGTGGGCTGTACGCCAACCCGGGCGCCCCGCCGATCATGAGCGCCACGCTCGACCCCTCAAGCGGGCAGTACACCCTGAAGTGCGACTTGTCCCAGACGAACGTGTCGCTGTTCACGCCGTTCGGCCAGGGCAACAGCACGACGCAGATCAGCGGAACGACCCTGGCCACGGCACAGGTCAACAACACAGCCAACAGCGCCACCAACACCGCGCAGGACGCCGACTGGCTGGTCAACTTCTTCGGGGTGGATGCCGACGGCAATGAGGTCTACAGTTCGGCGTCGCTGCAACCGGGACCGGATGGTCTGGTCACCCCGCAACTCGGACCGAACGCTCCTCAGCAGAACATCTCGATCCAGGCGGCTGCGACTGCCGGGTCGGGGAACACCGCGGTGGGCTACGTCTCGAGTGCCGACTTGCAGGACATGTCGACCCTGAGCGGTACACCGTCCACACCGGTGACGTTCGGCTGCACCGCGACCCCCTCGGTGGCGTTGCCCGGCCTCGACATCGCGGCCGGTCCCAACAGCACCATCGGCCAGAACTTCGGTAGCGAGTGGCCCTACCCGACCCAGGCACAGAGCGGCTGGCCGGCGTCGAGCTTCTCGAGCCCGTCGCAGACGAACTGGAATTGGATGACCGGCGTGAAGCAGGTCAACGTGTCCTTCAAGGGCCTGCCGCTGGCGGCCACCACCCCGGCGCCGGGGCGCTGACTCAGGCCAGCCAACTCGCCAGGCCGAAGTACAAGCCGGTGGCCACGACCAGCGCCACGATGACCACCGCCGGCATGAGGAACATCGCGGCGATCCTCACGCCGGGCGACTTGCTCATCAGCGACCAGATCAGCACCCCGATCAAGCCGATGGCGCACACGGCCACATAGGTGAGCCACGTCGCCTCGCCGACTCCCACGCAGCCGTCCCACCCCGAGTCGCAACCGAACGCCGTCATCAGCAGTACGTAGAAGAACCCCGCGAACGCGGCTGCGCCCATCAGGACGAACCACACCACGAGCAGCCATCCGGGAACGCCTTTGCTCGGCGCCTTGACCTGATCGGTCCACGCCTGGCCGTCCCAGTACCGCGTGCCCGCGCCGCCGGGGTCGGGGTACCACCCGGGATCCGTCATGAGCCGAGGGTAGCCACCGGGCGGCCGCAAGCCCCACCCCAAACCACAGCGGTCCCGACCACAGCACCCCAAACCACAGCGGTCCCGACCACAGCACCCCAAACCACAGCGGTTAGCGGCAGTGAGACCCGTTAGCACTTATGCGCCGCAGACACGCTCACCGATCTCCACATTGCTAACGGCTGTACGCCGCTGCCCTCAGCCGATGTGGACCGGGGCGGCCTCGTCGTCCTCCTCGGCGGCGTCAGCGCCGATGCGGATCATGAAGAACACCACCACCGCAGCCACCAGCAGCAGTCCGGCACCCACGTAGAAGCCACGCGTGAAGCCCTCGGTCAACGCCGCGGGCATCGCCGCCTCACCCTGCGCGGCGTTGGCCACGAGGAACGCCGAGGTCGCGGACACCGCCACCGTGTTCATCAGTGCCGTGCCGAGCGACCCGCCGACCTGCTGGCTGGTGTTGATCATCGCGCTGGCCACACCCGCGTCGTGGTGGTCGACCGCGTGCAGCGCGACCGTGGCGGTGGGGATGAAGACGAACGCCATACCCAGGCTCATGACGACCATCGCGGGCAGAAGGTGTGTGACGTAACTGGAGTCCGGCTCCAGTTGCGCCAGCCACAGCATCCCCGCAGCGCCGGCGATGAGGCCAGGGATCATCAGCGGCCGCGGTCCGACCCGCGGCAGCAGGTTCGAGGCCACACCGGCACCGAGGATGATGCCGACGCTGAACGGCAGGAAGGCGAAACCCGCCTGCACCGGGGAGTAGCCGAGGATCGTCTGCATGAAGATGCCGAGGAACAGGAACATCGCGAACATCCCGGCGCCGACCATCAGCGACGAGATGTAGGCGCCGGCACGGTTGCTGTCCTGGATGACGCGAAGGGGCAGCAGCGGGTGCGATGACCGGCTCTCGATGATGAAGAACGCCACCAGCAGTACCGCGGACAGCGCGAACCACACCAGAGTGCTCGGGTCGGTCCAGTGCGCGGTGTCCTCGTACCCGGCCGGGGCCGCCTGCGTGAAGCCGTAGACCAGCGCGAGCAGACCGCCGGTCACCGTGACAGCGCCCGGGATGTCGTAGGAGGTGTTGCCGTGCGCCTTCGACTCACGCACGAAGCGCACGGCCAGCAGGGCCGCGAGCACCGCGATCGGGGTGTTGACCGCGAGGCACCAGCGCCACGAGAGGTACTCGGTGAGCACCCCGCCGAGCAGCAGACCGATCGCCGCGCCACCTCCGGAGATCGCACCGAAGACGCCGAACGCCTTGGCGCGCTCCTTCGGGTCGTGGAACGTGACCGTGATCAGGGCCAGCGCGGCCGGGGCGAGAAGCGCGGCGAAGACACCCTGCAGGGCGCGCGCCCCGAACAGAAGCGTCGAGTTCATCGCCAGGCCACCCAACAGGCTCGCGAGCGCGAAGCCGAGCAACCCGATGATGAACGTGCGCTTGCGTCCCATGAAGTCCGCGATCCGGCCACCGAGCAACAGGAAGCCACCGAACGCCAGCGTGTAGGCGGTCACGATCCACTGCACGTCCTGTGGCTCGATGCCCAGATCGGCCTGCGCGCTCGGAATCGCGAGGTTCACGATCGACGCATCGAGCACGATCATCAACTGCGCGATCGCGATGACGAACAGCGCCTTGAAGCGCTTCGGGTCCGCGACGGGGGCGGCGGGGTCCGTGGTCACGGACGCGTTCTCAGACATGGGGCTCCTCGGGTTCAACCTCAGGGCCAACACGCTGGGCCCCCGATTGCTTCCCGCGCCCACCAGTGACGCCCGTCACAGTCGGTGATCGGCCGACACAGAACCCCGTCGGGAGCGGTTCGGGCGTATCGTGCGCCGTGTGAAGACCACCGCCATCGCCGCCTGCACCGTCACGTTCACCCTCGTGGCGACACCCGCACTTGCGGCCCCCTATCCCGTCCCGAACGCCAAGACCGAACTGCTCGCGGCGATCGACGCCACCAACGCCGCGGCGAGCTACCAGTACCTCGACAACAGCCTCGGCTGGACGGCCGCCTTCACACTCGCCGGCCAGTACCAACAGGTGACCGTCGGCGAGCAGCGCGTCTTCAACGGGGTGGGCAACTACCACCGGATCGACTGGCCGTCGGCGGCGGTCGAGGAGAAGGTCACGGGTCCGGACTACCTGGACAACCTCGCCCTGCAGTGGGAACTGACCGACGCGGCCTCGCCGTACGCACTCGACTACTTCCGGCAATGGATCGACATCCGGACCGAGCGACTCGGCCGCATCGACTCACTGGCCAACGCCAACTTCATCACGGTGGCCGACAAGTCCACCTCGGGAACCGACACCGTCTACCGCGTCGGGGACGGCGACTACTTCGAGTACGTCTACACGGTCGATGCGGGCGGGCGGATCACACGGCTCGAACTCACCCGCGGCAACCGCATCCCGGAGACGGGCAAGTACGAGACGTGGGCCTACGTGCCTGTCACAGTCACCGAGCCCGCGGCCGACACGGCTCTGCCCATCGCGACCGTCCGCCGTGCGATCCAGGCCGCCACGCTCAACGCCACCATCCGCAGCCTGGCCCGCGACTCCGCGAAGACCGGCAACCGCCTGCGCCAGAACCTGCGCAAGCTGCGGGTGTGGACCAAGGAGGCGGTCGGCCTCGAGAACGCCGCGGGTGACGGTAGCCAGGACGAGCCGATCCCGCGCTACGTGCGGATAAGGGTCGCGAACGTGTCCGGCGGCGTGCGGATCTACCGCAGGAACCCGATCACCGGAACCCGGCACGAATGGCGCATCACCAAGCGCGGCGCGAACTGGAAGGCTCACAAGACCCAGCCCTGATCAGATCCCGGTCCTTCCGTCGACACTCTCCCGGATGAGGTCGGCGTGACCGTTGTGCCGGGCGTACTCGGCGATCATGTGCAGGTAGATCCAGCGCAGGGTCACAGGCTCTCCACGCTCGCGGCGCGACAGATCGTCGAGCCCGTACACGAGCACGGCATCCCGCGCGGCCGCCACCTCGCCGCGGTAGACCTCGAGGTCCTCCTGCCAGCGGGCGGGATCGACGTCCTCGAAGTCGAGGTCCGGGTGTTCCTTCGACGTGTTGAGCGGGGGCAACGGCATCCCGCACATGTACATCCGGAACCACCAGCGCTCGACCTTGGCCATGTGCCGCACGAGACCCTGCAACGACAGCAGCGAGGTCGCGACCGGTCTGATCGCCAACTCCTCACCGGACAGGTCCATGCACTTCTCGATCAGCGTCTCGCGGTGGAAATCAAGGAAGGCCTCGAGCATCTCGCGTTCCGGCCCGGTGACCGGTGGGGGTGTGCGCACGCCGCTCAGGCTAGTTGACCGGACCCGGACCAGGCAGCCTCATCCGCGGACCGCGACGCGGCGGGCCGATGCCGGCGAGCTCGATCAACCGCACGGCCCGGTGCCGATGGCCCGCGTAGGGCGCGAGCAGATCCAGCATCTGCGCGTCGGTCCCATCAGTGCGCCCGGTCAACGCGTACGTCACGTTGCGGGCCAGGTGGTAGTCACCGACGCTCACCGCATCGGCGTCCCCGAAAGCGCGCGCACTGATCTCCGCCGCCGTCCATTCGCCCCCGGGTTGCCCAGCGCGGCCCAGTGGTCGTAATCCCAGCGGTTGCCGCGCACGTAGAGCATGGCATTGATCGAGCTGGAGCCGCCCAGCGTCTTGCCCCGCGGCTGGTAGCCTTTTCGGCCGTTCAGGCCGGGCTGCGGAACGGTCTCGTAGGCGTAGTTATTGATCTTGGTGGGCACCATCGCCACCACGCCGGCGGGCGCGTGGATCAGCACGCTCTTGTCGGGGCCGCCGGCCTCGAGCAGGCAGACGGTGGTCGTGGGGTCCTCGCTCAGGCGCGCGGCCAGCACGCAGCCGGCCGAGCCGGCGCCGACGATGACGTAATCGAAAGTCTGGGGGGGCATGAATGTCTCCGGTTGAAGGACACCCTCTGTGGGGCGCATTGCCGGATGATCGGCGCTACGGATAGGAAATTCAACCGCATGAGGCCAAGTATGGCACGAGTTTTTGGCCTCGAAACACGTTCGGTCAAGGCAGGTTGAGCGCTCGCTTACCTCTAAATGGCGAAACCTTGGGATGCAAGATGCATTTGGGGCCGGCGCGCACGCAGCTACTCGCCGCAGCGATTGATACCGCCGCTTCACTGGGTCACCAATTGACGCGCTGGTCTACCTCGTAATCGGGTGCGGGTTGCGCTGCCAAATCCCAATCCGGCTCGCCTTGCACCCCGTCATCCACCGGCGCATCACACTCAACCCACAGCGGTGGCCCGCGTGCTGGCGCGATGTGTGGGGGTTCGGACTCTACCCCGATGTGTTCGAGTATTTGCCGGATATCGACACTGTGGGTGATGAACGCAATCAGGCGCATCTGCCCACCGCACATGGGGCACAGCAGCGGGAAGACTTCGTAGATTCTGGCAATCAGCACCGCCCACAGGTAGTGCGCTGGGCGCTTGATCGGTGCTCCAGGTTCTGGTGTAGAAGGTGTGGGAGGTGGGGCCGCTTTGCCAGGTGCCGCCACCCCAGGTACGCCCACGCCCGCGCCAGGTTGTGCAGTCTCCACCGTGGCTGGTTGCACCGGCTGTTCGATAGCCTTAGAATTGTTACTACTAAGACTGTTAAAGGCCTTGATCCGGGATTTCCCTTAAAAAGGCACATCAACTATAAGCTGATTTGCATGTATTTTGTCGTCAGCTAAGTAGAAAGTGATAGCGTCGAGAACGGATCCGGTGTGATTGTCGGTTCTGTAACTGGGGTGAATACTAGGAGAATAAGATGAATGCTCTTGTGAAATTAGCTGATAGAGAAATGGCGGTCGAGACTTCTATGGAAGTATCGAACCGTGTTGAGCGCCTGAAAAAAGCAGTGCAAGCCGAAACCAATGGTGCATGCATTGAGCGTCCTATGCTTTGGACCAAATACCATCGTAACAAGGCCAACAGCGATAAGACGACCAACGTGAAAATGGCCGAAGCTGTGCGCTATGTGCTCAATAACAAGACTGTGCGTATTTACGATGATGAGTTGATTGTTGGCAACTTCACCTCCAAACGCGTCGCTGGCTTCTGCTATCCAGAGTTGAGTGGCTTGGAACCCATGTCCCAAGTATTCAATATGCCTTCTCGAAAGGTAAATCCCCTCGAAATCAGTTTGAAAGACCGCTTTAAGCTATTTTCACAGATTCCCTTCTGGCTAAACAAAAATACATCGACTCTGGCGTTCGACGGCATGAAAGAAGGAATGCGTTTCGCCAAAGAACAGTCGGAAGCCTTACAGTACCAAATCTATGAAGCTGGTGGTATCTCTCATATCGCTCCTAACTACGAGAAAATAATCAACGTTGGTGCTCAAGGAATTATTGAAGAAGTAGAAGCACTTGAGAGCGAAACCGATGATTCTGAAAAATTGGATTTCTACAAGGCCGTCAAAATTTCTATGAAGGGTATGGCGGAATTCGGTGATCGCTACGCCGCTGAAGCCAGCAAAATGGCCTCTGTTGAAACCGATCCGGTAAGAAAGCAAGAGCTGTTGGAGATTGCTTCCATTTGTGCCCGTGTACCTCGCTTTGGTGCCACCAGCTTCTACGAAGCGGTTCAGTCCATGACGCTGGCACACATCTGTATCTTTATGGAAACCCTTGGTGAAACTACATGCCCAGGTCGTATCGATCAGTTCCTAAATCCGTTCTATGAGAAAGATGTGGCCGCTGGCAATATTTCTCGTGAGAGAGCTAAAGAAATCCTCGGCGCGTTCTGCGTCAAACTGTGTGAAACCATTCCAATGCACGGTGAAGTCGGTACCAGCACTCTGGGCGGTTTGACCAGTTGGGAAGTTGTGACTATCGGCGGTCAGGATAAAGACGGCAACGACGCCACCAACGAGCTGAGCTTTGTATTGCTGGAATTAGCCGATGAGCTGCGTATGCGTCAGCCTAACTTTCATGTGCGTATTCATAAAAATACCCCCAAAGCGTTCTACGACGAGGTGATTCGCATTAACTTCGGCCCTGGTTCTGCTCCTGCCATGTACAACGATGAGATCATTATCGAGTCCATGACCGATATCGGTTATTCTCTGGAAGACGCACGCAACTACGTGGCTATTGGCTGTGTAGAGCCTACCGCGCCAGGCAAAACTCTGGCTTCCACTGATGCCGCTATGTACAACATGCCGTTGGCGATTGAATTGCTCCTTAATGAAGGTCGTCAGTTTGGTTCTAAAAAGCAAATTGGTGCTAAAACCCCTCCAGTGTCCGAAATGAAAACCATGGACGATGTGGTTGCGGCTTACGATACCCAAGTGAAGCATCAGCTGGGTAAACTGCGCAGAGACCTGGAAGCGGTAGAAAAATTCCATGCCAAGCATCATCCCACCCCGATCAGCAGTGCGCTGCTGGAGGGATGTGTGGAAACAGGTGTTTGCTCTACCAAAGGTGGCGCTGTCTATAATTTCTCTGGTATTCAGGGCTGTGGTATGGCGGCCACTGCGGATTCATTGCGCTGCATTGAAAAAGCAGTATTTGAAGATGGTTGGATTTCCCTGGAAGGGCTGGTCGATCAGCTGAAAGACGATATCAGCGATGAGAAGGTGTTCACTAAACTAAATGCCATTGATAAATTCGGTAACGATATTCCGGAAGCCGATAAGTGGATGATCTGGGTTGGTGAGCACTACGCTGATAACATTAAGGCACTGGGTAAAAATACCCGTGGCGGCAACCACAATGCTGGTGTTTATTCCAATACGTCACACACGCACTTCGGTGGTCTTGTGAACGCGCTGCCTAACGGTCGTCGTGCCGGTGAAACTTTTGCGTCTGGCTTTGCTCCTGAAAATGGCGCAGACAAGCGTGGTACCACCGCACTATTGAATTCCATGAACAAGATTAACTACAAGAACTTTGCCAACGGCATCAACTTCAATATCAAGTTAGACGCTTCCAGCTATGAGTGTGATGACGGCAAGAGTGCCTTGGGCAGCTTGTACAAGGTGTTCTTCAAGCGTGAAGGTATGCAGGTTCAGGCCAATATGCTGGATCCTAAGATTCTGATTGAAGCTCGTGATAACCCTGAGCTGCATCCGAACTTGTTGATCCGCGTATCCGGTTATTCCGCGTACTTTAATGACCTGTCTCCGAAGATGCAGGATGAAGTCATCTCCAGGAGCTCAAATGCGGCCTGATGCGAGCCTCATTAACTCGATTAATGTAACGGAGCCCCGCAAGGCTTCGTTATATTTCGATGTTAAGCGCAATACGCTCGATGACGGGCCGGGTATTCGCAGCGTAGTCTTTTTTAAAGGCTGCCCACTGTCGTGTACCTGGTGCCAGAATCCGGAAAGTATCAATACCGGTTACGAGCTGTCATTCAATGCTGAAAAGTGCATCGAATGCGGTGACTGTGTGAGTGCTTGTCCGGAACAGGCAATTGATCTGACGGTACCGGGACATATCTTGCGTGACAAGTGCACCCAATGCTTTAAATGTGTCGATGTGTGCCCGTCCGGTGCGCTGGAGCAGATAGGTCGCCCCACTAATGATCTTGAAGCGCTGGCTGAAGAAGTGCTTGAAGATGCTGATTTCTTTGAGATGTCCGGTGGTGGCCTCACGGTTTCCGGTGGTGAAGCCCTGATGCAAATGGACAGTGTCGGCGAATTATTTCAGTTGGTGAAAAGGAAGAGAGATATTCATACCCTGATTCAAACCGCAGGGTTGTTCAACTTTAGCCGTTTTGAAAGTCTGGTATTGCCTCACACTAATACCATTTATTTCGATCTCAAGCTCATCAACAGTGATGATCATTTGACCTATTGCGGTGTTAAAAACGAACCCATCATTGAGAACTTTAAAAAGGTTCAGGCATTGGCCTTGACCACTGATCTTGAAGTATTGCCTCGAGTGCCGTTGATTCCTGGAGTTACCGATACCGACGAAAATCTCAGCGGCATTGCCGACCTGATGAAAGAAAACGGCGTCAAAAAAATGCAGATTCTTCCATATAATCCCATTTGGTTGGATAAATTACCTCGTTTCGGTGGCACCAAACGTCTCGATATTGGTGAGCAAACCGCCAAGTTTATGAGCGATGCGGAACTGGATCGTTGTACGGAAGTATTTGAGTCTCGTGGTATCTCGGTGCATTGTCACCGATAACCGCAAACAGGTTTCACTGAGCAGGTGGGCGCAGCGAGCCACTTCCCGGACGGTCGCGATGCGCTGGCGGTCGACGCCGTACCGTCGCCAGTCCCACGACGGCACCCGCAGCACCCGCGCCGGGTCCGGCGGGATCCGCATCCGCCCGGGCACCGGACCGGGTGCCGGGCTCCCGTGCTCGCTCACCAGGCCACGCCACGCGCCGCGGGCCTCCACACCGGTCACCCGCTGCTCCAGCACAGCCGCCACGGCGATCTGCCACGTCAGCAGGCTGCGTGGAACCCGCAGTGTGTCCCGATAGCGACGCCACTGCCTCTCGATGATCGGATGAACCGGCACGAATCCGGCCGGGTCGTCGTGACCTCCCAACAGATCCTCGAGGTGGTCGGCGGCCCACTGAGCGCCCTCACCCCAGAACTGCGCCGTGATCACACCGGCGGCCGGGCGCAACCGCATCGACACCGACCCCTGCGGACCGAGGCCGGTCAGCCAGATCTGCCCGTCGGCGCCACGCCGGTAGGCGGGGTCACCGCCACCGCGGCTGAGCACCCCGATCATCGCAGAGAGATCGCGAGGCTGCCCGAACTCCGCCTCGATCACGACAGCCCGCACATATCCGCGTACAGCCGGTACAACTGCGCGCGCTGCTGCGCGTCGACGCCGAAGGTGTAGCGGCCCGATCGTCCGTCCGGCAGCGTCACGGCGACATCGAAGTACGTGCCCTGTTTGTCCTCGCCGAGAGCGTGGGCGTCGCACCGGTTGGCCCGCAGGACGACCTCGCGCCGGCCGGTCTCGCCCGGGCCCGCGACCAAGGCCCACGGATCGGTGGGGGCGAACAGGATGGTGGTGCCCAGTGCACCCACATGCGCGGGGCCGGAGTCCACGAACACCCGCAACCCCTCGGCCGTCACCGCATCGACCGCGATCCGGCTACCTGCCTCGACGTCCTGGGTGAAGCACTGCGCAGCCACGTAGTCGGCCACCTGTCCGAGGGTGTCCGGCGCGTCGACGACCACCGAGGTTTCACCCATCTGCAGGGACACTGTTTCGCCCGCGCCGCCCGCGCACTCAGGGGGTGGAAGGTCGACCTTGAGATCCATCGCGGCACCCGCCGGGATCTCGACCGGCTCATCCCAGACCGCAACACCGGCGAGCCGGGTGGAGCGCAGTTCGGCGCGCTCGACGGTGAGGGGATCGGTTCCGTAGTTGCGCACCTGGATCTCGACGGCGTCACGCGGGGTGTCGCTGCGGGTCTGGTACAGGTTCACGCTGACATCCGGCGAGGGCGTGCACGCGGCCAGCACACCGGCAACCGCAAGCATTCGCCACACGCGCCGAAGGTACCTCAGTGCGGTTAGCGTGGGGACATGACTTCTGGACCCTCAGTCACCGTGTCCCTCCCCTTCGCCGAGACCGTCGCCGCCACCCGTGAGGCCCTGGCCGCCGAAGGGTTCGGTGTCCTCACCGAGATCGACATGCAGGCCACGATGAAGGCCAAACTCGACGAGGACTACCCGCCCCTGCTCATCCTCGGCGCCTGCAACCCGCAGTTCGCCCACCAGGCGATGGGCATCACCGAGGAAATCGCCACGCTGGTCCCCTGCAACGTCGTCGTGCGCGAGACCCCCGACGGCGTCACGGTCGCGGCCGTGGACCCGCAGGTGCTGGTGGCCGCCACGAATCCCGGCCTCGCCCCACTCGCCGACCAGCTGCGGGCCAAGCTCGAGCGGGCGCTGGACTCCCTGGCCGGCTGATGCCGGCCGTAGGCACAGACATCGTCCGGATCTCGCGGCTATCGAACCTGTCCAGCCCGGCGTTCCTGGCCCGCAGTTTCACCGCGGCCGAGCTGGAGATCTGCGCGGGGCGCTCGGAGTCTTTGGCCGGTCGATGGGCCGCGAAGGAAGCCGTCATGAAGGCCCTCGGCGCGGGCGTCGGCGAGGTCGCACTCACCGACATCGACATCGCGCGCGAGGAGTCGGGCCGGCCGGTCGTGCGGCTGTCGGGCACCGCGGCTCAGCGGGCCCGGGACGTGGGCCTGACCGGCTGGGACGTCTCAATCTCCCACGACGGCGACTACGCGATCGCGACCGTGGTGGCCTGGGCCTGAGCCCGGTATACACCCGTCCGGGTGCTCTTGGCGCAGATTCACCGCAGCCAGGATCGCCCGGTCGGGCGTACGCTGGAAGTGCACAGTGAAGGGCCGGGGACGCACGGCTCGGGGAGGACCACCCCGACCCGCAGTGCACCGGAGGTCGCCATGCGATCCGTCGTCATCGTCGGCACGGCAGCCCTGCTGACCGGCCTGATGCCCACCTCGGCACACGCTGCACCCGTCACCATCACACCCAGCCCCACCGGCCTCGAGACGGTACACGCGGTCTCATACACCGGTCGGTACGCGGTGGGGGCCACCAAGACCTACGGGCGACTCCGCCTGATCGACACCACAACCGGGCGCCTCATCCACCTGCTTCCGAAGAAGGCCACCGACGCCTCCATCAGCGACACCGGGCGCTACGTCAGTTTCTCCGTCCCGCTCGACGAGTACGGCCGTCGCGCCGTCAAGGTCTACGACCGCCGTACGGACCGCACGATCACCGCCACCCGCCGGACCAACGGCACCCTGCTGACCCCGGCGTGGCGTTCACGGTGCACGCCCGCGATCTGCGAGGAGGACCAGAAGCTCGCCTTCTCGCCGCAGTTGGTCGGCGGCCAGATCTCCGGTAACGGCAGGTGGGTGGTCTTCAGCGCCAACTACCGCAAGCCCGCCGGCGTCGATCTCTACGTGAAGAATCTGCAGACCGGAAGGCTCACCCTGTTCAAGGCCGTCGGCCACGTCATGGTCGCCGAGGGCGACCGTGAGTACGTCCAGGCGCCCAGTGTCTCTCGCGACGCGTCCACGATCCTCGTTCCGGGAAGGGTGGAACTCTACGAGTCCGACGCCAACAACTGGGGCCCGAGTCGCGCCCTGCGAGAGCGCAGTTCGTGGCTCGATATCGGCGGCGTGGGCAACACCCTCACCGGCGACGGACGCTTCATCACCGTCAACGGTCCCCCCACCGGCACCGGCCTGGCCGGGCCGACGTCGGTGTCCTGGTACGACGTGACCACCGGGGTCGCGACACCGGCCGACCCCGCGACGCTGCGTCTGACCCGTAAAGATTCCTCCCGCGACGGACGCTTCACGCTGTGGCGTCCCGCCGGCTACACCGATCCGCTGCAGATCCGTGATCGAACCCTTGGCGTGTCCTACGACCTGCAGGCCGCGTTGACGACGGCCGGCTACACCGCATCGATGTTCGCCGGGCATGCGATCGACCCGCTGTGGCGCTACTCGAGCCACCACAGCGCGATGAGTGGCGACGGCCGCGTGGCGTTCGTGCAGACCAACGCCGGCGTGCTTGCCGTGCGCTGGACGCCCTGATCAGGCTCCCGCCGCGAGGCCGCTAACTAGGGAGGGCCGGTGGTGGCGTGGCCGTCGGTCCATCTGATCCGCAGCCGCCCACGGTGGACCGATCGGTGGTGGTATCGACACAGCAGAACCAGGTTCGGCAGGTCGGTCGGCCCGCCCTGGTCCCAGGGACGTATGTGGTGAGCGACGCATCGCCACCCGGGCACTGTGCAGCCCGGATGCACGCAACCGCCGCCGTCGCGCGCCACGAGGGCCGTGCGCTGGGCCGAGGTCGCATAGCGCCGGGCGAACCCCACGGCCAGCGGCTGCCAGCGCACCGGGTCGTCGGTGGGCAGTCCGGCCACGTACCGCACCGCCGCGCCGCACGACAGCCCACGGAAGTCGGTGCGTGACATGAGTGACCCCGAAGGCCACTGCACGCCGAGTCCGGTGTCCAACTGCTCGGCGGTGGCCACGACCGTGAGTTGCCCGAATCCGGTCGGACGATCCTCGGTCTGCATCGCCCGCTCGGCGATCTCCGCGAGCGCGTCGGCCCGTCGCGTGGGATCGCTGCGCCGATCGCTGGCGCTGACCGGCTGACTGTAGGCCTCGAGCGCCGTCCGCACGATCTCCCCGGTCGCAGGATCGAGCAGGCCGTTGACATGCCACCACCCGTCCAACGACTGCGACAGGAAGAGCTTGCGCTTCTCGCGCTTGACCTCCGCCTCGTCCTCGGACCGTTCGGGCGTGTACTGCTGGATCACACGGTCAAGGAACGCCCGCAGTTCCTTGGCCGTGTGCGATCGGGCGAAATCCACCACCGTTGACTCGATGACGGAGAACTCCTCACCCAGCATCCGCAGACCGCGGCGCACCACCCGCACATGGTCCGGCGAGATCGCACCGGCATGCAGCGCGTCGGCGGTGGCCGGCAGGTGATCGCGCAGGTCACGCGCCGTGTGCACCCGCGAGCCGGCATCGCACACCCTTGTCGTCTTCTTCAACCAGTCACCGGTCGTGCGGTGCCCGTCGACCTGCGCACCACCACGAGCGTCATACGACGCCAACGCCTCCATCTGCAGAGACGCCAACCGGTTACTGATCTCGAACAACGCCGGGATCCCCGTGCGCAACTCCTCGAGATCCCAGCTCGACGGATGGCCCGGGGGCAACCCCGCAAGGTCGTCCACCAACTGACGAACCGGCTCCTCGACCACCGCTGTCACGGCCACCTCCCGCATCCACTTCGAACGCTAGTACCAGGGTGTGACAACGCGTGAGGCCCGACGAGACCTGTGGATCACCGAAGGCGGCCCGTCCACATGCGCAAAGGGCCGCACCCCGCATCGGGGAACGGCCCTTGCGCGAATCGTCCGGGATCAGTCGTCGTACTGATCGTCGGTCGTGCACTCCTCGGAGTGGTCCGACCGCTGCGCATCAGCCGTCAGCGCACCCTTGCCCTTGGTCCTGGCGTGAACCTGGAACACAGCCTTCTTGCCCTTGGTCTTCGCCGATCCCTTGCGCACGACCTTGTTGCCGCCCTTGATCTTGTACTGCCACTTCTGGCCCTTCTTGGCACTCTTCACGGCGAGTGTGGCCTTGCGGGTCTGGCCGCTCTTGTCGACGGTCAGAACGATGGTGGACGTCGCGGTGCACTTGCCCTCGTCACTGTCATCGTCAGCGCTGTCCTCGTCGTCGTACTCGTCATCGTCGCTGTCCTGCCCGATTCCGACGGTGGAGTCGCAGGTCTCGTCGGTCGTGGTGGCAACCGCTGTGAATGCATCCGTGATCGAGCCCGACGTGATGACTTCGACCTCGAACTCCCCCTCGTCGTCCGTAGTCGCTGTGCCGGCAGCCAGTTCACCGGCAGGCCCTGAGATCACGTAGTCCCAGGACTGCCCGGCGGTGCGCGAGTCCACCTCGAACTCGACCTTCACACCGTCGTCATCGGTCTCGGCCTTCAACTCCCAGTGCGACGAGACAGAACACATTCCCTTGGTCTTCGCCTCGTCCTCGTGGTCAGATGCCAACGCCGGAGCCGTCATCGGCACGGCGAGGGCGAGGCCAGCGGTGGTGGCAAGTAGTGACTTCTTCATGAGCGCTCCTAAGGTCGGCCCTGGATGACTCTGAAGGTAGTGAGAGTCGATGTAAAGGCGACCCAAAGTGGACGTCAAGCATCGCGTGCGATTCACCCATGTGCACTAAGTGACCGGATCCGGCCCCGGTTGTGCACAACGCGGCACCGCCGAGACGATCGGCGCGCCTCGCCACAGACCCGGTCATTACGGTGAGCGCGTGCAGACCGAAGCCGACCCGATGACCGACAGGCCACTGGTTGCTCACCCCTGGTGGGCGCTGACCTCACTGCTCATCGGGCTGAGCATGATCATCATCGACGGCAGCGTGGTCAACGTCCTGCTTCCCGACATGGTCGACGACCTCGGCCTGACACAGACGGACGCGCAGTGGGTGAACTCTATCTACTCGCTGCTCTTCGCGTCCCTGCTGATCACGGTGGGCCTGCTCGCCGACAAGTTCGGCCGCCGCCTGCTGTTCCTCATCGGTGTCGTGGTCTTCCTCGCCGGATCGCTGGCCAGCGGCTCGGCAACGTCCCCCGAGTTCCTCATCGCCGCCCGTGCGGTCCAAGCCATCGGCGCCTCGATGATGCTGCCGTCTTCGATCGCGGTGATCAACGTGCTCTTCGAAGGCCGCCAGCGGGCGATCGCCTTCGGCATGTGGGGCGCTGTATTCGGAGGGGCGGCCGGCCTCGGACCGCTTCTCGGAGGCTGGTTGGCACAGGACTTCTCCTGGCGCTGGGCATTCCTGATCAACATTCCCGTTGGAATCGTCGCCGCCGTGATGGTGCTGCGCACGGTGCCCGAGAACCTCGGACCCAAGGTGCAGGGTTTCGACCCGGTGGGTGTGGTGCTGTCGGCCACTGGCCTCGCACTGATCGTTTACGGGCTGATCGAGGGTCAGGACTATGGCTGGTGGACGGCGATCGCCGACTTCACGCTTGGGCCGATCACGCTGAAGACCGGCGGCCTCTCGGTGGTTCCCGTCGCCCTGGGGCTCGGGGTGTTGTTGCTCGCGGTCCTGTTCCTGTGGGAGAGGTCGCGCGCACGCGCGGGCCGCGCCGCACTCGTGGACCTCTCGCTGTTCGGCATCCGGCGCTACGGCTTCGGCAACGTGGTGGCGCTGGTGGTCAGCCTCGGCGAGTTCGGCATCCTGTTCGTACTCCCACTGTGGATGCAGTCCGTGCACGGCACAGACCCCCTGACGACCGGCGTGATCCTGGCCAGCCTCGCGGTGGGCACCCTGGCCTCAGGCGGCGCGGCACGCAGGGTATCGGCGCTGCTCGGACCGACCCAGGTCGTGCGCCTGGGCATGGCACTCGAGATCGTCGGCATCGTGTCGATCGGGCTCACCATGTCGGTGGACCGCTCGCCCTGGTGGCTGGTCATCCCGCTCATCGTCTACGGCGTCGGCCTCGGATTCGCCTCGGCGCAGTTGACCAACGTGGTGCTCGCCGACGTCCCCGCGCTGAAGTCCGGTCAGGCCTCTGCGATGACCTCCACGTTCCGCCAGGTGGGTTCCGCGCTCGGGGCCGCCATCCTAGGCGCGGTCCTGTTCAGCGGGCTCGGCGCGATCCTCGCCGACGACCTGGCGCAGGAGGCCGGCTTGACGCAGGAGCAACGGGTGCAGATCGACGACCAGGTCAAGACCAGCGCCGGGCAGGCGATCATCGGCCTGGAGAAGATACCCGGAATGACCGCGGTCGTTGATGACGCGAAAGCCGCCTACACCGACGCCGCGCGCGACACCGCCTGGGTGGCCGCCATCTTCGTCCTCTTCGGCCTGCTCGTGAGTTTCGGCCTGCCCAAGGACGACCCCGATCGGCAGAGCAGCCACAGCACGCCGCCGGGTTGATCAGACCACGAACTCCACGATCGCCTCGGCCAGCTCCTGGGCATGTGCCTTCTGCACGTTGTGACCGCCGTCGGGGAACTCCAGACGCGGGCCGTCCGGAACCGAGTCGGCCAGCGCCCGGAAGGTCCGCACAGGGATGATCGGGTCGTCCTGAGCCCACGCCACCATGGTCGGCACACGCAACGCCGCCAGGTTGGCACGATGTCCGGCGAAGTCGAAGGCCGCGGCGTCCAGCAACGCGAAGGCGCGTTCGTCGTCGCTGAGGTACCGGGGGAAGCCCTGCAGCGCGTAGAGCCGCCGGATCGCCGGGGCCAGCAGGCTGCGCACCGCGGACACCCTCAACACCTGCGCCATCACCTGCAGGGGGCGGCGCGCGAGATGCGCGGTCGGCCCGGTGGAGGACACCATCACACACGCCGACACGACGTCGGGACGGTGCCGCGCGAGGTGCGCGATCGCCGCGCCGCCGGCGGAGTGTCCCACCAGCACGACGGGGGCGATCTCGAGCTGGTCGATCAGGTCACCGGCGACCCCGGCCCGCTCGGCGGTCGTCATCCCCGTCCAGCGCGTGCGCCCCGATGCCCCGTAGCCCGGCGGATCGATCCGGATCACCCGGCAACGATCGGCCAGCACCGGGGCCAGCCATCGGAAGTCCCGGCTGCTACCGGGCAACCCGGGCACTGCCACCACGGTGACCGGGCCGCTGCCCTCGTCCGTGTAGGCGACCTCCCCGGCGAATTGCACAGGCGGATCACTGGGTTTCGACGCCGTCGGCATGGCTCAAGCCTAGGCTCGCCACCCGAGGTCAGTTCGCGGGAGTGCAGCACCCCGCGTCGATCACCTGCAGCGCATCGGGGTTGTCGTCGGTGACCGTGTAGACCTCCCACGGCGCGCCGTCGGGGTCGTTGACCCAGACCTTGTCCTGCTCGGCGTAGCAGCAGACGGTCGCCTGCTCCTGGCGAGTGGCCAGCCCCGCGGACTCCAGCCGTGCAATCGCGTCCCGCACCTCAGCCGTGCTGTCGACCTCCACGCCCAGGTGGTTCAGCGCCCCGGCGGTCCCCTCGCCACGCGCGGACGCCCCGACCTCCATGAGCACCAGCTTGAGCGGCGGTTCGGCGATCTCGAAGTTCACGTAGCCGGGGCGGCGCTTGTGCGGCTGCACCCCGAACACCTTCGTGTAGAAGGCCACCGACTCCTCGAGATCCGCGACGTTCAGCGCCAACTGCACCCGTGACATGATCACTCCTCATATTGATGGTTGTCGATATGCACTCTAATGCCGGTACATTGATGCTTGTCAATATGCAGGAGGTGGGAATGGCCCGCTCGGAACTGCCCGTGGTGGACATCAGCGCCTGCTGCGCCACCGGGCTGGACGCTCCGCTGGCTCGCGATCAGGCCGAGCAACTCGCCCGGGTTCTCAAGGCCTTGGGCGACCCCGCGCGTCTGCAACTCCTGACGTTGATCCGGGCCGCAGGCGAGGCCTGCGCATGTGACCTGACCGAGCCGGTGGGCCTGTCCCAGCCGACCGTGAGCCACCACCTCAAGGTCCTCAGTTCAGCAGGGCTGATCCGCCGCGAACAACGTGGACAGTGGGCCTGGTTCAGCGCCGACGAAGACGCGCTGCGAGACGTGGGAAGCCTGTTCAGCTGACGGCGTCCAGAACCGCCTGCTTCGCATCCCCGGTGACCTCGAGCTCGAGCCGGACCCCCATCGTGTCCAACATCCGGACCATGCCGTCACCCACGTGCGATGCGAGCACCACTTCGACGTCGTGCTCCTTGAGGAAACGCACCACCCGGGCGTGGTGGGCCCCGTGGGTACCGGAATCGTGGGCCACGTCCCAGCCGACGTCGTATTCGTTCCACGCCACGATCCGGCCGTCCTCGATCTCTGCGACCGCCACGCGGGGGGCCTTGCCCCACGAGTGACCCACGGAGCCGGACTGATCAACTGCGAGCGCGACCTTCACGTCACCAATGCTACGGATCGAGCAACCGAGCACCGCCGAACGCGGCAGGATTCGCAGTATGGACACCACAGAGAAAATGGCAGTGGCGATGACCGTCGAGCGGGTGCTGGTGGGTGCCGCCGCGATCGCCGTGCCGGGGCCGTTGCTCACCACGTTCGGAGCTCCGGCCGAGTTGAACAACCCCGCCCTGCGCTACACGACCCGCCTGTTCGGCATCCGCAACGTGGCGCTCGGGCTGCAGGTGTGGGGCGCCCGCAACGACCCGGCACGCCTGCGCGAACTCGCGGGACAGAACGCCGCCGTCGAACTCACCGACATGGTGGCCGGTTCGGCACTGATGGTCGGCGACACCCCACTGCGCGGCCCGGGGCTCGCGGTCATGGCGACATCGATCTCTGTGGCCACCGGCTTCCTCACGCTGCGGGCGCTGGCCGGTCGCGGATAACCGGCGGCGGCGACACACCTCGCGGGTCACGACCACGGCCACACATGGGGTCGATACTGACCGCATGCTTGGTGGGCTCTCCGAGCGGGTCATCCCCGCGACCCAGCGCCGGTCGCTCGACGACCTCACGCAGGACCTCGACCTGACGGCCGGCGACGCGGCGTCCAAGCGATCCGCTTTCTGGACCATGCTCTGCCTGTCTGCGGTGATCGCCTCCGCCGGCGTCCTTGCCGATTCGACCGCCACCGTTATCGGCGCAATGATCATCGCCCCGCTGTCGACGCCGATCATGGGTATGGCGCTGGCTGTGGCCAAGCGCGAGCCGGGAGGTTTGGCGCGGGCCGGGCGCTTCGTCCTCATCGGGGCGCTATTGGTCATCGCCATCGGTGTGCTCTTCGCGCTGTTACTGCCCTCAGCATTCGACCTTCTGGGCAACTCCCAGATCGCAGGCCGAACCTCCCCCGGCCTGCTCGATCTCATCGCGGCCGTGGCAACGGGCTTCGCGGGCGCCATCGCGCTTGCCCGCAAGGACGTCGCCGCCGTCCTGCCCGGCGTCGCGATCGCGATCTCCCTGGTGCCCCCGCTGGCAGTCGTCGGCGTCTGCCTCGGCCAGGGCGCGTTGAGCCTGGCGACCGGCGCCCTGTTGCTGTTCCTGTCGAACCTGCTGGCTCTGGTTCTCGCCGGCACACTCGTGTACACCACCCTCGAGTTGCAGGAGCATGCGATCACGCGGGCGGGCGCATCGCGCCGCAAGGCCTACTTGACGCTGTCGATCCTGCTGGTCCTGGTCGCGGTGCCACTGGTCGCAAACACCGCTGCGACATATCTGCTCAACGTCTGGAGCAACCGCGTGCACAGCACCGCGGACGCCTGGGCGGCACAGGTCCCCGAGGCCCGCGTGACCGATGTGAGCGTGGTTTCCCGCACGGTCTACGTGACGGTTCAGACCCCCGGCCCTCTGCCACCGGCCGACGATCTCGTGAGCAGACTCGACGGTCAGATCCCCAACGGCATCCCCGTGGTCCTCAAGACGTCGCTGGGGGAGCAGATTGAGGCGGGGGTCGTCGGGCAGTAGAGCGGGTCCGGGCGTGCCCCCAGTAGGACTCGAACCTACAACCTACGGATTAAAAGTCCGCAGCTCTGCCAATTGAGCTATAGGGGCGGGGACACGGCGAAAACCTGGGCGGCAATTCGTCGTGAACCTGGCCTCATCGTATCGGGGGTGGTGAATCGTTACTTAGGGGCGCTTATGGCGGGCTGACGACGCGATTCTGGTCGTGAATCGCTGCCGTCTGAGACGGTTTCTGGTACCGGTGCACGACTGTTGGCCCCCGAACCGTGTGGTGGCTGGGGGCTGTGCTGGTTGGGATGGTTCTACGTCGGAGGATGCCGTCGAGGGCGTTGGGTTTCCCGGCGCGGCGGAGGTGGAATGCGCGGGCGACGGCGTTGTGGGTGGCGACATACCCGATGACGAACAGTAGTTGCCGGGTGTAGCCGTAGGCGGGCACGCGTTCGGCTTTCCGCTTGTACTGCCGGTGCACACTTTCGGTGGCGTTTCGTCGTCCGTAGAGCAACCCGTACTGGGGTGTGCCGACGGGGTAGAACCGCATGAGGTCTGTCCAGGCCCATCCTTGGGAGTCTGCTTTCCCGGGACCATCGATACGGATGGACACGGTAGTGGTCCGTGCGGACACTCGACGGGGTATTCCACGTACCAGCGTGTGCTGCCATCTGCGTTGGGCCTGTCATAGCCCGTGATCGCGTTCGGCAGCGGAACAAGAACCAAGTTGCCCTCGTCGCCGTAGCGTTCCTGGTGGGGCACGGACCCTACGGTGTGGAGCCGGTGTTCGCACACGTGCCCGTTCGGCAGTTCGTGGCGGTGGGCGCGTAAGAACTGTTTGCGTTCCACGCGGTTCTTGCCGTTTCGGCCCTCGGTTTTGTGGTCGGGATTGGATTGCGCGGGCGGGATGTTGATGGTGAGCATCCCGTTGCGGGCGAGGGTCTTGATGTGGTTGCCGCGCAGCACCGTGTCGCTGATGACTCCCCACATGCCGGAAGCGACTGCTTTGAGGTTGAGCAGAGCGGTGACGGTCGGTGCTGCCTCATCGCCTTGTTGGTTGCCGGGTTTTGGATTGACATGCGCGGCCGCAAGGATGAACCGGCCACGGTACTCATCGGAGATTGTCTCAATGAGGACGAACTTGGAACCGTGGGCGGTGCTGCCCCCTTTGGAGTGCAGCCCGGACGCGTCGTCTGTGCGATGCGAGGAGTCCTCATCCGGGGTGTGGTCGCTAGGGGCTTTGAGGACGGTCCCGTCGGTCGTGACCCACTGCCGGAAATCCACCTTGTTGTACGACAACGGGCAGTCCGCAGTGAAGTGACCCAGGCGTTTCGCGTCACTCATCGCCGCGCCCATCTGGGCTTTCTCTACCCGTTTGCGCACGTCGGCCCATTCAGGGCTGTCCCACTTGTTCAGGAATGTGCGCAGCATCGCCCGGGTCGGGGCCTTGGCAGGCAGCGCCAGCCAACTGGCGGGGGTGTGCGGTTGCGCCCACACGCGCATGATGTCCCACATGACGGGGTCGGCGAAGTAGGCTACGGCGGCTCGCTGCGAACCGAGGAACCCTGCGACGCAGGCGACGAGGTATAGCGCCCAACTCGGCTGCTCTGCGGGGCGTCCTGGCCCGTGGCGGGGATCCGGAGCGTTGCCGGGGAGGTGGTCGGCAGCGGCCCAGAATCCAGGGTCAGCGAGGACGGCCCGAACGGTCTGGTTGTCGGACACCATGTTGCGTTCCTCGTCGTTGCGGGGGCGACGCACCCCGACAGTGCCGTCCGGTCGCCGGGTCGGAAGCGACGATCGTCCTCCTCCGATCCGCACGGTCACGTCCGGGTTCACACCGTCGGACAACACCATCGCGTTGCCGCGCTGCTTGAGGGTGCTGGACGCTGCTAGCACGGCAGTCACTGGGACACACCGCCCTCAGCGGGTCCGGGCTGGCGGAATTCGGTTTGCCAGTCGTAGCCGCACAGGTGTGCGGCGTCGTCCAACTTGCGTAGGCCGAGGCGAGCGGCGACGGCCTCCACCTTGCCGGTTTTCAGGAACACCCGCCGGGCGACAAACTCGGTGATGCTGGCGACGCGGGTGACACTGTTCACTTTCAGTCCGGCCCGTTCAATGATCTTGCCTACCGTCATTGATGTAGCAGCGGCACGGCGACGCGGGTTGTCGTCTTTGCCGGGCTGCGGGTCGTACCCGAGACACCGGTCTTGCCAGTCGTCCGGATACTTGTCGGCCAGGGCGCGGAGTCGGGCGGCCAACTGGTCGAAGCACCACGGGTCGTCGATGGGCAGCCACCGTTGGGCGTACCTGTCGCCTCCGCCGTGCGCGTTCACCAGCATCCCCGTCAGGTCCACATCGCGGCACGTGATGGCACCAACCTCACCGGACGAACAGCCGAGCAGCACGAGGGCGAGCGCCGCCGGACCTTTCGTCTCCTTGTGCGCAGACGCTGCCTGGTCTTTCAGCCGGTCAATGTGTTCCGGGGTGAACGGACGTACGTACCGGTCCCGTGACTTACGAGCAGGGAGCGCCTGCGCCGGGTTCACATCGGTTATACCCAGCCGGAAACACGTGTGAAAGAACGCCGACGCGACCGCCTTACGGGCGTACCTGGTCGTGTCCGGCACCGGCTCACCCGAATACGCGTTCGCCGCGTTCGTCCACTCCGACAACAGATTCGTGGACAGGTCGCATACCAGACCGGCCTCCCGGGCCGCCGCGAACTTGACCAGCCGACGCAGATGAGCCGTGTGCGTACCGACGGTCCCCTCACTGATCTGACCGTCCGCGGCCTGCCGCAACCACTCGGCCACCACCAACTCGGCGGCATCGGCGACCGGCATCGCGCCGGGCATCGGCAAACCGGCACGCAACACAAACGGCCCCTCCGGACGTTGCACCCTGCCGTTACGGGTCGGCCGGTTCCGGAACCCGCTCACCAGGTCACCCGCACCTGGTTCGGGGACGGACGTCGGGTGCAGCCGATACCTGCCCCGTCGCCCAGCCACAACACGCCCCGTCCGTTTTCCCGGACGTCCGTTATAACACTACGTTCCGACAGAAGTGAAGGAAAAGTGCCACAATTCGCCGTATGGCACGTAGGCCCCGCAAGCCACCAGCGGACTACCTGACCGCCCGCGGCGTCTGGCCTGCCGGACCGTTCCGGGCTGACGCACCCCCATACGTCACCGTGGTCGCCCACATCGCTGCCACACTCCTCGCAGCGCTTGCCGAGCAGGGACTTTCCCAACGCGCGTTGGCCCGGAACACCGGCCTGACCGTGTCGACCGTCAACGACCTCGCCAACGGTCTCCTCATCCCCGACGCAGCAACCCTCGCCACCCTCGAACACCACCTGGGCGTCACACTGTGGCCAACAAGCCTCTGATCTGTTCACACCATTGCTCTGGGCGTCCCCGAAACCCCAACTTTGACAAACGAAGACACACGTCTTCCCCTGCGAGTAAAGTCCCGCTATGCCCCCGCAGGGAGGTTGCATCTGCGACCCGGAAACCCCCGTTCCCCTGCTGTGCCCGGACTGTCTTGACAACCGACGCCGGATCCGCGACCGCATCAACCGACGCAAAGCCCGCGCCACAGCCCGCGGACAAACACCCCGGCCACTCGGCACCGCCGTCTTGCCTACCGGCACCGTCATTGACCTGGCCGACGCGCTCGACTCCGTCACCGACGTCCTCGCCGACGCCCACCAGGACGAACGTGACCTGACCCCGCTGGAACAACAACTCGTCTACAACCTGCAACATCTCCATTCGGTGCTCCAGGACGCCCTCCGGCCCGCCACCGACGAACTCCACGAAGCGGGCCGTAACACATCGCAGTACCCCACCGAATACCAAGGGAAACGACCCAAGTTCGCAGGCGGCGAATGACCCCTACCGGCCCCCTGGCGAAGATCCACCCGAATCGGCCTGATCGGCGCCAACCCACTCTTGAACACACCCAGCACACCGATGCGGGCCGGAATGCCCCTCAGCCAGCAGACACACGTGAATCCCGTCCATCGCTAGGCAGCGTCCCCGACGCCGGGCGCACAGTCGTGCGGTGAACGGAGTGAAGATGTCGATGACGTGCACACGTTTCGTATCGGCCACGCCAGCCGTCGATCACTGCCCTCGGTGTGCCCGGCGCAAGACACCTGGGCGAAGAGGTGGCCTAACGGGCGCCGGTCACTCCCGAGCCGGATATGGCCTTCAACGTCCTGGCGGTCCCACAGTCAGACCGCTTTGTCCACCTCATCGATCAGATATCGAATCTCAATTAATGCCTCTTCGAGGGTGGGTGGCGCTACACCGTTCATCCCGTCTGCTGCGGCTGAGTACAGGTTTGACCAGTGATCTTCCGCGGCGAGCGTGGGCGGCCACGTATGGGCCGCTCGCAGGTCGAAGATCTGCAGACAGGCTGCGCGGACTTGCTGGCGTTGTTCCAGCGCTAGCGGCGTCAGGACGGCAAGGTCGACGAGATCGCGGGCCCTGTCGTTACGCCTACCGGGAACCCTTTCTGTGCAGGCGTGCAGTTTCTGGGCGACTTGGTACGGGACTGTCATCAGGGGAGCCTTGATCGTCGTTTCGTCGATCCCCAGTTCCTTCAGGTCGTCTGCTGTGACCTCATCGTGGCCGCCGAGGGCATCGCCTTCTTCGGGTGAGATTTCCAGTTTGACGGTGGAGAACGAGCCGCCGTTGTAGGACAGTTTGATCTCGGCTCGCCACGGTTTGACGAGCAAACCAGGCACGTCGATTGTGCTTTCCCTTCCAGCGGTGAACGTCCAGCCCGAGCGCGCGGTTCGCCCTTGTTCTCGCAGCCGGTCGAGGAATGACGAGATCTCTCCGCGGAGCATTGCGTCGAGATCCTTGGACATTCGGGAGTGCGGGATGCCGAAGCGGAGCATCATCGCCGTCCCCCCTTTGATGACGAGTTTCTCGTCCGAGTTGAGAGCCGCTTGAAGGGCATCGGCAACGATGATCACTGCCAGCCTATGTCGCAACCGTCGCTGCTCAACACCGTCGGCCGCGGCCCTGTTCCTCAGCCGGTCGTCTATCGATCGGACGTTCCGGGGTGGCGGCTGACGTTTCACGCGAGGCGTCGTTTCAGCCGAGCCGCTTCGGCACGGAGAAGCAGCCCCTCTTTCGTCGCGTTTCGGACAGCAAGACGCAACTGTTCGGGGTCTTCACCGGTGAGAGCGGACTGCAGGATGGCTTGGTATGCGGTGACGACTGGTACCCCAGAGAAAACCGTGAGGTCTGTGGGGCGCAGGTTTTGCCTGTGAATCCGGTAGTGCTGGCCCCCCGCCTTCCGCGGCCGGTAGGCCGGTGGCACCGTCAGGTGAATCTTGGGTGGAAACACGTCACATAGTTCCAGCATCTCCAGAGCGGATGCATGCGATATCGCGGCTGCACCCCTTGCCCATAGGACTGCAGCCATATACGGCGTGAGCCGGTCATCGGGAATGGCAGTCACTCTGTAAAGGCCGTGGGCAACGCGTTCCAAACGCCCGGATGTTGTGTAACGGGTCAAGGAGACGGGTGGAATACCTAGCGTGCGGGCGGACGCCGTATCAACGAGGCCGTGCTGTTCGGCGGCCACCTCTACCAGCGTGTCAAATGTTCCCACGACCAGAACCTTAACAATATGTGTACTTTTTGTACAGCCTCTGAGCACAGATACGTGCTTCAGGAAGCCTATCGGCGTGGGTGCCGACACGCCGAAGGTCGGACGGTGCGGACCCGGTGTCTTACGCTGACCGTGGCGTTCATCTCGTAGGCAGCAGCGGCTCGTCGGGGGCAGCGTAAGACACCGGGTGTGCCGCCCCACCCAGTTAATACGTCACCGACGCTAATGGGTCACCGACCAGCAACACGTCGAAGATCGGACACGCTGACGACAAGGGTGCACTGGGCACTCAATCGCTTCAAACGTGCCCGAATCCAGTTACTCCCGCACCTGCTGGCTTGCTGGTTTCCGCCACGTCACGGCGCGCGTCATCCAGGTGCACGGGTGCTCCGTGGCGGGAGGGTTCACCGAGTCCGCTAGGTGCGTTCGTGGATGACCGACCGCAAGTCGCCGATGGTGACCCCCGGCGTCAGGGGCAGAGCCAGGCTGCCGGTGGGCGTCCCGGAGCAGTTCGTCGCGGTGAGGCTCCACTCCACGTCGACGCGGGTGGCGTCTGATGGGGCTGCCACGATGATTGCCTCTTGTGTCACGGCGTGTCGGGGCCGCAGGTTGCACGAGGGAAAGCGAACAGTGTTCCCCGGGTTGACCAGCCGCGGAAGGCACTGCCAAGCCCCCGCAAACAGTACACGCTCAGGCACCGCCCGGTACGGATCGTTGGTCAGGAGAACCCGAGATAGGGCGGCTTGTGCGTCGTACGGCCGGGCGTTCAGTCCGGCCCAACCGAAAGGAGACGGGGCGTGAGGAAGGGCAGGACGCTGTCTGGTCAGGGCGCGCTCCGGGTCAATGATCACCAGGCAGTCGTCGGGGAAACGCGCCTCGAGGACGACGTCTGATCGGTTATCTTCCCCAAGGTTGCACACCGCCAGTTCTATGGGGGCGAACTGGCTGGGTCGCCACCCGGCCCATTCGGCCAGGTGTTGTTCCAGCGCGCTGATGTACTCCTGTACCTCAACGGTGTATTGCGCCGGAGTTCGCCATTCGGGTTTCCCCAGTTTGGCAAGCGGTCCCGTTGGAACGAACGGCTCATCAACGAAGGCCAGCAGCCTGCCGCGTTCCTCCTCCACCAGTTCCGGGATGTATCGCTCCGGCGCGATGGTGTGAACCGAACCGGATTCCACGCGGACCGCCACATCCCTGAAGTACCGGTCTGAGGCAATAGCCCGCTCGGTTAACAACGCGATGTGTTCTGGCGTCGCCTGTACGGTGTTGCTGCCGTCTCTCACGAAGACCGTTCCTCGAACGTACGTCTTCGTTGATCCGTTGCCGGTGCTGACAGTGCACTCCTTGCCTAACGTGAAGATCGGGTCGCCCCACTGGGGCGCATCGACGGTAATGGCATGCACGACACAGCCGTCCGCGGTGAGGTTCGTGAAGTGCCAACGCAGACCGAGCGGGCTAAGGAAGGGGCGCAGTGCGTTGCCCGCGACTGATGGGTCGACCTCCGCCCGATCACGTTCGACGCGGCCCCGGTCGATCCCCAGAAGGAGTACCGACGGTCGCGGGTCTTGGTCTGTCCGATTAGCGAAAGCCAGGAGAGTCCGGGCGATCTTGGCCTTGTGGTCTGCTCGCCTGAAATCGAGGGTTGTCTTGGTCTCTATCAGGTAGCCCTCATCGTTGCTGACACCTTCGTAGACGCTCTGCGCGAGACGCTGCAATTCGGCCTCGGAGGGGCCCTCGCTGATGTGGTTCACGACCCTAGTGTTCTACGGCACTCCGACATCCCAACGAATTGACTCGGTCAGTCTTCCGGGATCAGGTTCGCAACGGCCTCTTCTATGTCGTGGGCGACCCCATCGGCCTGAAGTGCGTCACGCACCGCCTTGCGAGCCCTTTGGAACTGCATCCCCGACGCGTCTACGCTGGCGGCGACTTGTTCCGCCTTCCCAGCCAGTGCCGTGAGCAAGGTGTGCTCACTCAGGTCAGCGTCGAACTCGGGAATCGGTACCCGGAACACATACTTGTCAAAGTCGCGTGGCCCGAAGAGACCTCGTGCTTGGTACGGTTCGACACGCGATCTGAGAGTTTCACTGTTCAGAATCGCCAGTAGGTACTGGGCCTCCGCGTCGCTCCTGGCCGTCGCCCAATACAACTTCAGGTCGATGATGGCTCTCGGGTTCGTGATACGTGCGGCCGTCAGGTTCTTCCCGGCTTTCGTGTAGACGATACGGTGAGCGCCGAGCGGGAACTGCGCCGACAACTGCCCGTGGAAGTCGATCCGGTCGATCAAGCGGGAGTCGTCGGTTGGCTTCTTGTGAGCCTCCCACAGGGCCTCGGCACCACTCCACCACGCGGCGAACCCCGCCTTTGCCTGTACGGCCGCGTCGTCTAGGAACGCCGCGCCGTCGACCGGAAGCGCCGCGATACGAGGATCGAGAAGTCGGTATGGCAGGACCGTTTCGCCGAGGTATGTCGGGAACAGTTGGCTGTTCTCGACCGTGCCGCTGAGTGTGGCAACAGTCTTCCACGGGGGTTTCTCCTGTACGGAACGGAAAGCCTCGATTTGGGTTCTCCCTGCACCGGCACCGAGGGGGCCAGCCGGTCGTTCTTGGACGAACAGCAACGCTCTCGGCGCAAGAACCGCGCCCTGCCGGAAGCGGTTCTTGTACGGCGACTCAGGCAGCACATCACTTTCGGTGACCGCCCGAACGACGCCAACGCCCACAGTCAGGTGGCCCTTTACTGCATCCCAGTCACCTGCCTCAACATCCGGGAGCCGACCTGACCAATGAACAGTCGCCTCCGGCATGTGACGTGCACCTTCCGGCGTGCTGGCACCCAACGCGACGCACGACGGCACAGGGAAGATGTCCGGAGCGACGTCGCCGAGGTCCCACGGTTCGCTGAACGTCACATTCAGGTCGCCGACGGCCTGCGACGACCACCGCCCGGCGCGAAAACCTTCGTACGGTTTGCGGGTCAGCGCCGCACGCGGCATCACGAACGCGAAGTGGCCTTCCGGGCGCAGGTACAACTCAACAGACCGCACCACGAAAAGCGACGACAGGTCCCGTCCAGCCACCCCCCGTCGGGTAGTGATCAACTGCCGGTCGTGCGACAGGTCAGCGAACCTCTCCTGCATCGAGGCGGTCATCGCCGCGTACCGCAGCCACGGCACATTCCCCACGAGAACGTCCACCTTGTTCGCGTCCGTGTTGGACAGCCACAACGGGCGGATCAAGTTCCGCACGTAGTACCCCCACACGTGGTCCCGTCCGGTCGCGTGCAGATGGCACATCACCGCGAACGTGGATTGCAGAGTGTCGAACTCGTCGTCGGTCAGCCCAAACCGTCGCAGTGCCGGTCTGACGCTCGGAACCTTCCCGCTCAGGTAGCCGCTGGCCTTATCCGCCATTACCGTGACGATCTGATCGAACCGAGATGCGTCGTTCACGATGGATTCGGGGAACACCAAATCCTCGTCCCACAGATGACCTGTCGGTGTTTCGCTCAGATCGTTCCCGCTGGTCGGAATGCGTATCGTGTCCCCAGTCAGAGTTCCGCCGCGCTGGTCCCATTGCACTGAATCACCCAGAAGGGGGTATCCAGAACCTTGACACCTTTTCGTGGGGTAGGTAGGATGAGGGCACGTAGTTGGGACAGTGGTCTATATGCCGAAGAAGTATCCCGGAACCCCTTCGGAGTACCACCAGTTCTTCCCAGACGATGACTCTTGTCTGGAGTATCTTGCATGGCTGCGGTTCACCGAGGGAAGGTCTGCGTGCCCCCGCTGTGGGGCCAGCAAATGGTGGATTATGGCAAACCAGTGGGGCATCTGCACCAACTGCCGTTATCGGTCAACTACTACTGCCGGAACCATCTTTGAGCAGACGAAGCTGCCACTATCAGTATGGTTTGGCTCGGCTTGGGAGATTGTTGCTCAGAAACACGGAATGTCTGCCAAGGGACTGCAACGAGCCACAGGTATCAGGTCATACCAAACAGCCTGGACAATCCTTGCCAAGTTCAGAACCGCAATGGTTGACCCCACCAGAAGCAAACTGTCAGGTGATGTGGAAGTCGATGAGACCCTCGTCGGCGGGGTTGCCCCTGGAAAACCCGGCAGGACACCTGGCGGGAAGTATGTTGTGGTCATCGCCGTGGAGTCACGCACCTCAGGAATGGGCCGGGTAAGGCTTGGAGTGGTCCCCTCAGCGGGACAGTCCCACTTACTGCAGTTTCTGCAGGACAATGTTGAGCCAGGGTCGGTTCTACTTACTGATGGCTGGAAAGGATATGGGGCAGCTGTATCGTCGATCTATCAAGTAAAGGCAACCTCAGTATCGGCAAGCGGGCTGCCGGCTCACAGTGTTCTACCACACGTTCACAGGGTTGCTGCACTACTCAAGAGGTGGTTGTTGGGTACCTTTCACGGGTCCGTATCTGGACCCAAGCTTCAGTCCTACCTTGACGAGTTCACCTTCCGGTTCAACCGTCGCAGGTCTTCTGCCCGGGGGTTGTTGTTCTACCGGCTGATGTGCCTGGCGGTCCAAACTCAACCGACGTCCTACGCCCAACTGATCCATACCCCCAAACCCAAGAAGATCAAGCCCGTCCCACCCACCGCGGGATCAAGAACGAACACCCCAAGCATGGTTCCTCCCATCAGCGCTACCAGACCATGGAAATCCCCATAGGTATCAAGGTTCTGGATACCCCCTTTCACCCAGATAGACGGGAACGCTCAACGCCTTCCGGTCAGACGCCGTAAGCCTGCCGTGCCCGATCGCCAGCAAGTAGGTGACCCTGGCGAGGGTGACGGCGACAGGGTGCACGTCCACACCGAACACGTGCCCCGTCAGCCCTGCCAACGCGTCACCGTTCGGCACATTCGCGTCGTCGGCCGCGTTCAGGTACGCGCGGATCGCCTGGAACACGAACGTGCCCGACCCGCACGACGGGTCCAGCACACGCTGATTCAACGGCTCGGTGTACGTCTCGGCGACGATCCGGTTCGCGAGCCAGTCCGGGGTGTAATACTCGCCCAGACTGTGCCTCGTCTCGGCGGTGATCACCGACTCGTACAACACCTTCAGCACGTCGTGGCTGACGTCCCGCCAGTTGAACCGAGCCAGCCGCTGCGTCAGTGTGACAACGAACTCCCGACCGCCAGGCACATCCAACACCCAGTCGAAGAAGTCCGCCTCCACCACACCATGCACCTGCGAATCAGCGAACAGGCGGCCCGATACCACCCCGTCAGGGTCGGCGATCATTTCAGCCGGTTCGAACCCGATCACAGCGTGAGCGATGATCTCCGCTGTCAACACCAACAGTGTGTGGTCGATGAACAGGTCGTCGCTGTCCGTGAACGCCGTACCGAACGACGTGCGTAGCAGTTTCGCCCACAGCATCCGCTTCAGTGTGACCTCAGCGTTCCCCTGCGCGCCGCGATACAAGTCCGTGAGCGTTGCCGAATCCAACTGGTACGCCGCGGACGTCACCCCTAAACGGCGTTCTATCTCCACAGGCAACGGCGCGATGTTCTCCGCTGTTGCAAGGATCGTGTCCAGCCAAACCGTCAACCGTTCGGACGCGTCCGCGGCTGGCGGCGACAGCACGAGTTTGGCAACCTCAGACAGTTCCGAACCGTCTGGCGTCAAGCGGTACAAGAACCACTCCACCCCGTCCGTGAGAATCCCAACGTACCTGCGTGCCAACCGATGCGACTGTTCCTGCACATACCCGGCCAACTGGGACACCGCATCGGCACGCACATTCCCGACCCGCAGATCTTTCTTCACCTCAATGACACTGTTGCCCGCCTCAATGTCAATACGGCGTCGAGTCCCGTCACCCAACTGCGACTCCAAGTTGACGGAGCGCACCTCGTCGTCATCCAACCCGAACGACGACAACAGGAGGAACTGGCGGATATCAGACTGCAAGGTCGCTTCGCTACGCGCACCGTCCCTCGACAGCATCCGCTCCACAGTGGCGGCCAGCACATCCAGTGTGGGCACAACATCCCCCAATCGCGTTGTCAATCGTGGCCAACGCTATCGGCTGGAGGCGACGCTGGCCCCAATCTAACGGCCACCTCGGCGTCCATCTAGTGACAAACGAGGCGTCGAGCGGCGACAAGCGCGGCCCATCGCTGTTGGCGTCAACGGCCTGCATACGGCAAAGGATTACGGACAAGATCACGGATGAGAATCCTGTCCACGGGTCGAGGTGAGATCTTCTTGACTCTGATGAACAACTGATTGTCGGAATCGGTGATAGCAGCGAGCACCGCGGGCAGTGCCGCTAGCAGGGCGGCCAGCGTCAAGGTGAATCCGCTGAGACCTTTGCCCCCCATCCGCGGATAGAGAAGGTGATGGATGCCGCTTCGCCGAATTGCGCGAGATTCGGCCGGATCGTTGACCTGATCCCGGTCATTGGTGATGATCAGGTCGAAGCCCTTGGATCCCGCCCGTTTCAGCAACTCGACGTCTTTTGTTCCGGACCAGCCGAGATCGTGAACGTGCACCACCTCATGTGCGGGGCCAATCCCGGCCGCGATAGATGCAGTGAACTGGACCGGTGTCTGTTCATCGATCAGGATCTTCATGCCACGGAATGGACGTACCTAGCGAACTCACTAGCATCAATAGCCCCCTCAGTGGTAACTGCTGGGAAGTAGTCAGACACGTGCTGAGCGGGCAGTCCGTCAGCAATGAGGGCTGCCACATCGTCATAGGGCACCCTGGTCCCGGCCACGACTGGATAACCGCTCAGGATGTCGATGTTCACGTCAAGGTTGGGGCGAGGGTGGAGCAGGTGGGGTACCTCCTTGCCAGCCTGATTCATGAAAGGCGCAATGATGTCGACAAGGGGAGCCAGCACCATCTGCCCAGGCTGCCTCACCAGGTCTACCGCGTCCTCGTTGCGGCGCAACACGATGCTGTCACCCGCACTGACCAGCGTGTAAGACGACAGGTGCTCTACCTCGCCCATGTTCCTCAGGTTCCCCAGTGCTTGCCGTATCCGTTGGAGGCTCTGCTGACCACGCAGAAACGCGAGTGCGCGGAGTGCAACCACATCGCGGAATGAGTAGAGAATCGGGCGAGCGGCTGACACCTCCGGCACGAGCACGGGGGGCTTCTCGTTCTTGGACTGCCGCCAGTACGACAACTGATTCACGGACGTTCCGGACAGCGCTGACGCGAGTTGCGGTCGGTATGCCACGCCATCACCCCCTTCGTCATCCTGTTGCCGATCTTATCGGCGGGCTTCTCTCACAATCGTGCATTGAGAGTGTGACAAATCCATTGGATTGGCGCTCAACGGGATTGCCCAACCGTACTTCTTTCCGGCGGCCTTCAACGCGGCTTCCGAGTCCTCCGGGTTGTCCGTCGGTTCTCGGCTGGCCATTCGCAACATCGAGGACAAACGCGCCCATGAACGAGCCAAAGAGAAGGGCCAACCCAAAGGCACCCGAAAAGCCCCGGCCACCTCGTCGAATGCCACACCGACCAAGGTTAGAAGGCCGCCGTTGGCGCCCTGGCCCTGACCTATCCAGAGAAGAGGTGGCAGGCTCTCCCCCCAGGCGGGTTCGGCGTCGGGCAAGCCACCAGGAAATGTCGCACCCGGCACATACCCTGCGAACGCAAGACCGCCTTGCAAGCACACCCGGCAGAAGGGCCACCCCAATGTTCGAATTCAAGATGACCGGACTCAACCAGAAGAACCTCGAACGGCTCCTCACCGACGCCGCCGAGAAGCCAGCCAGGGCGTTCGAAGCCGAACTCAACGAGCGGGCCAGCCACATCCGCACCCTCGACGCTCAGCAAGCCCAATCGGAGGTAGACCGGATCGGCAGGAAACACGGCATCACCCTCAACAGGGAATCCGCCAGGAAGATCGCAGACACCATCATCGGCGGCGGCACCATAACCGTCACCACCAACTGAACCCCCGGACGGGAGAAAGCGACGGTACGTTGTCGTTATGGCGGGGAGACTACGAAGAGCGGGGTTGTTCGCGGTGGGAGCGGCACTGCTGGCAACCACTGCCGCAGCCCAAGCGGCGGACGGAACCGCCGATCGTGCCGGTGTCAGCATCACGTACACCGTCGACGATGCGGTTCGGTTCGACGGCCCCGGCTGTGCACGCGTCAACTGGAACGGCACCTACGAACGCGCCTCTGACGTCGATTTCGCCGTCAGCGTCGAACTGAGACGCCAAGGCAGTCGCAGCCCTGAGACCGACTACGCCGACGTCGCGTCGTGGGCAAGTAACACCGGCACGATCGGCGGGAACTTCTGTGTCTCCGACTACTACTTCGACGCTTCCGCCGGGCCGTTCACGTTCTCCGGGACACTGCAAGTTGACGATCCCGACGGCCGCACGCTCGGCACCACGAAACTTACCACAGCGACCCTGCCCGTACGACAGAACAAGTCCCGATTCACACGGATCAAAGTTCACAGCCAGTCGAAAACAACCTGGGGAAAGGTGCGTGGACGTGTCACAGCGAACACCTTGACGAAAGGCCGCCTCGGCGCAGACGGCACCGTCAAAGTGGAAATGAAACGGAACGGCAGGTGGCGGCACGTCATCCGCCTCTACCCCAACGAATTCGGGAAGTTCGCATCCGGTGGAGAGTTGTACACCGTCCGCCGGATCCCCAAGGGCGCCAAGGTACGAGCACGACTCACCGAATGCGGCTGGTGCACCAACACCACAACCACGACCCGGGCACGCTAACCCCGACCGGCTCCATTTTCCCACCCGGGCGCGATACAGGTTGATCATCGCCGCCCCACGGCCCGCCCAGAAGGAACCCGAGCCATCAACGTTCGGCTTTCCGTAGTCACACCCGACGTCGCAGCCGACCGGACCCCGACTTCCCGGCATCGGAGCAGTCACCCCTGCGCCTGCCAGACAGTCAGCCGTCACCCGGTTCGCCCGTAGATGTCCGCTTGTCGGGGTCGGCGCTGGACGCCGTCCACCATCGCCGCCAGCGAACCACTCGCTGTCGAACCGCAGACTGCGGAATACGCTCCGCGTACGCGATAGCGACCGCCAACACCACCAGCCACACGTAGAGCGTCGACAGCGTCAAGCCGTAGCGAGGCGTCATAGCCACTGAACTCGCCAGTCCGGCCAACATGAGCACAACACTGCCTCCAACGACAAGCCTCCGACTCTCTCCCAAAACGCCGACACCGAACAGCAAGACCCCCAGCGGAAGAGGTATGAATACGACGCCTTGAATACCGGAACGCATCACGACCCCCACAACTGCCCCGATCGCCGCTAGTTCAAAGAACCCCAAGGCTATCCATCCCGCAGTTCTGCTCCCGCTCGCCGCGGACAACGCCAACACAAGGAAGGCGGATGCAGCCAGCGCAAGAATCGCGCCACCGCCGAGGACAGTGAACCCAGCCCGAACGCTTGCATAACCTAATCCGACAGCCATTGCGACGAAAAGTACCGGCAAAACCCAGCGGTCTGCCTTACCCCAGAGCCTGCCCACCAGGAACAAACACAACGCGGCACCCAAGCCGACGAAAACGCCGCCGATCACCTTGGTGCCGCTCACCCACCAAGCGACTCCCGCGATGAAAGCACCCAACGCCTGGACAGCCAAAGAAGTGTTCCGCAGCCGAGAAGAGACCCCCAGGGTGCCGTTCCTGAAATCCGAGACAGCATCAACAGTCGCTCCGCAGCCGACCAGAAACACCCCCACCCCAACCCAGACGTCTCCTACGGCGACACTCCGCACAGCACCCACAAGGATGGACACGGCAAGCAGCATCGCTGCAAGCGCAAACGCCGGTTGGTGCAGTTGCGTACCAACACCAAACGACCTCCAAGAAACTAAGACGGTGGCGCCCCAGAGAAGCGCGACCTGAAGAACCCAACTCGACCAACGCTCAGGATCGGCCCGCACCGCTGTGACCAGGTACGCCAAAGCGAGGATCCCTGCCAGCCACCGCACCCACCGTTGAGCGCCAAGGTACTCCGGGCGTAGCGGTGCCCGGCGGGGAATGGTGAATAGGGCGGCAAACACGAACACACCCGGCGCAACGAGCAGCCACGGCGACGACCCAAAGCGATCTCCGAGCCAACCAACCACAATCGGTGACACCACGACGACGACGAGCAACCTGACCCAAGTGAAGTCAGGCCCGTCAACCCGGGAACCACTGTCCGGCGTCCGTTCTCCCTCCGACTCACCGCTCTCACTCATCGCATCGCACCCGACAATGTCCCCCTGAGAACTCGCACGGAACCAAGTCTCTCGCAGACCCTTTGCCTCCCAGCGCAGGCGACACCGCAACCAAACGTTCCGAAAATGTCCGATTCACGTTCTGGTGCGTTCCCCCTCAACCCCGATTCGTGGGGGGATTGGAATTGTCGCCAACACCCATAGGGGCGTGCCGGTTCATCGTATCGACGGGGTGTGGGTGTCCGGTTCCGGTGGTCGTGATGGGGCCAGCCCCACAACCCAGCCGCTAGTCAGATGGAGAGCGGTGAGCGAGTCGGCGGCGCAAACCCTCTAACGGTTCTCCAAGGTTCTAACGGCTGTCGGAGACAGCTCCCACGTGGGCCTGCGCAAGGCCGGCCCCGAGCGGCCCGGTTCAGCCCTCGTCGAGGCCGTGCTCGCGCGTCTCCTTCTTGATCAACCCCTGCTTGTGCGCGGCGTCGCGCTCGAGGTCGTGCTCTGCCGCAGCCTCGAGCGCGGAGTCCAACGACGCCTCTTCTTCCTTCGCTTCCAGATCTTTGTCCTCAGCCATGCCACCATCCTGCCGCTCACACCTGCGCGGAGGTCGGGCGAGCCGGGGCGACGTGGCGCAGATCCTGCCCGAACGAGGGTCGGCCGAGGTCGCCGCGCTTGTTATCGTCGCTGGGTGAGAACCCTCTGGCGCACCACTGTTCCCGCGATCGCCGCAGCGAGCCTGCTGGCAACCCCCGCGCACGCCGTCGTCCCCATGGAACTGTCCGCAGGCGCCGCCGTGCGTTCCGGGGCGACCCCGCTGGTCTACGTGTTCGTGATCGACGGCGCCGACGGCGACGAGTACGAGAACGGACGGCTGCCGTTCATCAAGGGCCTGGTGGACAAACGCGGCACCTACTACGCCGAGTCCCGCGCGATCATGGTCGCCGAGACCAACCCGAACCACACGGCCATGATCACCGGCGCGTACGCGGACACCTCGGGCATCCCCGCCAACGACTTCGCGATGTACGGAAACGGCGCGTCGAGCGCCGAGGGGTGCCCGCTCGAGAAGCGCACGCAGGGCCCTTCGACGACTGGTCTGGCACCGGCCTGCGTCAAGGCCCAGACCATCTTCCAGAGCACAGCGGCCGCAGAGGTGCGGGACAAGGTCACCTCTGCTGGCATCTTCGGAAAGCCCAAACTCGCCACCCTCTTCGCGGCCAAGCGCTCGAAGAAGAAGTACTCAGCGGACTACCTCTGGACCCCCTGCACCGGCACACCCGCCCCGTACTGCAAGAAGGTCCCGCTCAACTCCTTCGGTTATGCCGACGACGACGCCACGATGGACGCCGTGCTCGCGTCGGTGCGCAAGGGCGTCCCCACTGAGAAGGGCAAGCGCAAGAAAGCCAACCTGACCGTCGTCAACCTGCCGACCGTGGATGTGACCGGCCACTCGTACGGCGTGGGCAAGAAGTACCGTAAGGCGGTTGTCCGCGCCGACGAGCAGATCAAGCGCTTCGTACGCCAGCAGAAGAAGCTCGACCTGTGGTCACGCACCGTGATGTTCATCGTCTCCGATCACTCGATGGCGACCAACGAGCGCAAGACGTCGCTCACGGAGATCTTCACCGCGGCAGGCATCCCGACGAGCAGTTACCTCATCGTGCAGAACGGCGGGACCGATTTCGTCTACCTGGCTGATCCGGCGGCCGCTGACCGCGACGACCTTCTGCGGCGGATGCGGCAGGCCGCCCTGTCCGCGGATCCCGCTTTGGGTATCGACGAGGCGTTGTACCGCGACCCGAATCCGCTCGACGGCGACGCGGCGAACACCCTCGATACCGTGCACCCCGGATGGCGCCTCGCAGGGCCGCGCACCGGCGACCTCGTCGTGACCCAGGGCGTGGGCGGCGCGTTCACCGACCCGATCAACCCCGTCGCCGGCGGCCATGGGGGTCCGAACACCACGGACAACCTCTTCACCATCACCGGCGGGTGGAAGGGGATCATGAAGAACGGCACCCTGACCGGATCACAGGACCCGCGCTTCGACGACACCGGGCTCAACCCCGGCCAGGCGGAGAACGTCGACGTCGCCCCCACGGCGATGCGACTTCTGGGCCTGGAACCGCCGCGTGACAACGAGGGCCGGGTGCTCTCAGAGGCCTTCAAGTGAGGATCCTCGACCTGGTGACGGTCTTCGACGCCGCCGACATCGAGACCGAGAGCGCCTTCTGGGCGGGTCTGCTCGACGGAGAGGTCCGCAAGGAGCCCGACTGGCACGCGATCCTGACACCCGACGGCCGGCGGCTGGCCGTGCAACTCGCGCCCGATCACACGCCGCCGCAGTGGCCCGACGGAAGCCCGCAGCAGATGCACGTGGACCTGTGGGTGGCCGACCTTGATGCCGCCGAGCGCGAGGTCATCGGGCGTGGCGGGCGGTTGTTGAAGGCCGTGGACGGGGAGGGCTTCCGCGTCTACGCCGACCCGGCGGGGCACCCGTTCTGCCTGTGCTGGCACTGATCAGGTGCCCCTTTGTGACGAAGGTGCTGCACCCCCGACCCCGACTGTCACGAAGGTGCGCGGTTCCCCGCCGCCAAACCCCGCACCTTCGTCACAACGCGGATCAACCGCCCCGCAACAACGTCACAAAGACCCCGGGCGGGCCACCAACACCCCCTTTGTTACGAAGGTGCTGCACCCCCAACCCCGACTGTCACGAAGGTGCGCGGTTCCCCGCCGCCAAACCCCGCACCTTCGTCACAACGCGGATCAACCGCCCCGCAACAACGTCACAAAGACCCCGGGCGGGCCACCAACACCCCCGGGCGGGCCACCAAAGACCCCGGCGGGCCGAGACCCCCGACCGGCCCTCGGGGGGGCCGCCGCTCAGCCCTCCGCGAGCAGCGTCGCCTTCGCCTCCGCCAGCCGTGCCACCTCGTCCTCGGGCAACTTCGGGTACTCCAGCGGCAGGTCCTTGATCGTCGTGGTGATGATGTCGGAAACCGCCGCGCGCATCGCCCACTTGTGGTCCGCCGGAATCACGTACCACGGCGCCCAGGGTGTGCTGGTGGCGTTGATCGCGTCCTCGAAGGCCGCCATGTAGTCGTCCCAGTAGCCGCGCTCCACGATGTCGCCGGAACTGAACTTCCAGTTCTTCTCGGGGGTGTCGAGCCGCTCGAGGAAGCGCTTCTTCTGCTCCTCCTTAGACACGTTGAGGAAGAACTTCAGGATCGTGGTGCCGTTGCGTGCGAGGTGCTGCTCGAAGTTGTTGATGTCCTCGTAGCGGTGCTTCCAGATGTGCTTATGGACATCCTCGGGCGGGAGGTCGGCCTTATCGAGGATCGCCGGGTGCACCTTCACCACCAGCACCTCCTCGTAGTACGAGCGGTTGAAGATCCCGATCATCCCGCGTGCGGGCAGGGCCTTGGAGTACCTCCAGAGGTAGTTGTGCGAGTACTCCTCGGAGCTGGGCACCTTGAACGAACTCACCTCGCAACCCTGCGGGTTGACCCCCGACATCACGTGGCCGATGGTCCCGTCCTTGCCCGCTGCGTCCATGGCCTGGAACACGATCAATACCGAGTGCCGGCCGTCCGCGTACAGCAGTTCCTGCGCCTCGGCGAGTTCCACCTTGTTGTCCGCCAGCATCATCTCTGCGATGCGCTTGCGCTCGGTCTTGTCCACCTCATGCGCCGCGGGAGGCAGCCATTTCGCGTCGTGGTCGGCGATTCGGAACTTCTCCCCCGGGTCGACCCGCAGTTGCTCGAGGACTTCCTTCGCCATCGCCATGACGTCACCCCTTCTCGGCTGCGGCCTTCAGCCGCTGCAATGTGGTCTCGATGTTGCGCTGGTTGTGAGGCGCGCGTGGCCCAGGGATGATGACGCCGCCGACCCACTTGATGGGGGCGGCGAGCGGGCCTTCGCGGCGATCGTTCCAGGTCTCGGTCACGCGGCAGCCCGTCTCTGTGGGCTCTATCTCATAGGTCCAACGAGACACCGGCATCGGCGGGAAGTCCACGTCGAAACTGAAGCGCCGTCCGCGCCGGGCGTCCAGGACGGTACAGCGGGTGAACCACCGCCACGGGCCCCGCTTGTTCAGACCCCAGAACTTCTCGCCCACGCCCGGTGCCGGGGAGGCACCACGGGCGCCGGTGGCCTCCGGGGAGAAATCCCCGACGCGCGCGACGTCGGCGATCAGGTCGTAGACCCGTTCCGGCGGCGCGGCGATGTCGATGGAGGCTTCGGCGGTGTACGCGTCGGGGGCTTGGGCCATGGCTGCAGCCTAGGACTAGACCCGGACCAGCGTCTTCCCGAGGTTGGCGCCGGTGAAGAGGTCCTGCAGCGCGGCAGGCGCGGAGTCGAGACCGTCA
>WBZL01000237.1_pt1 | contig 60756 bp, 46 predicted proteins | sample 5204291 | NCBI WGS metagenome assembly WBZL01 (sample SAMN12344345, study PRJNA552823) | activated sludge metagenome | biome: Activated sludge suspended growth; feature: Nitrification reactor; material: Wastewater; isolation source: activated sludge from nitrification reactor of wastewater... | reverse complement strand
TGCGGGCGCGGAGGTCAATGGTTGGTGGCTGGCCTGCGGTGGCGGCCAGGGTGATGAGGCCGGTGAGGTCGAGGGTGAGGATGTTTTGCAGGAGGTCGGTGAGGGGAGCAAAGAGGGTGTTGACGGTGATTGGGCCGACGAGGTTGATGCCGGCACCGAGATGGCGGCTGGTGCTGGGGGTGTTGGTGAGGATGAGGCTGGGGGGTGTGGGGAAGGTGATGTCGTTGAAGAGGGAGTCGGCGAGGGCGGGGAAGCTGCTGGGGGTGATTTGGATGGTTTGGGGCAGGGGGGAGAAGCTGTCTTGGATGCCCCAGCCGGCCGGCAAGGTGATGGCGAGTTCGGTGGTGATGGTGGTACCGTCGCTGGTTTGGGCGGTGAAAACGGCCGTTTGTTCCCCCACCAACTGCAAACTGGGCAGCGAGACGGTGCCGGTGACGCGGGCAAAATCGGTTGTCTGATCCGGCGTGGCGTGGTTGAGTACCAAATCCCCGGTGATGCCCAGATAGCCAGCGAGGGCGGCGGCTTCGGGCAGCAGGCTGGCGTTGAGGGTCAGGGTGGCGTTGTTGGGATCGATCTTGCTGTAAACGGTGGTTTTTAGATGACCATTGTCAATTGTCATGGTTTTTCCTTAAAAAGAAAATGGGATGCGGACAAACACGGATGAAAATGTGTTTTTATTCATCGGCGCCGTTGGTGTCGTCCCCTTTATCAATAACGTCGGGCGGATTGCCAATCCACCTTACAGTTGGAACTCCACCCAAATGGGCAGGTGGTCGCTGACGCGGCTGCGGGTGGCTTTTAACACGGATCGCCACTCTGTTTGCTGGGCAGAGGAGGCACTGCCCCAGGCTGGCAAACTCATGGCAGTTGCCATCACCTGCACAAAATCTAATACGCCCTGGCTCGTTACCTTGACGGCTTTCTGGATCATGATGTTGTCATAGGCATTGGCGGTAAAGTCGCCGGTGTCGCTGATTTTGGTGCTGAGGGAGGTAGCAACATCTTCAAAGAGGATGGTGTAGCCGAGGGTATCGAAATGTTTGTAGGCACCCGACTTGGTAGCATAATCCACGTTGAAATCGCCGGAAACCAGGGTGGCAACGGCCGGTTTTTGCACCACCATCAGGTTGGAAATGTCTTGAAGCGCGTTCATCGCCGCTTTCCCTCCCTGCTCTTTGGGTTCGGGGGCGTGCAGAATCAAGGCCGAGAACTGTTTTTGCGGCGCACTGTTGAGTGAAAAGATGAATTGACCGGGGTTGCGATTATAAAATTTCACGGTTCCGCCGTTGACGTGGGCATCGGGCCAGGTCATTTTGCTAAGTGAAACCTTGTTGGCTTTCCAAAAAACGCCGTAGCGGTCGGGTTTGGCGGAGCCATTGTTGGAGGTTGCCATCGTTGCCCAGAAGTCACCGCCACCGGATTTATTTAACACAGCGACAATTTGCTCCATACCAATACGGCCGTTTGTCAGCATCACCTCCATGACGGCGACCACATCGGCACCGGTGGCCTGGATGGTTTTGGCAATGAGTTCGGCGGCGTTGCTGCCCAGCACGTCTTTGTCACGGTTGGCAAGCTGTTTAATGTTCCACGAGGCGTAGCGTATCGTTCCCATAATTAGTTTCCTCCGGCCAGGGCTGTGTTGAGCAGGTTGGCAAAAAAGGCGCGGACATCATTTTGGTCAAGTCGGCCGCGCAGGTGGCTGGCAAGCATGTGGCTGATAAAGCTGGTGGCGGTGAGGTGGGGCTGAACGGCCGTTAACAGCGCGTCCCCAGCATGGTCAGACAGTTCCACGGCAAAGGGGGGCAGGTCGGCATCCACCTGGGTGATGGTGGTGGTGAGGGTGCCGTTGGTTTGAACGGCCGTTCCCGACAGCGTAACCACCACATTATCCAGCGTCACCGTATACCGCCCCGTCAACCCGTCGCGCCAGGCCGGGGCGCGAGCCGCCAGAAAGGCCGCAGGCGTAAAACCGGAGTTGGCAATGTCCGACCGTGCCTGATCGCGCAATAGCTGCAAATAATCAGGCATTGCTGCCACCGCTGCCGCTTCAAGCCCAACGGTGTTGGCGGCATTGACCTTGCTGTAGACAGTTTCCCCGGTGTTGGTAATCTGCGTGTCCTGGCTGCTTTGGGGGGTCAGGCTGTTGCTGTGGGTTTGCTGGACGGTTGTGCCAATGTCGTTGGAGGCGTTTTTGTAGCGAACGGCCGTTTCCGGGTCGCTTGTCTGCAAATGGTCGTGCATCTGGTCACACAACCCCTGCATATACCACGCCATGTAAAAACCGTGCGACTGGTAATTGGTGGGGCCAACGGTCGTTTGGTCATCGGGGGTGCGATCCACCGGGACAGTACCGATATTTTCCGGCAGCAGGGCGTTGTAGGTGTGATCCATATAAAATTTGCTGTTTTGGCTGTTGGTTTGGTGGTTTTGCCAAGTACTCTGCACCGCCGGATATTGCATCAACCCGTTCAGAATTTCATTGTGCTGGTAATAAAGCGTCACCAGCTTGCTGCCGTTGTCGCTGCTGTTCAGCCGGTCGCGCTGCTGCCGCGCCAGATCCAGCGGGCTGGGGTCGCTGCTATCGGTTGCGGCCAGGGAGGGAAACGGGGCGGCGGCGGCGGCGGTTTGAATGGCGTAGCTGCCGAAAAGGTTGAGGACGGGGAGGGTGATTTGGGCGGCAAAACGGCCGTTTGGCCCGGTTGGCACGGGTGGGGTGGTGGAAACGGCCGTTTCTGGCAGCCCCACCTCACTTCCCGCAAGCCGCAGCCCCACCTTGCCCCACGGCTCCTGGCTGGTCAGCGTCACCGTCTCCAGCCCGCTCAAGGTCAATGGCTCAAGGGGGGAAAAAACGGCCGTTTTCCCCCCCGCCCACACCCCACCCCACACATCACGTAAACCCAGATACAAAAGAGTCATCCTGTTATCCTTCTTAAATTAAATAGGACGCAGATTTACCTGATTATCCTGATAAAAAGATCAATCAGGAAAATCAGGTAAATCTGCGTCCCATTTTCCTTCCCACCCATCTACGTCCCAAAAATCGTATTCGTCAGCAGCTCATTCAGCTTCTCCGAAATCAGCTTACTAAAATCCCCCAGCGTTGCGGGCGAACAAAGAAACTGATTCAACTGCACCAAAAGCTGCTGCTTGGCATACGTTTGGGCAAAAATAAAGTTAATATTGTCCTCAAACGTCTTGCGCGTTTGCTCACTCACCCCCGGCTTGTTGGCAAAAGGCTCCTCCACCGTCGCCACAATGACAATATTGGCTAACTCACTATCGGCAATCACAAACTGCAGCTGGGTCGCCTGCGCCGCAATCGTCATCGGCGTGCCAGTAATAAACGCATTGGGGTCGGGCGTACTGGTGGTAGAAATGGTGGCGTTGGCCGTCACCACCAGCGTCGTGGGAAAAGTGACGGTAATTTGCCCCGTAATTTGCAGCCCACCGCTGCTTTGCCCCTTACACGGCGAACTGGCCGAGCATTGCTGGTTCATGGTGTAATCGGCCACAATGGTTAGCTGGCTGGGCATATCGGTCACAGTTCCGGCCGGCCAGTGGCCCACATTGGCCGCCGCCGTAAACTGCGAACCAACAGCCGGGTCACTCACCTGCATATCGGTGACAAAAATATTGGACAACCCCCGCAGCACCACCTGGCTTTTCTGCGCCCCCTTTTGCCCCAGCACAATGCTGGGAAATTGCCCCGGCGTGGCGTTAAAAGAAAGGCCAAAGCAGTCAAAATCATCAAACGGTGGCACAACCGGCATCCCACCCGTGCAAACCGCGTCCATTGTGTTTTGCAGTGTCGTTCCGCCAGAACTCATTGTGCCTAAATTCCAGACGCTGCTGTCGGTATACGGCTCATACTGGGGGTTCCGCTGGTCGGCAACGGCTTGTGGAAAAAAGAATTGCCCCTTCTCGTTTGCCAGCGTTTTGATGGCATCGAGAAACTGTGGAATAAACTGGACGTTTGTATCGCTCATCGTATCTCCCTACATGCCCAGCGCATTTTTTAACGCCTGGTTGACGGCATCGGTTAGCCGCTGTGAAAACATGCCGCGCACCTGGTCACTGTTTAATTGCTCAATAATCTTATTTTTAGTGTCGGTTTTGGTGTCGTTGCTGTTCAGCTTTTCGTTGGCCTTGTCACGAACCAAATCCTTGAACTGGTCTTTGATCTTGATATTGAGCGTCAGCGCGTTGGTCAACTGGTCGGTGCTGAAGTTGATGCCAAACTGGGTGACGTTGACCGAGACGCTGGTGCCGTCGGGGGCAATAGTCACTTCGGCTCCGCCAGTGAGGGGAATAGCATCCTGGATGGTGGCGGTGAAGGTGCCGGGCATGTTGTAGAGGACGTTGGCAAAGGGTGCCTGGAATTCAAAGTTGCCGTTGATGACAAGCTGCTGTGGCAGGCTGCTGTAGCCGTCGTGGCTGTTGTTGCCCAAAATTTGCCCGGTAGCAGTGACGGTTTCGTTGTTGGGGCCGCCCACGGTGGGGATGTCAAGATAGATGTTGGAGACACCGGTGAGAACAATGCCAGTGATAGCGATATCGTTGGTGATGATGGGCGGGGTGTCGGGTGGCAGGGTGTAGGGATCCAGCTTTTGTGTTTGCATGATGGTGGGCAGGAAGGCATCGCTGCCGGGGTTGGTCATGTCTTTGTGGGCGGCGGTTAATAAAAATTGTAGAGGGGAAGCCATAAGGTCTCCTGTGAGGGACGACGGACGACGGTGGTCTGTGGTCGGTCGTCGCTAAACAATGTCGTTGAGAAGCTGGTTGAGAAGGTTGGTGATGAGGGTGCTGGCTTGGGTGAGGAGGGTGGGGTCGCTGAGTTTGTGGTTAACGGCCGTTAACACCCCCTCCTTCCCCTTCTCCTCCTGCAGCTGCTTGTTCACCATCTCCTGCAACAAGTGCAGCACCGGCCCCTCCCCATCGAGGGCAACCGTGATGGTACTGTTGGTTAGCTCAACGGCCGTTAACACCATTGCCACCTGCTGCACCGTAAAGCCAATTTGCGCCGGACTGAGCTGCTGCACCGCCACCAAACCCTGCGCCACCACATCCCCCTCAGGAATAACACAGGTAAAGCTACCCGTCACCCCCTGCCCTTCAATCGTATAAGCCAGCCGCCCGGTCAGGGTAATGGCACCTTTCAGGCTTGGCACGGTGCCAGCGGGGTAGGCGCCAAAATCGGCCGTTAGCGACAGCGTGGAGCCTGTTACACCATAGCTGGCAATCTTCACATTGGCAATGCCTGCCGCCGTGATCGCCGACAGCGTAAACCCATCGGCCACCTCCAGCGTGCCGTCCACCATAAACGGATCATGCTTCTGCGCCAAAATCACCTTCGGTAAAAAGTAATCGCTGCCTGGGTCATTAACCGTCTTCACAACCATCTGAATCAAAAAGTCAAAAGGCGTACTCATTAGAAAAATCTCCTCACCACGCCAAGAAGTTCAACTTCTCGTAGAAGTTGAACTTCTTCTACCTTTACCGCACATCCAGCCGCGTGCTGCCGGGATAATGGTCAACAATATAGTTGGCAATGTCGAGCAGTGTTTGGCGGTATACATTGTCGGGGAACAACTGCAAATGGGTCTGGCCTTCTATCATCGCCTCTTTGGCGGCGGCATAGGCGCGGAAGAAGCCTTTGGAAAGGATGACATCGCGCACGGCATCGGCCACGTCCTGGTCGGTGTAGTCGCCGCCGCGCATGATGTGGTGCAGCTTGTGGTCTTTGTCCAGTTCGCCCAGGGCGTAGATGATGGGCAGCGAGAAGCGGCGTTGGCGAATGTCGGCACCGGGACGCTTGCCGGAGGCGGCTTCGCTGACCATCAGGTCAATGAGATCGTCCATGATTTGGAAGGCGCGGCCAAGCCGTCGCCCAAACCGGCTGATGGCGTAGGTGGCGCGGGAGCCGCCGCCCATGAGCGACAGCCCGGCTTCACACGCCAGACCAAACAAAACGGCCGTTTTCCGATCCACCGTCCGATAATACCGCCGCTCCAGCACCTCCGGCGACCAATTCGGATCCGTCGTCATCTCATCAATCTCCCCACAACAAATCTGAAACCCCGTATCCAGCACCATCTGCACCAAGTGCATATCCCGCTGCGTGTCAATGCCCCCGGCAAAACAGCGAATCGCCTGTACAAACTGCAAATCCCCAATCAAAATCGCCATGTCGGCCCCCCGCGCCGAATAAACCGTCTTCAGCCCGCGCCGCGTAGGGGCATCGTCCACAATATCATCGTGGATCAACGTTGCCACGTGCAGCATTTCCAGCGACACCGCCGCCCGAATCACCTTCTCCGGCAGCACCGCCCCTTCGGGAGCCAGCAGCCGCGCCGAAAGCAGCAGCAAAATCGGGCGCAGCTTCTTGCCCCGCCGATACAGCTCATACTCCGTTTCCGACAAATACGGCTGCTGCGGCGCCAACGCCTGCTCCAGCGTTTCGTCAAATCGCATCATGTCATCGGCCAGCAGTTGATAAGCGGCCGTTAATGGGTGTGGTGTGTCCATTGTTTGAAGTTATTGGTTATTTGTTATTGGTCATTAGTGGGCGGCTCTAATAACCAATAACAAATAACTACCCTGGCTGCACCGAACCAAACTTCTGCGCCAACGCCTCATTCATACGAGCCGTCAAATAGCTGCGAATTTGGTCACTATTCAGCTTTTGCACAATTTGCGCCGACAGCAGCGAGGCAATCGCCCCTTCCTTGCTCTTTTCCAGCGCGTTAAAAATAAAGCCATCCTGCGGATCCAGATTCAGCGTAATTTGCGGGTTTTGCGCCGTCACCGAGGTGATATTGGCCGTCACGGTGTCGCCAAACACCAGCATACCGCTCAATGTCACCGAAAAGTTGGCAGGAATGGTAATGGTATATCCGCCGTGAATGCTAAAATCATCAGCTCCCATAACCATCATGGGGCCACGCTGTAGCGCGGCCACAATGTCCACCGCTTCGGCCGCAGACATGGCTGCCTCCCGCACGGCGGCATACGCATCTGGCTCACTGTCAACCGCTGCGGCAAACAGGGTGGGGTTGGCCGGGCTGCCGGTGAAGCTACTGGCCGGTTGGGTAAGCTGGGCTTGCGCCTGGCTAATGGCTTCGTCGTTGGCGTTTTGGACGTTGTTGAGGATGGTGCTGCCGGTCTGAACGGCCGTTCCCTTCCCCGTATACACCTCCGAAGCCGACCGAAACGCAATCGTATCACTCGCCCCCTTCCAATACTGCTGCGCCGTCGCCAAATCCCCCTGCGCGTTAAAATGATCCCCATACCGTCCACTCAACGTACTCAAATACACCGACATAAACAACCCATGCAAATCAAAATAAGACGGCTGCCCCTCACCCCCACTGCCATTAGGAGCCGTCGTCACCGGCATCGTAGCCTGGTTCTCCGGCTGCAGTGCCGTCGAAACATGATCCATATAATATTGCGAACTCTGCCCCCCCGTCTGGTGGTCATTCCACGTCGTTTGCACATTACCATTCTCAAACAGCGTGCTAAACGTCTCATTATTCTGGTAATACGAAGTCACAAACACCCGCCCCATCGGATGATCCAGCAAGCCATCCCGATAATTATCAGCCAAATCAATATCCGGGTCGCCGCTGCTTGCCACCATCGCCAGCGCCTTAAACGACCCACCCGTCACCGCCTTCACCGTGTTCAGCGCACACCCCTCCACCCCGCTGGCAAGCTGCGCCGAATATTGCCCCGCCACACCCAACCCCGTAAACCCCACCACCGCCGAAAAATTGGTAGATTTATAATCATAGGTAAACCCATCGTCGGCAATCGTGTCAAACCCCTTAATCGTGTTGTTTTTAAACTCAGCCGTAATGTTTTTGCCATCATAAGAAAAAGGAACATTCCCAGTATCGGCAATGATGATGTCGCCCATCTTGTCCACAACGACCTTCCCACTTTGCGTCAGCCCATTCAAAATCGTATTGGGCAAATAATACGGCTTGGTCTTGTCCCACAACGCCTCCCACGCCCACCACACCAAACAATCATTAATATTATCAAAAGGACACTTGTTGCTCATTTCACGCTCCTCGGAAAACAGGACGCAGATTTTCCTGATTTTCCTGATACTCTAGCCCTGTAGGTCAAGAGTTCCATACGGTGAAAATTATGAATTATGAATTTTTATCCATTTGTAGCCGCACGCCACACCTGCTCCCCTTCATAATTCATCCTTCCTAATTCATAATTCCCCACCCCAATGCCTAACTCAACTGCAAACCACCCACCAGCCCGATATACCCCGGCACACCAATCACGCTCAACCCGACAGGGTTCATGGTGAGGTTTTGGCCGTCAATGGGCAGCGTGTAGGCAGGAATTTGCAGGGATGAGATATGGATGTCGTGTAAGAAGGCACTGACGGCCGGCGTCAAGCTCGCCACAACCCCCGCCACAATAAACTCCGTCATCCAGCTCAACACCTGCGACGGCACATCCCCACAAGGAAGCACAAAAATGGTAAACGCCGAAATGTTGTTCGCCACAATTTCCAGCGAATTGCCCTGCACCACCAGGCTACAGTGCGCCGTCGGCGTGGGCGTGGCGCTCCCCCCATAACACAGCCCAATTTGCCCAAACACATAGACCGAAGCCGAAATACTGCCCGACAAATCAAAAGCAATATCCAGCCCCGTGCCGTTAATCGCCACCCTCGGATTCACCATCGTAAAGGTATAACCATACTCCGCCCCAAACTTCACCGGGCCAAGCCCCTTCACGCTGGAATCTCCCCCCGTCATCGGAGCCTGCGGGTTAGCCGCCGCCGCCGCCTGCAGCAAATCCTGGCTCAACAGCGAGAAAAACGGGTTGTTGGGCCAGCTTTGGCCGCTGGGGAACGCTGGCGACCCCTTGCCCTGCACATTCGTCACCACCACAATCTGGTTGCCCTCAATGCCTACAATTGGTGGCTCCAGCGACACGCCAGAAATGGTGATGGGAGGAATGGTAATGCTTTGCACAAGCTGCTGCGACACACTCATCAACTGATGAATCATAATGTTGAGCAGCAGATTGGCCGCCCCGCCGCCGCTGGTAGCCGTAGCATCAATGTGGAAGGGGGTCAGGGTAAGGGTGCTGTTGTTGACCAGGGCATGGCAGTAGGCGGTGGCGGTGAAGGGTATATCGGTGGTGTTACCGCCGCCAGAATCCAGGGTGGCATCAATTGCGCCAAAGTCAAGGATGAAGGTGGGGACATTTTCGCTCATGTCGTTGACAAACTGCTGCTCATCGGGGGTCAGGTTGCCGGTGTGTTGGGCAAGGTACTGTTTCAGGGCGGCCTGGGCTTCGCTGGTTGTCAACAGGTTAAATTTGGGAGCGGATTTTATGTCATAGCTAACCGTGTTGCCGCCGGCCGACGTCGTACCCTTAAACACATTGGGATAAATACGCTGGTAAACCTGCTGACTCAGGCTATTCATCCCGTCTTCGTTCAGACCAATTGCAACATCAAACGCACTCATCATAAATCTCCTTATTGACGCATTAGAGAACGGTTCGCCCTCCAATTTCATTCGCACCACAGTTCGGCGTAGCCGAGGATTCCAATCCTCGTTCTTCTACCCAGGCGAAAAAGCGAGCTTTGGAAAGCTCGGCTACAAGTCAAGTCCAAATCCTTTTCTTATCTATATCCACAGCATACATTTACATCGTGACCAAATCGTGACCAGCCCCTCTTCCTGAGCGTGATCAGTAACCCAAATCAAGCAAAAACGTGCATTTGGCGTAAAGCGAACTAAACTGTTTCTATGTCCAATTTTGATTGGCAAACTGAGGAAGATGCCGAAGCGGTGTGGCATGGCGACGACAACACCGCGCTACCTCCGCCGCGCACGCCATCGCTGCGCTTGCGCCGCTGGCTTATTGTGGCGGCGGCTGGTTTGCTGCTGTTGGGCGGGGTTGGTTATTGGCAGGTGCGGCAGCGGATAACGGCCGTTTCTCAAGCCACCGAGGCCAATATACTGGCAACCCATACGCTGCTGCTGCAAGTGGTGGCCGATGGTGATGAAGAACTGTTTCGCGGCCTGGTTTCCGGGCGGGACATGGGGTGGGCAGAAACGCAAATTGGGCTGATGAAAGCAGGCGGCTGGCTGGCACGACCCGCCTTTCGCTTTTTCCACCAGCCAGCCAGCCAACCCGCCAAGCCACCCACCATTACCCTCGCGCCTGATCTGCAGCAGGCGGAGGTGCTGTTTGCGGAACCATACGTGGGGGTGGGGGGTGAACAGGGGCTGCTGGGACAAACGGCCGTTTATCGGCAAGGACAAGAAAACCGCTGGCTGCTGGCCCAGCCTGACGCCGAATTCTGGGGCGCATGGCAAACCATTGGCGGCAAAACCATCACCCTCACCTTCCCCCAACGCGACCAGGCGGTGGCAGAGCGGCTGCTGGCCGACTGGGAAGCCGATGTCGTGCAGGCATGCCACCTCATCAGCAACAGTGACTGCCCCGATACGCTGGCACTAACGGTCACATTTAGCACCAGTGCCGACCTGCTGCAGCGCAACGACAGCCGACGGCCGATTTTACTCATGGCCCCGGCACTGGAACTGCCCACACCGACGCTGGTGGGGGTGCCGCTGGATGAGGCGGGGTATGAGTTGCTGCGGCAGGGGTATGGGGGTCAGGTATTAACGGCCGTTATTGCCCAACGCCTCGACTACACCTGCTGCCTCAAACAACATTTCTTCACCGCCCTCATTGACCGCCAACTCAGCCAGCTTGGCGTGCAGCCGTGGCCGCTCACCGCCGCCGAATATGACCAACTGCTGCTCAACCCCCATGATGTGGATCGGGTCGCCACCGCCTGGCACAGCAACCGCATCTTCCAAAGCGACTGGCGCATCGTCTACGCCGCCATCGAATTTTTGCTGACAGAAGCCGTGGCAAACGACGACAGCGTGGCCTGGCAGCAAGCCATTCGCCAGCAGGACGACAGCAGCGAGCTGGCGCGGCTGATTGACGGCCACCAGCTAACCACCGCCTGGCGCGAAGAATGGCTCCGGTTTATGTACCAGCATTCGGCCTCGGGACAGGTGGCTGAGACACAGCGCGGGCAATTGAGCTACCAGTGCCAAACACAAACCGACACGGTGGTGCAGGTGTTTGATTTGGCAACGCAGCAGTGGCACGAAGTTTACCAACTGCCCAGCCCCGACAACGGCTATTTTTTCGTCCGAAACCAGTTGTCATCGCTGCCCGATGAGTCAGGGTTTTTAATTGAACAGTGGCAAAATGCCCGCAGCAAGTTTACAGGCAACCTGCTCATTGGGCGGCAGGGCGCAACGTTTATGCTGCTGACGTTCTCGGTAGATATTTTGACCGATTACCCCGGCTACTATTTCACTGGCGAAACAGACCCGTCGCAGCGGTACATGGTCATTGCCACGCGCAAAAATTCGCGGCTGCTAACGCGCCATTTTGTGCTGGATTTGCAGCACTGTGATGCCGCGCAATGTCAATTGACCCAACGGCCGTTTTGGTTTACCTGGTCGCCCGACGGCACCCGGTCGCTGCTGGCCGGTGCCGAACCACGTTTTGCGCCGGGGGTAGATGTGGTGCTGCGCGATTGGCAACGGCCGTTATTTCTGGGTGATGCCAACGGCGAACCCGTGCAGGAGCTAGGCACCGGCTCGCAGCCGTTCTGGCTGGACAACCAGCGTTATGGCACCATTCGCACCACCGCTGAACGACAGCTTGAGTTTGCCGTGGTCAATGTGGACACAGGCGCAGACGAGCTTGTGGTGACAGTGGCCGAGGCGGCGGCTCTGCTGCCCAACCCACCCGACACCTTGTTTCTGGTGGCGGCACAGCCGTTTCCCCACGACCCCAACCGCATGTTGCTGGAGCTACGCGAGACGCCGGCCGGTGACGGGCGCACGTATCTTTTTCAGCTTGACGTAGCAGCCCAGGAACTGCGGCGGCTGTACCAGGCGACGCGGCCGTTGATGTATGAGATGGCGGAAAACGGCCGTTTTCTCACCGTTCGCTGGCAGGAAGGGATGGCCGACCGGGTGTGGCTGGTGGATGTGGCAACGGGTGAAACGAAGTTGTTGGGGGCAGAAAGGGTGCATTGGTTGGAAAACGGCCGTTTGTTGCTGCGCGAATTTGACACCCACTCCCTGCTCACCAACCCCGAAACCGCGCAGCAAACCCTCATCATTCCCCCTGTCAAAGATTGCCACTATTTTCACTAGGTTAACTGAATAAAATCTGACAATTTTGCCCAATCCTTGCCGAACAGGGGAGAATTTCATATGCTTTGTAAGCAATGTCAGTACAATAAGATAGCCGCAGGCAACACCAATGACAAACAAGGAAAACGATGTGGTGAACAACTTATCCCAAAAGCCCAGCTTCTTACGATTAGCTCTTTTGTGGATCATTTTAATAGTCCCGGCTCCGCTGTACGCCCAGGAAACACCCAGCCAAACGCTGCGCTTTACGCGGCTGACTATTGATGAAGGTCTGTCTAACCCGGCCGTGCAGGTATTGCTGCAAGACCAGCAGGGGTTTATCTGGGTCGGAACAGAAGGGGGGCTAAATCGCTTTGACGGCTACCGTTTTATCCCATATCGCCACCAGCCAGACAACGAAAACAGCCTGGGCGACAATGAGGTCACGGCACTGGCAGAGGATAGCCAGGGGCAGCTTTGGATTGGGCTGGGGCAGCAAGGGGTAGACAGGTTTGATCCGGCAACCCAAACGTTCACCCACTTCGAGGCTGGGGAAGAGGGAACCGGGCTATCTGAGAACGGCGTTTTTGCCGTCTATGTGGACAGCTCCGACATGGTTTGGGTGGGAACCGACGGTGGCGGTCTAAACCGGATTGACCCATCTGCCGGAACGGTGACGTGGTTTCCCCACGATGGTGATTCGGACGAAGGCATCAGTGGCGGAGTGGTTACGGCTATCCTGGAAGACAGCGAGGGGTATTTGTGGCTAGGTTCGGAGGAAGAGGGCCTGACGCGACTCACCCGGGAAACGGGGGCGTTTGTGCGTTATCAGCCGGATGAGGACGACCCCAGCAGTCTGGCCGGGGAAGAGGTTCTAACCATTTTTGAAGATAGGCAGCAGCGGCTGTGGATTGGGCTGCGGGATGTAGGGATGTCGCGGTTTGACCGGGCGACGGAGACGTTTGTCCATTACAAGCCAAGTCTGGAGACGGAAACAAGCCTGGAGGGGGATCGTGCCAGCGTTGATGCGGTTGTGGTGGATGCAGACGGGATGTTTTGGATAAGTCATGGTGGCGGGTTGTCTATGATGGATGAGAAAAACGGCCGTTTTACCCATTTCCACCATGACCCGCTCAACCCCAGCAGCCTGAGCAACGACAACGGCAACGCCCTGTTGGTTGACCGCTCCGGCATGGTTTGGGTCGGCACCGACGGCGGCGGCATCAGCTTGTTTAATCCGCGCCACCTCGCCTTTCATCATTGGCGCGAAGATGTTACCAACCCAGCGGGGCTAAACAACGGCTTTGTGCGGGACATTGCCATTGACGGGCAAGGATTTGTGTGGCTGGCCGCCGGGGCAGTGCTGGCCCGCTTTGACCCCGCCAGCCAGCAGTTTACCAATTATGCCGCCGGTTCAGACGCATTGCCCATTGATGCAGCGCATTTTGTGGAAGTGGCACCCGATGGCGCCATTTGGGTGGGGGCAAGAGAAGAAGCGGTGGGGCGGCTTGAGCCGGAGACGGGGAAGTTCACCCTATTTGAGCATAACCCCGATGACCCAACGACCATTGGCGGCGACCGCCTGCGCTCGCTGCTGGTAGACGCGGCGGGGACGGTGTGGGTTGCCACCGATGATGAGCGTTTGAGCCGCTTTATGCCGGAAAGCAGCAGTTTTTTGCGCTTTGGCGCGGATGACAATCCGTCGTCTATGGTGCCAGAGGCGGCTATTCGCGGGCTGGTGGATGCCCGGACAAATGGGCAACTTTGGTTTGGCTATGAGGGTGGCGGTGTGGGGCTGTTTGAGCCAGAAACGGCCGTTTTGCACAACATCAGCTACGACGACCAGCTTGCCGACATTTACCACGAGAAAAACGTCGAGCTGCTTTATGAAGACGGCACGGGGCAGCTTTGGATTGGCACCGATGGCGCCGGGCTGCTGCGCCTCGACACCACCAGCGAAACCATCGTCCAATACAATGAAGAAAAAGGGCTGCCCAGCGACATTGTGACCGGCTTACTGACCGACCAGGAAGGAAATTTGTGGTTAAGCACAGCGGCCGACATTGCCAAGTTTAACCCGACCACTGAGACATTTGTGCATTATGGGCTGCGCGAAGGGCTGCTGGGAACTGACTTTCAGGAGGCGTTTGCCGCCGATGCGTCCAGTGGTCTGTTTTATTTTGGTCACGCTGGCGGTTTGTTGGCGTTTGATCCAACAACAATTTTTGTCAACGATCACGTTCCCCCCCTGCGGCTAACCGACTTCCGTATTTTTAATCAATCTGTGGCGATTGGTGAAGAGTCGGTGCTAACCCAAACGATTGACCAGACAAATGCCATCACTCTGCCTTACGATGCCTCGGTGTTTTCGTTTGAGTTTAGTGCGCTCGATTTCACCCGTGCCGACCAAAACCGCTATGCCTATATAATGGAAGGGTTTGAGCAAGAGTGGAATGAGGTAGACAGCAGCCAGCGTTATGTGACCTACACCAGCTTGCCGGCCGGTTCGTATACGTTTCGGGTGCGCGGGGCGAACAATGATGGGGTGTGGAATGAGGCAGGAACGGCCGTTTCCCTCACCATCCTCCCCCCCTGGTGGGAAACCTTGTGGTTCCGCGCTTTGCTGCTGGTCGGCAGTCTCGGTCTCATCCTGGGTGGCTATCAATGGCGCTCCCGCAGCATGACCAGACGCAACATCGAACTGGAGCAGTTGGTCACAGAACGCACCGAAGCGTTGTCGCAATCTAACCAACAGCTTCAAGCCGCCCAAAACGAAGCCGAAGAAGCGCGGCAGCGTGCCGAAGCCGCCAACCAGGCCAAAAGCGAATTTCTGTCTAACATGAGCCACGAGCTTCGCACACCGCTCAACGGCATTCTGGGCTACACGCAAATTTTGCAGCGCGAAACCAGCCACTCCGCCCAAACCAGCGAAGGGCTTTCGATCATCGCCCAAAGCGGGCAGCATTTGCTGACGCTGATCAACGACGTGCTGGATATTTCCAAGATTGAGGCGGGCAAATTAACGCTTGACCCGGCACAGTTCCACCTTCCTGCCTTTCTCCACGGCATCAACGCGCTCATGAAAATGCGCGCCGAGCAAAAAGAGCTGCTATATGTGGCCGATATGGCACCAGGATTGCCGGAAACGGTGCTGGCAGATGAAAAACGGCTGCGTCAGGTGCTGATCAATCTCATTGGCAATGCGATTAAATTTACGCCATCTGGCTGGGTTTCGCTGCGGGTGGCGCAAGTGGCACAGCCAGCCATACCGGGCGAGGTGCGGCTACGGTTTGAAGTGCAGGACAGCGGTGTGGGCATTGATGAAAGCAATTTGGTGAAAATTTTCCAGCCGTTTGAGCAAGTTGGCGATAAACAGTCCCGCGCCGAAGGCACCGGGCTGGGGCTTGCCATTAGCCAGCGGCTGGTAACGGCGATGGGCGGGGAACTGCGGGTAGAAAGTGTGGTCAACAAGGGCAGCCGCTTCTGGTTTGAATTGTCGCTGCCAATTGTGGCGGAAATTGGGCGGGCGGCACAGCCACCGCAACGGCCGATTATTGGCTATGAGGGCGACCCGATCAAGGTGTTGATTGCCGATGACCACCCGCACAATGTGATGGTGTTGGTCAATATGCTGGCTCCGCTGGGGTTTGAAACGGCCGTTGCTGCCAACGGAGCCGAAGCCATTGCCCGCGCCTATCGCCTCCAGCCCGATGTCATCCTGCTGGATCTGGTGATGCCGGAGCTGACGGGGTTTGAGGTGGTGCAGCAACTGCGCCAAGATCCGGCGTATCGCCAGACAACCATCATTGCGGTGTCGGCCAGCGTGCTGGAGCGGGCGCAGGAGGAGAGTTTGGCGGCCGGGTGTGATGCGTTTCTGCCCAAGCCAGTTAATTTGGCAGACCTGTTGACGCTGTTGCAGGAAAAGCTGGCGTTGCAGTGGCGATATGGGGATGATGGGGTTGAGCAGCCGGTGGCGAAATTGGAGGAAATAACGGCCGTTCCTGACCACAACATCCTTCTGGAACTCTACGACCTGGCTCGCAAAGGGGATATGCTGGCTCTGGAAAACCAGGTTGACCTCTTACTGGACAAAGACCAGACGTTACTGCCCTTCTCCCAACACATCAAGCGGCTAACCAGCACTTTTGAGGATGAACAACTTCTGGCATTTCTCAAACAACACATTGACAATTCTGAGTCAACCTAGTTAAATCATCACACATTTTCGATACTTGGGAATGAGGATTAAACAAGTTACGAAAGAAGTTCAACTTCTTCTGAGAAGTTGAACTTCTAAACGGGCAAGTTATTTAATTCCCGTTCCTTATTTTTGCTCAGGGTTGCGAATAATAACCATGTCAACCGATCTTCATTCCCTTTCCTATCATTCTTACACCATTTTGGTTGTTGACGACACGCTCTACAGCCTCAAAATGATCGTTGACTTTTTAAGCGGGGTCGGGTTTCGGGTACTTACCGCCCGCAGCGGCGAAAGCTGTTTGCAGCGAGCCGAACATGGGCATCCAGATTTGATTCTGCTCGATGTACAAATGGCCGGCATGGATGGCTTTGTAACATGCCAACATCTGAAAGCAAGTGGGAAGACCCGCCACATCCCCGTCATTTTTATGACAGCTCTCAACGACACGGAACACAAGGTGCGCGGGTTTACCGTAGGAGCCGTAGATTATGTTACCAAGCCGGTGCAGCATGAAGAACTACTGGCTCGTGTGACAACGCATTTGCGGATTCGAGAGTTAACGGAGAATCTGGAAAGGCTGGTAGCCGAGCGAACGGCCGCTTTGGCCGAGACCAACGCCCGTTTGGAAGCAGAAATTGAGCAGCACAAGAAAACGGCCGTTGCCCTCATCGCCGCCCGTGACCAGGCTGAAGCGGCCAGCCAAGCCAAAAGCCGCTTCCTTGGCACCATGAGTCACGAACTCCGCACTCCCCTCATGGGCATTATTGGTCACGCCGAAATTATCCAGGAGCGATTTCCCGATGAATTGTTTATTCATAGTCAGGTTGAAAAAATTGTTCGCTCCTCATTCAATCTGTCTGACCTTATCAATGACATCCTTCATCTAGCTGCCCTTGATGAACAAACCAGCCTCAAGCACTACACCCGGATCAACCTCACTGACATCCTTAACGAAATCATCAAAAATCTGACCCCGCTTATTCTACGCAACAATAATCAGCTTCAAGTCCAAGCAAACGTCACCAACATCATCAGCGACGGGCAAAGGGTGAAAGATATCCTGCGCTACCTGCTCAACAACGCCGCCAAGTTTACAAAAAACGGCCGTATTGCCATTACCCTCAGCCAGGAAACAGACGACCAGCAGCGCACCTGGCTTGTCGGCAAAATCGAAGACAGCGGCATTGGCATGGCACCCGACCAGATTGAAAAACTTTTCCGCCCCTTTGCCCAAGCTGATACCAGCTATACCCGCGCCTATGATGGTGCTGGTCTCGGTCTAACGCTTGCCCAGCAATTCACCAAACAGCTCAATGGCTATATCACCGTAAGCAGCACACCTGATATTGGTACAACCATCATTGTCTATCTACCATGGCACCACAGGCTGCCAATATCTTCGTAAAGCATCTCAATGTTCATGGAAAACATCCAATCCCATACCATCCTCGTTGTAGACGACAACCCCACCAACCTCAAGGTCATGGTAGACTTTTTGCATTCGCATGGGTTTCGCGCCCTCACGGCTCGCAGCGGCAGCAGCGCCTTGGAGCGTGCTTATCATGGCAGGCCAGACCTCATTCTGCTGGATGTGCAAATGCCCGAAATGGATGGCATGGAAACATGCCAACGGCTTAAAGCCTCACCTGATACCCAATCTATTCCCGTTATCTTTATGACCGCCATGACCGATCTCAGCTACAAGGTCGAAGCCTTTGCCATGGGAGCAGTTGACTACATCGTTAAGCCCTTCCAGTTTGAAGAAGTGCTGGCACGGGTGAATACCCATCTGCAAATCCACAACCTGACCCACCATTTAGAAAAGATGGTGGCTACACGCACCGCCGAACTGGCAGAATCGCTGACGCGAGAACAAAGGCTGGCGCAGGAATTAGAAAATGCGCTCAACAAGGAGCGTGAACTGGGGCAGCTTAAGTCGCAAATTCTGCGCGTGGTTTCCCATGAATTTCGCACCCCCCTCTCAGTCATCAGTCAGTCGGCCTCCATTTTGGAAAACTTCTACCCACGCTTAACCGATGAAAAACGACAGCGTAACTTTATCCGTATTAAGGAAGCGGTTTTTGCCGTTGACAAGCTGTTGGCCGATGTATCGCTCATCAATCTGAACGAGTCGAAGGAGCTAGAGGTAAGCTATGCGGCGCATGAGTGGGAAACATTGTGGAGCGATTTGCAGCGACATTTATTGATGAAATTGCCCCAGGCAACAAGAATTCAATTTGCCTCTGCCATTGGCCCACTGGAAACGGTCACAGATGCCATGATGCTCAAGCATATCGTCTTGCAGTTAGCAGCCAATGCGCTGCATTATTCTGAAGCACCGGTGGTGGTGCGCTGTTATCAGGAAGATGGTTGGGTAGTTATTGACGTGGCTGATCGCGGCATTGGCATTGCAGCGGCGGATCAGGAACACATGTTTGAGCTGTTCTTTCGGGGAAGCAACATTGGCGGGCGGCGGGGTCTTGGCGTTGGCTTATATCTTGCTTCGAGTTTGGCAACCTTGCTAAACGGTGTTATTGCGGTAAACAGCAAGCAAGATCGGGGCAGTACATTTACGCTGCGTATACCGGTTGCACCATGAGCAAACAGTTTGAATGGTTGACAGAAGAAGAGGCAGGCTGGGATGGTTCTGGCTTGCCACCATCGCCGGAAAAACGGCCGTTTTTCCTCCCCAAACCCCTCATCATCCTCATCACCCTCCTCCTCGCCACCGCTGGTGTGGGCTATTGGCAGCTACAGCAGCGTGCCGCCGCCATCGCCGCCGCCATCGAGCAAGACGTTACCGCCAGCCACACCGTTCTACAACAAGCCGCCGCTAACGGTGACACCGAACTCCTCAACACCGTTCTCTCCGGCAGCGACCCTCGCTGGGCCGACCAGCAGCAGGCCTTAACCAGCCGCCACCTGCTCACCGACCGCTGGCCGCTGGGTCTCTACGCCCTTAACAGCGGCGATGTGCTAACCGTCGCCCTCGCGCCTGACCTGACCGAGGTGGAAGTGGTAACGGCCGTTCCCTTTGCCGCCGGCTGGGAAAAAACAATCACCCAAGACCCAACCGCAGATCAAGTAACGTTGCAGCAAACGGCCGTTTACCGTAAAGGTGAACAACGCTGGCTGCTGGCCGCCCCTTCAGCCGAATTTTGGGGAGAATGGCAAACGGAAAACGGCCGTTTTCTCACCCTCACCTACCCCCAGCGCGACCAAACCTGGGCCAGGCGACTGCTAAATGACTTTGATCAACAGCTCACCAGGCTGTGCCAAGACCAGCCCGACCTAGCCTGCCCCCCCCAATTTCATATCACCATTCGGCTCGACACCAGCCCGGCTGCTCTGGATGTGCTGTTTCTGGGCAGCAGCAGCGAACTGCGGCTACCAACCCCCACCCTTGTGGGGCTGCCCGGCAACGAAGCCGCCTACAGAGTGCTGCGACAAGGGTATCTCGGCCACTTGTTGGCGGGGGCACTGACCAAGCTTGCCGGCTGGCACTGCTGCGACCAATCACCCCTGCTCCACCGCGCCCTGCTCGACCGGCAATTAGCCGATTTAGGACTGCGCCCGTGGCCGCTCCAGCCCCGCCACTATCAGCAAATGTTCCGCGAACCGGTGGCCGGGCTGGGTGGGTTAGGCCGCTTCTGGACAACACCCCAACGCCTGCCCGCCGAACCCTACACCCTGTGGCCGCTGGACAACAACGAAATGCGCCAAAGCTATGCCCTACTCGACTATTTGCAAACCGTCCAGCCAGCTATTTCCTGGGCAGAAGCCCATGCGCGGCTGGCAACGGCCAGCGAATACCGCACCTGGCTGCAAAAATATGTGCCAGTGGGGGGTGGGCGCGGCGGTGGCGGCGTGGTGGGGGAACGGGATTGGCTGGAATTTATGCAAAGGCAGGTGGAAACGGCCGTTTCCCCTTCACCCACCCAATCCGCCCTCCCCAACCAGCAAATCCAGCTCATGTGCAGCGACGGCGTCGGTCGGCCGGCCAACCTCGTCCGCTATGACCCCGCCACCGACCAGTGGCGCACCGAACTCACCGACCGGGGCTTCCTGTTCATGTCCCCCCTGCCCGACGACAACGGCGTGCTGCTGCAAGAACGGCAAACCCAACGCAGCCAATCATGGGGCATCGTCTGGCGCGACGGGCGCGAAATCCCGGTGCAACAGCCTGAACTGCGCGACGGCCTCTTCCGCGTAGACCCGCAAGGCAGCGATTTGTTGCTCTATGGCTTTGACTTCAGCAACCGCACCAACTCCTATAGCCGCCTGCAAATGGGCAACTGCCAGGGGGCAAGCTGCTCGCTGCAACTCTATACCGACTTTGCCGTTTGGTCGCCGGACGGGCAAAAGGTGGTCATGCAAAAAGACGACCAGTTTCTTTTCCTCAAGCGCACCCCCGACGCACCCGAATTTTTTATCAGCAACGGCTATGCCCCGTTCTGGCTCAACAACGACACCTACGGCTTTGCCCTGCAAGCGGTCAACAGCGGCGGCGGCCATAGTGAAAACATTTTGGTGATGACGCTGGCAAAGGATGTGTGGCTGTGGCTGGAAACAACCCAACTGCTACCCGCCCTGCCGCCCGAAGCACGTCTTTTCCCGCTCAACGTGCAGGACATAGCGGCCAACCCCCATAACCCGGAGGAAATTTTGGTGGCGTTGGCCTATGCCGATGAGGCACAGGAGGGGGCATTTGTGGTGGGATATGACCGCAGCCTGCGGCAAAGCCGCCTGCTGCTGACGCTGCCGTACAAGATTAGCCCCATCCGCCCGCTGCAATTTTCACCAAACGGCCGTTATCTCACCCTGCAAAGCTTTGCCCAGGCCGACGCCACCTGGTCACTCGACTTTTACGACCTGACCAGCAGCGAACCATTCCGCCTTACCTCCGACTTTGTGTTCACCCTCCCCGGCTACGATTGGTCAGCCGATGAGCAATGGCTGCTGCGCGTCGGCGACGGATACCTCCATCTCTATTCCCCACGCCAAAACCTGGATCGGCTGGTGGTCTACCCCAATTTCCCCCGCTGCAACTTTGCCGCGTGGGTTAATAGTCACTGAATCATTCTTTAAGCAACGACTAAAGATCGTATACTTGGACAAAATTAACCGGCTTGACAGGATTTCCAGGTTTAATCCTGAAACCCCTGTTAATCCTGTCTAAAAAATTTTGATTCGTAGTTATCCAGGTTAAAGCATGGCAAAATTTGAGTGGCAAACTGAAGAAGATATTGTTTGGGATGAACTCCCGCCGTTACCTTCGGAAAAACCACCACCACGGCGGCGCTGGTGGTTTGTGGCAGGGCTGGCGGTTTTGCTGCTGGCAGCCGGTTTTGTGGTTTACAGACAGGTGCAGCAGCGGGTTGAAACGGCGACGCAGGCAGTGCAAGCAGATGTGTTGTCAAGCCATAATCTGGTGCATCGGGCGGAAAGCGAGCAAGACGAGGAGCTATTTACGTCGCTGCTTTCGGGGCGAGACATGGCATGGGTGACAGCCGAAACGGCTTTGTTTAAACAGGAAATGCTGCTCGACCGCGCTCCCTTTGGTCTGGAGGCACTGCCATTTACGCCACAAACGGCCGTTTCTGCCACCACCACCGACGAAATTGCCCCCGATGCCGCCCGCGTCACCCTCTCGCCCGACCTCACCGAAGCAGAAATTACCATCATGCAGCCCTATCTTTCGGCCGACAAAACGGCGGGAACGGTGCTGCTGGAACAAACGGCCGTTTATCGTCTTGGCGTTAACCGATGGCTGCTGGCACCACCCCAGCCCGAATTTTGGGGCGACTGGCACACCGCCGACAGCGACATGCTCACCATCACCTATCCCCAGCGCGACGAAGCGCTTGCCCGGCGGCTGGCCGAGGATTTAAACACCATCTTGCAAGAAGCGTGCAGCCAACTTGATGCTTTCACCTGTCTCTCTGGCGTTCCCCTGCACATTGAGCTAAAGCTCAGTAATGACCCTGCAACGCTTGTTGCCACCCAGGAACTAACCCAGCTTGAAGCTGACGGCAATCATTGGCGGGTTGAGCTTCCTGCCCCCACCCTGGTCGGCGTTCCCGTTGACAATGCGGGTTACGCACTTTTGCGTGATGGGTATGCGGGGCAGGTATTAACGGCCGTTCTCCTCCACCAGGCCAACTGGCAATGCTGCGACGGCCAGGTATTCGCCGAAGCCATTGTCACCCACCAACTCTACCAGCTTGGGCTGCGCCCCTGGCCCGTCACCCAACCCGACTACCAATTCATCGTAGATGAAGCAGTGGTCATTGCCCACTTCACCCCCTATTGGCGCAACGCCACCTTTGAAGTCCAAACCCCCAGGGTAGACAAAAAATATATCTACCCGTTTATTGAATTTGTTCTTTTTAACACCCCGGATCAATCCCCCCAGCAGTTGCTCCAGGCCATACCCGGCAGCCGCAGCCTCATCAGCTGGCTATACAGCACGCTCCCCGTCAACGACCCGTTTGGCGACGCAGGCAACCGAATGAGCAACATGGACACCCGCTGGTCGCAGTTTGCCTATACGCAATCGCTTGCCGCCACCACCCCGCCACCCATCCCGCTGCCTGAACAAACGCTGACGGTAATGTGCATTGCCCAGCGGCAAGCCCCCGTGCAGCAAAGCACCATGCAGCAATATGACTTTGCCTCCGAAACGTGGAGCGTTGTTGAAACATGGGACACCTACACGCTGATGATGCCGCTGCCAACCAACGACGGGCTGCTGCTTCAACAGTTTACTTTTACCGACAATGGCAGTGAACAAACGACGTTGGTGTGGGAAAACGGCCGTTTTTCCACCCTCTACGCCAACGCCGCCGACCCACTCCTCACTTTCGGCCAAACCGACCCCACCGGGCAAAAGCTCCTCGCCTTCCAATTCGACCTTCAGACCGAGCAAACCAGTTTTGTCACCTTACCCCAAAATTGTGACAACAACTGCACACCACACCCCTTCCCCGGCTCGCCCACCTGGTCCCCCAACGGGCAACACACATTATTGTTGCAACAGGAAACCGTTCAATTTATTGAATTTGTCTTTCCCAACCGCATCAATGTCTACGATAACCAGGCCATGTTCAGCAGTGGCAACCAAATTTTGCTAGGCGACGGCAACGGCCAAGCACTCACCGAGCTGGGCAACGGGCTGGCTCCATTCTGGTTAGACGATAACACCTTTGGTTTTATTCGCCTCGACCCCGCCTCATCCGACAGCCGCCGCCGCGACATTGTACTCGCCACCCTCGACAACCCCACGCCACAAACGCTCGTCGCCGCCGAAGCCTTCACCGAGACGTTGGCCGACACCCAGCCCAACCGCCGCCCCGCCCCCCAAATGCACCTGCGCTACGTCCTGCCCCTTCCCACCAACCCCGACCTGCTGCTGGTCATTGGGTTTGATACTGCCACCGATGAAGGCCACGTCTGGTCATACCAACGGTCAACGGGTGACATTCAACCGTTGCTCTCGCTTGGCCTCGGCTTTGGCTATTCAATGAGTGTCTCGCCAAACGGCCGTTGGCTGCTCCTGCAAGGCATTGAGCGGCAAAACAATTTCAGCGGTCAGACAATCTTGCTGTATAATCTGGAAACAGGCGAAACGCGCCGCCATATCATGGCCTTCCCCCAGCTTGCCCCCGCCTTCACCTATGACTGGACGGGTGACGGGGAATGGCTGGCCTATGTGGTGAATGGGCAGATGGTGGGATTAACGGCCGTTGATCACAACTACACCCAAATCATCCCCACCCCCAGCAACGACTGCGCCGCCCTCGCCTGGGTCAATCAATAACGCAGAGAGAAGTGCAACTTCTCCGAAGAAGTTGCACTTCTTGTCCACAAACATCAGCCAAAAGGGTGTCATTCCCGCGAATGCGGGAATCCAAAACCGCACTCAAGCTGGATACCCGCTTTCGCGGGTATGACATCCATATAGACACAAAAAAATTATGAGCAAACAACAAGTACAACAACAATTCGGCGCCAACGCCGCCGCCTACGCCACCAGCGAAGTCCACGCCAAGGGAGCCAGCCTTGCCCGGCTCGTCGAACTCGTCCAGCCACAACCAGATTGGCAGGTGTTGGACATCGCCACGGCGGCCGGCCACACCGCCTTCGTCTTCGCCCCCCACGTCGCCCACGTCATCGCCAGCGACCTCACCCCCGAAATGCTGGTCGTTGCCGCCAATCTGGCCCAGGAGCGCGGCATCCACAACGTCAGCTTCCGCGAAGCCGATGCCGAAAGCTTGCCCTTTGACAATGCCAGCTTTGACCTCGTTACCTGCCGCATCGCCCCCCACCACTTCCCCAACGTCCCCCATTTTTTGGCTGAAGCGGCGCGGGTGCTGCGCCCCGGCGGCACGCTGGCCGTGGTGGACAACGTGGTGCCGGGCAGCAAGCTCCACGGCAAAAAAGGGCGGCTGCTGCGCGAAGCAGGCGATTATGTCAATGCCTTTGAAAAGCTGCGCGACCCCAGCCACCACCGCTGCCTCAGCCTCGACGAATGGGAAGAGGGGTTCCGCAAAGCAGGCTTTACGCTCCAACACAGCGAAACGGCGTTCAAGGCGATGACCTTTGGCCCCTGGGCCGACCGAATGCAGGTGTCGCCGGAAAACAAAACCCGGCTAAAGGCGATGCTGGTGCAAGCACCAACGGCCGTTTCAGAGTTCTTGACACCCCAATTTAGCGAAGATAGAATCACTTTCCGCTTAACCGAAGCAATTCTTGTAGGAAAAAAATAGGACGCAGATAAACCTGATCTGCCTGATCATAAAAGAAAATCAGTTAAATCAGGAAAATCAGCGTCCCATTTAATCTCCATAATCTATGAACAAAAAATACCACTTCTGGATCACCGGCTGCCAAATGAACTACGCCGACGCCCGCCGGGTCGCCACCGAATTAGAAAAACTGGGGTATCAATTCACCCCCGAAGCCCAGGAAGCTGACGTGATTGTGCTGGAAACCTGCACCGTGCGCCAGCAGTCCGAAGACAAGGCGTATGGAATGCTCCACACCCTGCGCCCCCTCAAAAAAGAAAAACCCGATACCACCATCGCCGTCATGGGGTGCGTCGTCGGCGTGCGCGGCAACGAGGCATTGGAAAAACAGTTCCCCTTTGTAGACGTGTTTATGGAGCCTTCAACCAACGGGATGCCGCTCATCTCCCACCTGACCCAGGACGACGTAGCCCAGCTTGAGCAAGAAGCAGCCACCGTTCGCCACGCCTGGCAAGATGGCGAAGTCATTTTGCCTGACCACGAGCGCGGCCAGCTTGTCTCCGCCCCCGTCTCCATCGTCTATGGCTGCTCCCACGCCTGTACCTTCTGCATCATCCCGCAAAAGCGGGGCAAGGAGCTTTCCCGTCCCGTCGGTGAAATTGTGGCCGAAGTACGCTCACTGGTAGCACAAGGGGTCAAGGAAGTGGTGCTGCTGGGGCAAATTGTGGATCGCTACGGTTATGATATTGGCGATGGCCCCGATTTGGCCGACCTGCTGCGGGTGGTCAACGGCGTGGAAGGGCTGGAGCGGATTCGCTTCCTCACCAGCCACCCCAACTACATGACCGACCGCATCCTCCACGCGGTAGCCGATTTGCCCAAGGTGATGCCCCAAATTGAAATCCCGATTCAGGCGGGCAACAATGAGGTGCTAGAAAACATGAAGCGGGGCTACACAAAAGAGCAATACCGCGGCCTCATCAACCGGGTGCGCCACATCATTCCCGATGCCGCCATCCACTGCGACATCATCGTCGGCTTCCCCGGTGAAACCGAGGCGCAGTTCCAGGAAACCTACGACGTTTTGGCCGAGCTAAAGCTGGATAAAATCCACTTGGCACGCTACAGCCCGCGCCCCGGCACCGTCAGTGCCCGCCGCATGGCCGATGACGTGCCAGACGAAGAAAAGCGCCGCCGCTTCCACTTGATTGAGGCGTTACAAAAGGAAATCTCGGAAGAAAAGATGCGCCAATATATGGGGCAGACGGTGGAGGTGCTGGTGGAAGGGGAGCAGCGTGGCCGCTGGCGCAGCCGCACGCCGCAAAACAAGCTGGTTTTTTTTGACGACCCCCGCGATTTGAAGGGGCAGATTGTGCAGGTGAAGATTAACCACACGGGCGTTTGGAGCATGTCGGGGACGGTGGTTGGGGGCGCGGTGGCAGAAACGGCCGTTATTCCCGACCTCATCCCCCTCACCGTCATCTAGTTCCCAGCCAGCTCAATGCCAATAAAACCACGTGCTGGGTCGTCGGGGTGGGGGCCAAGCGTCACGGGAATGGTCAACGTATCGGCACCGCGACGCACGGTAAGCTGAACGGCCGTTCCCACCTCACGCCCCGTAATCACCGCCACCAGCTCCTCATTACTCAAAATCGCATGGCCGTCAACGGCCGTTACCACATCCCCTACTTGTAACCCCGCCACCTCACCCGCCATCCCCGGCATCACAATCGCAATCACCGGCGGCGCGGGGCGCGGCGTAAACGTCGGCAAAATATCGGGCGCCATCGTCGCATTGGGGTCTGGTTGCGGGCTGTTGATCGAGCGTACCTCCACCCCCAAATGACGGCTGCCCGGCTCCAGCGTCAGCGGCAGTTGCGCCAACGAATCTCCCTGGCGCATGGTCAAAATCACCGTGCCATTGCCACTGTAGGTTTCCATGTAGCGCACCAAATCATCGGGTACATCCAGTGGAAAGGCATCAACCCCCACCAACAACGTTTCTGGCTGTAGGCCGGCCCGGCCGGCCGGGCTATCTGGCTCAATGCTAGTAACAATAATCCCCTGAGCGCGGCTAATCAATTCGTTCACCGCTAACGTAGCCGTCGCGCCTGTGCCGGTGGCAGCGCGGCGATAGAGAAACATCGCCACCCCCACACTGCTAATGCACAGCAAGGCCACAAATAAAATGCTGAGAATAATAACCAGATGACGTTGACGATCAGACATAGGATAGAGTAAAGAGCGATTGGAGATTGGTTAGCGTCACCAGTCTCCATTTTATGCTATGGTAAAATAACCAGCCTGGGTTTTGCTTTTGCTTAAAACGGCCGTTATATCATCCTCATTTCGCACCAAATATACAGCCATACCGCTTGCTTCCAACAGCGTTGCCAGCCCAATGCTGGAACGGGAGCTGCCAAACGAGCCAGGGTCAACCAGCACCGTCACTACCCGCAGCCCACGCCGCGAAAGTTGACGAACGGCCGTTGCCCAATTCTCCCGCGTGGTCGGCGTCACGACAATCAACGTCGTCCCGCGAGGAAACAGGTGCGACTCCGCGTGCAGCATATCTGTCAGCGGCACCTCACCCCGCGCCGAAAGCACCGACAGCGTTTCCAAAATGCGGTTAAGCTGCCGTTCGCCCCGGTCAGGCTGCACCACCTCATTTGACTGACCATACCCCAGCATTCCCACCGCCCGGTCACGCCGCAAAAAATATTGCGCCAGCGACGCCGCAATCGAAACCGTATACTCCTCGGTTGTCCCCGGCAGGGTAAACGAATCCTTTTGCATCCACGGCGGCAAATTGTCCTGCTGACGCAGCCGTTCCAGGGCTTCCTTGGGAGCCACATGCTCATAAACCGACATGTCCGGCACAATCCAGATATCGGCCAGCGGATCCAGCTCAAACTCTTTCACAACCAGTCGGTCGCGCCGCGCACTGCTGCGCCAATGAATACGGCTAAAGCTATCACCCGGCGCATAATCACGCACGCCAGAGGCGTTGGTGGTCACATAATGGGTGCGCCGCCGCAGCGCATCCCCGCCGGGCAGCAGCCCAATCGGCAGGGCAAACTGCTGAATGTCAAACGTGAGCGGATAAATGACAACGTTGGTCGTGGCCGACAAATCACGCTCCATCGGAAACAGCCCAAACGGATCGCTGGTGCTAATCCGCAGCGGCCCAAGCTGATACCGCCCGCGCTGGCGGCAAATGGTTGTCACCCGCCAGCTATAGCTCTTGCGCGACCCCAGGTTGCTGACAACATGGCTGGAAAAATGACCGGGCAATGTGGTGTCATCCTGCACGGCCAGCCACAGCTTTGGCACAATGCTAGTATTCCGCACCACAAACCGTTCGTCCATGGGCCGGCCGACCTGGGTGCGCCGCTGCCGGGTAATGCGTGACAAATGCACCCAGTTGATATTGGCCCATGCCCAGGCAAAGGAGATAATAAGCAGCAGCGCCAGCAGGTAGGTAATGGTAAAAAGCAGGTCGCGCCCGGTAATCAGCCCGCCCAAAAAGGCTACGAGCATCATGAAAAAAACGGCCGTTCGGCGATGGCGCATCATTAGCGTGGCGAAACCTGTGCCCCTGGCACCGGCACCTGGTCCAAAATATCCTGCACAATCGCTTCCGGCTCAATATCCTTGATACGAGCCGCCGGGCCAACAATGATGCGATGCCCCAACGCCGCTCCCGCCAACGCCTTGATGTCGTCGGGCAGCACATAATCCCGCCCCGTCATTGCCGCCCGCGCCTGCCCCAACCGATAGAGTGCCAATGCTCCGCGTGAACTGGAGCCTAAATATACTTCTGGATGCTCCCGCGTTTGCCGCACCAGCTCCACAATATACTCTTTCACCAGCTTGTCCACATAGATCGCCTTCACTGCCTCTTGCGCCGCCAGCAGTTCCTCCACCGAGATCACTTGCTCAATAGCTTGCAGTGGATGCGCCTGGTGTTGCCGCTCCAGTATCTCAATCTCCTGTTCCTTGCTGGGATAACCCAGACGAATCCGCAGCATAAACCGGTCTAGCTGCGCCTCTGGCAGCGGAAACGTTCCTTCATATTCAATAGGGTTTTGGGTTGCCAGCACCATAAACGGTGCTTCAAGAACATAGGTATGGCCGTCCACCGTCACCTGCCGCTCTTCCATCACCTCCAACAACGCCGACTGAGTTTTAGGGGTGGCACGGTTGATCTCATCCACCAGGACAATTTGCGCCAAAATGGGGCCAGGGCGAAATTCAAATTCGCGTGTTTTTTGGTTAAATACAGAAACCCCAGTGACATCGCTGGGCAACATGTCGGGGGTAAACTGGATACGCTGGAACTTTCCGCCAACTGATTTGGCAAGCGATTTTGCCAGCACAGTTTTGCCTACGCCAGGCACATCCTCAATAAGCATGTGACCCTGGCAAAGCAGCCCCAGCACGGTTAACTGCACCGATTTGCGCTTGCCGACAATAACTTGCTCTACATTTTGTGTGATACGGTTGGCAATTTCCTGGACATCAGCCATACGACGTTTCTCCTCGTTTAATTCTTCATGATGAACAATTGCTACTTGCTATGAGTATACCAATTTTGCCTACAAGTGGTAGTTTTTTGGTGACATTTCAGGGTCAGAGACATGAGATTTATCCGATTCTCATGATGGAAAAACGGCCGTTTTTCACCCCCAACTCACATTACCCACAATCCACCCCGTGCCATCAACCCGGCACGTCGCGCACCTGCACAAACAAGTTGCCAGGCCAACGATCAAAAAGGTCACGCCAAAACACAAAGCCGCCAAGATAGAACATTTTTCTTTGCACCTTTGCCTCCAATTTCCTGGCAGGTGGTTCGTCCTCGTCTAAACATAAGCAACGTGATATGATGGCCTGATGGAACAAAAGATACCACGCCAAGTAAAATCCGGGCAGCAACAAGCGGCTAAACTGCGCCCAACGGCCGTTACTGCCGACCGTAGCCGCCGTGAACTGTTGATTGAGTGGAACGATGGGCATCAAAGCCGCTTTCCTTTTGCCGGGTTGCGAGCCGTTTGCCCGTGCGTCGAGTGCAGAGGCGGCCACGCCCACATGGGGCAGCCGCCAGACGTGGAAAAAGTGCGCGACACACCCAACAACGGGGTGACGCTGGAAAAAATTGAGGCAATGGGAAGCTACGCCCTGCAGTTTGTCTGGAGCGACGGCCATTACACAGGAATTTATACGTGGGATTATTTGCGGCAGGCAGATCCGGCGTTGGCGTAAAGGGGCATTTTTTGTTTGACAGAAAACGGCCGTTTTGCTAAACTTCCCCTTCTATGAGACGAAAAACGCGGGGTAAACTGCGGTGATTTGGCCGCAAACATACGCAAACCAAGGCGCATTCAAAACGCCCTACTGTGATTATGAACACAGTAGGGCGTTTTTTTTGTCTGCCAACAGCAAAGAAGCAGGGGAGAATCTCCCCTGCTCCCCCGCTCCCCCGCTCCCCTGCCTTTTTCGTCTCCACAAGGAGGTTTCTCATGCGTGTTTTTTGGGAAATGGTCAAACGTTCCTTCCAACGGTATCTGACCTATCGGGCAGCGGCGCTGGCAGGGCTGGCAACCAACTTTTTCTTTGGGCTGCTGCGCATGGCAATTTTGCTGGCACTTTACGGCCAACGGCCGCAAGTGGCCGGGCTAACGGTGGCCGATGCCGTCACCTACACGGTGCTGTCGCAGGCACTCATCGGCTATCTGAGCGTTTTTGGCTGGTATGACCTGATGAACAGCGTCTACACCGGCGAAATTGGCACCGATTTGCTAAAGCCATTGGGGCTGATGCGCTTTTGGATGGCGCAAGACGTGGGACGAGCACTGGTGAGCTTTTTGCTGCGCGGGGTGCTGATTATGGTGGCGTTTGAGCTGGTGCTGGATCTGGAGTATCCACAAACGGCCGTTACCTGGCTCCACCTCCTCTGCGCCCTCATCCTCGGCTGGCTGGTTAGCTTCAGCTTCCGCTTCCTCGTCAACCTCGCCGCCTTCTGGTCGCCCGATGCGCGGGGAATCGGCCGCTTTGCCTTCCTCTCCGTCACCTTTTTCTGCGGCCAGCTCATGCCCATCCGCTTTTTCCCCGACTGGCTGCAAACGTGGCTCAATTTCACCCCGTTTCCGGCGATGTTCAACACGATTATTGAGATTTATTTGGGAACAATGACGGGAACGGCCGTTTATCTGGCCCTGTTCAACCAGCTTCTGTGGGCCATCGGGCTGCTGCTGCTGGGGCAATGGGTGCTGCAAACGGCCGTTCGTCGCCTCGTCATCCAGGGAGGATAACATGAACCATGGACTCACCATCTACTGGCGGCTGCTCGGCGTACAAATCCGCAGCCAGCTCCAATACCGCCTCGCCTTTTTCTTCGACGTGGTTGCCACCGGCAGCACCGTCTTCCTCGAATTCGCCTCCCTCGCCCTCGTCTTTCAGCGCTTTGAAACGCTCGGCGGCTGGACGCTGGGCGAGGTTGCCTTTCTCTACGGGCTGGAAGAACTCGCCTTTGGCATCATGGACATGGTGTTTAGCGGCTTCGACCCCGGCAACTTTGGGCAAGAAGTACGGCGCGGCAATTTCGACCAGCTTCTCCTGCGCCCCCTCAACATCACCATGCAGGTCTTCGGCTCCCGGTTCATCCTGCGGCGGATGGGCAAAATGGGGATGGGGCTAATCGTCTTCCTCTACGCCCAAACGCTCATCACAGTCACCTGGACACCCGCCAAGCTGCTCTATCTTCCTTTTGTCGTCCTGGGCATGGTCTGCTTTTTCGGCGGGCTGTTCATCGTCGGTGCCACCATCACCTTCTGGACCGTCGAATCCATTGAGGTGATGAACATCTTCACCTACGGCGGCAGCTACCTCATCGCCCACCCCATGCACATCTACCAAACGTGGCTGCGCCGCTTCTTCACCTACGTCGTGCCAGCCATCTTTCTCAACTACTACCCGGCACTGTACTTTCTCGACAAACCCGACCCGTTCAACTTCCCCGCCATCGCGCCGTTTATCGCGCCGCTGGTGGGCATCGCCCTGCTGCTGGCCTCACTCGCCATCTGGCGCTTCGGCATCCGCTTTTACCAAAGCACGGGGAATTAAGAAATTTGGACAGGATTAACAGGATTAACAGGATTAAGGTTCATAAAATCCTGGTAATCCTGTAAATCCTGTCAAAAAATTCCGGAGAAATCATGATCACAGTACAAAATTTGCAAAAACATTTTAAGCTGAACAAACAATATCGTGGGGCGTGGGGGAGCGTGCGAACGTTGTTCTCGCGGGAATATGAGGTGGTGAAAGCGGTGGACGACATCAGCTTTAACGTGGCGCGGGGGGAGTTGGTGGGGTATTTGGGGCCAAACGGAGCGGGCAAATCTACTACGATTAAAATGCTGACCGGGCTGCTGGTGCCGTCGGGCGGAATGCTGGAGGTTAACGGCCGTTTACCCTGGCGCGACCGACAAGAGTATGTGGCTCGCATCGGTGCCGTCTTCGGCCAGCGCACCACCCTCTGGTGGGATCTGCCCGTCATCGAATCGCTGGAGTTGCTGCAACACATCTACCGCGTGCCAAACGGCCGTTTCCAGCAAAACCTCGCCGACTTCAAGGAGATGCTCGACCTTGCCCCCTTTCTCAACACCCCCGTCCGCTCCCTTTCGCTGGGCCAGCGCATGAGAGCCGACCTCTGCGCCGCCCTCCTCCACGATCCCGACCTCCTCTTTCTCGACGAACCCACCATCGGCCTCGATGTCGTTGCCAAAGAGCGCATTCGCCAATTTATCCGCCACGTCAACCGCGAACGCTCCACGACGGTGCTACTGACCACCCACGACCTCAGCGATGTGCAAAAGCTGTGCGACCGGGTACTCATCATTGACCGGGGCAAGCTGCTCTACGACGGCTCGCTCGACGCGCTGCAAACCCGCTTTGGCGGCCAGCGCGAGCTGGTGGTGGATTTGGCCGAACCGTACAGCGATGTTTCGGTGCCGGGGGCGACGGTGGTGGCGCGGGAAAACGGCCGCGTGACCTACCAGTTTGCCCGTGAAGAGGTCGGGGCATCGGAATTAATCGGCCGTTTGTCCCAGCGCTACCGCATTCAGGATTTGGCCGTACGCGAACCCGACATCGAGGCCACCGTGCGCCGCATTTATGAGGAGCGGCTTTTGGAAAATTGAAACCCGTTTTTTAACGTTGAGACAGTACAATAGCCCTATGACCTTGGTACCAAGCAACAGGTTAGCATTATGATTTGGCAAAAGTGGTCTCCTACCACCCGTTTCATGCTGCTAATGAGCCTAACCGTCATCGGGCTAATTTTGTTGTTGACAACGCTCAACATGCAGCAAGCCATTAGCAGCTACCGCACCGAAGTTGAAAACCAGGCAGCATTGATGCTGTCTGGTCACTCTCTGGCTGCCTCTGAAATGTACCGTACTGATGATTATTCGCGCCTGGATTTGCTAACGGAAAATTTGCGCCGCAACGCACAGGTACAGGCAGTTCGCTTTTATGATGAAACGGGTGTGGTGACGGAGGAAACTTCCAGCCCGGCACTACGGGCGTTGGGGCCAAAAATTATCGCCACGGACAGCATTGTTTATGTCTGGCAAGCTGATTCGCTGCTGGCTGGCTGCCCGCTGCGAGATCATGGGCAGATAGTCGGCGGGATTAGCCTGGAGCTTGCTACAACGGAACTGAAGGAGCAAATAACGGCCGTTCGTCAACAAGGGTTCCTGCTTGCCTTCATCACTATTGCCATTGGCATTGGGGTGACGGGATTTGCCAACTGGCAGCTTGGGCAAGAGCTGGACAGGCGGCAGGCAGCGGAACAAGCACTGCGCGAATCGCGCCGAATGCTGCAGCGGGTGCTAGACACGGTGCCGGTACGGGTTTTCTGGAAAGACCGCAACCACATCTATCAGGGGTGCAACCAGCGTTTTGCCGATGATATTGCGGTTCCACACCCGCGTGAGCTTATGGGCAAAGGTGATGAAGCACTGCCGTGGCGTAACCGGGCAGCTTATTTTCATGAAATAGACGGCCGTTTAATGGAAACCGACACCACCTCCCACACCGTCAACCAGTACAAGCTCCCCAACGGCAAACACGCCTGGCTCGACACCTACATGGCCCCCCTCCACGACGACACCGGCCAGGTCATCGGCATTTTAGGCACCTATCTTGACATTACCGAGCAGCGGCAAGCCGAAGAAACCTTGCGCAAAACGCAGCAGCGTTACCAAGCCCTGTTTTCCCACACCACCAACGCCGTTTTCCTGTTCGACTTCAACTTTGTCTTTCTGGATGTCAATCAGCAGGCAGCTGATCTGCTGGGCTACGCCAGAGACGAGTTGGTCAACGCACCAGTAGACCGGATCATTGCCCCCAGCGACACGGATGATTCGCAAAACCAACGCCAATCCTTGCTTGACGGCCGGCCGATGCCCGCCTACGAACGCTGGCTTATTCGCAAAGACGGTCAGGTAGTTCCCGTAGAAATCAACGTTTCACTGGTATATGACGAACACGGCGACCCCTCCCACATTCAAAGCATTGCCCACGACATTTCGCGTCGCAAGCAGGCTGAACAAACGCTGCGCGACAGCGAACGCCGCTTCCGCGCCCTCATCGAAAACGGCTATGACACGGTTGCGTTGGTCAACAAAGACGGCATCATCACCTACACCAGCCCCGTCACCACGCGGCTGCTCGGCTATGCCGTTGAAGAATACGTAGGACATGCCATTGGTGCCCTCGTCCACCCAACAGACAAAGAGCCTGGCTCCACTGTAGACAAGCTACGCCAGCCATCCCAAATTGAATCGGCTGCCTACACCGTGCGTGTGCGGCACAAAGATGGCTCCTGGCGCTGGGTGGAAGCCATTGCCACCAACATGTTTGCCGAACCAAGCGTGGGGGCAATGGTCATCAACTTCCGCGATGTGACCGGCCGGCAAGAAGCTGAAGAAGCACTGCGGCAAACGCAAAAGCTGGAGAGCCTGGGCATCATGTCAGGCGGGATTGCCCATGATTTTAACAACCTGTTAACAGCGATGCTGGCGCAGTCGTCGCTGCTGCAAACCAAGATTGCTGCCACAGACCCGACCCGTAAACATGTAGACCGCATTGTCAAGGCAGCCGGCCGAGCCGCCAACCTAACACAGCAGCTTTTGGCCTATTCCGGGCGCGGTCAGTTTGATATTCAGCCGATCAATTTGAACCAGGTTATCGAGGACAACCTGCACCTGTTTGAGGTTGCCATCCCCAAAAATGTACGGGTCGAACTGCAATTGGCTCAACCCTTGCCGCTGGTAGACGGCGACCCAGGGCAAATTCAGCAGGTGGTCATGAATTTGATCATCAATGCCGCCGAAGCGATGAACGGCCGTAATGGGCGCATCCACATCCAAACCAGCTATGAAACGATTGCCCCCGCACAGCGCGTCGCCCTCTCCTACACCGATGGCCTTCTGCCCACACACCCGTATGTGGCACTCACCATCGGTGACGATGGCATTGGCATGGATAGTCAAACGTTAGCTAAAATTTTTGACCCGTTTTTTACCACCAAATCTACCGGGCGCGGGCTGGGGCTGGCGGCAGCACTGGGCATTGTGCGCAGCCACAAGGGCGGGTTACAGGTGTCCAGCATGTTGGGCAGCGGCACCGCGTTTCAATTGTACTTCCCCGCCAGCGTGAGCCTGGCCGCCAACGGACGGTCAACCGCTATCACTTCCACGACAATGGTTAAACAAGGTACGGTTCTGGTTATAGATGATGAGGAAGGGGTACGGGAATCGGCTGAGGATATTTTGGAGTCGGTGGGGTGGCGGGTATTAACGGCCGTTGACGGCCACAGTGGCATCGAACTGTACCAAACCCATCACCCCACCATCAACCTGGTGCTGCTAGACCTTTCCATGCCCGGCCTGAGCGGCCGCGAAACATTGTCCAAACTACAAAAAATAAACGATTCCGTGTGCGTCATCCTCTCATCCGGCTACAGCGAAGCAGAGGCAGCGCAAAATTTAGGCAAATTAGGAGTCAAAGGATTTTTGCAAAAACCGTACAGCCTGGAGCAGTTAGTGGCGATCATGAGCAGCATATAAGGCATTTGAGGGTTAACGGCAAATGTAGGGGCGCATTGCTGCATACGCCCTGGTATATCGCATACACCCTTTCCCAATCACCCCGCAAAATCCTGAAAACCGGATCGCGCCACGCGGACTATCGCGCCACGCGGCGAGATTCTAATTGAGCATGGATTTCCGACGGGGCGCAGGCAAACCAGATCACGTCTACACCGTGTTCGGGGTCAACATAGGAAAACGGGGTGCAAACCAGCCCACGCGGGCAATGTTCCAGGCAGTCGGGCAAGCCACCCTCGTCAATCTCCATACATTCAGGATAAAACGTGCCTTCACTTAAAAATTGCTGATACTCTTCCCGCGTAACTTCATACACAAATTCAATTCTTTTTTCGGCCATCATTCTCTCCAGTAATCGGTAATCAGTAACCAGTTAGGAACGAGGATTAAATAAGTTACGCAAGAAGTTCAACTTCTTCTGAGAAGTTGAATTTCTAAATGGGCAAGTTATTTAATTTCCATTCCTTAACGCTATACCTGGAAGTGTAAACGGCCGTTTCCCCTCCCGTTACCCCCAAATGTCCCCAATCCCACCTGACAAATGTCATGGGTTCGCCGTAGCCGCCACCGGGACGGCCGGCCGATCCGTAATCGCCATCTGCGCCAGCGACGCCACCACCCCCAGCGCAATCGCCATATACCACACCGCGTCATAGCTGCCCACCGTGTCATACAAGCGGCCGCCCAGCCACACCCCCAAAAACGCCCCCACCTGATGGCTCAAAAAAACAATGCCATACAGCGTCGAAAGATAGCGCGTGCCAAAAATTTGCGCCACGGTGCCGCTGGTCAACGGCACCGTTGCCAGCCACACAAAGCCAATCGCCCCGGCAAAAACCAGTGCCGAAAGCTGTGTCAGCGGCAACAGCAAAAACAGAGTAATAATGATCGAACGCAGCAGATACACCAAACTCAGCAAATTCTTCTTGCGGAACCGATCCCCCAGCCAGCCAAACGTCACCGACCCCGCCATGTTGAAGCCGCCAATCAGCGACAATGCCGCTGCGGCCGTAAACGGCGGCAAGCCATTGTCCCCCAGATAGGCGGGCAGGTGGGTGGAGATAAAGGCCACATGGAAACCGCAAACAAAAAAGCCGACGATGAGCAGTAGATAGCCACCGTGGCCGCTGGCACGCCGCAAAATCTTGGCAAACGGCTCCTCGCCTTCGGCACTGACCCCCAAATCGCCGCCTGGTCTGTTGGGCAGCCCAAACGCCAGCAGCAAAATGACCAGGGAGATGGCTGCCAGCACCAGCAGCGTGCGCTGCCAGTTAAAGGTCGTCAGCAAAAATTGCACCAGCGGCGGCACCACAAACATCCCACTTGACCCCGCCGCCGTGATGATGCCAAAAACCCGGCTGCGGCTGTCGGGTGAAACCATCTGCCCCACGGCTCCCAGCACGACGACATAGGTTGTGGCACTGAGTGCCACCCCCACCATGCCCCCCAGCGTCAAATACAGCCCCCCGGCGCTGCTGATGCGCGAGAGCAGCACCAGCCCCAGGGCATACAACCCGCCTCCGGCCAACAACACCCGCCGCGAACCGATGCGGTCGGCCAAAATGCCCACCAGCGGTAGCCCGTAGATGATGTTGCTGAGGGCGATGGCGAGGCTAAACACCGTGCGCCCCGTACCCAGCGTTTGCCCAATGGGCTGTAGCAGCAGGCCAAAGCTTTGGCGAATGCCGGTGCTAAGCATGACGGCCAGCGAGGCAGACAAAATGGCGAATACAAGGGTGCGATTTTTCATATAGCCCTTCAAAGGACATAAACCAACATTTTCGGGAGACTGAGAGACTGAGAGATTGAGAGACTAATCTCCTAATCTCCTAATCTCTTCCGCAAAATGTCAATTTATGACGGTGTTTGGGACAGCTTTTACAGCTACAATCCCACCACTTTCCCCGTCCGCGCCGACTCATACAGTGCCAGCACCGTTTTGACGTGGTTGCGCGTTTCGGCCAGCGTCAGGTAGCTCGGCCGGCCGTGCAAGATCGCATCGTGCATGTCTTCAACTTCACCCAGGTACAGGTATTCATCCGGCACGGGAATTTCCACGGGGTCATCGCTATCGGGGCCAAAGAAGAGGAGCTGGCGACGCGGATTGTCGAGGGCGGTGAAGGGGCGGGTGAGGGATAAACGGCCGTTTGTCCCCACCACCTCAGCCATCGTGTAATACGGCGTGCGGAACGACGACGCAATTTGCCCCAGCCGCCCCCCGCCGTAAACAAGCTGCCCGTTAAACAGTTCATCCACCCCACTTTCACCCAGCCATTGACTGCCAAACACCCGCTCCGGCGGCCCACCCATCACATATTGGGCAAAGCTGACCGGATACACGCCCACGTCCCACAGCGAACCGCCACCTAATTCAGGGGCCAAGCGGATGTTGTTGCGGCTGCCCATGGCAAAGTTGAAGGTGGCGCGAACGGAGAGGATGTCGCCTAAACGGCCGTTTTGCACCCACTCCCCCACCAGCTTTGTTTGCGGATGATGGCGATACATAAACGCCTCCGCCAGCACCTGCCCCGTCTCGTTGGCCGCCGCAATCATCGCGTCCACTTCCGCCAGCGATGTTGCCAGCGGCTTCTCGCACAGCACATGCTTGCCGTGTCGCAGCGCATAAATTGCCCACTCGGCGTGGAGCGTATTGGGCAGGCTAATGTAAACCGCATCCACCACATCCGACTGCAGCATCGCCTCATAGCTGCCAAACGCCTGCGGAATCTCCCACTCCGCCGCATACGCCTGCGCCGCCGCCAAATCGCGGCTGGCAACCGCCACCAACTCGGCACGCGGCGACTGCCGCAGCGCCGGAATCACCCGCCGGTTTATCCGCGCCGTTGAAACCAAACCCCATCTGATTGTGTTCACGAACTGCCTCTTTTTCGGTAATCGGTAATCGGTAATCGGTAATCGGTAATCAGTCCACAGCACCTACTGATTACTGCTCACTGATTACTGATTACTGTTCACTGTTCACTGATTCGCCAATCGCCGCACATAATTGACCAAATGCCACGCTTCTTCGCTGCTAAACTGCCCGTCAAAGGCTGGCATGGGCGTACCTTCAATGCCGTGGAGAATCCAGTAATACAGATCGCCATCGGGATGGGTAGCGGTATGGCCGCTGGCAAAATCCACCGGCGGCGGATTCAGCGACAGTGCCGTGGGACCATCGCCGCGCCCCAGTTCGCCGTGGCAGGTGGCACAATTGGTCAAAAACAACTCCTGCCCCATCGCTATTGAATTCTGGTCAGGCACAATGGGGTTGGTGAGGAATTTGGAGGGGGTGTATTCCACATCAAAAAAGGTGAACAGATACCCTGCCCCCAGCCAAAAAGCAAAAATGGACATCAGCAGCAGCGGCACAAGCTGCCATTCCCGCTTGGCGGCTCGTGTAGCAATAAACCCCCAGCCAATCGCCAGCAGCACAATGATCGCACCATAGCCCAGGCTGCCCAGCAGCGTCATAAAGTTGGCCGCCCGTTGGAGTAAGCTTATCCCCTGTTCGGCATTGACAATTTCACCACCCAGGCCAGCCTCCAGCCGATAGGGGACAAAAGCATCAAAGGCACCGGGGCGACGGATGGCAACTTCCATTTGCCATCCGCCAATGAGGCTGATGAAGTTGCCTTCGATGCGATACGTCCCGTTTTCCTGCCGTTCGGCCTCCACTTCGTTGGCACCCATCGAGCGCCCCAAAAAGGTGAAGCGGTAGGAAATTTCGTCTATGTCGGTGATTAAACGGCCGTTCTCATCAAACACCGCTACGTCAAAGCTGTTCCACCCCACCAGGGCTGGTTCAACGGTTAGCTCCACATTGAGACCATCGGCCGGCTGGCTGATAACCGTGCGCCCCGGCTCATTGCCCAACAGCGGCGCATCAATGCCGCGCTGAATATCAGCCAAAAAGCCTGCCGCCAAAATGAGCAGCAGCGCCGTCACCGCTTCGGCCGTCACCACCAGCCGGAAACGGCGCAAAACGGCCGTTATCGCCTCCCCCGTTGCTTCTGCATCATACAACTTGTTCAGCCGGGGCTTGATGAAGACCAGATTGACCCCCGCCAGGGCAAAGGCCAGCAGCGCCAGGAGCAGCTTGCCCAGCAGCACCCGCCCATACAGCGTCCCCACCAGGGCCGTCCAACTGCCCACGTGCTGCGCCGCCAGATAGCCGCCACTAAACAGCAACACCCCCACCGCCAGTGCCGCCAAAATTGAAAAGTTTAAAATTAGGCTCAAGTTGAGCCAGGTACGCGATTCTTCTGGCAGCCGTCGGGCTTGCGCCACAGCCACGCCCAAATAGACCAGCCCGCCCACCCAAATGGCGGCGGCAGTGGTGTGGGCCAGATCAACGGCCGTTGCCTGGGTCGAATCGAGCAACAGGGCGGCACTGTGGCTGATGAGCGAGGTGGTGCAGGCCAGCCCAACGCCAACGGCCACGCCCACATACAGCAGCCCTGGCCGAGGGTTGCGGCGCAGTTGCCAGAGGAGGAGGGTGATAACGGCCGTTAATCCCAGCCGCAGCAGCCACATCTGCCCAAACTGCGTCCCCACCCAACTGCCAATGTTGAGGCCAAAGGCGGCGATCTGGTCAGCCACCACCACCAGTAGCCCCGCTACCAGCAGCCCCACACCAATCCAGGCAATGGTCAGCCCACGCTGCGTCTGCGCGGCGTCGAGGGCTATTTCGTCGGCGGATAAATCGTCTACGGCGGCAAAAACGGGGTTCCACACCAGCAGGCGGAAGATGAAGAGACCGAGGAGGAGGGAAACGGCCGTTAATGTCAGCCACCGCGCCACCGCACTCCACAGCGAAAGCTGCGCCCGCAAACTCGTATCCGTTGCCACCGGTGCCGCTTCCGCCCCCACACCAAACGAAAACGTGCCGCTAGTCGTGTGGCCGTCCACCGCTGAAAGCACCTGCCAGCTCACCAGATATGCCCCTTCGCCTAGCTCTGGCAGCGTCACAAACAGGGCCATATTCTCATCACGCCCCTGCACCAGCCCCACCGCCACTTCTTCACCGGCGTGGGTCAACACTTCAATCTTGCTCAATTCCGGCACTACCGGTTCGTTAAAACGAATCGCTATTTCTTCGGGAATAACGTCCAGGCGTGAATTTTCACGCGGCAGCGAGCTAACCGGAATGGCGTGAGCCGACACCTGCCGCACAACAAACAGCAAACTGCCCAGCAGCACCAGCAATGACCACATTTTTTGTCTTTGATGAAACATCTTTCGGGGACAGTAATCAGTAATCGGTAATCGGTAATCAGTCAGGTTACTGATTACTGATTACTGGTTACTGAGATTACTGATTACCGATTACCGTTTACGTATGAGGCTAAAAGCAGCCAGTACCACACCCAGCACGCCCACACCCAAACCAATATACGCCATTGTACGGGCAGATTGCAGTTCAGCTTGCAGGGTGGCAATGTCCGCCTGTAGATCACGCGCATCAGGCGCGGCTTCGGGGAACTGGATGCGGGAAGCGTCAAATACTTCTTCCGGCTCCACCACCACATCTACATCCTCGTCTTCAATAAAACCAAACAAATGCACGGCATATTGCCCCCGCACGGTGGGGAAGATTTCGGCCGTGTAATAGCCATCGGTGGCTGTGGCAGACAAATTGGAGCGGAAGGTGCGGCCACCGTACTCTACTTCCAAATCCATGGTACCATCCACACCATTCACCGGATTGCCGTCCTGATCCAAAATCTCAATGACCAGGGCGTTGCGCTCGCCCACAATGGCTGGCTCGGCACGCCAGCCAACGATGATGGCATATGGCCCTACCTCGACGCGGGTGTGGGCGAAGGCAGACTGGCTGGAAAACAGGAGTGCTACCAGTATCAACGGGAGGCTAACAAATTTGATCCAACTCCTTGCTCGAATATACATACAACCTCTTATATTTTAGACAGGAAAGCAGAAGCGCAGCCTCTGGCTTTTGGTGTGGAATAAACGGCCGTTACCCGCCGTCTGTCCAATAATTCACGCTTACTAACAACAATGTGGCTACCCAACGCCCCTGATCATGCCACAGCCGCCTCGTTGCCAGCATCAATTTTGCGTGAATACACCATTGGTATCTTTGTCCTGAACAAAAGGTACCACCACACCTATCCCGTGGGCGTACCCGTACCACGATCACAAGTTGCACCGCGTTCGGGGGTTTGCGGCCCCACAATGTACTTTTCCAGGAACCGATCAATCCGACCATCATCGGCCGAATCTACCGACAGTTGAATGCCCCAGGCGGAAAGCGCAATGGGGCTGGTTTGATCAGGCCACGGGCTGAGTAGCACAAAGCTTGTTCCCCGCGCCCGTTCCTTCAAGCTCTCAATCTGGTCGGCCGGCAGATTGGGAGCGTAAGTTACCCACACGGCACCATGCTCCATTGAATGAACGGCATGTTTGGCTTCAACTGGCTCATCGTAAATGCCACAATTTTGCCAGGTGTCGTTATGAACACCCCCAACCGGTGGCAAGCCACCAAAGTCATAGCTCACCGTATTGTCATGCCCCCGCGATGGGCGGGGAAACACAACCACTCCCTCAATGGGTGGTTCTGGACGTACATTTAAATAAAGTAAATACCCTAACCCAATCACCGCCAGTGCTACCGCACCGGCGATAATCCAGGTCATATTCACGCCACCTGTTGGCCCGGATGGGGCTGTTCTTCTTCTCGCTGTTGTCATTTTCTCCACCAAGTTTCCTATTTAAAAAATTGTTCACCTACCGAGGTGGCGCCCCCCGACCACCATCGCAGCCTGAACCACGTTCAGGCCCTCGCGTGTTGACATATCGTTCGACAAACTGCCCCAGGCGATGATCTGCTACCGAATCAAGCTCGATCTGCACATCCCAGGCGGTGAGAACCACCTTGCTTTTTTGCTGGGGATAGGGCGAGAGCAAAATACGGCCGTTTATCAGCGCCACATCTTGCAAAACCGCCACCTCATCTATCGGCAAATCGGGCTGATAGGTAATCCAGACTGCCCCGTGCTCCATCGAGTGGATAGCGTATTGGGCTTCTATGGGATTATCATAAATGCCACAGTTTTGCCAAGATGGGTTATGGGGGCCACCCATTGGCGGCCGTTCACCAAAGGGAATGACCAGATTATCATCGTGCTGGTTGGCAAGAAGCTCATGCCCGGCAAAGCTAACACCAGCCACGTCTGGCTCAAACAAACGATATACAAACAGCCCAAGCAAACCCAACGCAACGATGGCGATAGGCACCCAAAGGCGAAGCTGCTTGATGCGCTGCTCATACTGAAGCTGCAAGCGACGCGCTTCGCGGCGGTTTGGGTGCGGGTTGCTGTCAACAGAACGCTTGCTCATTCAGGTTATTATCCCCGCAATTGGGCGTTGTATCAACCTCGGCAGCCCACCAGCCGGGAGTTCTAAATAATTGCTCAAAAACGGGGGTGGTCATATTTTACTATGAGAATGGTAAGAATTGTTTGGGCTTTGCTGCTATAATGCGGGGCTATATGCAAGATAGCAACCATTCAAACCGCCGCCAGATTTGGCTGGGTGCCTTGGTAAGTGTGATTAGCCTGGGTGCCATTTTCTTTTTTATCGAACCCTCTGCCATTTGGAAAGCGTTACAGACGGCTAACTATCGCTATCTGCTTTTAACGGCCGTTGGTATCACCCTCTTCCTCCTGCTCCGCGCCATCCGCTGGCGCTTTATGCTACGCAACGAAGCCCCATTTGCCACCATCTTTCACATCCAAAGCGTTGGCTACCTGGTGACAAACCTGCTGCCGCTGCGGGTGGGGGATGTGGCACGGGCTGTGCTAATTGGCAACGTGCCGCCCATTACGCTGGCGCGAGGGCTGTCAACAATGGTGGTGGAGCGGGTGCTGGATATGCTTTTTGTAGTCACGCTGCTGCCGTTTACGCTGGCAGAGGCTGAGGCGATCCCCACCTGGATGCAGTCGGCGGCGCGGGCTTCGGGGTTTGCGGCGGTGGCGGCCATTGTGCTGCTGGTGGTGGCGGCCAATCAACGGCCGTTTGTCCACCGCCTCGCCACCCTCATCCTCCAGCGCATTCCCCGCCTCGACCAGGAAACTTGGCTGCGGCGGCTCGACGACCTGCTGACCGGGCTAAGCAGCCTGACCCGGCTGGGAGAAGGTGGGTTTTTGCTTGTGCTGAGCGTTTTGCTCTGGCTGCCGATTTTGGGGGCGTATTATAGTGCTTTAACGGCCGTTCACATCCAGCCCACCTGGTCAATGGCCGCCTTCGTCTTCTGCGCCTCCGCCTTCAGCGTTGCTCTGCCCTCCTCGCCGGGGCAAATTGGCGTTTTTCACGCCAGCGTCATCGCCGCCCTGCAAATTTTGGGGCAGCCAGAAGCCGCTTCAGCCAGCTTCGCCTTCCTGTACCACGCCCTCAACCTGCTGCTCATGGTCATTTTTGGTCTCTACGGCCTCAGCAGCACCGGCGCAACCTTTAGCAAGGTCCTGGCCGCCATTCGGCTGCGACGCTAGTAATGTATATATAAATAAAGCTGTGTATAATAACTTACCTGAATCCTGCCTCATTCACGACATTGGCTTGAGGGGCAGGCTCAGGGTTCGTTCGTTAATAACTTGGGATTTAGAAGTTGAACTTCTCTCAGAAGTTGAACTTCTGAAACTGCAAAGTTATTTTTGATTGAACCCTTAGGAATGGAAATTAAATAACTTGCCCCTTTAGAAGTTAAACTTCTCAGAAGAAGTTCAACTTCTTCCGTAATTTATTTAATCCACGTTCCTCAATCAACAAATTAGTACCTGAGCCGTCACTATACAAGTTCAGCACTTTGCGCCATAAACGGTGCGTGGCACTTCAGGTGCAAGCCATTGCCCAATGACGGTTGGTGGTTGAAATTCTTCACAAGCTATAGACCTTCAGAGAATCTTTGTTGGGTACTTATCTGCTATTCATGAGAAATTTGTTCCGTCTGACGCTTGGCACCAAGCTCACCCTCATCATCGCTGTTATCCTGCTCGTGCTGCTGGGGCTGATCATGTATTTTACCTCCCGCAACATGGGCATCATCACCACAGAGACAGGTGAGCAGCGTGCCTTGGAAGAAGTTACGGTACTCAACACCCGCTTTAGTCAGATACAAGCAGAGTTGGTGATTGCCTCCAGGCTGTTAGCCAGCAGTTCAGATCTGGTGCAAGCAGCCAAAAACCGCAACAGCGCACGCATTGAAGCCATCTTTACGACCGAATCGGCTGCCCTCAATTTTCACGATATTGATATTGTCGATCAAAATGGGCTGCGCCTGCTCACAATTGTTGAGGAAGGTGACACCTTTGACGCCGGGCAAGAGGATGCCTTGTTAGAGGCAGCCCTTCAGGGCATGACCGTGTCTGATTTGATTGTTGAACAGGAGGGAGCGGATGGTTATGAAGCGCGTTTAGCAACGGCCGTTCCCATCTACGCGGCCGGCAATGAGCTAATCGGGGGGCTGCTAACCAGCCACAAGCTCGATAACGACCTCCTGGCAGAGCTAAACTTCCACCGTGACAACATCCAACTGCTTTTTGTCGCCGAAGGGCATTTACTCTCCCAAAGCTGGCAAGTCGCCTCGGCGGCAGAACAAGACAAACTGGAAACGGCCGTTTTAGACCCCACCCTCCTGACTGCTGCTGAAAATGGCAACGTAAACGTCCGCTCCCTATCCCTCACCATTGATACCACACCCTACTACTTTGTTTCTTATACCCCCGTCAAGCTGCGCGAAGCAATCAAAGGAGCCGCCATCATCCTGGTCAAACAGCCAGAACCCTTTATATTTATCCAACGCCTGCGCCTCTTCTTTGTTGCCGTGATGATCACAACCAGCATCCTGGCTATGGCAAGCATGGCATTCTTCGTGCGGCGGTTCATCACCACCCCCCTGAGCAAACTCACCACAGCCACCCAGCAAATGTCGGGCGGCAATTTGCAAGCCAGGGCCGACATTCACACCGACGACGAAATGGGAGAACTAGGCAATAGCTTTAACGAGATGGCGGCCCGCCTGGAACGCATTCTCAATACCCTGGAAAGCCGCGTTGCCCAGCGCACCGCCGATCTTTCCGCCAGCAACCAGCAGCTACAGCAGGAAATTGGGCAGCGCATTCAAGCAGAAGAGTCGCTCATTCGCTCCCGCGACATGGCTCTGGAAGCCAACCGGCTCAAGACAGAGTTGTTAGCCAACGTTAGCCATGAACTCCGCACGCCGCTGAACGGCATTATGGGGTTTGCCGAAATTATGCAGGAGCGTATTCCGGGACCGCTAACGCCCAAGCAGGCGGAAATGACCGGCAAAATTATTGAAAGTACGCTTTATCTCACCACCATTGTGAACGATTTGCTTAACCAGGCACAGCTTGAGGCGGGGAAAATGCAGTTGGAGATGGTGCCATGCAACCCGGCGTTACTGGTTCAGGAAGTGCGCGAACAGCTACAGCCGCTGGCAACAGCCAAGGGGATTAAATTAACGGCCGTTATTTCCCCCACCATCCCCCCCACCGTCACCACCGACCCCACCCGCCTGCGCCAGGTGCTGATGAACCTGGTCAGCAACGGCATCAAATTTACCGACGAGGGCCGGGTTGAAATTGAAGCCAGCGGTGGCGAAAACGGCCGTTGGGTACTCAAAGTCCACGACACCGGCATTGGCATTCCCCCCGAATCCCACGACCACATCTTCGAGCCATTTCGCCAGGTAGACGGCTCCGCCACCCGCCGCCACCAGGGCACCGGGCTAGGGCTATCCATCGTCCGCGAACTTGTTGCCATGATGGGCGGTCGCATCACACTGCAAAGCAATGTGGGGCAAGGCAGCGCCTTTGTCATTGACCTGCCCATCACCCAGCCAGAGCTATACGGCGCACGGTCATAAACTGGCATTTTGGTGATCGGCTACAAGTGGCAAGTAACAGGTGGCAAGTCATGTGTGCCGACCAGACTTGCCACTTGCCACTTGCTACCTGCAAGCAAAAATTTGAGACCACTGTCTAATTTATGAAAATTCTTCAAGTTCTAACCTATTATCGCCCCTGGACCAGCGGCCTGACGATCTACGTCGAGCGGCTGAGCAAAGCGCTGGCGCAGCTCGGCCACGATGTCACCGTTCTCACCTCACAATACGACCCCGACCTGCCCCGCTACGAAGTTGTGGACGGTGTAAAAGTGGTGCGTATCCCCGTCGCCCTACGTGTCAGCAAAGGGGTCATCATGCCCAGCTTTGGCCCCATGGCCTGGAAGCTCGCCCAACGCGCCGATGCCATTCAGCTCCACCTGCCCCAGTTTGATGCCCCCGGTGTAGCCCTGCGCGGCCGGTTGCTGCGTAAACCCGTCGTCCTCACCTACCACTGCGACCTCACCCTGCCCGAAGGGGCATTCAACCGCTTTGTTGACAACATTGTCCTGCTGATGAACCGCGCCGCTGGCAGCGTCGCCCATGCTGTTGCCACCTACACCCGCGACTACGGCGAGAATTCCCCCTACCTCTCACTCTATCTCGGCCACAAGCTCAAGGTCATCCCGCCCCCCGTGGAATTGGCCGACTGCACCACTGCCGAAGCCGCCGCCTTTCACGCCAGGCACCAGCTTGGCAACCACCCCATCATCGGCATTTGCACCCGCCTTGCCACCGAAAAAGGGGTAGAAATTTTGCTGCGGGCATTGCCCATCGTCATGGAAGCGTTCCCCGATGTGCGCGTGCTGCACGCCGGGCAATACCAAAACGTGCTGGGCGAGGAGGCGTATGCCGCCCGTTTGGCTCCGCTTTTTGCCAAATATGCCGCGCAATACACCCTGTTGGGCAACCTCAACGGCGCAGAACTCACGGCGTTTTACAAAAACATTGATGTGTTAACCATCCCCAGCCTCAACAGCACCGAGAGCTTTGGGTTGGTGCAGATTGAGGCGATGCAAAACGGGGTGCCGGTAGTGTCGTCCAATCTGCCAGGGGTGCGCCAGCCGGTGACGATGACGGGGATGGGAGAAGTGGTTGCCATTGGCGACCATGAGGCACTAGCTGCCGCGCTCATCCGCGTGCTGCGCGACAAGGCGGCTTATGTGCGGTCGCCGGAGCTGATTGGGGCCAGCTTTGCCCCGCTGCAAACGGCCGTTGAATATCTTAGCCTGTTTGCTGACCTGCAAAACGGCCGTTTTGACCCCGCCCCCACTGAACCCGCCGCCTACACCCAGCTCCGCACCATGCGGGATGCGTGGAGCCGATGACAAACCCCCGTCGCCAGCGACAAGAGGAAAACCGGCGCTATTTGTGGCTGGTTTTGTTTACGCTGGTTGTTGTCGGCGGCGGGCTGATTTGGCTCATTTATGGGAGTACGGCACTGTTAACGGCCGTTCCCTGTCTCCTCGGCGGGGCAGCCCTCATCCTTATTCCCTGGTGGTCACTCACCCTGCTGGAAAAGTGGCGCAACTGGATGGAAAGAGACGAATAACTTGGAAGATTCCCCACATTCAACCACAAGAAAGTCCGCTAAAATAATCGGTTGAAGATAAACCAAACCATATTTTGGAGGAACCGTTTGAAAAAACAGCTAATACTCTTGCTCATGATCCTGCTGGCTGCCTGCACCAGCAGCGAAACGCAACCCGCCACTGACGACACCGCTGCCAGCGGCAGCAGCGAAACCGCCCCCGATGGCGCAACCCCACCCCCCGGCTATGAAAACAAAAGCTGGAGCGACATTGTGGCCGAAGCCAACGGCCAAACGGTCAACTTTTACATGTGGGGCGGCAGCGACCTGATTAACAACTGGGTGACGGGCTACGTCGCCGAAAACGTGCAGGAGCAATACGGCGTGACGCTCAACATGGTGCCTATCAGCGATGCCACCGAATACATCAACAAGGTGCTGGGCGAAAAAGAGGCGGGACAGGACAGCGGCGGCACGGTGGATCTGGTCTGGGTCAACGGCGAAAACTTCCGCACCATGCGCCAGGGCGATTTGCTCTATGGCTCCTGGTCACAATTTTTGCCCAGCTCGGCTTATGTCAACCAGAACGACCCTAGCGTTGCCAATGATTTTGGCTATCCCGTGGAGGGGTATGAAGCACCGTATGGCAAAGCCCAGTTTGTGATGATTTACGACAGCACCCGCGTGCCGGAACCCCCGCGCACCATCGCCGATCTGGTGGCCTGGATTAAGGCCAACCCAGGGCAGTTCACCTACCCCGCCCCGCCTGACTTCACCGGCAGTGCCTTTGTGCGCCACATTTGCTATGAAGCGGCCGGTGGCTATGAGTCGCTGCTGGGGGAATTTGACCAGGCCGTATTTGACGACAAATCGGCGGCGTGCTGGCAGTTGCTCAACGAAATTGAGCCGTTTTTGTGGCGCGAGGGGGCAACGTACCCGGAAAGCCACACGCGGCAGCAGGATTTGTTTGCCAACAGCGAGGTGAGTTTTGACATGGCCTATAACCCGGCCGAGGCGAGCAGTTTGGTGGAAAACGGCCGTTATCCCGCCACCACCCGCACCTTCGTCTTCGACAGCGGCACCATCGCCAACACCCACTACGTCGCCATCCCCTACAACTCAGACCACAAAGCCGCCGCCATGGTCGTTGCCAACTTCCTGCTTTCCCCCGCCGCCCAGCACAGCAAAGCCCAGCCCGAAAACTGGGGCGACCTGCCCGTGCTGGATCCCACCCTGCTTTCAGCCGACTGGCAAAGCCAGTTTGCCGCCATCCCCCGTGGCGAAGCCACCCTCTCCACCGAAGAACTCGCCGCCCACCGCCTGCCCGAACTGCAAGCACCGTGGCTGACGGCGTTTGAGCAAGGGTGGCAGGTGGAAGTGTTGCAGCAGTAAAGAATGCAGGGGGGCAGGGGAGCAGAGGAGATTTCTCCCCTGCCCCCTGCCCCCTGCTCCCCAATGTCTTCCAAACCCCTCCTCCTCCTCACCCCCGCCCTGGCCGTCATCGGGCTGCTGTTTGGCGGCGGGCTGGCGTTGGCGCTGCTGCAAAGCGTGGGGTATTTGGCGGCGCTGGGGCAAACGACGCTGACGCTGGATGCTTACCGGCAGTTGTTGAGTGACCCCGTTTTCGGCCGTTCGCTGCTGCTAACGCTGTGGATTGCCGTGGCAAGTACGGCCGTTTCCACCCTCCTTGCCCTCATGGCCGCCCTCACCCTGCGCCGCAGCTTCCGCGCCAGGCCAGTTGCCACCTTCATCTTCCAATCCAACCTGCCCATTCCCCACCTTGTCGGTGCCATCGGTATATTGCTGCTCTTTAGCCAAAGCGGCTTTCTCGCTCGCCTCAGCCACCTGCTGGGTCTCATCCAGCAGCCCGCCGACTTCCCCGCCCTGGTGTTTGACCCCTACGGGCTGGGGATTATGCTGGAATATATTTGGAAAAGCAGTGTCTTTATCGGCATCATCCTGCTGGCCGCGCTGCAAGCGATGGGTGAGGATTATGAGGCGGTGGCGCAAACGCTGGGGGCGAATGGGTGGCAACGGTTGGTTTATGTGACGCTGCCCCAGCTTCGGCCGGCCGTCCTTTCCGCCTCCACCCTCGTTTTTGCCTTCACCTTTGGCGCGTTTGAGGTGCCGCTGCTGCTGGGGACGCGCTACCCATCGGCACTGCCGGTGCTGGCCTACCGGCTCTACACCGACACCGACCTCAATGCCCGGCCGGAGGCGATGGCGATGAGCGTGGTCATCGCCATCATCAGCGGGGGGCTGATTTGGCTTTACCTGCGGCTGGGTGATGGGGAGGGGAGGGAATGATGGGACGCGGACGAGCGCGGACAAACGCGGATGAATCGGTAAACTCACGGAATGGGCTGTCTGGTTTGCTGATTGGCGCGATTTTGCTGGGGGTGGTGGCACCGCTGCTGCCGCTGACCGTGTGGGCGTTTGCCCACAACTGGTTTTTCCCCAGCGTGCTGCCGACGGCGTGGAGCAGCCGGGCGTGGGTTTATCTGTTTTCTGGCCGTTCGCAGCTGGGGGCGGCGACGCTGAACAGTTTGGTGGTGGCAACGGCCGTTACTGCACTCTCCCTCCTCATTGGGCTGCCGGCCGGACGCGCCCTGGCCTTTTACTCCTTTCGGGGAAAAACGGCCGTTTTCTTCCTCATCCTCGCCCCCACCATCATGCCCCTCATCGCCGTCGCCATGGGCATCCACATCGCCTTCATCCGGCTGCGGCTGGCCGACACCCTGCCGGGGGTCATCCTCGCCCACCTCATTCCCGTGCTGCCCTACACCGTCCTCCTCCTGCGCTCCGCTTTTGCCAGCTACAACCGCGACTATGAAGCACAGGCACGCACGCTGGGGGCGCGCCCCTGGCAAATTGTTACCCACATCACCCTGCCCACCATCTGGCCCAGCCTCATGGTGGCCGCCTTGTTCGCCTTTCTCATCTCCTGGAGCCAATATTTGCTGACGCTGCTCATCGGTGGCGGACGGCTCATCACCCTGCCCGTCCTGCTGTTTGCCTTTGCCAACAGCGGCGACTACCCCATCACCGCCGCCCTCAGCCTGCTGTTTATTGCCCCTGCCCTGCTGCTTTTCCTGTTTACCGCCCGCTATCTCACCGGGCGGCACGCGGCGCTGGGCGGGCTGGGAAAATTATGACCGAAGTCTGCCTGCACCACCTGACCAAGCGGTATGACAACCACCACACCGCCGTGGACGACCTGTGCCTGACGCTGCCCAGCGGCCAGATAACGGCACTGCTGGGGCCATCGGGCTGCGGCAAGACGACGGTGTTGAAGCTGATTGCCGGGCTGTTGGCTCCGAGCGGGGGGGATATTGTGTTTAACGGCCGTTCCGTCCTCCCCATTCCCCCGGAAAAACGGGGCGCGGTCATGGTTTTTCAAAATCATTTGCTCTTTCCCACCATGACCGTCTTCGACAACGTGGCTTTTGGGTTAAAAATGCGCGGTGAGCCGCCGGGGGCGATTGCCAAACGGGTGGAGGCGATGCTGGAGCAGGTGCGGCTGCCCGGTTTTGGCTCTCGCCGCCCGCATGAGCTTTCCGGGGGGCAGCAGCAGCGGGTGGCGCTGGCGCGAACGTTGATTGTGGAGCCGCAGGTGCTGCTGCTCGATGAGCCGCTGTCGAATCTGGATGCCCACCTGCGGCAGGAGATGCGCGACCTGATTTTTGCGCTGCAGCGGCAGCAAGGGGTGACGACGCTGGTGGTGACGCATGACCAGGAGGAGGCGGTGATTTTGGGCGACCAACTGGCCTTGATGTTTGACGGGGTGCTGCAGCAGGTGGGGGAGCCGAGGGATTTTTATGAACGGCCGTTAACCCAACCCATCGCCCGTTTCTTTGGCAACACCAACTTCATCCCCGGCCACAAACAGGGCCACACCGTCCAAACCAGCATCGGCTCATTCCAGATTCAGCACCCCGCCGCCACCCCCGATGGCCCCGTCTGGCTCACCATCCGCCCCGAAGCCATGCAGATGGTGGCTGTGCCGCAGCCCAACACCATCCCCGGCACCGTTTGCAGCCAGCTTTATGCCGGAACCCACACCCGCCTCACCATCGCCACCGCCGACCCCACCCTGCAACCGCTGGAACTCACCCACCCCGCCACCAGCCAGTACGCCGTCGGCCACGCTGTCGGCCAAACCGTTTATCTACACCTCCCCGCCGCCAGCCTGTGGCCTATTGGCCGTTAAGAAACTTTATGCCTGCTGTGGTGGGAAAAACGGCCGTTTTTCCCACCACAGCAGGCATAAACAAAATCTACACCAAGGGTTCAATCAAAAATAACTTTGCAGTTTCAGAAGTTCAACTTCTCTCAGAAGTTGAACTTCTAAATCCCAAGTTAATAACGAACGAACCCCAAGTTTACGAACAGACAGTGTATCAGATGAAAGGTCGTCGGTTGGAGTGGCGACTTTAGTCGGAACGTTCCGGCTAAAGCCTCCACTCAGATACCCGTCAGGATTTGTTTGTCATACTAACAGACACCCTTCCATTTAATTAAGGTGCCGACCTCCACCATGTCTTGGCACTGGCCTTAAGACTAGCTTTGTAGTAGGCACCCATCAAGTTAGCACCCTCCAGACCAAAACCAGACCCAGTGACACTCAGCAGGTTAGCCTCGCGCAAGTTGGCATCACGCAGGTTGGCATTGCTCAAATTGACATTGCTCAGGTCGGTATTGCTCAGGTTGGCACCGCTCAGGTTGGCATTGTTCAGGCCAGCATCGCGCAGTTTGGCCTGCCTCAGGTTAGCACCGCTCAGGTTAGCACCGCTCAGGTTAGCACCGCTCAGGTTAGCACCGCTCAGGTTGGCATTGTTCAAGTAGACATCCCTCAGGTCAGCACCACCGCTGAGGTTGGCACCGCTGAGGTTAGCACCGCTCAGGTTAGCACCGCTTAGGTTAGCACCGCTCAGGTTAGCACCGCTCAGGTTAGCACCGCTCAGGTTGGCATTGTTCAAGTAGACATCCCTCAGGTCAGCACCACCGCTGAGGTTGGCACCGCTGAGGTTAGCACCGCTCAGGCTGGCACCGTTAAAGCTGGCACCGCTCAGGTTAGCACCGCTCAGGTCAGCATCGTTCAGGTAGGCACCGTTCAGGTGGGCATGGGAAAGAGTTGCACCGCTCCAATTGGCACTGCTCAAGTGGGCATTGTTCATGAAAACTCTGGTCAGGTTCGCACCGCTCAGGTTAACATTGCTCAGGTTGGCACCCATCAGGCCAACAAAGGTCAGGTTAGCACCGCTCAGGTCAGCACCGTTCAGGTCAGCCTCGTTCAAGTTGGCTTCATTGAAATCAACTTTGGTTAAAACTGCCCCAGCAAAATTTCGCTCGCCAGCGGCGTAGCGTGTTAATAGTTCTTCTTTGGTCATTGCTCAAGTTCCTTTGTTCTTAATATTGTTTAGCAATTGTGCTAGGTTGTTACCCTTGCAAGACGTTCAACTTCTTTGAGAAGTTGAATGTCTAAACTGGGCATTTCCGATAGAAAGAGCTGTGCTGGCCGTGCTGGAAAACGGCCGTTTTTCCCACCATAGCAAGCACCTGCAGAATCCACTTTAGTAGTGCAGCAATGTTTTTTGACGAATAAATTCTCGCTAAATCAAGGGTTTCTATCCGCCAAAATGTATTTGCTGCACTACTAGAACCCGATGGCACGGCTCAGGTCGGCCTCGTACAGGTTGGCATCGCCCAGGTCGGCATCGCTCAGGCCGGCAAAGAGCAGGTTGGCACGGCTCAGGTTGGCACGGCTCAGGTTGGCAGTAAGTTGGCACCGCTCAGATTGGCATCGCTCAGGTCGGCACCGCTCAGGTCGGCATGGCTCAGGTCGGCATAGCTCAGGTCGGCATCGCTCAGGTCGGCATAGCTCAGGTTGGCATGGCTCAGGTCGGCATGGCTCAGGTCGGCATGGCTCAGGTCGGCATGGCTCAGGTTGGCATAGCGCAGGCCAGCATGGCTCAGGTTGGCACCGCTCAGATTGGCGTTGAGCAGCTCTGCATCGATCATCTCTGCACCACTCAGGTTGGCACCGGTCAGGTCGGCATAGCCCAGGTTGGCACCGGTCAGGTCGGCACCGGTCAGGTTGGCACGTTCCAGGTTGGCCTCGCACAGGTCGGCATCGCTCAGGGCGGCATTAGCAAAATCGCGCTCGCCAGCGGCGTAGCGTTGTAAAAGTTCTTCTTTGGTCATTGCTCAAGTCCCTTTGTTCTTTATCTTTGTTTAGCAATCATGCTATATTGTTACAAAACACTGTGGCTGGTTTCCCCGTCCCCAGCATATCCCCGATAGAAAGACCTGTGCTTGCGTTGGTGGAAAACGGCCGTTTTTCCCACCAGAGCAGCCACCTACAAACTTTATCCCAAGCTTACCTAATGGCACGATCCAGGTTGGCCCGTCTCAGATCTACACCCACCAGGTTAGAATCGGTCAGGTCAGCAAAGGTCAGGTTGGTACCGGTCAAGTTGGCACCGCTCAGGTTGGCATCGCTCACGTCGGCACGGCTCAGGTTAGTAGCAGTCAGGTTGGCACCAATCAGGCGGGCACTAGTCAGCAAGGCATAGGTCATGTAGGCATGATCCATGTTCGCACCGCTCAGGTCGGCACCGCTTAGGTCGGCACGGTTCAGGTTAGCGCTGCTCAGATCAGCGTTGCTCAGGTCGACACGACTCAGGCCAGCACTGCTCAGGTTGGCACCGGACAGGTTGGCACTGTTCAGGTTAGCCCAACTCAGGTCGGCACTGCTCAAGTTGATACCCATTAGGTTAGCCTTGCTCAAATCAACTTCGGCCAATTCTGCTCCAGAAAAATCGCGCTCCCCAGCGGCGTAGCGTTTTAACAGTTCTTCTTTGGTCATTGCTTCAGTTCCTTTGTTCTTAATTTTGTTTAGCAATTATGCTATGTTGTTGCCCCGCAAAACGTCTAAACGGGGCGTTTCCGATAGAAAGAGATGTGCCTGTTGTGGGGGAAAACGGCCGTTTTTCCCGCCACGCAGCCAACGACAGGCCAATACCAGCAGCTGTCGAATTGCCAACTTATCCACCGCTGCTGAAAAGCGGCCAAAAATTGTCCTCATTTGAGCGATAAAAGCAAGCGTTACATTGGGCAAAAACGGCATAACGCCAGAAATGGTGCTGCGCTTGGCAAAAACGCCGAGGCAAACGCCAGAAAGCTGGCTGGCAAGGCAAAGCAATGACGATTTTTTGGCACGAGTCTCGCCATTTTAATCTGGACGAGGTTGAAAAACTGGTGGTTAGCGTGAGATAGGGGGTGCTGCGTGCGGAAGTAGAGAAGGTCAACTTCTCGTTAGGCGTTTAAAAAAATAAGGGGGGTAGAAAAACGGCGTGCCTTTTCATGTCATTCCGAGGTCCTCCGAGGAATCTTTCTGTTTTTCCAAGGCGAAAGATTCCTCGCTTCGAAGACTCCGCTCGGAATGACATTTGCCCGATTAATTTGTTAATTCGCTAGGTTCTGTTGACTTTTCAGAATTTGAACCGCAGAGTACGCAGAGAGCGCAGAGAAAGAAAAGAAAACAAGGTAAGCCTCTGCGATCTTTGCGCCCTCTGCGGTGAAATCTGCTTCTTTTTGCCAAAAGTCAACACAACCTAGAAGAAGTTGAACTTCTTTGCCTACGGTTTAGGAAAGCGATTCCAGGGCGCGTGTCAGTTTGGCTCTGGCTTCATCGGCCATTCCTTGCAGGGCGGGTGTGCCGGTAATGGCAACCATCACCTGGGGGTCGGCAATGGAAACGGCCGTTTTCCCCCCATCCATCTCATACACAATAACATTACAGGGCAGAAGCAGACCAATATCCAGCTCAGTTTGCAGCGCCTGGTACGCCAGCGGCGGGTTGCACGCTCCCAAAATAACATAGCGGCGGAAGTTGACATCCAGTTTCTTTTTCAGCGTTTCCTGAATGTTGATTTCGGTTAAGATGCCAAACCCTTCCGTTTTGAGGGCATTGGTAATAGCGGCTATAGCGTCAGCAAAAGGCAGATCAAGGGTGGTACCCAGACCATAGTCGTTTTTGATCATGATTTTCTCCAAATGTAGTGCGTAAAAACCATTTACACATCACGTTTCACGTTGTTACGCCTTGCCCATGAAGGGCAAGACAATGTAAGTATACACCAAACAACCAACAAGAATGGCGGGCGACGAGTTTGGGCAAGGGTCTCACCGTTTAATCTGGACGAGGTTGAAAAACTGGTGGCTGGCGTGCAATAGCCCCAAAAGGGGGTGCTGACTGTACGATGGTTCAGGTGGAGAGCTGTTCCAAAGAAAGTGTTGGCAAGGGGCAATTTCTGGCATCCTTTACCTATCAAAAACAGGATGCAGACGAACGCAGCTGGAGAACGAACGAAACAAGCCGTCGCCGGTCGTCCGTCTATTTTCATAATTCATCATTCATAATTCATAATTTACGAAGGAGGCCAAACATGATTACAAATCAGGAACAGCTTGCCGCGCTGATGGATCTGACCGACGGCGACAAAAAGCACGACCCCAGCGCTTACTCGACAACGGCCGTTCTTTCCGCCCTTTACAACCGCATTCTCCACTACGACCCCGCCAACCCCAAAAGCGAAGACCGGGATCGCTTTATCATGAGCAAAGGCCATGGGCCACTGGCTCTCTACGCCATCATGGCGCAAAACGGCTTCTTCCCCGCCAGCGAACTGACCAGGTTCCTGCACTGGGACGGCATGTTGGGCGGCCATCCCGACCGCAACCGCATCCCCGGCGTGGAAGCATCCACCGGCTCGCTGGGGCATGGCTTCCCAATGGCAATTGGGGTGGCGCTGGGGCTGAAGGCAAAGAAAAACGGCCGTCGCGTCTATGTCCTCATTGGCGATGGCGAAAGCAACGAAGGCTCCGTGTGGGAGGCGGCACTGCTGGCGGGGAATTTGGCACTCGCCAATCTAACCGCCATTCTCATTGACAACCGCTCCAGCAGCCGCAATCTGGGGGACGTGGCCGCCAAGTTCAGGCTGTTTGGTTGGCAGGCAGAGACGATTAACGGCCGTTCCGAACCCGCCCTCACCCAAGCCCTCGCCGCCCCGGCAGCCGACCGCCCCAGCCTGATCGTCGCGGAGGTGCTACCATGACAGATTCAATGCGTGACCGAATGGGATCTGTTGTCAACGAACTGGTGGCGGCAGATGAAAAAACGGCCGTTATTCTGGCCGACATCAGCACCAACTACTTTCAGGACGCTTTTCGCCAACACCCGGAGCGGGTGATCAACGTGGGGATTATGGAACAAACGGCCGTTAGCCTGGCCGCTGGGTTTGCCCTCGAAGGGTTCCACCCCATCGTCCACTCCATTGCCCCCTTCGTTGTCGAACGGCCGTTTGAGCAAATCAAGGATGATTTTTGCTACCAGGGGCTGGGCGGCACCTTCATCAGCATCGGCGCGTCGTATGATTACGGCACCGACGGCATGACCCACCACAGCCCCGGCGATGTTGCCATTCTCAAAACGCTGCCCCGAATGCAGGTGTGCGTGCCGGGAACGGCCGATGAGCTGGAAACGCTGCTGCGCCAAACCTACGCCAATGGTTCCCCTACTTATCTCCGCACCAGCGTCCAGCACAACGCCACCAGCCGCCCGGTCACATTTGGCAAGCTGCACGTGGAGCGCGAGGGAAAGGATGGGGTTGTCATTGCCGTGGGGCCAATGCTGGAGCGCACGCTGGGGGCGGTGGCGGATATGGATGTGACGGTGCTGTATGCGACAACGATTGCCCCGTTTGATGCGGAGGGGTTGAGAACGGCCGTTTCCCGCGCCACCCCCAACATCGTCGTCGTCGAACCGTATTACGAAGGCACATTGGTGCAAGATATTGCCCACGCCCTGCGCGACACCCCCACCCGCATCCAGGCCATCGGCGTACCGCGCCAGGTCATCACCCGCTACGGCTCACCAGAACAACATGACGCGGCGCTGGGTCTCACCACTGCCGGCATTCGCCAGCAGATTGAACAATTTCTTGCATAAATCAATTTGAACCGCAGAGGGTACAGAGGACGCAAAGAAAGCAAACAAGCAAAATCTGGTTCTTTAGGAATTCGTGAAGCCGCCCCAAATTGTAGTAGCGAGGCATGCCTCGCCACTACAATTTGTTCCGCCAACCCCATAAAATCCCAAAGTACCCAAAATCTTTGCGTCTTTCGCGCCCTCTACGGTTCAATTGCCCCATTCGAGCCAAATGTCGGCAGAACCTGTCTTTGCATAAAAAATGGGTTGCGTGAAAATGAACCCTGTCATTCTCCTCTATTCTGTTCTACAATAGCCCCATATTTGACGACAAGTAGAGGAACCCGCTTATGACAACCTGGCACATGTGGCTTATTGGCCTCATCTTACTCACGGCGGCCTGTGGCCCCGCCCAGCCCCCACCCAACCACACCCCCAACGCCGTGGCGGGGATGGCTGCCACGGCGACAACGCCTCCCACCCCAACCGAGAGTGTGCCGACACAAACGGCCGTTCCTCCCACCCTCACACCCACGCCCACGCCCACAGAAACGGCCGTTCCCACCCTAATCCCCACACCCACAGCAACCCAATCTCCAATTGACCAATCTCCAATCACCGAATCCCCCATCACCCTCTCCGGCCGCGTCACCTACACCAACCCCTTCTTCACCCTCGGCGTCGCCGAACCCATCATCATCCTCGAAGACCAGGCCGGGTTCGTAGACCGCAACGAAGCATTCATCCTGCCCCCCGCCTCCCAAACCATCGGCCAAATCACCAGCGACTTCTACACCTCCCCCTTCAGCTACACCCTCTCCCTGCCCATCGAACCCCAGGGCAGCCTGCGCGACGTAGACAACGACGGCCAAAGCGACACCGGCATCCAAATTTTTGCCGTCGCCTACTGGACCAACACCTTTGGCGACCCCTTCCTTGAGCGGCGCGACCTCGGCGGGGGTGGCTGGTCCACCGCCTACGCCTCCACCCTCGTCAGCAGCAACCCCGAAACCCGCCGCGAAATCATCGGCGGCAAACTCCTCGTCTACGCCCCCGACGACCAGCAAGGGTTCCCCACCGACTTTGGCCCCGACGGCCTGCTCTTCACCGGCGATGAAACCAGCACCCCGCTGCCAGCAGGCTACACCGTCATCAACCTCGACACCACCCCCTTCACCTTCGACCGCTCACCACAGCAGCGCATTGACCTGCTGGAGCCGGAAGGTGCCGCCCTGGTTGACCTCTCCGACCAATCCTACCCCGATGCGTTTAACGCCCTGGTGGACAAATTGAGCAAGGAGTACGCCTTTACTGAACTCAAAGGGGTTGACTGGCAGTCGCTACGCGAACAATTCCTGCCCCGCTTTACGGATGCAGCCGACAGCAACGACACGCTTGCCTACCTGCGGGCGCTGCGCGACTTCGCCTGGGCCATTCCCGACGGCCATGTGAGCGGGCCGGCCGTGCAGAGTGATTTCCAAACGGCCGTTTCCGGCGGCATCGGTTTGGCAATTCGTGACCTCGACGACGGCCGCACCATCGTCAACTACTTATTAGAAGACGGCCCCGCCGCCCAAGCCGGCATCCAGCTTCGCGCCGAAATCCTCGCCATCAACAACACCCCCGTTGACGACTTTGTAAACAGCCGCATCGCCTACTCCGCCCCCTTTTCCACCGACCACACCCGCCGTTTGCAGCAGCTACGCTACGCCATCCGCGCCCCGCTGGGCGAACAAATCAGCCTCACCTACCAAAACCCAGGGGCAACTTCCCCCCAAACCATCACCCTCGACACCGTGTCGGAGTTCAGCAGTTTCAACGTCTCTTCCTTTAATAATGGGCTAGACGGCACCGAACTCCCCCTCGACTACCAAATCCTCCCCAGCGGCTACGGCTATGTCCAAATCTACAGCTTCTCCGACAACGAACTGCTCACCGTCCAGCTTTGGGAACGGATGATCCAAACG
>WBZL01000236.1_pt1 | contig 60802 bp, 59 predicted proteins | sample 5204291 | NCBI WGS metagenome assembly WBZL01 (sample SAMN12344345, study PRJNA552823) | activated sludge metagenome | biome: Activated sludge suspended growth; feature: Nitrification reactor; material: Wastewater; isolation source: activated sludge from nitrification reactor of wastewater... | reverse complement strand
AATGTCGCTGGCCGTCCCCTCAATAATCAGCGGAATGGTGCGCTCGCTCAGCCGCGCACTGTTGCCCTCGTCGTTCCAAAAGCTTTGGGCATCCAGCCGGTAAAAACGCAGCCCCAACGCCAGCAGCAAAACCAGCAGCATCCCCCAACGCGCCCAACGCTGCCTCACCGTCTCCCTCCGTCGTCCGTCGTCCGTCGTCCGTCGTCCACCAACAGCCGCAGCACGGCAAAAAACAAAATCGCGCTGCTGCTGAGGAAGAAAAACGGCCGTTTTTCCTCCCACCCCCACACCCAATCCGGCACCCGCTCCACCTGCTCACCACTGTTGGCATACGCCGCCACCGCCTCAAACGCGGGCAGCGGCGTAAAATCCGGCTCCAGCAAGCGAAAATAATACCACGCCTGATCCTTCTCAAAATCGGCCGGCCGCTTGAGAAACCAATAATTTACCACCCCCAGCCACGGCCACTCCGCCTGCGCCCGCCGATACGCCTCCACCCCATACCGCGCCTGCTGCTCCTCCGTCGCCTGCCCATACAGCGGCGCAATCCCGTCTGGAGCCACATTCCACCCCATTTCGCTAATCCAAATCGGCTTGGCCGCGTCCCCGTTCCGCACCATCATGTCCCGAATCAGCATATGGTGGGGGTAGTTGATCACCGTTGGCCGCAGCCGCCTGTCCAGCGCCCCCGACCACAGCCCGTACCCCTGCGCCGAGGCCACGTCAAAGCAATCACCCGCTCCGGCGTTGTACATGCGCTGCAAAAAAACAAGGTCGTTGACATTACGGCCGTCCATCGCCACCGTCGGCGACAGTGCCCCCAGCAGCACCACCATTTCCGGGTTCACTTCCTTGATGGCGCGGTAGCCAGCGCACAGCAGCGTGGTGAACGCCTCCGGATCTACGTTTTGCTCGCCCCATTCGGGGTAAATATTGGGTTCGTTCCACAGTTGGAAGGTGGATAAACGGCCGTTATACCGCTCCGCCACCGCCCGTACAAAATCCGCATAATCCACCACATCATCCGGCGGCGCATTCGACCCAATCACCTCATCCGGCAACGCCCGCGACCAAGACGGCGGGTTACTCAGCCGGGCAATAATCTCCACATCATACTGCTCCGCCAAGGCCACAATCTGGTCATACTTCGCCCACGCATCCACCACCCCAATCGCATCCACATTCCGCCGATCCTCAAAATCCCCCTTGTCGTGAATCTCAATATCCTCCCATGTAAACTCCTGCCGAATATAGCGAAAACCCGCCTCACGCAGAAGCTGAATACTCCGCTCCCGCTTCTCCGGCTCCACTTCCTGCTGCAAAAAGGTGTTGACCCCAAAAACCGTTCCCGGCTGAACAGCAAATTCGGTGGTGGCCGCCAAACGGGGCTGGGGACGAACGGCCGTATTCACCCACTGCATCACCCCAATCAACTGCCCATCCAACTCATCCTCACCCGTCAGCTCATACAGCGACCCCGCACGCGGCCACAGCGACAGCAGCAGCCCCACACAAGCCAACCCAACCACACTCCACTTCACAAATCTTGCCATACCGCCCGATTATACAAGCCTGCAAGGTTTCTTCAATTATCGCTATAATGAGCATCTTGTTTGTCCAATTGACAAAAGGAGAAGAATATGGAACCCATAGACCTGTTTGGCTGGGGCGCATTCGGGCAACTCGCCCTGGCCGCCCTTCTAGGTGGCATCATCGGTGCCGAGCGCGAGTTAAGCGGCCATCCGGCCGGGCTGCGCACCAATATTCTGGTCGCCGTTGGTGCCTGCCTCTTTACCATCCTGTCCATTCACGCCTTCCCCCTCACCGGCAATGCCCAGGACACCGGGCGCGTTGCCGCCCAAATCGTCACCGGGGTTGGCTTTTTGGGAGCCGGCTCCGTCATCCAAACCAAGCGCGATGTACATGGCCTCACCACAGCAGCCACCATTTGGCTGGTAGCAGCCGTAGGCATGGCAGCAGCCACCAGGCTCTACATGCTTGGCATTGCCACCACCTCCCTCGTCGTCGGCACGCTCCTCTTCCTGAACCCGGTCAGTGCCTGGCTTTCTGAAAAAGGAGAAAAATGGCGGCAGCAAAAGCAGGCTAACCACACACCCAAATCATAAACTACTCGCCACCACCCAATTATGATAAACTTGCCACCATCAACCAGATGCTTTTGAAGACAAATTCAAAAGTCTGGCGCAAAGAAGAGGAGAGTATGTTAACACCCACTGAAAAATTTCTTTTTGGCTTCCTTGTACTTGTCTGTGTTGTTGCCACCATCAACACCTTCGGCAACATGGCTCGTATCATTGGCCGGGGACAAGGCAAACTACAACTTAACGAACTACCCAAGCGGCTCATCACGGCTCTTGTCGCCTTTCTCTCACAGGGTCGCCTCATCCGTCATCGCAAACTGTCATCCATCTTTCACTATGGCGTGGCCTGGGGCTTCACCTTTTACCTTTTAGTCAATGCCGTGGATGTAGGCGAAGGGTTGATTCCCAATTTTCACCGCCTTCTCGATAACCCAGTGGGCAATCTCTTCAAACTCGCCGCCGACATCTTTGGCACCCTCGTTCTCATTGGCATTGTTTATTTCCTGCTGCGTCGCTTTGCCTTTGGTGATAAAGCTCTTACCACCCGCGAAAACGTCACGCTCTACCCCAAAGCCCGCGAAGGGGGCATCCGCAACGATTCGCTGGTCGTCGGCGTTTTCATCCTCATCCACATCGGCTTCCGAATGCTTGGCTCCGCCTTTTCCATTGCCCAAACAGGCCATTTTGATGGTTGGCAACCCGTTGCCAGCAGTATTGCCGCCGCCTTTTCCGGCTGGTCGGCCAATGCCCTCAGCGGCGGCTGGCATCTAAGCTGGTGGATAGCCGTGGGGCTGGTTGTCCTTTTCCTGCCTTACTTCCCCTACACCAAACATGCCCACCTGTTCATGGGGCCGGTCAATTACCTCACGCGCCCGGAACGCAACTATTTGGGGCAAATGTTTACCCTTGACTTTGAGGATGAGTCACTGGAGCAGTTTGGCGCGGCCAAGCTGACCGACCTGGAGCAAACGCAAATTTTGGATGGCTATGCCTGCATTATGTGCAACCGCTGCCAGGAAGTGTGTCCCGCCTACAACACGGGCAAGGAGCTTTCGCCCTCGGCCATTGAAATCAACAAGCGCTATTACATGAATAACAACATGATGGCCCTGGCAAATGGCATGGAAGATATGCCGTTGCTTGATTACGCTATCAGCGAGAGTGCCGTGTGGGCCTGTACCGCCTGTGGGGCTTGTATTGATATTTGCCCCGTTGGCAACGCCCCCATGCTCGACATCATGGCAATGCGTCGTAACCAGGTGTTGATGGAAAGCAACTTCCCCGAAGAGCTAAAAGGTGCCTTTGTAGGGATGGAGCGCACGGGCAACCCATGGTCATCCACCGAAAGCCGCATGGCCTGGGCAGAGCCACTGCCGTTTGAAGTACCAACCGTTGAGGAAAACCCCGACTACGAATATTTGCTGTGGGTGGGGTGTGCCGGGGCGTTTAACCCTGACTCGCAAGCCATTGTGCGCTCGGTCGCCACCATTTTGAATGCAGCCGGGGTCAGCTTTGCTGTACTAGGCGATATGGAAAGCTGCACGGGTGATTCGGCACGCCGGGCGGGAAACGAGTATCTTTACTGGGAAATGGCACAGGGTAACATCGAAACGCTCAACGGTGTCAAAGCAAATGAACGACGGATTGTCACCAGTTGCCCCCATTGCTTTACAACAATCGGCAAGGAATACAAAGAGTTGGGTGGTTTTTATGATGTCTTCCACCACACCCAATTGATTGCCGACTTGGTGGGCAAGGGCAAGCTGCGGCTTAATGGAAAGACCCTGGAGCATGTAACGTATCATGATCCATGTTATCTGGGTCGCCACAACGGGATCATGCTGGAGCCGCGCCAGGCGTTGGCGCAAGCGGGGTTAACGCTGATGGAAATGGACAAGCATGGGTCGAACTCGTTCTGCTGTGGCGCGGGCGGGGCGCAAATGTGGAAGGAAGAGGAACATGGCAGCGAGGCGATCAATATCAACCGCTTTAAGCAGGCCGAAGCTACCGGCGCGAAAACGCTGGCTGTGGGCTGCCCCTTCTGCGCCCAAATGATGATTGATGCCAACCGGGAGCATGGGTCTACAATGCAAGTGAAGGACGTGGCGCAACTGGTTGTGGAAGCAATGGGGTAGCAGGTTGGCAAGTAGCAGATTACAAGTTGCAAGTTTTGTTAGCAAACTAGACTTGCAGCTTGCAACTTGTTACTTGTTACGCACTCAATATATGGGAAACAAACTTTTTCGGCTGTTTTTTCTTTTTCTGCTGTTGGTCGGCTGCGGCGGCAGTGCGCCGTATCTGGAGACGTTTGATGAGGTGGGCAATTGGCGGGCGGAGAGCGATGGGCAAACGGCCGGTTTTATCGCCAATGGTACCTACAATCTCTCTGTTGAAGCGGACGTGCAGTTGGTATGGACGACGGCGGGGGAGAGTTTTGCAAACGGCCGTTATTCCGTTGAAGCCACCCAAACCGAAGGCCCCCTCGACAGCGGTTACGGCATGTTGTTCCGCGTAGACGACACCAACGACAGCTTCTATCTCTTTGAGATCAGCGGCGACGGCTTTGTCTGGATCGGCCGGCATGACAACGGCGAAGACGCCGGCCCCATCATCGGTCAATGGTGGTTTGAATCCCCCGCCGTGCGGCAAGGGCTTGACCAAACCAACACCCTGACCGTACAAGCCGAAGCCGGCAACCTCATTTTCTACGTCAACGACCAGGAAGTCGGCCGCATCACCGATAACACCTATAGCCGGGGCGACATCGGCCTCATGGTTGAAACCCTCGGCCAGGGCGGCGTGGCCGTTCAATTCGACAACTTCTCCGTCACCCCCCTCCGCTAACCAGTAGAAAAACAGACAGATCAAAAGAACCCGGATATAACTTATCCAGGTTCTTTTTTGTCTGTGGCAAAAACTACATCACATGCAGCACTTCCGCCCCGCGCCCTTGCTGAATTAGCGGCACATAGGTCTCTAGCTCCTGCTGCGTCGCCGGGTCGGTTAAATCAACTACCCGCCCCTTTTCGTGCGACATGTACGCCGCCATCACCAGCTTCGTAATTTCCAGCCCGTATGACCAGGGCAAATAGGCATCCCGCCCGGCCAGGAACGCCTGCGCCGCCTCCTCATTCTCATCGGTGTAGCCATACAAATCCGCTTCGTTATATTGCACCGCCAGCAACCCCCGCGAGGCCGTCGCTTTTTCCAGCGCAAACTCGGCATCGGCCACCGCTTCCGCCGCCGCATCGCCAATAAACAGTTGCAGCGACGACGACAGGGTGTTGACCTCAAAGGCATAACCCGGCCCCATGCCGTCCATAAACAGCCGCAGCCCCTGCTTCTCAAACATCCAGGAATCGGTGAACTGGGCTTTGGAAATTTGCCCCGTTTCTGGGTTGCGGAACGTCACCATGCCGGTGGCAAAATCTTCGGCCGGGGTTTTGGCGTAATCTACGCCGCGATCTTGCAGCAGCTTTGCACGCCAATACGGCTGCCCCCATTTGAGCAGGGCGCAGTCGGCAGAAACGGCAATGGGCTGCAAAAAGTCAACCGGTTTGCCCAACGGCGTTAGGGCGTACCAGCCTACGGCAATGCTGTGGCACCCCATGTCGCTGAGAACGCCGCCGCCCTGCCGGGTAGGATCCCAAAACCAGCCTTCATGGGGGCCGCCATGCTCCTCGGCGGAGCGGGTCAGGGTCAGCGGCCCCATGGTGCGCTGCTGGGGGGCAAGCTGGGCCAACTGCGCCTGAATTGGCTTCATAAAGATCTGGTTTTCAAAGTAGGCGGTGCGTAAGTTGGCCTCATCGGCCAGTGCCACCAGCCGCCGTGCTTCAGCGACGTTGCGCCCTAGCGGTTTTTCGCAAATGACTCCTTTCAACTCAGCTCCGGCCTGTACGGCGGCCACAATTTCTTCCATGATGGCAATGCGGACATAGTTGGGGGCGTAAATGGCAATAGCGTCTACGTGTTTTGCCATTTCGCCAATGGTGCTGTAGACGGTACCGGCTCCCAAGTGGTGGTCGGTGACAACTTTGGCGAGGACTTGGGCAGAAACGGCCGTTCTTGAATACACCCCCGCCACCTCCATATTCCGCACCTGCATCAACGCCCGCACATGAAAATGCGCCACAAACCCCGCCCCAATAATCCCAATTTTCAAGACACCCATCGTCAAACCTCCTTAAAGATTAGAGATTAGAGATTGGAGATAATCGCTTCCGGTGAGTCAACCTCCAATCTCTAATCTCCAACAACCATTTCTCACACTTTTACCACACCCCACCACAACCCAGCAAGACGAACGTTTGTTCGGTTCTGCTCTGTGCGATATACTTCCACCATGTCAACTCCCTTAACCCTCACCCGTGAAGAAGTGCGCCGCTTGGCAATTGTGCGCCAGCATTTGGCCGACCCCACCCCCGCACCCATGCTCGATCTCATCCGCGACCTCGGCTGCCTCCAGCTTGACCCCATTCGCGCCGTCGAGCGCACCCATTTGCTGGTGCTGTGGAGCCGTTTGGGGGCATTTGACGAGGCCGAACTAGAGCGCCTGCGCTGGGAAGACCGCGCCCTGTTTGAATATTGGTGCCACGCGGCCTCGCTGGTTCTTACCGAAGAATACCCCGTTCACCGCTGGCACATGGGGCAAAAACGGCACAGCAACCCCAGAGCCGATGCCTGGTTCGCCGAAACCGAAGGGCTGGATGATCTGCGCGACTATGTTTTGCAGCGGGTGAAGCAAGAGGGGCCGCTTCACGCCCGTGAGTTTGAAAACCCGGAGCATATGGTTTACGATACGCGCTGGTCAAGTGGGCGTTATGTTAATTATTTGCTGGATTTGCTGTGGTCGCAGGGGCATTTGGTTATTGCCGGCCGACCCAGCAACCATCGCCAATGGGGACTGGCCGACCAATTTTGGCCTGCCTGGACACCGCAAGAGGAATGGAACGCCGAGCAAGTGTGCCGCTTTGCCACCCAAAAAGCGATTCGCGCCCTCGGTGCTGCCACGCCCAAACAAATCAAATTCCACTATACACGCGGCCGCTACCCCAATCTCAACGCCGTTCTTAAAAAGTTGGTGGGCGAGGGGACGCTGCACGAAGTTGTCGTCACCCGCAACAGCGAACCGCTGCCTGGCCCCTGGTACATCCACAGCGATGACCTGCCCCTGCTGGCACGCCTCCGCGCCAACGAGTGGCACCCGCGCACCACGCTGCTCTCCCCATTTGATAATCTCATTTGTGACCGCGACCGTACGGAGCAGCTTTTTGACTTTTTCTACCGCATCGAAATTTATGTTCCGGCGGCCAAGCGGGAGTATGGCTACTATGTGCTGCCCATTCTGCATGGCGATCAGCTTATTGGGCGGGTTGACCCGAAGATGGATCGGCAAAGCAACACGCTCTACGTCAATGCGGTTTATGCAGAGGAGAGTAGCCCGGATGATGAGGAGACGGTAACGGCCGTTCGCAGCGCCATCACCGATTTAGCCAGCTTTTTGGGGGCAACAAACATCAACTGGGGTGAATGCCCGGCACAGTGGCGCGGTCTGCGCGAATAGTGGCCTACTGCACCTGAGCCACAATAGGAGTCACTGATCGCAGTGACTGATAGGTTACAAGCGTGGCGTCTGGCTCCGGCCAATGGGCGCGATATAAAACGTTAGTCCAGTAATCCAAAACAGTCTGGGCGTAGGTGCGCTCCTCATCTTCGGCCAGCAACATCCCCGTCAGCCGCCCTCGCTGGACAAATTTGTCAATATCACGCAGCAAGCGCGTGGTCATGCCGCGTTCATAGCGGCGTTTTCTCAGGTGGGAATGGGCATCCCGCAGTGCCTTTAAAGATGCAAACGGTTTTACTTGTTCCATTTCCTTTTCCTTCCTTACCATTATTGTCTCCATTTTTACCAATTTGCCAAGTGCGCGGTACGTGAACCTGTCAGAGGATATCCCGCAGCAGCAGAGACTGGAGATGGCATCGTGGCTGCACAAGGGGGTAGCGGAGCGCGGCTGCTTTTTGCACAGGTATAGAACTGAGTGGATGAATATTTGCCAAGAACTATTATCAGCCAGAGAAAGCGAGATAGAATTTCAAGTTGTAGATTGAACGCTATCTTATGGTCAGGAATGCAGATTAAATAAGTTACGCAAGAAGTTCAACTTCTTCTGAGAAGTTGAACTTCCAAATGGACACACAAGAAGTTCAACTTCTTCTGAGAAGTTGAACTTCCAAATGGACACACAAGAAGTTCAACTTCTTCTGAGAAGTTGAACTTCTAAATGGGCAAGCTATTTAATTTCCATTCCTTAATTTCCATTAAGCAAGCAAGTGAAGTGCAAACATGCAAAAAAGATTTCCCTGGTTAATCGTTTTGATGATTCTATTTGGCAGTTACGCCTTGTGGCGCATACTCAGCCAGCCGCCCCCCGCCTCTGTCCCAACTGAAGTCGCACCTACGGCAACGGCCGTTCTTACCCCCACCCCCTTCCGCAACCAACCCGAGGCAGATACAAACAAGGCATTTACGGGTTTGGAGCAAATTTATTACAACAGCGAAGGTGGTTTCTCGCTGCTGCTGCCGGTAGACTGGACTGCCAGCGAAGCCGAGGCCACTCCGTTGGGCAATCAATACACGCTTAGTTCTGGTGGGGAAAGCGACAGCCGCATCCTCATCATGACGGCCGATACAACGCAGGAAGCAGCACTGGCGCAGGTGATGTGTGATGGCTGTGAAGTGAAAGCACAAAAAGAAGTGATTTTGCAGAACAACCAGATAACATCACAGCGTGTAAGCCTGAAAGGCCCCAACCTGATCCGCGATGTCGAATGGTTCTTTATCAACCACGGCGACAAGCTGGTCGTCCTGTCCATCAACAACCCCAAGACGCATGAATCATTAGAGGCCATTATTCACTCTTTTGCGCCGGGTCAATTAACCGATGTCGGCATTGAGGCTTTGGTTGCCGTGCCAGCAGCACGCATTCACCTGGCCGGACAGTCTGGAGTAGACCCCTTAAATGTGGTCGTGGAGAGTATGGAGGCACATGAGTGGAACAATAGCTGCATGGGCATTGCCCTTCCTCAAGCGTTGTGCCAGGAAAATGTCCCTACAAAAGGTTACATTATGAAGCTGCGTTTGGGTGGACAGCTATATAGTTATCAGGTGCGAGAAGATGGTACGCTTGCAGCACCGGAATTTCCTTTTGGCTAGGCAAAACTAGATTGTCAAACGGCGATTGCGGGCGATGATCGGCCAACGGCCGTTTATTTCCCCATCCTCCCCAATCACCACCGCCTCCTGATGCAGCGCCACTGTGGGGCAAATATGCCACGGTATGCCGTAGAGAATGTCGCCCACGGCAAAATCGGCAGCGTTGGGCAGCTCAAGCACCAAATGCTCCTCGCTTTGGCCGATGAACGTGGCCTCCGGCGCATTCAAAAAGCGCACCCGGTTGGGCAACGGATTCTCCCCCGCCACCGCCTTGTGTCCCAAATCCACGCACAGCCGGTTTGCCCCCGGCTTGCTGATGACACGAGTCAGCAGCACGGCGGCGGGAACAAACGGCAGTTCGGGACAAGCCTTGCCGTAGCCAGCGTCCCAAAAAACATAGGTACCAGGGCTGAGATCAACGGCCGTTTGTCGCGCATGAACCGGAAACGTCGGCGACCCACCGGCCACAATCTTTGGCACCACGACCCCATCCGCAGCCAGCCGCGCCACCATTTCATCCACCGGGGCAAAGGCTGCGTCGGCAGCGGCAATGCGGTCGTCAATCGCCAGCCCGCCAAACTGCCCGTCGTAGACGTGCAGCCCGGCAAAAACCACGTTGGCCGTGTCTATGATTTGTTTGACCAGGTTGTCGGCGGCGGGGCTGGGGTGGATGCCGGAACGGCCGTTGCCGTTGTCAATATCCACCCACACATTCAGCGTTAAATCGGCCGTTGCCAGCTTCGCCGCCAGTTGACGCAGCGTTGTTTCGTTGTCCACCAAGCAGCCAAACTGGCTGCCCGGATACGCGGCTGCCAAATTTACCAGCCGCTGCTGCGTTGGCCCCACCGGCTGGTACGCCAGCAAAATATCGGCCACGCCACATTGCGCCACCATTTCCGCCTCGGCAATCGTCGCGCACTTCAGCTTGCTAATCCCGTGCGCCTGGTGCAGCGCCACCACCTGCGGCAGCTTGTGGGTCTTCACATGCGGCCGCAGCCGCTCCACACTGCCGGCAATCTCAATCAAATGCCGGATATTTGTTTCCACTCGCGCCGGAAAAACCAGCAGTGCCGGAGATGCAATCTCATCCGGGCTGTTGGGGGCATACCATGCTCTTTCACTCATTCGCTCTTCCCTGATTTCACCACAGAGGGCGCAAGGAGCGCAAAGGTTTTCTACGCTTCTCTTCTTTGCGCCCTCCGCGCCCTTTGCGGTTTAAAAAATTTCTCCGCTAGCGTTCTCCAATCTCTAATCGCCAATCGCCAATCCCTACTCCTCATCCCCAAACAAATCCGCCAACCCCTGATCCCACACGTCCCCCAGCGGGGCAAAGTGGCGTTCGGTGAACTGTTCGTCAAGCTGCGCCAAATATTCCTGAATCTTGAGGCTGGGGGCTTCGTCCTCCAGTTCCGTCATTTTGGCATCCATAAAGTTAATCAATTCGTCGCTGCGTTCGCGCAAGTGAGACAAATCCAGGTTCATGCCATACATGTGGTTGAAGCGGCGCATGATGTCGTACCATGCCTTGTAATCATTTTCAATGCGAATGCCGTTGGGCATCGCCGCCGAACCATCAAAATCATAGGCTGGCACAAAAGCATACATCACAAGATACTCCATCCCCGCCTGCTCCGCCCGATCCAGCAGATAGGAGCCAATGGTCGCCCCGCCTTCGTAGTTAGAAAAACGGAGAGCGTAATCATCCAGCTCCTTTTTCATATGTTTGAGGCTGTAGACACAGGAAACCTCACGCTCTTTGTCATAGGGCATGGAACCATAAACACCGCCCACCGCGCCAATCCGCTTCACACCCAGCTGCTTGGCGGCGGCAAAAAAGGAGTCGGCATATAGTTCAACATTCATATGCGGCTCGTCACCAATAAAAATCACCAGCCCCTTTTCTTGGTCGCCTGTATAGTAAAATTCGTTTTTTCGCACCTCCAATTTTTGCCGACGGCCGTTTTTCAACTTGACCACCGGGCGCAAAAAATGGTGGGTACCGGGAATTTGGAACATGTAGAAGTCGGTTGGTTTGATTTCGCCAATGGGCTGGGCATTGTTGCGCTCAATCAAATATTCCGGCAGGGCAGAGGAAATGGAGCCAGCATCGGCCCACTGCCGCCAGCCAGCCAGCATATAAATCTCTTTCGCCTCTGGTTTTTCCCAAAATTCGACTCTATCGCTCATTTTTTTATCCTCACTCACGGGGCGCACGCACCGCCGCAAGAACGTCTGCCAATTCTGGCACGGCAGGGGCATCTTTGAAGGAGGCCAAACGGCCGTAAATTTCCGCCGCCGCCAGATGGAACTCACCTGGCACCCCCGCCGCCGCCAACGTCGCCGCAATCTCCGCCATCTCCCCGGCAAAACGCCACGCCTTGGCCGTCACCCGGCGCACATCCTGCGGTGCGCTTTCGGCCAGGGGCGAACCGTACCGCTGCCACTGGTTTTGCAGCACCGGCCACACCCCCAGCGTGTCGGCCGCCGCCAAAATTCCGGCCAGCAGCGCCGTCGTTCCCTTGCTATAGGCGGCAAAGCACATTTTTAATGCCGATGCTTGCCCAACGTCACCTGCCAACAGTTCGGTTTCAAGGGGGCCAGCGGTGAAGAAGGAAACGGCCGTTTCTGCCCCCTCGCCCGACAAATAAAGCCAGGTTGTCCCCGGCTTCCACGCTGGCCCACCAATGATGCCGCCATCTACAAAACGGCCGTTTGCCGCCGCCACCTTTTCTGCAATAAGCCGCGCCCGCTGCGGGGCAATGGCGTTGGCATCCAGATACAGCCCGCGAAACCCAAGCCCCAGCACTTCATCCGCCACCGCTTCGGCGGCGTGGGGTGGGCAAACGCTCACAATGGCTTCCGCTTCGGCACACATGGCTGCCAGCGTCCCCACATCACGCAGTCCATGCCCGGCCGCCCGCGCCGCCGTCGCCCCACTGCGCCCATTCGAGGCCCATACCACGTCATGGCCGCTGTTTTTGGCGGTCGCCGCCACCGAAATTCCCATCGCTCCAGGGTGCAAAATACCTATGGTTGTCATGTCTCTAGCATACAGAGGAACGGCCGTTTCGACGAATATTTAATTGACTGTTTACGAAATAGTTACTCACCACCCATCTGACATCGCTGGCACTAACAGAGTAAATGACAATAGTACCAGTTGCTGATATAGTCACATTACTTTAACGAAACGCTGGCTCCAAGTTGGCAAACTGTCAGCAAAATACTGGCGTTCTGTTTACACAAAGAGACGGCATGAGCAATTGCTCGTCACGACGAATCAAATGGGACTCAGATTGACCCGATTTGACTGCTCAGGAAAATCAAGTAAATCTGTAGCCCATTTGCGAGGGATAGAATGATGGATCAATTTATGCAAGCTGCATTTGAGGAAGCGAAAAAGGGATTGGCCGAAGGAGGCGTTCCTATCGGGTCGGTTTTGGTGATTGATGGCAAGATTGTGGGGCGTGGGCATAATCAACGGGTGCAAAAAGGGAGTTCCATTTTGCACGCCGAAATGGATGCCATTGAAAATGCCGGCCGTTTGAAAGCCAGCGACTACCAACGCGCCACTCTGTATACGACCCTCTACCCGTGCGATATGTGCAGTGGTACGGCCCTCCTTTATAAAATCCCCAAAATTGTCGTTGCCGAAGCGCAAAATTTTCTGGGCGACGTGGCGTATATGCGTTCACGCGGGGTGGAAATGGAGATTCACCATGAGCCTGAGTGTATCGCTTTGATGGAGCAGTTTATTCAGGAACGGCCGTTTCTGTGGAATGAAGACATTGGCGTGTAATAAACGGCCGTTGCAACCGTTATGAAAATCGCACTCATCTCTGACATCCACGGCAACGTCGCCGCACTGGAAGCCGTTACCGACCACGTAACACGGTGGCAGCCCGACATCATCATCCTCAACGGCGATGTGGTCAATCGTGGCCCCAACTCGCCACCCTGCTGGGAATTTGTGCAGCAGCGGCGGCGGGAAGATGGCTGGCTGCTGACGCGGGGCAACCATGAGGATTTCGTGCTGGCCTACCGCCGGCCGGAAGAAGAAAACAACCCCCATACCTTTGGCATTCACCGCCACGCCTGGTGGACACGGCATCAATTGACCGATGCCCAGCTTGACGGTATGGCAACATTGCCCGACCTGCTAACGCTGGCCGCCCCCGACAGCAGCGAAGTGCGCGTCACCCACGCCTCAATGGGCAACAATCGTAACGGCATTTTGCTGGAAACCCCGGCGGAGACGGTGCGGGAGCAAATTGGCACGCCGCCGCCGCTTTTTCTTACCTCCCACATCCATTGGCCGATGGTGCGGCAACTTAACCAGACGCTGATTGTGCGCTCCGGCTCGGTTGGGTCGCCGCGTGACGGGGATGTGCGGGCGAGTTATGCCCAACTAAGCTGGCACAGCGGCCACTGGCACCCCGAAATCATCCGCGTCCCTTATGACCGCAGCCACACCGAGCAGGATTACCAAACGCTGGGGTATCTGGCCGAGGGTGGCCCCATTGCCGAACTGATTTACCACGAATGGCGCACGGCACTGCCGGTGCTGGCTCCGTGGCAACGGCAGTACCAGGAGGCGGTGATGGCGGGGGAAGTGGATGTGGAAACGGCCGTTTCTTACTACCTCACGGCCACGGGGTTTAGGAACAAGTAACAAGTGGCAGCTCGTGTGAGCAATCAAGAGTTGCCACTTGCTATCTTCACAGCAAATATTCATGCAAATCAGCCACATGGCGGTAGCCAATGCGCTGATACAGCCGGTTAGACGTGGGGTTGCTGAGGTCGGTCAGGAGCGTGCAAAACTGCCGCCCTTCATCCAGTAACTGCTGACTGAGCGTAGCAACGCAGCGGCAGGCATAGCCATGCCGACGCTTGTCAGAGGGCGTAAAGACCATGCCCACGGCAATGCCGTGGGGAGTAGGCCGCAGCTTGGCAGCCATCGTCACGGGTTGGCCGCTCTCTTCCCATAAATATAGCTCCTGGTTCTGCACAAATTGCGCCACCATCAGATGCGCGGCTTCGCGGTCATCGTCACCAACGGCCTCGTGCTGAAACTGCTGTGCCCAGTCGCGCACCAAATAGTAATCATCGGCGGTGGCAAGACGCAAACAGCCGTTTGTCTCCGCCTCCGCCACCAACCCATCCGCCACCTGCTGCAATTCATACACCCCCTGCTGCATACCGGGGCGCGGTGGCTGGCCGGTAACGGTCGCCCACTGGTGGGCAAAGGCATCGGACGCAGCGGCCGGCCCACGCACATTGATGGGAGCCACGCCTTCGGTCTGCATGTGGTGGATTAGGGCAGAAACGGCCGTTTCTGGCTCGGCCAAATTGGTGGCAAGCACAAGACGGCGGTTGAGAGAAACGGCCGTTAACCCCACCTCCCCCGCCTCATCCCGCACCACCGCCAGCCAGGCCGCGCTGCCACGCCGTCGCCCCGGCCGGCCCGGCCCCCGCTGCAAGGCATTACAAACCCCCAGTGCCAACCCATTCACCACTTCCTGATGCAACAAAAACGGCTCGGCCACTGCCAAAAACGCGGCCACATTTGCAAACAACTCAACCTGCATAAAATAACTCCCTGCGGCAACTGCCTGTCCATGTTATAATCAAGCCAAATTTTAGCGTAAAAGGATAAAACCATGAAACAGTGGAAAACACCACCTGCTATGCAGATTGATTCTAAAAAAAGCTATTCAGCCGTCATCAAAACAAACAAAGGCGATATCCACATCGAGTTGTTTGCCGATGCCGCTCCCATTACCGTCAACAACTTTGTGTTTCTGGCACGAGAAGGGTTTTACAATGGCGTCACCTTCCACCGCGTCATCCCCAACTTTGTCATTCAGGGTGGCGACCCCACCGGCAGGGGCAGCGGCGGCCCCGGCTATCGCTTCCAGGATGAAGTTGGCCCCTCGAACCCCCACAAGCACGGCACAGGCTACCTTTCCATGGCAAACGCTGGCCCCGGCACCAACGGCAGCCAGTTCTTCATCACCCATGCGCCACAGCCCCATCTGGACGGCAAACACACCGTCTTTGGCAAAGTCACCAAAAACATGGCTGTTGTCAACAGCATCAAGCAGGGCGACCACATGATTGATGTGGTCATTACCGAAGAATAGCAGCAAGGTATAAAGCCTTATTTCCTTGCTTGCAGGCAACAAGTGGCAAGTTGCAAGTCTGGTCGGCAAACATGATCTGCTACTTGCCACTTGTGGCCCATAAACAAACGATGGTGCGCTTTGACACCCCACGCACCACACCCATTAGTAGCTGATTGGGGATCGAGCCACCACTTCCGCCATAAACGCCACAAAATTTTTCACCCCACTGTCAATCACCGCCTTGCCATAAGCCAGGGTCGCTTTGCGGGCATCGCCCAATGCGCCGTTGGTGGTGTAGCGGTCAAAGCGATAGGGAACAGTAACCTGATATTTTTGCAGCGAGGTGCGGAAATTGTAGGTAAGCTCGGTCATTGCCCCCGCTGCCAGAGCCTCGGTTTTGACAATTTCGGGAGCGAGATACATTGCCACCGACGTTTCCCATTCGCAGGCGTGGCCGATAATCCCTTCAATGCCATGCTCCTTGTCCAGCCCGGCATCGGCAAAGTAGAGATAGAGACCGGAGCCGATAAAAGCGGGAGCCAGCTCTTCCTGAATCCGCACCACGGCATCCCCCAGCGGGGCGATGTTGCCGCCGTGGCCATTGACAATCATGAACCGTTGGAAGCCGTGTTGTTGCAGGGACGCAACCACTTCAACAAGGGTTTGGATAAAGGTGTCGGAGCTGAGGGTGATGGTGCCGGGGAAGTTCATGTGGTGGTGGGAGACACCCCAGGGCATGGGGGGAGCCACAAGCAGTTTGGGGTAAGCGGCGGCACTGGCGCGGTAGCAAAACTGGGTGGCTCCGGTGATGTCCATACTGAGGGACAGGTTGGGGCCGTGCTGTTCGTTGGAGCCAACGGGGATTAGAACCGCTTCTACTTGGTCACGGATGGCATCTACTTCGGGCCAGGAAAGATTGGCAAGGATAAGGGGTTTGTTTTCAGACATGGTACACCTCCTCGGAAATGGGACGCGGACGAACACGGACGAACGCGGAGAGGGATGTGTTGTCGGTTGTGACATTTCCGAACTGATAAAATGAACAGACAATTGATTGAACTATACCTGATTTTGCCAAAACGGGGGGACGCAAACAAAACGGGTGTAATGCTTGCCCGTGGTGGGAGAATGGCATAAAACTGGGCAACTATCATGGATCTGTTATGACGCTGGTGTTTAAAACAGACCATTACACTGTGTTTTATGAGTAACCAATTTGACATGATTATCGCGGGGGGTGGGGTGATGGGCTGCGCCATTGCCTATAACCTGCTTAAAATGAATGATCGGCTGCGGGTGTTGGTGGTCGAAAGGGATTCGACGTATGTCAAATCTTCTACCGTGCTTTCCGATGGCAACATTCGCACGCAGTTTAACATCCGCGAAAATATCGCCATCTCGCAATATGGGCTGGAGGTTTTGGCACGTTTTGCCGAGGAGATGGCGACTGACGAGCATGTGCCGGATATTGCCTTTCGGCAGCAGGGGAATATTTTTGTGGTGAATGAGGCGGGGCGAAAAACGGCCGTTTCTGGTCTCGCGCTGCAAAAAAGCATGGGCTGCACCGTTGAATGGCTTAACGGTGACCAAATCAGCCAGATCCACCCACTTTTTGCCCCCGCCGATGCCGTGGGCGGCTGCTATGGCCCCTATGACGGCACCATGTCGCCGCTGGACGTGCTGCTGGGCTACCGGCGCAAGGCGATTGCGCTGGGGGCGGTGGTTTTGCAGGCGGACGTGGCGCGGCTGCGGCAAACGGCCGGCCGTATTCACGGCATTACCCTCGCCGACGGCACAGAGTACACGGCTCCCGTGGTGGTCAACGCCACCGGTGCCTGGGTCAACCGGCTGGGCGAAACAGTGGGCATCACACTGCCCATCGCCCCCACCAAACGGCAAGTCTACGCCATCGAAACCGACCTTCATTTTGACCGTATTTTGCCGCTGATGCTGCTCCACACCGGCCAATATTTGCTGCACGAGGGAAACGGCCGTTTTGCCACCGGCGGCGCCCTCCCCAGTGACCCCATCACCTACGACGACTTTAGCTGGAGCCAAAGCCGCTTTGAGGAGCAGCTTTGGGAAGGACTCATCACCTACTTCCCGGCACTGGATCGCCTCAAAGTCACCAACGGCTGGGCTGGCCTCTACGCCGTCAACACCTTCGACGGCAACGCCATTCTGGGCGAATGGCCAGAACTGCCGGGGCTGTTCCTGGCAAACGGCTTCTCCGGCCACGGTTTCCAGCAGTGCCACGCCGTCGGCCGCTATCTGGCCGAACGCATCCTCCAGCAGCCCCATGCCCTCGATTTGTCCATCTTCTCGCCGCAGCGCATTCTGGACAACAAGCCGGTGTTTGAAAACCCGGAGCGGATTGTTTAGTGGAAGATTGAGGATTGGAGATTAGAGATTGGAGATTGGAGACTTTCATCAATCTCCAATCTCCAATCTCTAATCTCTACCTAGATGAGGTTTTATGCCCAACCAATACCCAACTATCAACAACAAAGTCGTCATTGTCACCGGGGCGGCCAAAGGCATTGGCCGTGCGATTGCCGAGCGTTTTGGCGCGGCGGGAGCGCGGGTGGTGGTGAATGATGTGGAGGAGGTGGGAGGAACGGCCGTTTCCCACCACATCACCCAACAAGGCGGCACCGCCCTCTTCTGCCACGCCGATGTCGCCGACAAGAGCCAGGTGGATGCCCTGTTTGACCAGACGATGGCACAATTTGGCCGCGTAGACGTGCTGGTCAACAACGCCGCCATCGTCAGCCCCAATTTGCACTTTCTGGAAGCCGACGAAGCGTGGTGGCGGCGCATCATTGACGTGAATTTAACCGGCGCATTTTTGTGCGGCCACCGCGCCGCCCACATCATGGCGCAGCAGGGGGACGGGGTGATCATCAACCTCTCCTCCGGCGGAGCCAGCCGCGCTCATCGTGGCTTCACCGCCTATGACGCTTCCAAAGGGGGGATTGAGGCGTTGACGCGGGCGATGGCACTTGATTTAGCCCCCTACGGCGTGCGCGTCCACAGCCTGGTGCCTGGCTCCATTGACACCGCCAACCTGGACGAGGCAACGCGGCGGCAGCGCGGCGAAAACATCCCGCTGGGGCGGGTGGGCGACCCCGACGAACTGGCCGGCCCTGCCCTCTTTCTCGCCTCCGACGATGCCCGCTATATGACCGGCCACTGTCTTTTTGTGGACGGGGGAATGCTGGCGCAGCAGCGATCAACGGCCGTTGATATTTTCCCCCTCAGCCGTTTTCCTGAAACTAGTAATCGGTAATCAGTAATCGGTAATCAGTGAACCGATAACTGATAACTGATTACCGATTACTGATTACTTCCCCAAACATGACCCAAACCTACCGTGCCGGTGCCGACATTGGCGGTACCTTTACCGATATTATTGTTGTCAACAGCGAAACCGGAGCCTTTGCCATTGGCAAGGTGCTGACCAGCAGCGACGACCCCTCCCGCGCTGTGGAAGAAGGGCTGGCCGACACCCTCAGCCGCTTTGGCGTGACCGCCGATGAGGTGCAGCACCTGATTCACGGCACCACGCTGGTCACCAACGCCATGATTGAGCGCAAGGGAGCCAAAACCGCCCTGCTCACCACCCAGGGGTTCCGCGATGCCGTGGAAATTGGGCGGGAGACGCGCTATGACCTGTATGATTTGATGCTGGAGCAGCCGCGCCCGCTGGTGCCGCGCTATTTGCGCTTCGACGTGCCGCAGCGCACCCTCTCCGATGGTGAAAGCTATGCGCCGTTGGACGTGGCGTATGTTGAAAAGCTGACAGCCGAATTAGCGGCCAACGGCATCGAGGCGATTGCCATCAGCTTTCTCCACAGCTTCACCAACCCGGCCGATGAGCGGGCGGCGCGGGTGGCGGTGGCGCGGGTGGCTCCCCACCTGCGCGTCTCCATTTCGTCCGATGTGGTGCCGGAAATTCGGGAGTTTGAGCGCACCTCGACGACAATTGCCAACGTGTATGTGCAGGCACTGGTGGAGAAATATGTGCGCCAACTGGAGAACCGGCTGGCGACGCTGGGCTTCACGGGCAACTTTTATTTGATGCTGTCGAGTGGGGGGATTGCGACGGTGGAAACGGCCGTTCTTCACCCCGTCCGCCTGCTAGAATCTGGCCCAGCCGCCGGCGCGTTGGCCGCCAACGCCTACGGTATCGCCAGCGGCCACCCTGACCTCATCTCCTTTGACATGGGCGGTACGACGGCCAAAATTTGCGTCATTGACAAAGGGCAGCCGCTGATTGCCCACCAGTTTGAGGTAGACCGTATCTACCGCTTCAAAAAGGGGTCGGGGCTGCCAATCAAAATCCCGGTCATCGAACTCATCGAAATTGGCACCGGCGGCGGCTCGATTGCGCGGGTGGATGCGCTGGGGCTGCTCAAAGTCGGGCCAGACTCATCCGGTGCCGACCCCGGCCCCGTTTGTTACGGGCGCGGCGGCGAGGAGCCAACCGTCACCGATGCCAACCTGATTTTGGGCTATCTCGACCCCGCCTACTTTCTCGGCGGGCGGATGACACTGGATATGGAGAAAACGCGGCAGGTGATCCAGCAGAAAATTGCTGACCCATTGGGGCTGTCGCTGGAAGAGGCGGCGTGGGGAATTTACCAAATTGCCAACGAAAACATGGCAAATGCCGCCCGCGTCCACGCCCTGGAGCGGGGTAAAGACCCGCGCCGCTTTCCGCTGTTTGCCTTTGGCGGCGCTGGCCCCGTCCACGCCTACCGCATCGCCCTGTCGCTGGGGTCGCCGCTGCTGCTGGCACCGTTGGGGGCAGGGGTAATGAGTACCGTCGGCTTCCTGTCGGCACCGCTGGCGTTTGATTTTGTCCGTTCGTGGGCGGTGGAGCTGCGCGACATTGACTGGGCGCGAGCCAACGCCCTGCTGGGGGAGATGGAGGCCGAGGGGGAGACGCTGCTGGTCAATTCGGGCGTGGCTCCGGCCGATATTAGACATCGGCGGGAGGTGGATATGCGCTATGTGGGGCAGGGGCATGAGATTCGGGTGCCGCTTCCCGCCGGAACGCTGACCGAAGTGACGCTGCCGGTACTCAAGGCGGCGTTTGACAAGGTGTATCAGGAGCTTTACGAACGGCTGGGCCCGCCGGTGCCGCTGGAAATCATTAACTGGCGGGTGGTGTCGGCCGGCCCTGCGCCGGACGTGGCGCTGCAAATTGCTGCCAGCGACGGGGCGGTGACGGTGGCCGAGACGCAAAAGGGAACGCGCCCGGCGTATTTCCCGGAGCTGGGTGGCTTTGTGGAAACGCCCATCTATGACCGCTACCGAATGCGGCCGGGGATGGCGTTTACGGGGCCGGCGATTGTGGAGGAGCAGGAGTCTACGGTGATTGTGGGTGGAAACGGCCGTTGTGCCATAGACGACCACTACAACCTGGTGATTGAGATGGTGGTGGATGCTTGACCGGGCGATATAGTGGGTGAATGTGGTGTGTGCCGGGTTTTAGTACCTTAATGATGAAGTTCTTGTAAGCAAAACAAGAACTGACACAGAGTTTCACAGAGGGAAGAGAGAGTTTCACAGAGAAAGCAAGAAAACATTTTTCTCTGTGTCTTCTCTGTGAATCTCTGTGTAACGTTTTTGGTTCTGGCTCGTCCAGGTTATGGGAAAAACGGCCGTTTTGATTCTAACGACTAGGCGCATCTTGTCGTTGGAATATCGTGAGCAGAAAAATGGATCAACGATTGATCACTAAAAAAGCTGAAATACGCGAGGTCGCTGCAGCATTGTGTGCCGAGGGGAGCCGTCAAAACTGGTCGGCGTTTTGGCCGATCATGGAGACTGATCTGCTGGCGCACAAGGTTAAATTTCCGCTGTTGGAGTTTGTGGCTCAAACCTTGTTTGGCTGCTTGGACGATGGTGAACAGCTTGAGGTGGTGACAAAGCTGTTTGGCCGTGTGGAAGACGGGAGCAGTGTTGTTGCCGGGAAGTTGCTGCAATTGCGTTTGCCCTTGCAATTTGCTCAGTCGTTTGAGTTGGCTGTTGGTGGCATTGTGGCGGGTGATACGTGGTATCACTGTGATCATCTTGGTGAGCGGGTTTTGGGTCATGGCTTGCTGACGAACCCGAAGGGGGCGATGCCGCTGCTGTCGGCCTGTTTGCACCATGAGAACAGTTGGGTGCGGCGGGGGGTGGGGGTGGCGGCCCATTATGCAACCAAGAAGGGGTTGCCCAAGCCAGAGGTTGAGGCGGTGTTGACTTTGCTGCTAACGGTGGCGGGGAGTTCAGATTATCAGGTGCAGCGCGGGGTTGGTTGGGGGTTGAAAACGATTGCAAAGTTTTATCCTGACCTGATGAAAACCTATTTGGTGCGCTTGCCCCCGGGTGGGGTGAGCCAGCCTGTGATGGGTAAGATTGAGACGGGGTTGAAAACGGCCGTTTTTAAACAAACAGCGGCAAAAAGCTAATGCCTACCTTTACCGAAAAGCAATTTAGCTCGATCCTGAACAAAAAGAAGTTGATTGATAGCTGGTTTTGGGATCGCTACACCATCAATCCTTATAACGGCTGTCTTTTTGGCTGTGTGTATTGTGATGCGCGGAGTGGGCGGTATCGGATGCCGGAAGATTTTGAGAATGATATCGTTGTCAAACAGCAGGCGGCCGAGATGCTTGATTTGCGGCTGCGCCGGGCGCGAACGTTGTTGCCGGATGTGGTTGGGTTGGGTACGGTCACGGACAGTTATCAGGGGGCAGAGAAGGTGTATGAAAACGGCCGTAAAATTCTTGAGGTATTAGCTCGCCATGCGTACCCCGTCCACATTGCTACAAAATCCAACCTGGTGCTGCGTGATGCCCCTCTGCTTGACGCTGTTGGTGCCAAAAGCTGGTGTTCGGTTTCTGTGACGATCACGACGCTACAGCCTGAAATTGCCAGATTTCTTGACCACCGTTCGCCCAGCCCGCAGCGGCGATTGGACACCATTGCCCAGCTAAAGGCCGCCACAAAGCACGTTCAGGTCGGGCTGCTGCTCATCCCGCTTGTCCCCTTCCTGACCGATGATGTGGCTGACCTGGAGCAGATGTTTCAGGCGGCGCAGGCGGCTGGGGCTGATTATCTTATTTTTGGTGGCGGGATGACGATGCACGATATGCAGGCTCGCTGGTTCTTGACCCGTTTGCAGCAAGAATACCCCGAACTGGTGCCCAAATATGCCGAACTTTATCAATTTACGCCAGGGGGTGCGGTTTATGACGGGCAAATGGCTCCTCCAGCGGCTTATACCCAGCCGCTTTACGATGTTTTGTTGGGGTTGAGCGAAAAATATGGCTTGCCCTGGCGAATGCCTCGCTTTATTCCGCAGGATTTCCGGCGGGTTAATTATTTGGTGGCGGAAAAGCTGCTGAATGAGGCCCGCTTGCGGCAAATGCGAGGAGAGGCGTGGGAAACCTTCTTTTGGGCGGGGCAGAATATTCAAAATTTGGGTGAGTCATTAACGGCCGTTTGTAAACGCGGAGAACTGACCAAGATTCGCAATGTGCGCGGCGCGATCAAAAATTTGGTGCAAGAATACGTCGGTTTATATACTGACACAGCAAACTAACTGGCTCTCACGCCTGAAGGTGGCGCGGGTAGCTTTTTTGCCGCTGGGGGCGGATATGGCCGTTGACCGGCCGGTGATTATGGAGTCTACGGTGATTGTGGATGGAAACGGCCGTTGTCACATAGACCCACATCATAATTTGGTGATTGAAATGGTAATAGAGGATTGAAACGCGGAGAGTTTGCTAATTTAGTAATTTAAGCGGTTAACACCATTACGGATCATGCTTGAAGGCTTCTGTAGCGCTATGACATCTCAAACAGACAGGTTAGCATATATTTTGACAGGCCCTTGTGGCGTCGGTAAGTCCACGATTGCTGATTTGATGGCCTCTAGCTATGAAATCACTCATCTTGAATTTGACAAAATACGATTAAATGACGCGAAAAAGCGAAAGGGAATTGTTTCTCCTTGCTCGATTAGCTTTTTAGATTTGGAAAGATGTTTGAAAGAAGCTTTAACACAGTATGCACAAGGTTTTGTATTGGATGTAGGCGGTGATTCAGTTTTTCGGCAGGATAAAAACAACGACGAGCGGTTACAGCAAATGCTTTGGCTTAAGAATTTTTTTGGAGCGCAGGTTGTTGTACTATTTGCCCAAAAACAGATTTTGCAGCAAAGATTTTTAGCAGTTAAGGATCGTCAGGTGCTAGAGTTTGACAAGGTTTGGGAATCTTGGATTAACATTGAGTATCCATATTGGCAATTGTGCGGAGATAAACTGCTAGATACTACGGATATGAAGCCTGAAACGATAGCTAAACTCATTTATGGGTTTCAATAGTAGTTGTTTTGTCTGAACATGCTGGAGCGACCAAACATAACGAATGAGGAAATTGCAGCTTGCTTGCAGGAAGCGTATGGGCTGGAGGTGGCGCGGGTGGCTTTTTTGCCGCTGGGGGCGGATGTGAATACGGCCGTTTTTTCCGTCACCACCCCCAGCGAAACCGACTACTTTCTCAAGCTGCGACGTGGGGAATTTGTGGAAACGGCCGTTTATGACCACTACCAAATGCAGCCGGGCATGACGTTTACCGACCCGGCTATAACCTGGTGATCGAATGCTTGACGAACAACAGCCAACATGCTATATTGCCGTCCCATGAAAAAAGGTACCCCTTTCTTTAGCTTCTATTTTTATTTTTCGCCGCCACCCACGCCGCAACTGTTGCGACCGGGGACGGCCTCTTTTGGCTAACAGAAGCTGAGACAGGCAATCACCCAGAGTTTTTAACAAGACGCGGCATCACAGCCGCGTCTTTTTTTTGTCATTCACTTTTTTGGAGGAAATTATGCAACAACATGGATCAGCCCCCCTTGCCGAACAACGGCCGTTTGCCTGTCGCGGCGTGCGTGGCGCCACCACCGTCAGCCGTAACGACCCGGAAGAAATTTTGGCAGCCACCCGCGAACTGCTCCACAGCATCTTGCGCGTCAACGAGATGGAAGTAGAGGACATTGCCAGCATCTACTTTACCACCACGGTTGACCTCAACGCCGTCTATCCGGCCGTTGCCGCCCGGCAGTTGGGCATGTTTGACACAGCTCTCATTTGCGGCCACGAAATGCAGGTTCCCGGCAGCCTGCCGCTCTGCATTCGGGTGCTAATTCATTGGAACACCACGCGCACGCAAAAAGAAGTGGGTCACGTCTATCTAAACGAAGCCAAATCCCTGCGCCCGGATCGTAAGAGTTTGCCACCAATCCAGCCAGAGCAGGTGTCACCCGTGGTGGCTGCTGTTAAAATGTTAGCAACGATGCTTTAACTGTTTATCGAGATTGGAGATTGGGGATTAGAGATTGGAGATTGAAACGAGTCAATCTCTAATCTCTAAGCTCTAACTTCCGCTTTTAAGGAGCGTCTGTCATGATTGTGATCATGAAACCGGGAGCAACGATGGCTGAAAAAACGGCTATCATTGCCCGTGCCGAAGAGCATAACTGCAAGATACATTTGTCCGACGGCAGCGAGCGAACGATTATTGGGGTCATTGGCAACGTGCGTCCCATGGACCGCGACCAAGTGGAGCGAATGCCCGGTGTCGAGCGCGTGGTGCCAATTCTCAAGCCGTTTAAGGTTGCTAGTCGGGAATTCAAACCCAACAACACCATTATTTCGGTTGGCGATTACGATATTGGCGGCGGCGAGCTGGTGATCATGGCCGGGCCGTGTGCGGTGGAAAGCCGCAGTCAGATTTTGGAAACGGCCGAAGCGGTGAAGGCAGCGGGTGCCCACATGCTGCGCGGTGGTGCATTCAAACCACGCTCCTCCCCCTATTCATTCCAAGGGCTGGGAGAACAAGGGTTAAAATATTTGGCCGAGGCGCGTGAGCTGACGGGTATGCCGATTATTACCGAGGTGATGGAGCCGGCGCTGGTGCCGATGATTTGCGAATATGCTGATATTTTGCAGATTGGGGCGCGAAATATGCAAAATTTTGCCCTGCTGCACGCCGTGGGCAAGTCGCACCATCCGGTAATGCTGAAGCGGGGCATGAGCAGCCTGATTGAAGAGTGGCTGATGAGCGCAGAGTATATTTTGAGCCACGGCAACACGAAGGTGATGATGTGTGAGCGGGGGATTCGCACCATTGAGACGGCGACGCGGTTTACCTTTGATGTGAATGCGATTCCGGTGCTGAAGCAGTGGACGCATTTGCCAGTGATTGCCGACCCTAGCCACGGGACGGGCAAGTGGGAGTTTGTGGCGGCCATTGCGCGGGCGGCGGTGGCGGCCGGTGCCGATGGGCTGATTATTGAGGTACACCCCCGCCCCGATGAGGCGATGTCGGATGGGGTGCAGTCGCTAAAGCCGGAGCGGTTTGCCCGGCTGGTGCAGGAGATTAAGGGGATTGCGGCGGCGATTGGGATGATGGTGGCGGAAACGGCCGTTTCTGCTTAGCTGCCTGGCGGTAGGACAAGTTTGCAAACTTGTCCTACATTTTCAAGGAAGAGAAAGCATTGCATTTTGACATTCATCAAACATACCCGGCTCCGGGGCCGGGGCCGGTGGGGTTGGCGTGGGACGGCCGTTTATTGTGGAACGCCGACTTTGTGCTAGGCAAAATTTTCCGCGTCAACCCCGACACAGGGGAATCTACGGCCTCGCTGGTTTGTCCGGGCAATTTGAGCGGGCTGGCGTGGAACGGCCGTTTCCTTTGGCAATCGCTCCACGACGGCGGCGCACTCAGCCGCATCAACAGCCACACCAACGACTTTGACCAGACGATCATGGTACATGAGCATGGCTGGCTTTCGGGGTTGGCGTGGGATGGCAAACTACTGTGGGCAGCCTCGCAGCAGCACGGCAAGCTGTTTGCCATTGACCAGGAAAGCGGCGAGGTGGTGCGGGAAATTCCCGCACCGGTCGCCATTGGCGGGCTGACATTTCATGAAGGAACGCTGTGGGCCGGCGTGCCGGAGACGATGCGCTTTCACGCCGACGAGCAGCGGTTTGAGTGGGTCAGTGCCACGCCAGGCTACGCCCTGGTGCAGCTTGACCCGGCCGATGGGCAAATTTTGGCTCGCTTTACGCTCGATTTCCTCCCCATGGGGCTGGCCTGGGTGGGGCTGGATTTGTGGATGAGCCATGCGGGGGGGAGACGGTTGGTTAACGGCCGTTTAAACTCGCCATCGCCTCCACGGCAGCAGCGGGTTTAATTTACATTCTTGCAACCCCAGTTTATACTGTCAAGCAGATCAAGGCTGTAGACGGATAAAGGTACGGTGACTCATGACATTTGCTCAACCTTATACCATTCCCAAGTTACGCAAACTGCCCAATTCCATGCCCGCCGATGGCTCGATGACGGTTGTTCTGGAAGAAGGTATTCCCATTTTTCGCGCAGCAACGGCCGTTCAGCATCGCATCGAATCTTTACTCGATAAACAAAAAACCGTTGGCCTTACCGGTGAAGAAAATGACGAACTAGATGAATACGAAATGCTCGATGACTATCTAAGCTATCTCAACCGCCTTGTACGCAACCTTCGTCAAGCCGATGACGCAGCGGTCTAAAATTTCGCTTGCAACACAAAGCCGCGTCCGTAGCCGTGCTCATGGTCTCTGTGAATATTGTCACACCATTGAAAAATGGCAGCTAATCCCATTTACAATTGACCACGTTATACCGCTTTCCAAAGGTGGAACCAACAACTTCAACAATCTTGCTCTCGCTTGTTTTCACTGCAACCGCTACAAAAGCAATCTCACAGAAGTCTTGGACGCAAAAACTAACACCCTCATTCCCCTTTTCAATCCTCGGCTGCAGCAATGGTCAGACCATTTTATTTGGGCAGCGGACAAACTTTACATTCTTGGCTTAACGGCCGTTGGCAAAATCACCATCGAGCAATTGCGACTCAATCGGGAGCGTATCATCAGAATTAGGGCGGCCGATTTACAAATCAACCGCCATCCCCCAGCAGGCGACCCTGTTACGGCCGATTCCCGGTAAACGCCTGCACCTCATCATAAATCGGCTTGGCAACAAACTCCGGCGTCACAAAGGTGTAGTAATCCATATAGCTTTTCACAGGAGCCGGAAAGCGGAAGACCCACAGCGCCATTGTCTCCACATACGGCCAGTTGGCCTCGGCATAGCGCAGCGCGTCGAGGGTGTAAGTGATGCGCTGCCCCGGCCGCACCGCCTGCGTCCAGCGCGGGTGGTCGTTCCAGCCCGTTTCGGTGATAAAAATTTTGGTGTCGCCGTCGCCGTGGCGCAGCATCACTTCGCGCACCAGCTCCACGCGGCGGAAGTTGAGCAGGTCGGGCGCGGGGTCAAACTCCGGCGGGAAGGTGAGGCCGTAGCTGTGGACAGCCAGCCCATCAAAATAGGCTGCCGCCCCCGCCTCATACAGCCGATCCAGATAGACCAAATCGTTGAGACCCCAGGGTGAGCCGTCTGGCTCCAGCGTGGGTGCCAGTGCCCCGCCCAAAATTTGCATGTCGGGGTTGGCGGCTTTAACGGCCGTATAAACCACCCGCAGCAGCTCCGCATAATCCGCCGCCGTTGCTGGCCGGTACCCCCACTCATAGCTCAAATTCGGCTCATTGCCCACAATGATGTAATCCACCTTGCCCCGGTACCGCGCTGCAAACGCCGCCGCAAAGGTGGCAAAATCATCATAAGCAGCCGCATCCAGATAGGTCAGCGGGGTGTCGGGGGGGCGCGCCCAGCTTGGCGTGAGGCCAAGGCGGGCAATGACGCGCAGCCCCTGGGCGTGGGCGTGGTTGATGACCAAATCAGGGTGTTCCCAGGCAAAGCCGCCGTGTTCGGCGTGGTAATAGGCCCAGGGGAAAAACTCAACGATGGTGTTGGCCCCCATTTCGCGCACCATTTGCAGCGTGCGCTGGATTTTCCACTCCTCTACCTCATCAGTGAGGCGGGTATGCACGCCAACAATGGGGTGGCTGGTGTGGACGGTGCGCGGCGGGCCGGGGGTGATGAGAATGGGGGCGGGCTGGATGAGCGACAAAAGCAGGCAAAAGGCCAGCAGCCGCCCACCCCAACTATAGTGGAGTAAGGTCACAAATTACACTATCACGCAAAGGCGCAAAAAGAAATTCCTTTGCGTCTTTGCGTGAGCCAATTTTGATACGTTGTCACGATCCGGCGGTGTCCAATTGGGACAGGTAGAACGTTACCCAGGCGTGAAGCTGGTTAAAAATTGCGTCAATGCGTTCGGCCGGCGGCGCGGCACGGTCTGGCAGGGGGGCGGGGACAAAGCGGGGGACGTGGCCGAGCCGAGTGAGAATTTCATGCTCAAGCTGGACGTTGAGGAGCTTGTTTTGGTAATCATGGATGACGCGGTGGAGCTTGGCTTCATCGGTGGCGGCCAAGCACGCCTGCGGCAGCCGCTCGATGAGGATGTGGAGGGGGAGGCGGACGGCCTGGCGCAAAATGTGGGCAGGGTGGGGTTTAACGGCCGTTAACACCTCCCCTCCCCAATCCAACCCATACCGCCGGAACACCACATCCAGCGGCGTTTCCCGCGCCAGCACAAGCTGAAGCTGTGGCACTGTCGCCACCTGCAACCCCGTGCAATCCGTCCCCAGCCCCGCCACCAGCGTCTGCCAATCCGTTTCCTGCAACAGCCGCCCATCCAGCGAATCGAAAACCAGCACCACCCGCCCCTGCTCCGTTTTATAAAGGGCGTGCAGCCCCGGCAGCGGCGCGTCGGCCGGGGAAATGGGGTCGGCAGACGGCCACAGGTCGGCGGGCAGTTGGGCAAGCTGCTGGTTGAGCTGGTTGGTGAGGGTGGCAAGGTGGGAAACGGCCGTTTCTTCGGCCACCCCCAACCGCCCCCGCAGCACCGCCAGTTCTGCCGCCGACAGCAGCGACGGGGCCAGCAGCAGCGACAGCTCATACAGCCGCGCCGCCAAATCGGCGGCCAACATCACGGCATCAGGTTCAGCGGGGAGGTTGTCCACCACGTTGCCATCGCCCCACAGCAATTGTGCCGTTTGCGGCCAGCAGGCGGCCAGCATGGGGTTGGCTTGCAGATAGCCGGGGAGAAGATCACGGCTGACGCAGGAAACGGCCGTTTCGACCCCCCATTGCGCCACCGGCTGCAGCCACATTTGCTGCGGCAAATGCGCCGTCACCAGCAACAGCCCCGGCCACGCGCCCGCGTCCCTGGTCAAGGCCACGCCCAGCTGCGTCACCACGGTGCCATCCAGCCAAAAAACCGCCTGCAATTCATCGCCCAGCATCTCTGCCAGCTTCCCGGTGCTATGTTTCAATTCGTTGTGCATGGGGGGATTATAAAGAATTTGGGCAGGATTTACAGGATTTTGGGCAGCACATTCCACGCAAAGGCGCAAAGACGCAAAGAAAAAGCCTGCTCGTTGCATCTTTGCGCCTTTGCGTGATCCTTCCCACCTTCGCGGCTGGGAGCAAAGGGGTGTATAATGAGACCATCATGAGACGCGGGAGAGTGTATGCGTATTTTTATCACCGGAGCCACAGGCTTTGCCGGGTCACATTTGGTTGATCAATTGCTTGCCGACGGCCACCAGCTTTTTGCCCTGGTGCGTTCTGTGCGACCCAACTTGCCCCAACACCCAAATTTTCAGCCGCTGGTGGGGGATTTGCTGGACGTGGCGGCGTTGAAAACGGCCGTTTTTGCCGCCCAGCCCGACATCATCTACCACCTGGCCGGGCAAGCCTACCCCGCCCGGTCGTGGGACGAACCGGCACAAACGATTGCTGCCAACACCATCGGCACAGTCAATTTGCTGGAAACGGCCGTTGCCTATGGCCGTCCCCGCGTCGTCGTTGTCACCAGCGCCGAAATTTATGGCTACGTCAGCCCCGGCGACCTGCCCCTGACCGAGGCCACCCACCCCGACCCGCGCCACCCTTATGGCATCAGCAAAATGGCCGCCGGGCAGATGGTGCGGCTCTACTGGCTGCGCCACCAGCTGCCCGTCATCGAAGCCCGCCCGTTCAACCACATCGGGCCGCGCCAGGCATTGGGCTTTGTGGTGCCAGATTTTGCCAGCCAGCTTGCCGCCATCAAGCTGGGCAAACAGGAGCCGCGCATTTGGGTGGGCAATTTGGATGCCCAGCGTGACTTTACCGATGTGCGCGACGTGGTGGGGGCGTATCAACTGCTGGCAAAAGCAGGAAAACCGGGGGAATCGTATCTGATTTGCTCCGGCCAGCCGGTGGCAATCCATTATTTACTCAACACGCTGTCGGAGCTGGCGGCGACGACGGTGGAAATTATGTACGACCCGAAGCGGATGCGGCCAGCCGACATTCCTTGTCTTTATGGTAGCTACGCGAAGATTCAGCAGCATACGGGATGGAAACCGGCCGTTCATTTGCGCCAATCGCTGGCTGATGTGCTGGCGGAATGGGTGGAACGGTTATCAGTAAACAGTAAACAGTAATCAGTGACCAGTACTGATTACTGTTTACTGTTTACCGATTACTGAAAAAAATGGCTAAAGCAAAAAAAGAACGGCTCGACAAACTGCTGGTAGACCTTGACCTGGTTCCGACGCGCTCGAAGGCGCAGGGGCTGATTATGGCGGGGGAGGTGTTGGTGGATGGGCAGCGGGTGGACAAGGCAGGAACGGCCGTTTCGCCCACCGCCACCATCGAACTGCTGACCCCCATGCCCTACGTGGGGCGCGGCGGCTACAAGCTGGCGGGGGCGCTGGATGCGTTTGGAATTGAGGTAAACGGCCGTTTGGCCGCCGACGTAGGAGCCTGCACGGGGGGATTTACCGATGTCCTACTGCAACGCGGCGCGGTGAAGGTCTATGCCATTGACGTGGGCAGCCAGCAGTTGCACTGGAAGCTGCGGCAGGATGAGCGGGTGGTGGTGATGGAGCGCACCAACGTTCGCTATCTGGAATCGCTGCCGGAACCGATCAGCTTTGCCTGCATTGACGTGTCGTTTATCTCGCTGCGGCTCATTTTGCCGTCGGTGCAGCAGTGGCTCACGGCCGATAGCGACGTGGTGGCGTTGATTAAGCCGCAGTTTGAGGCGGGGCCGGAGAAGGTGGGCAAAGGGGGAATTGTGCGGGAAACGGCCGTTCACCGCCAAGTCCTCATAGACACCTTAACCTGGGCGCAGGCCAACGGCTTTGTGGTCAAAGGACTCATCCGCTCGCCCATTGAAGGAAGCAGCGGCAATGTGGAGTTTTTGGTTTGGCTACAGTTGGGAGATGATGAGGTAGGGGATTTAACGGCCGTTATCGCCAACGCCCTCACGTAGGGACAGTGCATACACCTTTCTCTTTTCTTATCCGCGAAAATCCGCTCCGATCCGCGTCATCCGCGCATCCATCTCCCTTCTCGCTACCCACTCACATCCAGCGCCTGCACAATGTCAGCCACAATATCATCGGGATGCTCCAGCCCCACCGACACTCGCACCAGCCCCGGCGTAATCCCCACCGCCAACCGCTCCGCCTCCGTTAGCGAGCTGTGGGTAGTGCTGGCGGGGTGCGTGGCAATGGTGCGGCTGTCGCCCAAATTGGCCGTCAGCGAACACAGATGCAGCGCATCCAAAAAGCGGCGACCCTGCGCCACTCCCCCTTTTAGCTCCAACGTCACGATGCCACCACCGCGCCGCATTTGCCGCTTTGCCAGCTCATATTGCGGGTGTGAAGGCAGGTGGGGGTATTTGACAGAGGCAATTTGCGGGTGCTGCTCTAATGCAGCGGCCACCTTTTCCGCGTTGTCGCAGTGTCGCTCTACCCGAAGCGGCAGCGTTTCCAGGCTTTTGCTAAACATCCAGGCGTTGAATGGGGATAACGACGGCCCGGAATGGCGGGTAAAAAAGATCAAATCCTGCATCAGATCATTGTCGCCCACCAGGACGCCGCCAATGCCGCGCCCCTGGCCGTCAATGTATTTGGTGGCCGAGTGCATCACGATGTTGGCGCCAAAGGCGATGGGGTTTTGCAAGAGGGGGGTGGCAAATACGTTGTCAACCACGAGAATAATGCCCCGACTGCGGCAAAAATCCCCCAGCCAGGCCAGGTCAATGAGGTCAAGAGCGGGGTTAGACGGGGTTTCGACAATGCACAGCCGCGTTTGGGGACGCACTAGCTCTTCCCACGTCTCTGGCCGGGCGATTTCGGCGTAATCGTAGCTGATGCCCCAGCGGGGCAAGATGCGGCTGAGGATTTGGTGGGTAGAGCCGAAGACGGAACGGGAAGCGAGTACGTGGTCGCCGCTGTTGAGCAGCCCGGCCAGGGCGGAAAAAACGGCCGACATGCCGGAAGCAAGGGCGATGCCGGTGTCGGCACCTTCGAGCTGGCACATTTTGGCAACAAATTCGTCCACGTTGGGGTTGCCATAGCGGGTGTAGATTTGACCTTCGGCTTCTTTGGCAAAGAGGGCGCGGGCGTGTTCGGCGCTCTCAAAGGTGAAGCTGGAGGTCATGTAGATGGATGAGGCGTGTTCCCGATGGCCGGAGGCGGGGGTTTGGGTGCGAATAACGGCCGTTTCTAAATGTTGTTTCTGTTCAGGCATACAACTTATTGGGAATTAGAGATTGGAGATTGGAGATTGGAGTGTCATTCGCAATCTCTAATCTCCAATCTCCAATCACGATTTATTTTTTAACCAAAGCGTCACACTTTCCCCAGCGATACGCTTTAACGCTAGGGCAATACGGTTTTCAGGGTCAAGGGCATCCCAGTAGGTGGCTAGAAGCTGCGGCGGCGTGCCGGAAAGGGGCAGCAGCAAGGGATCGCCGCCAAAGCTGGGGAGCGGGTTGCCGTCGCCCATGTAGGTGGTCAGGCCGTAGCCATAGCCGGGCAGCGGCGCGGCCGGCCGATACGTAAACCGATCCGTTTGGGCGGGGTCGAGCAAATTGGCTTTGAGAATGCTGAGGGTCAGCGGGTGGGGGGCGGCCGGCCGCACCATGCCGCTGATGCGCGGGGTGTAGTTGGGCGCATCCGGCTCCCGCTCCCGCGTTTGCAACGCCGCGTCAAAGCTGCCACCCGCCTGTAGGCTGTCGTAAATGGTGCGTGTCTGGTCGCCGTTGCTCACCAAATAAACGCCGGGCAAATCGAGCATCGCTTCATAAATAATCAGGCTGGGGTCGGCCAGCAGCGACGGGTCAACGGCTTCGGTGCGGAGCGTGCTACCCTGGGCCACAAAGTGCCGGTTGCGGCTGTTAGGGCTGCGCCCCATAATCCAGTACAAAATCAGCCACGCGCCATCATCGCCGCGCCCAACCACTAGACCCCGGCCGGGATAGGCGTTTTGGCGCAGGTGGCGTTCAAAATTTTGTTGGGCAATGTTGTGCATGGTTATAAAAAATGGGACGCAGATGCACCTGATTTTCCTGATAAAAAATCAGGTGCATCAGGTAAATCTGCGTCCCGTTTCTTGATTAATGATGGAACAGGCGCAGGTCAGTGCAAGCCATGACCATGCCGTATTCGTTACATGCCTCAATGACGACATCATCGCGGACGGAGCCGCCGGGCTGGATGACGTAGCTTACGCCGCTTTGGGAGGCGCGGTCTATGCTGTCGCGGAAAGGGAAAAAGGCATCGGAGCCAAGCACTACGCCGCTTTGCTGGGCAAGCCATGCTTGTTTTTCGGCGGCGGTGAGGCGCAACGGCCGTTCTGTAAAACTTTCCAGCCAGTACCGTTCCTCCGCTGGGGAAAGCGTGTCGAGTAAAAACTGGTCAATGGCGTTGTCGCGCTCTGGTCGGCCGATTTTTTCCCGAAACGGCAGTGATAAGACGCGGGGATGCTGGCGCAGAAACCAACTGTCGGCCTTGCTGCCTGCCAGACGAGTGCAGTGAATGCGCGACTGCTGCCCTGCCCCTATGCCAATGGTTTGGCCGTCGTAGGCGTAGCAAACGGAGTTGGACTGGGTGTATTTGAGGGTGATGAGGGCGATGAGCATATCGCGCCGGGCGGTTTCGGGCAGGGTTTGGTTGGTGGTGACAAGGCGTGGCAAAACGGCCGTTATTTCCTCATCATTCCGCCGCTGCCCAAACGCCACCCCAAAGACCTCCCTCGTTTCCGTCTCCGGCGGCTCATAGGCGGGGTCAATCTGGATAATGCGGTAGCTGCCCCCCTGTTTTTGCCGCAGCAGTGCCAATGCCTCCGGCTCATAGCCGGGGGCAATCACGCCGTCGGACACTTCCCGCCGCAGCAGGTGCGCCGTTGACAGATCCACCACGTCGCTGAGGGCAACCCAGTCGCCAAACGAGGAAACGCGGTCGGCACCACGGGCGCGGGCGTAGGCGGTGGCAAGGGGGGAGAGTTCAACGTTTTCGACGAAGCAGGCGCGGCGGAGTGTGGGGGAGAGGGGGTGGGAAACGGCCGTTCCTGCCGGACTCACATGCTTAAACGAAGCGGCGGCTGGCAGCCCCAAGGCTTGTTTTAGTTCACGCACCAACTGCCAGCCGTTGAGCGCGTCCAGTAAATTGATATAACCAGGCTGTCCGTTTAGCACCGTCAGCGGCAGCTTGTCCGGGTGTGCTACCCAGGCCGGTGCCTGATGGGGGTTACAGCCATAGCGAAGTTCTAATTTATCCATGCCCATGTTTTAGCAAACAACGACGGCAAGGGCAATGGAGAATGGAGATTGAGAGCTTGGGAACGAGGATTAAATAAGTTACGCCAGAAGTTCTTGAGTGCTGAACTTCTGGAACTATAATGGACTAGGAAATTCGGACAGAAAAAACGGAAAGTTTAAGGTAGATTGGAGAACATGAGAAAACAATATCCACCTACCCTTAAAGCCAAAATTGTCCTTGAACTGCTGAAAGAAGAAAAAACAGAGACCGAAACAGCAGCGCACTAAGGAAGTGTAAACGAAGCATAGGATAGACGAGATTTACACGGCAACCCCTTTTTATGGCTCACGCAAGGTGACGGCACAGCTCAAGCAGGAAGGGTTCACGCTTTGCCGTCAAACGGTCAAACATTACATGCGGGAGATGGTAAAGTCGCGGTCGGTAATGGTTTGCGTGGGCGTGGTGCGGTAGCTGCCAAACGGCCGTTAACACCCAGCAACCCCGCCACTTGCCCCACCAGCACAAAGACGACGGACGACCAACGACCGACGACGGAATGAATGGGGGAAAACGGCCGTTTCTCCCCAAAGTTTTTAAAGTGCAAAAGTTCCAGATTCTTGCATGGTCTCAAAAACGGCCGTTTTCCCCCTGCCCCCCTGCTCCCCTGCCCAAAAACGGCCGTTCCTTCCCCAAAAAATCTCGCAACTACCGATGAACACAGATGAAAACAGATAAGAATCCGTGTTTATCTGCGTTTATCTGTGGTTTCAAAAAACGGCCGTTTCTGCCCAAGAGACAACCGACGACCGACGACGGGATGAATGAGGGAAAAACGGCCGTTTTTCCCCAACCCACCCCCCACGCCCCACTTCCCCCTACCTCCCCACCCGCCCCGAATCCCGATCCACCATCAGCCCCGACACATCCACCGCCTCAAAATCCGCGCCGCGAATCACATCCATCTCATGCAGTTGGTCATTGTCCCACCGCGCATCCGGCGTGCCGGAGATGTACCAAGCGGAGCCATTATCGGCCAGGATGAGGCCATACCGCTTCATCGCCCGCAAAATCACCTGCACATCGGGCGAAAAGCCGGAAATATCATAGTTGGCACGCAGCCGCAGCCGTAGCCCCATTGGCGGATAGTTGGCTCCCGTGAGGCTGGACGCATGGTGACGCGCCGGCCACAGGTGCGCCGCCTGCGTTTCCGGGGCAGTAAAGCGAATGGCGTGGCGAATTTCCCCACTGGCAACCTCGTCATAGCGCACCAGGCCGGGCAAAATCGGCAGCCCGGCGGCATCGGCCGATGTCCACCCTTCTGGGCGCAGGGCGTGGGAGTTGAGGTCATAAACGGCCCCGTTGCCCGCTTCCCAGCCGCTGCCCGCCTGCGGGAAGGCACTGTATAGCTCAAATAGCTTGCACGTTCCCTCTTGCAGCACCAGCACATGCCGGTCGCCGTCCCCGTCGGGGCCGCCCTCAACAGGAGCGCCAGGGGGGATGGGGTAGGGGCCGGGGTCGCTTTCTTCCGGCCACCAAACAAAGGTGATGGGGACGTTTGGCTGGCCGGCCGGTACGGTAATAAACGGAATGCCAATAGGGCTGTTGGAACCAGGCGGCCATACACCAGAGCCAAAGTCGGCGTGGACAGTGCGGCTGGCACCAATGGTGTTGATGTAGCCGGCCGACCTGGCATGAACAGGCAGCGTATCAACGGGGGTGTTCCAGATGTTGTCGCCGGGGAAGATGTTGCACCCGCCGATTTGCGGCGGCGGCGTGCCAGAGCGGGTGATGAGGGGGAGGTAGCTGTTTCCTGTGGCGCGGGTGTGGGCATAAACGGCCGTTATTCCCCCCACCACCAGCACCCCCCACATTACCCACGGTAGCCATCGTTTTGTAAACATATACCTTTACTCCATGTGAATCCACAATAGCTGCTCAAGACGATAGCAACAGTAATGAGACAGGGGCAACAAGTCAAGAGCCAATTGGGTAGCTACCCATGCAACCTGTTTGCAAACCGACTTCCGTAGCATACAATTCCCCCTCATGACGACTTTTGCAATCCGTCCCTATCACCCCACCGACCTCACCGCCTTGTACCGCATTTGCTTGCAAACGGGTGATCATGGTCGTGATGCCACACTGCTGTACCGTGACCCCGACCTGTTGGGGCATCTGTATGCGGCTCCTTATGCCGTGTTTGAGCCAGATTTGTGCTTTGTGTTGACCCGCAATCATGTTCCTTGTGGCTATGTTTTGGGTACGCGAGATTCGGTGGTGTTTGGCGAACGGTGCGAGCGTGACTGGATGCCGCCGCTGCGGGTGCGCTATCCGCTGCCCGACGCCACCGATCCTTCGTCTGATGCGTGGGCCACACGCCACATTCACGCCAGTGCGCTGGTGCCTGATGCAGAGCTGCAAGCGTATGTGGCAAATTACCCGGCGCATTTGCACATTGATTTGCTACCAGAGGCGCAGCGGCAAGGATGGGGGCGCAAGCTGATGGAGCGGTTTTGGGATGCACTGCGGGAGGTGGGAAAAACGGCCGTTCATCTGGGGGTTAGCCGCAGCAATCCCCGTGCCGTCGCCTTTTACAAAAAGCTCGGTTATCGCCCCGTTCATCAATACCCCAAGGCTATTATGTTTGGTATCAAGCTGCCGCCAGTAACCAGTAACCAGTAACCAGTAATCGGTAATCAGTATTGGTTGCCGCTTACTGATAGCTACTATGGCTTCCAGATTCTCCCAGCAATTTTCCCACCGCCACGTCATTTTGCCGGTCATCCATGTAGTTGATCTGGCACAGGCAGAGCGCAACGCCCGTATTGCCTATGATGCCGGGGCGGATGGCGTTTTTCTAATCAACCACGATATTTCTTCGCAGGCTTTGCTGGCTGTGTATGCGGAATTAACGGCCGTTTTTCCCCACTGGTGGCTCGGTGTCAACTGTCTCGATCTGGACGCTGCCGCCACCTTTGCCGCCGTGCCGCCGGGCATGGCCGGGGTGTGGGTAGACAACGCCGGGATTGACGAAACCCGCACCGACCAGCCCGCTGCCGAGCGGGTGCGGCAGGCACAGCAGCAGCACGGCTGGACTGGTCTCTACTTTGGCGGAGTGGCGTTTAAATACCAGCGTGAGGTGGCAGATTTGGAGTGGGCGGCACAAACGGCCGTTTCCTGGATGGATGTCATCACCACCAGCGGCCCCGGAACCGGCCATGCTGCTTCCGTCGCCAAGATTCGCACCATGAAACAAGCCATCGGCAGCCACCCTTTGGCAATTGCCAGCGGCATCACCCCCGAAAACGTGGGCGACTATCTGCCCCACGCCGACTGCTTCCTCGTTGCCACCGGCATCAGCCACCGCTTTGACCAGTTCGACCCTGCCCGCGTGCAGGCCCTTGTGCAGCGCATTCGCGCTGGCATCCAGAAACCTTAACCCCAAACAATAGGCAAAAACAGGACGCAGATTACCTGTACACGCAGCGGTTGTGCCACAACCCTTGCCTGATGGAAGAGCCAAATCAGGTAAATCAGCGTCCTATTTTTGCGCCCCATGATCAAGGAGGCGCGTTGCGCGATTTGACCACAATTACCCGCCGGCCGCTGCGCCGTTTGCTCCAGCTCGACCAACCCGTCCAGCTTTTAACCCCCGCCGAAGCCGAAATTGAGCGGGATCGCCACTTGCGCTGGAATTTTCTTGTCAACTCTTTCGATGTCATCTTTTTTATGGGTGGCCTCAGCCTCATCTCATCCACCACCATCTTGCCCCTGTTTATCAGCAAGTTGACCAGCAGCACCTTGCCGCTGGCACTGATGGCAATGTTGGCGCAGGGCGGTTTTATGCTGCCGCAGTTGCTTACGGCCAACATTATCGAGCGGCTGAATCGCAAAAAGCCAATTGTGGTTAACATTGGCTTTTTAACCGAAAGACTGCCCGCCATTCTGTTTATCCTCGCCCCGCTCACCGCCTATCGTTCGCCAACGCTGGCTGTGGTATTGCTGCTGCTGCTTTATAGTTGGTTTACCTTTGGCGGCGGCATGGTGGCGGCAGCGTGGCAAGATATGATTGCCCGCTGCTTCCCGGTCACGCAGCGGGGGCGCTTTTTTGGCGGCACAATGTTTATTGGCACGCTGCTGGGGGTGGGCGCGGCCAGCGTTGCCGGCCGGGTGCTAGATCGCGTCGCTTTTCCACTGAACTTTATCTATCTGTTTTCAGTGGCGGGGATAGCCATTACCGTAAGCTGGGCTTTCCTGGCGTTGACACGTGAGCCAGTGGTGCAGGCAAATGTGCCGCGCCGGACGACGCGGCAATATTTGGCTGAACTGCCCAAAGTGGTGCAGACCGACCACAATTTCCGCAGCTTTTTAGTGGCGCGATTTGTGCTGGCACTGGCAGAAATGGCAAGCGGCTTCCTGACGGTGGCGGCCATTCAGATGTGGGCGATTTCGGATGGCATGGTGGCAACGTTTACCACGGCCAGCCTGGTGGGGCAAACGGCCGGTAGTTTGCTGATGGGGTTTTTGGCCGACCGGCGGGGGCATCGGCTGTCGCTGGAGATTGCCACATTAACGGCCGTTTTTGCCTTCGCCCTCGCCTGGTTAGCCCCCAACCCGAACTGGTTTATCGGCACCTTCTTCCTGCTCGGCTTCTTCTCCGGTGCCCGCATTGTCTCCGGGATGCTCGTCGTCGTTGAATTTTGCGCCCCAGAAAAACGCCCCACCTATATTGGCCTTACCAACACCCTGGCCGGTATCGGCAGCATGGCTGCCCCGCTGCTGGGAGCATTGCTGGTCAAAATTAGCTACACCTGGGTCTTTGCCGCCAGCGTCATCGTCAGCCTGCTGGCCTTCCTCCTGCTCCGCTTCTGGGTAAAAGAGCCGCGTGAGGTGCTAACACGAACCTGATCCGGGTTTATATAGCTGACCGCCTCCTGGCGTTTTGGCCCATGTCGTATTTAGTAGTGGGGGCAGGTCTCTTGGGCGTTTACAAAATAAGCGGGTAGAAAAACGAAATGCCTTTTCATGTCATTCCGAGGTCTTCCGAGGAATCTTTCTGCTTCTCTGAGGGGAAAGATTCCTCGCTCCGAAGACTCCGCTCGGAATGACATTTACCCGATTATGTTGTTAATCTACAACAGACCTGCCTCCGCAATATCTGCTACAACACTGCATCCAGAGCTTCCATCAACTGGGTCACTTCGGCATCGGTCGTGTAGTGGACAAACGACATCCGCAGCACGCCAGGTTCAAGTGGGATGTTCATCCCTTCCAGGACGCGCACGGCGTAGAAGTTGCCGTTGTTTGCCATGATGTTGTGCTCGGCCAGTTCGCGGGCAATGAAGGAAGACGGCCGTTTATGGGTTTTGATGGAAACAGTGGGGGCGCGGGTAACGGGGTCGGCCGGCCCCACCAGGCTTACATCATTCCGCGCTGCCAAAAAGTCCAGCAACGGTGCCAAACGCACCTGCTCCGACTCGCGGAACAGCTTGTGCAAGCGGCGGCCACGTTCAGCTGCATCCACCTCGTCGGCAAAATGATGCGCGTATATCGCATCAAAGTATTCGGCAATCCCGGCGGCACAGGCAATTTGGGCATGGTCTGGCCCGGCCGGCACAATCTTTTTGCGCGGGTAAGCACCATTAAAATAGTGGCTCTGGTTGGTTAGCTGCTCCATCACGTGGCGGCGCACCACGGCCAGCCCCTGGTGCGGCCCAAACGTTTTGTAAAGCGAAAACAGATACACATCGGCACCAATTGCCTGAATGTCAGGGAAGCCGTGCGGTGCGGCCGCCACCCCATCTACCACCACCAGTGCCCCGGCGGCGTGAGCCTTGGCGGCAATGTCGGCCACAGGGTTGATGTGGCCGACGACGTTGGAGCAGTGGGGGAAGACGACAAGACGGGTTTTGTCGCTCAACAACTGGTCAAGCTGTGCCGGGTCAAGCTCACCGCTTTCCGGGTCAATGCGCCATTCACGCACCACAATGCCCGTGTTTTCCAACCGCCGCCACGCCCCGGAGTTAGCTTCGTGATCCTGGTTGGTGACGATAATCTCATCCCCATCATTCCAGCCACCACGAAAGGCGGGTGCCAGCACGTAGGTATTTTGCGAGGTCGAGGGGCCAAAATGCACCTCATCTTCTGCCACATTAAGATAACCAGCCAGGCGGCGGTACGATTCATCCATTTCCTGCCCCGCACGGGCAGAGGCCGGATAAACACCATAAGGTTGCACCTTGGTTTGGCGATAGTAGCGATGCAGCCGGTCAATGACCTGGCCGCAGGCATAAGACCCCCCAGCGTTTTCAAAAAAGGCCCAGCCCTCAAGGTTTGGCTCCGAAAAGGCGGGGAACTGTTGGCGAACAAAATCAAGATCAAGGGTTGTCATGGATTATTGTGTCCTTCTTGGTAAGATAGATGGATTGATTATACTGGGGTCTTTGTTTGGGCGCATGAATACAGTGGGTTCGCTCAAAGACAAGTGTGGGCGTTCAGAGATTGGGCGATTAAGAGATTGAGGGACTAAGGAATAGAAATTAAATAACTTGCCCATCTAGAAGTTCAACTTCTCAAGAGAAGTTGAACTTCTTTCGTAACTTATTTAATCCTCGTTCCTAACCAGGCGAATCTCGTAATCTCGTAATCTCGCAATCTCTATTTGCAGGAGGAATGATGATCGTTTATGTAGATATTGAGCATGATCGCGTCAAGGGGATGGGCGATAAATGGGAAGTGCATTTACAGCGTGTGCTAAATGTTAAATATCGGCTGGAGGAGATTAGTGGCGATCACTGCCTGGTGATGCGCTACCAACGGGTCAACCCGGATGTGCTGCGGGAGCTAAAGGTGCGGGCAGTGCTGGTGAGCGGTAACATGACCGAGTTTCAGCATTATGACGAGGCGGATTTGGCCGGGCTGCGGGCAGTGTTTCGGGAAGGGGCGCAGCCAACGTTGGGCTTTTGCGGTGGTTGCCAGATGATGGCGCAAACGTTTGGGGTGGACGTGGGGGCGATTGCGCCGGCCGAAACGGGGGATATGGACGACGAATCATGGCGCACCCGGACGCATGAATGGGGATTTACCCCGGTGCAGCAGCTTCGCCCCCACCCATTGTTTACCGGGTTAGCCCCGCAAATGAATTTATTCGAGGCGCATTATTGGGAGGTCAAGCAACTGCCGCCGGGGTTTGAAAACTTTGCTGCCACCGACATCACCGCCATTCAGCTAATGGCGCACCAGTCGCTTCCCCTTTTCGGCACCCAGTTTCACCCGGAGGCATATGATGAGGAGAATCTGGACGGCCGGCGCTTTTTACACAACTTCTTTGAGTTAGTGGCAGAAAGAGATGTGTAGCTGTTTCGTTGGTTTTTAAGAACGTTTGCCACTGCTGGAATTTGTCTGCGTGTGTGAACTGCCGGGAGGGAGTGCCAGAGCACGTATCCCTTCCGGGCTTGCCAATAGCTCATACACACCCTGGGTGGGAGCTATCCAGACAAATCCACTGCCATCAAACGTTTGCAAAAGACCTTCGCCTGAGACAGAGGTAGCTACCCAACTTTTGCTGCTTTTCTCAACCTGAAAATTGATACCGTCGGTACGCATGAGCGCAAAATTGCCATCTACCCACAGCTTTTCGTTTTGTAGCTCAAAGCGCGTTACCTCGGAGCTGGGTACTGGTGAATAAAGGACTGCAACACCTTCACCCTCGATTCTGGTTTGGTATAGCCCTTCGCCGCCAAATAAAGCCGAGGAAACATTTTTTTGCATCACAGACGCAATATTTAAGCCGGCTGTGCCGGCATAAAACAGCCCTTGATCAACAATGATGGCTTTTTGGTTTTTCTCAACGCGATGGAGCAGAAAGTGGCCGAACGTTGGTTCAAGGTAAATTTCCCCGGTGCCGTGAATCTCGTTCACAAAAAATGTTTCGCCGGAGAGTACTTTGCGTGACAAGCCTTTCAGAATGCCTCCGCCTGTGCTGGCTTTCATTTGCAAACGCCCTTTCATGTAATATAAAGCCCCTGGCTCCACACGGACATGGGAGTTTTGCAAAACGATGCGCACCATTTTTAGCCGCATTCCACTTTGCCGCACGTAGTATAAATTTTCTGCGGTGCGAACATCGGCTGAGCCGGACAAATTTGAAAACTGCACGATTTCAACCGTAGCACCATCAATCGCTTGGCTGGAATCAATCACTTCAAGATTGTGTTGATCAATCATGTTTCTCTCCAAGGACGGGTTTGGTAGGATAACTATTTCTGACAATTATACGCTTACTAGCAGCCCGTCGGAAAAAGAATTTTGGGACGCAGATTTCCCTGATTTCTCCTGATTTTGGGCATTGGATGGCTACAATCAGGAGAAATCCGCGTTTATCCGCGTTTGTCCGCGCCCTATTTTGACTTTTTCGACAGGCTGCCAGGGGGCCCATTGGGGGAACGTACCATAGATTTTGCACCTCACAGACGATTGAAGCTGCTATTCCATACCTATCAAAACAAAACCAATGTACTTACCAAGTTATCTCTAGCAAAAGCTTTGATCCCTTCAACATTATCACGCAGTAGAGCTTCTATTGTGTTGGTCGGACAATTACCTCTCCGTACCCAGATCACCTTTGGCGGTACACCCCATAGGGTGCTTAGCTCGTTAAAATCAGCATCCTTGCTGACAATAATGAAATCTCCATTCCGCGCAAATTGCCAGACTTCTGTGTCCAGTGCATTGCTTAACCCAATAGACTCTACATGAACGGATCCTGGAAATAAATCAGACAATCGGTGGACGAGACGGGGAGCAAGGTTTTGGTCAAAAAGCAGTTTCATGCGGCAACAACAACCATATGCTGGGAACGTTCAGCAGCATAGCTCAAACAAGCCATGATGTCTTGGTGCGTTAGATAAGGGAAATCTTCTAGTAGTTCTTCGTAGCTCATACCAGCAGCCAAATAGCTGAGAACATCGTAGACGGTGATTCGCATTCCACGAATACAAGGCTTGCCACCTCGTTTGCCGGGTTCAATTGTAATAATTTCTTTGTAATCAATCATTTTAGTACCTGCCTGTACCGTTTCCTACGGATTGTACACTTGAATACGCTTGCTGGGGACGCGCTGGGCGAGGCGGGTCATGGATTTTTGCACTTCGCGGATGATTTGGGCTTTGTCGAGGGTGAGGTGTTGGCGATTGTGGAGGAGCAAACGGCCGTTAACCACCACCGTCTGCACATCACCCGCCCGCGTGTTGTAGACAAAACCGGCCGTTAGGCTGTGGCGCGGCTGCTGATGCACCCCGTCCATATCAATCAGCACGATGTCGGCCAGGTAGCCTGGCTGCAAACGGCCGATTTTATCCCCCAGCCCCAGCACCGCCGCGCTGCCGTGAAAGGCAATGTCCAAAACCTCGTGCAGTGGCATCACCTTCGGGTCACGCGCCTCGTGCTTTTGCAGCAGCACCATCAGCCGCATACTTTCCAGAATGTCGAGCGTGTTGTTGCTGGCCGCGCCATCGGTTGCCAGCCCAATGGGAATGCCCGCCTGCCGCAGGGCGGAAATGGGAGTCAGGCCGGAGCCGAGCTTAAGATAGGTTTTGGGGGCGTGGGCCACCCCAACCTGTTTGGCCTGCTGCAGCAGGGGAATGTCGGCGGGGATGATGCCGCAGCCGTGGGCGATGAGGGTCGGTAGGTCGAGGATGCCGGTTTCGGCCAGCACCTGAATGGGGGTTTGCCCCCGTTTTGCCAGGCTGGACTCGGTTTGGCTCATCTCCTCGGCGGCGTGGATGTGGATGCCGATGCCCAACTGCCGGGCGTGGGCAACGGCGGCGCGGAGAAAGTCGTCGTCGCAGGTGTAGGGGGCGTGGGGTGCCATCCAGGTGGTGATGCGGCCGTCGGCCTGGTTGTGCCACTTTTGGGCAAAAACGGCCGTTTTCTCCAACCCCGCCTCCCCCTGGCTGCCAAACGCCGCCCAGCCCAGTGCCGCCCGCGTGCCAGCCTGCACCACCGCCTCCGCCGCCTCGTCCATAAAGAAGTAATGGTCGGCCACCGTTGTCACCCCGCTTTCAAGCATTTCAGCCAGGGCAAGCTGCATTCCCCAATAGACATCTTCTGGTGTGAGGTTGCTTTCCAGCGGCCAGATGTAGTCGTTGAACCAGCGATGCACATCTACGTCTTCGGCCAGCCCGCGAAAAACGACCATCGGGGCGTGGGCGTGGGTGTTCATGAGGCCGGGAATGGCAAGCTGGCCGTTGGCGGCCACCACCTGCTGCGCGGCGGGCGGCTCGGCCTGGGTGGGTTCGATGGCGGCAATACGGCCGTTTTTCACCCCAATATCCACGGCGTGGCGAATGGCAAAACGGCCGTTTTCCGGCACAAGGGCGCTGCAATTTTGGATCAGTAGGTCAAACATAGGAAGAGATTGGAGATTGGAGATTGGAGATTGATGCTGACCAGCATCAATCTCCAATCTCCAATCTCCTACTGTTTTATGGTGCTGCCGCTGGCAGCAAAAAGTCTGCTGCCCCCCACCCCTGCGTCCCATCGGGCAGCTCTACCTGCCACCAAAGCAGGTCGTTGCCTTCGGATGGCCCAGCCAGCACCAGCACAATTCCCCCCTCTTCGGCAATGGTGACGGGCGGGTTGCTGGTGTTGGGGCCACCGCGAATGGTCAGCCCCACGCCGCCGGTGTTGGCAACAACGGCGTAGAAGCCGACGCGCACCTCTGGCGGGGCAATGGCGTTGTCGGGGGTGGGGATGGGGGTGAAGGTGGGGATGGGGGTGGGGGTGGAAACGGCCGTTGTGGGGGCAGGCGTGGCACTGGGCGGAGCCGTCAGGATGATAATCGTCGGTTCGGGCTGCGCCCCCACGTCCAGCGGTGGGCGCAGCAAAAACGCCCGCAAAATGGCAAACGCCACTGCCAGCGAAATGAGGGTGACGATTAGCCCTAGCCCCAGCCACAGCCAGGGGATGGGTTCTTTTTCTTCGTAAGGCCGGGAACGGCCGTTATCATTCATAAAGGTGGTTATTGGAGATTAGAGATTAGAGATTGGTGCTGGCAGGACACAATCTCCAATCTCTAATCTCCAATCTCTAATTCTTCTCTCGCAAAAACGCCAACAATTTCTCCAGCGGCCAGGTGTTGACCACGTTTTCGGCCGTGGCCCAGCCGCGCTGGGCGGTGGCAACGCCGTAGTGGAGCAAGTCAAACTGCTCCACGTGGTGGGCATCGCAGTTGATGGCAAGCGTAACGCCCAGTTCCACGGCGCGGCGCACGTGGCTGTCGCGCAGGTCAAGGCGGCGCGGATTGGCGTTGATTTCGAGAATGGTGTTGGTGGTAACGGCCGTTTCCAGCACCATCTCCATATCCAGATCCGCCCCCGGACGGTCTGGCAATAGTCGTCCCGTCGGGTGCGCCAGCATGTCCACGTGCGGGTTCCACAACGCATTCAGCGCCCGGTTTGTCACCTGCTCCTGCGGCTGGCTCAGGCTAACGTGCAGGCTGGCAATAACAAAATCCAGCTTTGCCAGCACCTCATCGGGAAAATCCAGCTCCCCGTCGGCGCGAATTTCCATTTCTGTGCCGTGTAGAATGCGGAAACTGTCTCCCATTGCCACGTTAGCCGCCGCTATTTCCTCTGCTTGCTGCCACAGCCGCTCCACCGACAGCCCGTTGGCAATGCCCAGGCTCACCGAATGGTCGGTGATGGCGATGTGGGTTAGCCCCCGCGCCTGCGCCGCCTGCGCCATTTCCAGCACGCTCATTTTGCCGTCGGACCAGGTGGTGTGCATGTGCAAATCGCTGCGGATGTCGCTCAGTTGCACCACGCGGGGCAGCGTTCCCGCCATCGCCGCCTCAATTTCCCCCCGGTCTTCGCGCAGGGTGGGGATAATGTAGGGCAACCCCAGGGTAGTGTAAACATCTTCTTCGCTGGGGCAAAGAATCTCCGGGCTGCCGTCGCTGGGGGTAAAGGCGTGTTCGTTGAGGCTGAGACCTTTTTTCAGAGCGAGTTCGCGCAGTTTGACGTTGTGATTGAGGCTGCCGGTGAAGTAGGAGAGGAGCGTTCCCCACCGTTCGGCGGGCAGCACGCGCAAATCTACCTGCAAGCCGCTGTGCAGCACCACGCTGGACTTGGTTGGTCCATGCCCCGACACCGATTCGACGTCGGGCATGGCGACAAAGTAATCCATGATGGGAGCGGATTGGTCGGCGGCTACCAGCAGGTCAACGTCGCCAATGGTTTCGCGCATTCGGCGCAGTGAGCCAGCAACGGCCGTTTTGACCACCCCTTCCAACTGCGCCAATTCGCCCAGGATCCGCTGCGCCACCGGCCAGGCATCACCCAGCGGGGTGCGGCCGTCGCCGTGCTTTTGCAACGCTTCAATGGCGGCAATAAGCTTGGCTTCGGATTTTTTACCCAGGCCAGGGAGGTTTTGCAGTTTGCCTTCGCGGGCAACGGCCGTTAATCCCTCAATCGTCGTCACCCCCAGCTCATCATAAACCTGCTTCACCCGCTTCGGCCCCAGCCCCTCCACGCGCAATAACTCCACCAGCGACGGCGGAATCTCCTGCGCCAGTCGTTCAAAAAACTCCAGCTTGCCCGTGGTTAGCATCTCCTCAATTTTGTCCGCCAGCGTTTGCCCAATCCCCGGCAAATCGGTCAGATCTCCTGCCGCGTAAACCTGGTTCAAATCCCGCCCTAGCTCGCTAATGCTCTCCGCCGCCCGCCGATATGCCAATATCCGGTGAATCGAGTCGCCCCGAATCGCCAGCATGTTTGCCACTTTTTCAAAAAGCTCTGCAACCTCTCTATTTTTCATGGAGTAGATTATACCAAAAACTATTTTTCTATTTTGATTTTTTCAGGTAAACTCAAAAAGTGACAATACAGTGACAAGCTAGGGAGAGAGAGCTTCCCGAAAAACAGCTCTCGAAAAAAATGAATCCCCAGCGATTATTTTTTTTCTGAGCCGCCCGGCGTAAGCCAACTGCTTGTGTGAACCATAACAAATCTGGAGTTAAACGCCTATGTCCTCATTAGACTGGTCAGTAAATCAGCCAAAAGCGTTGGAAGTAACGGGGCTGGAAACGCGCTTCCATACCCAAGATGGTACAGTACATGCAGTGAACGGGGTTTCCTTTGATCTGCGTGAGGGAGAACTGTTGGGTGTGGTAGGCGAAAGTGGCTCTGGCAAAAGCGTCACCATGATGTCGCTTCTCCAGCTTATCCCTATTCCGCCGGGCAAAATTACGGCCGGCAGTGCCATCTTTAACGGCCGTGATCTCATCAAAATGAACAGTGATGAGATTCGTGGTGTGCGTGGCGGCCAAATCGGGTTTATTTTTCAAGACCCGATGACTTCTCTCAATCCTGTCCTCACCATTGGATATCAGCTAACCGAATCCCTCCGTTTGCACATGGGCATGAACCGTGATCAGGCGCATCAACGCGCCGTGGAACTCCTGCAGCTTGTTGGCATTCCCATGGCTGAATCTCGCCTTTCCGACTACCCGCACCAATTTTCTGGTGGGATGAGGCAGCGCGTGATGATTGCCATCGCTTTGGCCTGTTCGCCCCAGCTTCTGATTGCCGATGAACCGACAACCGCCCTGGATGTGACCATTCAGGCGCAAATTGTGGATTTGGTGAAGCGGCTGCGCCAGGAAATTGGGATGTCAATTATCTGGATCACCCACGATTTGGGGGTTGTGGCGGGGATTGCTGACCGGGTGCTGGTTATGTATGGCGGCCAGATTGTGGAAGAGGCACCGGTGAAGGAACTGTATGCTAGCCCACAGCATCCCTATACGTTGGGGTTGCTTGGGTCGCTACCTCGGCTGGATAGCAACCGGAATGATCGGCTGTTGAATATTGAGGGGCAGCCGCCCAATCTTTCCAGTGCGCCAGTTAGCTGTTCTTTTGCCCCACGCTGTGCCTATGCCTATGATCGTTGTCGTGAAGAAAACCCACAATTAAAAATCATCTCTGGCGAGCATAAGATCGCTTGTTGGTGGAATGTAAAGAAAGGAGAACCGCGCTATGACCGCTGAGAAGAATGTTTTGTTGCGCGTTGAAAATTTAAAGAAGCATTTTCCCATCATGCGTGGGGTTTTCCGCCGTCAGGTTGGGGCTGTGAAGGCGGTTGACGGGTTGACGTTTGACATTTATGAGGGGGAGACGCTGGGAATGGTGGGTGAGAGTGGCTGTGGAAAGTCTACGGCCGGCCGTACCATTTTGCAGCTTTACCCGATTACCGAAGGTAGTATTCACTTTGAGGGGCAAGACTTGGCGGCTTTGTCACCCGAAGAACTGCGCAAGGTGCGCCCACGAATGCAGATGATTTTTCAAGACCCACAGGCGTGTTTGAATCCGCGCATGACGGTGGGCAGCATTATTTCCGAGCCAATGGATGAACACCTTGTGGTAAGTGGCGAAAAGAAGCGGGAGCGCGTACAGGAGTTGTTGAAGTTGGTGGGGTTGAACCCAAATCACGCGAATCGGTACCCGCATGAATTTTCCGGCGGTCAGCGGCAGCGTATCGGGATTGCGCGGGCCCTGGCACTAAACCCGAAGTTTATTGTGTGTGATGAGCCGATTGCCGCCCTAGATGTTTCGATTCAGGCGCAGGTGGTGAACTTGCTGGAGGATTTGCAGGCAGAGTTGGGGTTAACTTATCTCTTTATTTCGCATGATCTGAGCATGATTCGTCATATTTCGGATCGGGTGGCGGTGATGTATTTGGGGAAAATTATGGAGTTGGCAAACAGCCATTCGCTTTATCAAGAACCGTTGCATCCGTATACCCAGGCACTGTTATCGGCCGTTCCGGTGCCAGATCCAAATTTGGAGGCGAAGCGGGAGCGGATTATTTTGACGGGGGATGTGCCTAGCCCGGCAAATCCCCCGCAGGGATGTGTGTTTAATACGCGCTGTCCGGTGGCTGTGGAAGTTTGCCGCCAGGCTATACCAGAGTGGCGCGAACTGCGCCCGAATCATTGGGTGGCGTGTCATTTGGCTGAATAAAACGGCCGTTTTTTCCCACAGTTCATATTCCAAAGGCACTTGACGGTAAGTGTCTTTAGGCTTTTTTGCAAAGAGCAGCTTATGAAAGTGATATAAGCTGCTCTTTTCACTTTTTACAAACATTATGTTAAAATCGTAAGCTAATTCTTAACATCTATGTGTAAAATGATACATTGAAGAAGTGGTATGCTCTCTTTTTATCTTGCTGTTTAATCTGAAATCTTATGCAAAGCAGTACTGATGTCACAGGAGGCTACAACATGACATAACCTTGACTTCATGTTAAGTCAAGTTATAATGGTGCTATTATGTCTCCTTCCGTCATGGCGGCATTGATCCCGGAGTGGTTTAGAACCTGGATCCGTTATCAGCTTATACCGGCTCTAGGCTTTCAACCGCAGCAGCTTGCCACTGGCGTGCTAAGAGGTGCTTTTGATACGCTCTTACTGGTTTTTCTTGGGCTAGGTTTTCTCACCGGTGGTCGCTTATACATGAGCGGTGAATATGCTTTGCCCAGACAAGTGCAATCAGATGTATTGAAATGGGCACCAGTAGCGGATCATATAGCGCGGAAGGCAGATATTCCCCGTGAAGTACCGTTAGTGTTGTGGTTCAAAGAAAATAGTATGCGGAGTGAAAACCCGGAAAATTGTACAGGCATTATTGGTGCCTACGATTTGGTTCGTTCCGGGGAAGCTCCGTGTTTTACACCAGGCCCTGTCTCTGATATTGAAGTTAGCCAGCAGCTAGCCATAGCGGCAACTGAGTTTAAAGAGCGGTGTCCTGAAATTAGTTATTGGACGCAAAATCCTGAGCTCATTAAAAAATGTTATTTTGCCTATAATGCCGGTTCTGGGGCGGCGGCACGTCTGGATGCAAACCAGTCAGCGTATGTCATGAACAATTACAATGCGGCATATCAAAACATGGTTTATTCAGATATTGAACTGGGTACAGTTCGGGTGACGGCGCTAGGGGCATGGCCGACGCATTTGGCGATGCAGAGTTTGATTGTGTCGCAAATGGATGTGGAAGAACGGCCGTTTTCCCTTGCCCTCGTTGACATGAGTACCCGCCTGTATGATTGGGTTGCCAGCTTTACGCTTGGCTGGGGTTTCGGCAATTCAGATGGTGCCACTAAACTGATTTTCCCCGGTGAACGCAATCTGGAATATGAAACCTGCCTAAACACACCCCATCTTCTGGGAAACCCGCTTCTTCGGCCACGCCTCAACCCCGTATCCGAAGACCCCATTTTGACGCAGGATGTACATGGTTGTAGCTATAGCTTACCCGGCATTGACATTACCAGTTCCAACCGACGCGCCATCTTACGCGCTCCAATGGAAGGAAATGTCACCACTTATACAGACGTTTGGCAAAATACAACGATTCGCATTGAAAACGATGAATGGGTTGTCTGGTTGTTGCACCCCCGCTCCTATCTGGTTGAAGAAGGAGAAGTGTCACGCGGACAACCTGTCGGGGTTATGGGTTCTGTAGGTTATTCAACAGGCCCTCATGTTCATTACGCTGTTTATGATAAGATACGGGAACAATTTGTGGATCCAAGCCTCTTTGTCCCCTAAAAACATATTCTTTATGGAACGCATTTAAGAAAAGGAGTCGTACCTAATGAATTTAACAGAGCTTCTCAAATTTTTGCCATTGTTGATTGGTGCCTTTCTTGCCTATCATCTGATTTTTAAGCAAAACCTGCCAACAAAAAATATTGGGTCTATTCTTACCTATTTTGTTGGGATCATCATTGTCTTTGTGGCAATTAGCTGGCTCATTACAACCTTCCTGGCTGGTTGGGCCACTGATATGTTGCAGGCAGGCACTACCTCTGCTGAATGGCAGCAATTTATCAACCAAAGTGAGAACGTGGTTGAAGACGCTTTTGCCAGTGATGGGAGTGGAGCCAGTACAGTGCAGGTTCAGCAGCCACAATCGCAAATTATCGTTTTGACCCCCACGCCTTCCTCAGGTACCGATCTGGGTGGTACACGTGCGATTACAGCCGGTGGTACATATACGGTGGTTGCAGGCGACACCCTGTTTGATATTGCCAAGCGCAATGGCACAACCGTTGATGCCATTATGGCACAAAACGGATTGGCAACGACGACCATCTATCCTGGGCAGCAGATCGTTATTCCGGCTTCGCAATAGACGCTAACAACGCGCCACCAACCGCACTACGGGGTTTTAGGACGTATGGAAAGGGTTATTCGTCTGTGGAAGCTGTTGCCGGATGGATTTCGCTGGAATCTCGAGGATACTTTCCAGCCGGAAGACATAAGCGATCGTTTGCTTCCCGGTGAGCAAGCTGTGCTAGAGATACGACCGGCTTGGTACCGCGACATCTTTGGCACCATTGTCTTTCGCTTTATTCGGTGGATATTTCTGCTGGCCTTACTGTTGATTCTGCTTGTTTTCTATGCCGCTTTTCAACAGCGTGCCCTGCCTGTAACAACCTCCCTGCTGTACAGTGCCGTTCCTTTTGTTCTATTCATTATTGTTCTTCTGTTTGGGATCAAGGAGCGTATTGCCTACAATCAGTGGCGCATTTTAAAAACAAATGCCCGGTTGATCATTTCTCAGCCGCAGAAGAACGCCTTTCCGTTGGTAGATAATATCGAACTGGATGGTTTGCCCAAGGTGTTGGATACAAACTGGTCACCAAGACCACTTTGGCGTATTTTTCAGTTCTTCACGGGGGCTCGTGATTTGTACCTCAGTATGACGGCTTTTAAGTTTGTTGATGGTACGGCCAAGGCAGGGGATGCTATTGTTATTCCCGACGTGATGCCTAATGACGTGTTTGAATTGAAACAACTGGTGTTTAAGGTCAAGTAATTCTTTTTCTTAATGCACAGAAAGCCCGGCAGAGCCGGGCTTTTTTATTTGCCAAATGTTAGGCTGGTAATTCACCAATATATGCTTCCAAGTCGGTAGCTTCTGGGCCTTTGAACGTTTCTTCAACATCATAAAGAACCCAAGCGCCTTCTTGCAAGATTTCGGGGGCAATTTCCAGGCCTGATTCATGGAAGAAAATTTCTTCGCCGCCACCGCGCATGATGAAGCCATACTTTTTGCGGGCATTGTACCATTTGACTCGGCCAATGTACTTTCCGGTTAATGGGTCAATTTGAATGGAAGCTGGCTCAGCCATTTCTTGTGTGGGAGCATGGGTAGATGAACGGGATGAGTCTTTATTAGATTGCGAGGCTGGTCTGGATTGTCTTTGCCTGAGCTTTGACAAGGCAGATGGTTCAACAGGTAGCCCTGCCTGACTGAGTGTACGCTGCATCTCTACGGTAAAAACAAATTGATTGCCATCTTCATCGGTTGCCCACTGGTCTCGAAAGTTCATTGTTCTTAGTCTCCATTGTTCTACATCTGAGGAATCATTCGCCGGAAGTTTGTGGGGAAGATTCTCTGCAAGAATTGGTTGAAATTATAACGGGTAACGCTTATTTGTTCTTACGGTTGCGTTTTTGTTGCTTGGGCTGTACATCGTCTAGCAGGGTTAGCTGAGTCACAACGGCCGTTTTTTCCTCGTCCTCTGTCAGCACCAATCGCTCAACTGTTCGCACTGCACCTGTTACCCGGTTCCGTTCAGTAATTGAAACAACTTCACGTGGTTTCAGCGAACGTCGTCCAACCGAGGACATCTTTTTTAACTGAATCTTCTTAATTGAGCCAATTTTGGTTGTAATAATGATTTCTGTGTCCTCGTGGGCAATAACGGCCGTTACCACCTCACTTGCACCATCCGGTAGCTTCAGGTTTACCACCCCCTGACCATACCGCCCCTGCACCGGGTATTCATCCATTGGCGTCGCCTTAGCCAGTCCGTTGTCGGTGATACTCCAAATGTGCGCCGTAGGGTCAACCACCTCCATAGCCACCACACCATCGGTCTTGCCACCTAGCTTAATGCCAGACACGCCACCGGCCGGCAACCCCATAGGTCGTACATCATCCTCCTTAAAACGAATGACTTGCCCTGTGGAGGTAGCTAACATCACTTCATTGTCCCCGTTGGTTAATTTTGCCCAGCCCAAGGAATCCTTATCAGGCACGTTCATTACGGTAACAGGTTCAGAGGTGATACCCGGCATATCTTCAACCCGCACCCGTTTGACGATTCCACCTATCGTGGTTAGGAAAAGATAGCCCGATGTCTGATTCATCGAGCGCACAAGAGCCGCTGCGACGTGATCGCGCCGTGTCAGCACGGTCATGTCAGCCCAATGGTTGCCCTGCCCCATTTCTCGCGCCTGGGGTAGCTGGTAAACGGGCAGAGAAACGGCCGTTCCTGCCGCCGTAAACAAATACAAAATATCCTGCGTATTCGCCTCTAGCAATGCGACTGGCTGCTCGGCAGGCTTGAGCGGAATGTTGATCATTTCAGGCGAGGTTGTGCGGGCAATGGTGCCTTTTTGCCCAAAAAGCACCCACACCTGCTGATCTGGCAGTAAATCGGCAGCAGTCAGGGCCTTGGTATCAGCCGAATCCACAATTTGGGTGCGGCGCGGATCGGCGTATTTTTCGCGCATGGTGAGGAGGTCGTTTTTAACGGCCGTTCGCATCAACGCCGGACTCGCCAACAACTTTTCCAGCCGCGCAATCTCCACCAGCTTCTCCTTATACTCATCCTGAATCTTGCGCCGCTCCAACGCCGCCAGCCGCCGCAGCTGCATATCCAAAATTGCCTGCGCCTGAATCTCTGTCAGTTTAAAATTCTTGATCAAATTCGCCCGCGCCGTTTCCACCGTCCGCGACCGCCGAATCAGATCAATCACTTCATCCAAATGATCCAGTGCCGTAAGCAACCCCTCCAAAATGTGCGCCCGCTGCCGCGCCCGCTCCAAATCATACTCGCTCCGCCGCCGCACCACCTCCAGCCGATGGTCAATATACACCCGCAGTGCCTGCTTCAGCGTCAGCACCCGTGGTTCCCCATTGACCAACGCCAACAGCGAAATACTAAACGTCGCCTGCATCGGTGTTTGCCGGAACAACTCCGCCAGCACCGCCTCCGGCTCCACATTGCGTGTCGTCTCAATCACAATCCGCATTCCATTGCGATCAGACTCATCGCGCAAATCGGTTAACCCTTCCAGCTTCCCATCCCGATGCAGCGAGGCGATTCGTCCCAGCAAGTTCGTCTTGTTAGCCTGGTACGGCAGCTCCGTAATCACAATGCGTGACTTGTTGCGCTCCATCTGCTCCACATGCGTCTTGGCACGCACTGTAATCCGCCCTTTCCCCGTGGCATACGCTTTAGCAATAGCGTCGGCATCATGCTCTTCACTCCCCTTATAGCGGAAAATCAGCCCTCCCGTGGGAAAATCTGGCCCTTTGACAAATTGCATCAAATCCCCAACCCCAACCTCATCCAGCTTGTCCCAATGGTCAATCATGTAAACCAGGGCATCAATGACTTCGCCTAAATTATGTGGCGGAATGCTCGTTGCCATCCCCACCGCAATCCCGGCCGAACCGTTAACAAGCAGATTGGGCAATGTGGCAGGCAAAACCTCAGGCTCTTTCAGCGAATCGTCAAAGTTGCGGCCAAAATCCACCGTTTCCTTGCCAATGTCTTCCAGCATGTCATAGCCCACAGCCGACATTCGCGCTTCGGTATAGCGCATTGCCGCCGCCGCATCGCCATCAATGGAGCCAAAGTTACCTTGCCCATCAACCAGGGTGTAGCGCATTGAAAAATCTTGCGCCATGCGCACCATCGCATCATAGACCGATTGATCGCTGTGGGGATGATACTTCCCCAGCACCTCACCTACCACACGAGCCGATTTTTTGTAGGGATTTTCTGGCCGCAATGCCATATCATACATCGCATATAAGATACGCCGCTGCACAGGTTTCAAGCCGTCGCGGGCATCGGGCAACGCCCGCGACACGATGACGCTCATCGCATAGCTTAAGTACGATTCGCGCATCTCTTTATCAATATTGATTTGTTTTACAAGTCCAATTTCCATACGTACTGTTTGTCAAACGCTGTTAACCGCGTAGCGTGGGGCCAATAGCGCGAAAATGAAATATATGTTCTATAAATTGCGTCAACTATAGGCAATTTACTGGTTACTGTCAAACAGAAAAAAAGGGTAGTGACGCTACCCTTTACCAAATCTATCATAAAGCTATGCGAATGACCAAAACGGCCGTTTTTCACCCATCCAACGACTCAACCCACACCGCATCATCCTCCACCTTCACCGCATACGTCGGCACGGGTGCTGTGGCTGGCAAGCACAACGCCTTCCCCGTTCGCACATCAAACCGCGCCCCGTGGCGCGGACATTCCACTTCATGGCCCTCCAACGCCCCATCTTCCAGCGGCCCATCATCATGCGTACACAAGTCAGCAATACAGTAAAACGAGCCGCCCACGTTAAACACAATCACCGTCTCCTCGGCAAAATCCACCCACAGCCGCTCCCCTGGCGGAATATCGGCCACATCAGCCACCTTCACAAATTTACTCATATCAAAACCTTAGACTGATTCTTGTTTGTTTGGCTAAGAAGGCAAAAAACGTTCCAAAGGAACCGTTTTTATAGCCTCAGCTAAATAATATGTAATTTCTGTACGCGGCATATTTACAAGCGGATGCTCAAACCCCATTCGTTTGTTAAGAATATCGGCTACTTCTTTAGGCCAATATGCCATACTCATTTGGACAATATCCCCATCAATTTTTTGAGCATGGCTCTTGATCTTGCTGCCCTTACCTATCCGATCAACAATAATCACGGTTGCCATATACCATGTTGCCCGCCCAAGCTCAATCTCTCTGGCAAAACGTGACACTTTGTCTAAAGAAATTTCTGTATTTCCCCTGCCAATAAACCCAATATCAAATCGTGCGCCCTTGCCAGCTTCCCATAATGCAGTCGCATCGCTTTCACGCCGTTCACCTTGAGACGATAACCAGAATTCACGCTGAAACTGTAGTGCGCTGTTTGTGCCTGTGTACTCAAAGCCAAAAATATGCAATAAGGACCCCAGGACCAATCGTTCAAACAATTTGCCATAAACTGATTTTTCGGAACCGCGAATAGCTAATGCTTGAGCGCCAATCATGCCCAGTAAATAGAGCATAAACTTCCAGCTTAAGTCAACAATATGTTTGTCATTGAGTATAATTCTCCCCCCTAAAGTACCAAATTGCTCATTAACCTTAAGAATTGTGTCTTGGTAAATGGATTCATACCGCTCCCGATATTCAGTTAACAAACGTGCATCATCGCGTAGCACATTTTGCGATGCTTTGTCCGTTAATCCTAAAACCCATTGTGCCATCCAACGCTCATCTTTTGATAATCGCTTTTGAGTCAAAATTCGCTCTGAGATTTCTGGTAACCTTTCGATGAAGTCGTTATGCAACTGACTACCTTCCAGAAACATTTTTATAGTAGCTGCATTCAGGAAAGCCAATCTTTGACGTGTAAGCATTTCTGTTGAATCTCTGAGATTTCGACCAGATAATATATCCAGGACAACGGCACGTGTTGTGTCAAGGCCTATTCTTTTGATCAGTTCAATACCGCTGGTCGTTAATAAAGCCTGCGATTCTGCATCCAAAAGAGATACAAGATTTACAATGTGTTTATCATTGTCCATAGATTCTGTTTATAATAACATATTGTTCACCTTAATTGGAGAACAATTTATACAAAGAATATCCGCAGCATCTTTACCAAGCCATTTCTTGGCACGATCTCTGATGAGGTTTATAAATTTCTTTTCCTTATCTATTAAGACAAAACGCCTTTTGAGTTTTGCCGCTGCTTGCCCAACGGTGCCAGACCCAGCAAAAGGATCCAATACCACATCATCTATAAAAGAATAGTAAGTAATAATTTTAGATGCCAGTTCTTCTGGAAAGACAGCCGGATGTTCCTGATCATACGTTGGTTTAATGTGCCAGACATTCGTGGTTTCATAACCATCCGCAATTTTTGATTCTTCGACAAGCTCCTGGTTTGGATGAGAGCGGATGTTCCAGTCAATAAGTCTTTTCGTATGTTTTCTGTAGACCAGGATATATTCAGTTACTGGCACTGGCTTATATTGCAGTGGGTTTCTGTCTGCGGCAAATCTGCGTCCCCGACCCGTTGCCCAGCCAGCACCTTCAGGCTTAACCCAAATAATGTCGTCTATAAAATCAAATCCTTCTTCAATGAATAGTCTGTGTATGTCAAATGGAACAGCAATTCGCCTGGATGATTCGTTTCTGTTAGCCCGCCTAACGAGCACTGGAGATATATTCATGGCGAAGAAACGGCCTTCATTTAGCACGCGGTGGCAGGCTTGTATAATTTCCCGCATTTTCAGCAGATAAGCCTCATATGATACATAATCTTCATATTCCGGGCGTGCATTGTAATAAGGCGGGGATGTGAAAACAAGATCAACAGACTCTTCGGGCAACTCTTGTAAAATATCTTCTGCTTTGCCCAATGCTATTGTATTCCGTAAATTGGATAATTTGTAGCATTTCTTATTGGGTGATCTTTTTTTTCTAACCGTTGTCCGTTTTAGCAAACGAGCTTCTAGAATATCGGGTGATGTAGATTTATCTTTAAGCAGAAAGGAAGTATAGGCATCAATAACTGCTTCCCCTACCCTTTCTTTTGAGTCCTGGCTGAGGAGGGGAATTCGCCACACATGATAGCGATCATCTATTTCTGGTAGCCCTAATACGATTGCCTCAACCAAATCTATGCTTACTAACCAGGTTGTTGTGACGAAGCGTGCATCTTTAGCGTTGAGGACATTATACTTTCGTTTTTCAGCAACACTGTCTTTAAGCTCTGCTATTTCATTCGGGTCTTGTGTCCTGTATTCCATTTAATCTGCATCCTTTTCACGCATTGCATCCGGGTCGGGCAGCCCATACGCCCCCGCCTTCAGCACCTTCAGCGACAACAAGGCACATTTTACCCGCGCCATGCTCAACGGAATGCCTACCAGCTCCAGCAGCGTTTCTTTGGAAAAGTTGCGAATTTCGGCCAGCGTTTTGCCCTTGATCTCTTCCGTCAGCAGCGAGGCCGCCGCCTGGCTAATCGCGCACCCCTCGCCGCTCCACGCCACTTCCGCCACCCGGTTGTCACTGCCCAAACGCACATCAATGCGAATGAGGTCGCCACAAAGCGGATTGTCTTCCTCATAGGAAAAATCAGCCTCGGTCAGCGTGCCGTGGTTTAGCGGATGCTCGTATAAATCAATAATCTGCTCGCGGTAGTAGGATTCGTCCATATCACTTCCTGCGAAAATGGGACGCTGATTTTCCTGATAAAAAACGACACATCAGGTACATCAGATAAATCAGCGTCCTATTCTTATTCGCCCATCCTGTTGTTATGAAAGCCGGAAAACCTTCCGCACTTTGTCCAGACTTTGCACCAATTGGTCAATCTCTTCGGTGGTATTATACAGGTAGAAGCTGGCGCGGGCGGTGGCGGAGACGCGGAGCTTGTGGTGCAGGGGCATGGCGCAATGATGCCCGGCGCGAATGGCGATGCCATCCTTATCCAGCAGTTCGGCAATGTCATGGGGATGCACCCCGTCTAGTGTAAATGTGGCAACGCCCCCTTTTTGCGCGGCGGGTGGGCCAATCAGGGTCAGCCCTTTCACGTCACTTAGGGCTTCAAGGGCGTAGCTGGTGAGCAGTTGCTCATGGGCGTGGATATTATCCATGCCGATGCTGCTGAGGTAATCAACGGCCGTTCCCAGCCCAATCCCCTCCGCAATACTTGGCGTACCCGCCTCAAACTTCCACGGTAGGTCGTTCCACGTTGACCCTTCCAGCGTCACCCGCCGGATCATGTCGCCGCCGCCCATGTAGGGAGGCATCGCTTCCAGCAACGGCCGTTTGCCATACAAAATGCCAATCCCCGTTGGCCCACACATTTTGTGGCCGGAAAAAGCCAGGAAGTCACACCCCAGTGCCTGCACGTCAACAGCCATATGTGGCACGCTTTGCGCCGCGTCCACCATCGTCACCGCGCCCACTGCTTTAGCGGCGGCGACCAGATCGGTGACAGGGTTAACGGTGCCAAAAACGTTGGAAACGGCCGTAAATGAAAAAATCTTCGTCCGCTCCGTTAGCAACTGGGGCAGGGTGGTCAGATCCAGCGTGCCATCCGCCGCAAACGGCACATAGCGAATGGTGGCCCCCTTTTCCTGCGCCAAAAGCTGCCACGGCACAATGTTGGCATGGTGCTCCATTTCGGTCAGCAAAATCTCGTCGCCGGGGCCAACGTTGGCACGCCCCCACGTAGCCGCCACCAGATTAAATGCCTCGGTGGCGTTGCGGACATAAATCACTTCGGCCGAATCGGGAGCGTTGATAAAGCGGGCAATCCGCTCTCGCGCCCCTTCATAAGCGTTGGTTGCCGCCTCACTTAGCCGATGGATGCCGCGATGGACGTTGGCATTACTGTGGCGGTAATACTGGTTCATCGCTTCAATGACCGCCAGCGGCTTTTGCGACGAAGCGGCGCTGTCTAGGTAGACCAGCGGCACGCCGGGATATGCTTCATCGGCTAAAATGGGAAAATCGGCGCGGATTTGGGCTACATCTAACATACTTGGCGATTAGAGATTGGAGATTAGAGATTGCTGTCAAGCGAGAATCAATCTCCAATCTCCAATCTCTACTTTGCTTTTGATGGATTTTCAATCGGCACAC
>WBZL01000235.1_pt1 | contig 61045 bp, 58 predicted proteins | sample 5204291 | NCBI WGS metagenome assembly WBZL01 (sample SAMN12344345, study PRJNA552823) | activated sludge metagenome | biome: Activated sludge suspended growth; feature: Nitrification reactor; material: Wastewater; isolation source: activated sludge from nitrification reactor of wastewater... | reverse complement strand
CGCGGTACGAGTAGCCCCAGGACCGCAGCCGGCCCCGCCGCTCCCGCAGCGGGGTGTCCTCGGACATCAGGGTGCGGTGGTTGATCTGCAGGAGCCGGCGGATCACCGGCCAGAGCACCATCCAGATCCGGGTGGAGGCCACGGTGTAGGTGGTGACCGCCCGGGTCCGGGTCTCGGACAGGGCGATGAACTGGTGGCGCGTGATCATCGTCCACGCCAGCGCGGTGACGAAGTGCGCCTGCTCGTTCGGCCCGGTGTCGTAGTGGACGAGGATCAGCGGGAACGGGATCCCGAGCACCTTCTGGTAGCTCAGCGAGGCCTGGAGGTCCTTCTCGATGACGCAGACCACGTCGTCGATGCGGCTGTGCACGAAGTTGCGGTGCACGACGTCCTTGTTGTTCCAGTCCACGTCCGCGGGCTGGTACTCGCCCTCGGTGACGCACTGCACCGACCGGTGCACCATGCCGAACGCCTCGAGGCGCTCGACGATCGCGTCGTGGCTGAGCTTGACCATCGGCTGGGCAGGTTAGCCCCGCCCGACGGGGCCGCTCTCAGGCCGCGGAGGGCTCGAAGTCGCGCTGCGCGGCCGGCGCGCCGGCGCCGATGCCCTTGCGGCGTTGGCGGAGGAGCGCGTCGAACTGCGTGGCCTCCTCGGACTTGCCGCGCCAGGCCCGGACGTAGCCCATGAGCCGCGTGGGGCGCAGCACGTTGGCCACGCCGTAGAACGCGCACAGCATGGCGAGCTGGGCGACCCGCAGCTTCCGGGTGCTCATCCGGGGGTTGTAGCTCTGGTGCTTGCCGGACGACCAGGAGAGCGCCGTGTAGGGGTACTCCTCGTTCACCTCGAGGATGCCGGCGTCGACCAGCGCCTTGAAGTCCCTGCTGCCCGGGTAGGGGCCGAAGATCATGACCGCGGCGTCGTTGGCCCCGGCGCGGGCGGCGCGCATCATGAAGCGGAACGACTTGACGAGGTCGCCCCACCGCTCCTGGGGGTGGCCGATGATGATGTTGATCTTGGTGACGAGGCCGATCTTCTTGGCCTCGCGCAGCGAGGTGAGGATGGTGTCGAGGTCCACCCGCTTGTCGTAGATGTCGAGCATGCGCTCGCCGCCCGCCTCGGGGGCGTAGGTGATGTTGCGACAGCCCGTGTCCCAGAGGCGCTGGAGCACCTCGGCGTCGAGCGCCTCGGCGCGCGTGCCGACCGGCAGCTGCCAGATCAACCCCGGCGCCTTCGCCTCGAGGGCGTCGCAGAACCGCAGGGTCCACTGGCGCTTGGTGATGGCGGTGAGGTCGGCGAAGTTCACGTTGCGCACGCCGTACTGCTCGACGTACCCGGCGATCTCGGCCGCGACCTCCTCGGGCTCGCGCACCACGTAGCGCGTGGTCCACATCTGCGGCGAGGAGCAGAACGAGCACTTGTAGGGGCACCCGCGCGTGGCGAGCACCGGCATCGAGCGGCCCCGGTTCACGCCGAAGCTGTCCGCGAAGCGGAAGTACTGGTCGAGGGGGAACAGGTCCCACGCCGGCTGGGGCACGTCCGGGAGGGCCTTGGTGTTGATGCGCGTCGCCAGCCCGCCGTCGCACGCCTCACCGCCGTTGCGCAGGACGACGCCCTCGAAGCCGTCGCCGAGGGGGATGCCGCGGGCCACCCGGTCGGCCAGCTCCACGGCCGTACGCTCACCCTCGCCGAGCACGCAGGCGTCGATGGCGTCGGTCTGCTCGAACATCCAGCGCCAGTAGCCGGTGGCGTTCTCGCCGCCGCAGACGATGAGTGCGTCGGGGAAGCGGGCCCGCACGGTCTCGGCGATCTCCCGCACGTGCGGCCACTCGTGGAGGAACATGTGGGTGATCCCGATCATCTTCGTGTCGGGGTGGATGCGGTCGACGATCTCGGCGACCGGGATGCCGCACTGGCGCAGGGTGCCGATGGGGCTCGGGCGGTCGACGATCTGGTCGATGCCCTCGCCGGCCGAGTCGATGACGTCCACGGTGTGGCCGGCGTCGCGCAGGACCGCGGCGATGTAGGCGAGCCCGATCGGCGGGACCGGGCCGTACCAGGAGAAGCTCTTGGGGAACACGATCGTGTTCGGGCGGATGAGGGCCACCCGGGTGGTCTCGCGCCGCGTGGGCGCCGCCAGCGTCACGGATTCCGTCGCCATGGCGCGAGGGTAGTTGTGCGAACGACCCTTCGTCCATGGATCCGCCCCACCCGGGGGCGGACGGGCTCAGCCCGGGTCGAGGACCGGCGGGGGCGGGCCGCCGGCGGCCTGGGCCTGCAGTTCGGCGCCGACGTCGTCCCACATGGCCTGGGCGATGATCCGCGCGCCGGGCTCGTCGGTGTGGACCACGTCGTAGAAGTAGTCCTCACCGCCGAAGACGTCGGTCAGGTCGGTCACCCCCTCGGGGATGCGGCTGCGGACCTCGGGCGTCCACCCCTCGGCCCGCGGCTGCCAGAAGAAGCGCACCGGCGTGGCGTGGTCCTCCCCGAGGCTGCGGATCAACGACAGTGCCCGGCCGTAGATGTCGAACGCGGCGTCCTCCTGGGCCTGGGGGGTCGCCACCACGACGTCGTCGGCGCCGGGGAGCGGCGCCGTGCGGCCCCGGACGGTGTCCCACAGGCGCCAGGCGCCGCTGTTGCGGCGATAGGTGTCGGCGAGCTCGCGGAGGCCGTCGAGGCGGTCGGGCTCGGTCGCGCGCAGCTCCCGGAAGTCGGAGATGAGGCCCCCGATGATGGTGGCGGAGTGGTGGGTCGGCTCCTCCGAGAAGTCGGTCATCTGGGTGTCGAACTCGTTGAAGCCGTCGAGGAAGATCACGAGGTCGTACTGCTCGCCCGAGGCCAGGAGGCGCTCGAGGTACTGGTGCTCCTGCCACGCCACCCACGCCGGGAAGCCGTAATTGTGGACCTCGACGGGCACGCCGTTCTCCTCGGCGATCCGGGCGAACTCCGACGGGATGGTGTGGTCGTCGCGCTGGCCGACGCCGAACATCACCGACCCCCCCATGAACGCCACGCGCAGGGGCTCCGTGCCCGCCGGTACCGTCGGCTCGTAGGAGACGCGCTCGCGGTCGGTCACGTTGACGGTCGGGCTCGAGTAGTCGTGGTGGCCCCGGACGATGTACGGCAGGTAGTCGTTGGTCTGGAGCTCGAAGCCCGCCATGTCGGCGCCGTGCTGCTGGGCCCAGGGCTCGACGTTGATGGGCGGCTGGCTCATGTCGCGCTGCAGGGACTGCTCGATCTGGCCCACGAGGTCGCCACGGTCGATCGGCATCAGCGTGCCGGTGGCCGTGAACGCCGTGCCGACGGCGAGGTCGGCCACGACGAGGGCGGCGACGACCGTGACCGCGATCGCCAACTTCGGCGTGCGCGCCCCCACGGCCCGGTTCGGCTCGGTGCCGAAGGTCCGGCGGGGCGAGCGCTCCTCCCCCATCACGTCCTTCGGGATCCAACCGTCGCCCTGGTAGCCCCGCGGCCGGCCCAGCGGCGTCCCCCGGAACAGCCAGAGGACCAGTGACAGGGGCACGAAGATGAACACGAACATCAGCCCCATCAGGACGAAGCGGAGAACGTGGCCGACGCCTCGTCCGAATGCCTCGAGGGCCCGCAGGAAGCCACGGTCGAACGCCGGCGACAGCGCCCGACCGGCGGTGATTCCCAGGACGACGACCACGAGGATCACCGCCCCGGTCGTGCGCCCCTTCGCGAACAGCAGGGCGGCCACGAGCCCGGCGACGAGCACCGGCACGAGGAACGAGACCAGGCGGTGGTGCCCCCCGGGCGCCGGCCGCTCGGGCTCGCCCCAGTTGGGGCCGACCACCTCGGACCGGGCCGCCGCCCCCCGGACGTCCACGTCGGTCACGCCGGCACCTCCAGGCTCTGGTCCCCACCCACGGGCCCCTCGGTGCCGAGCGAGCGTCGGGCGACGAAGCCGGACGCGAGCACGGCCACGAGGGGCAGGACGGGGAAGCGGTAGTGGGGTTGGGCCACCGCGCCCACGATCGCGAGGGTGAACAACACGATGGGCACCCAGATGGGGAGGGCCCGCCGGCAGGCCCGGACCGCGACGAGGCCGGCGATCGCGAGGGCGCCGACCCCCCACAGCCAGAGGTTCGACAGGACCCCGAGCGGGGTCATCCAGCGACCGGCCCAGGTGGCCGACTCGTAGTTCCTCGCGGCCTCGACGACCCGTCCGTCGCTCTTCCAGGTCTCGACCACCTTGGCGACCGTCAGGCGCGCCTCGGCGGCCGGGTGGGTGGCCGCCCAGGAGACGGCGTCCGACACCCGGTCCTGGTACCAGCCCACCTCGTCCGGCTCGGCGCCGCCGACGTCGGGCGGCACCTCCTGGCCGTTGGCGAGGTACGCCGCGGGGTCGTCGTAGGGCGAGCCCCGGAAGCACTCGATCTGCAGGTCCCGGTTCGAGAGGCTCTTCTGCCAGTTGGCCGAGATGTCGTCGTTGTGGCCGAAGCACAGCGCCGAGGCGTTGCTGGTCGAGCCGGGGCTCCAGATCCCGACCTGCACGCCGTTGCGGACCGTCCACGGCACGAGCAGCAGCGCCGCGCCGCACAGCGCCAGGCCCGTGGCCTTGGCCGTGTCGCGCCATGCGGCACGCCACGAGCCGCGCCGCACCCGCAGCGCGAGGGCGGGCGCGGCCAGGGCGATGATGCCCGGGGCACGGAAGAGCACGCCCAGGCCGGTGAGCAGGCCGATCAGCACCCAGTTGCGGGCGGGCACGTCGTCCTCACGGGACCCGGCGAGCACGTAGGCACCGAGCAGCACCGGGGTGAAGGCGGTCTCGGTGTGGGCCGTGGACGTGTAGTAGACGAGGCTCGGGGCCAGGGCGACCAGCCACGCCGCCACCACCCGGGCGCGGCCACCGATCCACCGGTCGGCCAGCACGGCGGTGAGCCAGATCGTCAGCGTCGCCGCGGCCACGTTGACGAGCGCGGCCGTGAACGCGGCGCTGGCCCAGCCGGTGCGGTCGGCGAGCCAGACGAAGGGCGCCAGCACGAACGGGTACCCCGGCGACCAGTAGGCGCTCGGGCCCCCTACGCCGCCGAACGTCGGCGAGTGGCCGTCACCCAACTCGCGGGCGATGCGCAGGTACTCCGCGGGGTCGTTGGGGAAGACCGGCGACCGCGTGACGACGATCACCCACAGCAGGCGGAGCGCGAGGCCGACGAGCACCGCGGCCAACACGGCGCGGTCGATCCGGGGCCGCGTCCGCAGCGCTCCCTGAGGGGCCGGCAGCCCGGCGGTGAGGCTCACGTTGACGTCGGCGTGCCCTTCATCGGCGGAGGTGGGTCGAGGCGGGTCGAGGCCCTCGGTCGAGCGGCGAGCATAGCGGCCGACCCCCGCCGCGGACCCGCGGCCCGACGGGCCGTCTCGCCCCGCGGACTAGTCTCGACCGCCGTGGTGAAGCTGAGCCAGGCGGCGATCGTGGAACGGCTCGAGGCCATGGGGATGGTGAGCCGCACCCTCCAGGTGCACACCGAGGGCGAGTACCTGCCCACCGACGTCGACTGGAACAACAAGGACGTCCCCCACCTCAACGAGGTGCACAGCCTCGTCAACGACGTCACCTGCGTCATCGAGCGCAACATGCAGGCGTCGATCAGCCTCCAGACGGTCGCCGGCCTCACCAACCCGCTGATCCTCGTGCACTACGACGCCGAGCCGAACCACCAGACCCACTTCGTCACGCTGCTGGCGTGGACGATGGTCACCGACCACGAGTTCATCGCGCTCTCCCCCACCCGCACCCGAGCGGTCACGACCTACACCGTCTGCGCGACCCGGTTCTGGATGCTCGCCTGGCCGCTCATCAAGCGGCTGCTGCTGCGCAACTACCGCCAGCTGATGTCCGAGGACGTCCCGCTGCGCGAGCGCCGCGGCCGTCTGCGCTCGTGGGGCTACACGTTCCGGGGCGACGGCGAGCTCCGCGACATCCGCGCCTCGCTCAACATCCACGCGAACAACGTCTTCGCCCCCGACCCGCCGCCCGACGAGCCGCCGGTGTTCGCCCCCGTGCCCGTGGACGACCTCGCCGCCGGCCGCTGCACCTTCCTCGGCCGCAGCGACCACCTCGGCCTCATGCTGAAGCGCGAGGGCCGCCAGCTCCTGGCCTTCGCCCGCATGTGCCCGCACGAGGGCGCGGACATGGACGCGGTGGCCGTGGTGGACCGCTGCCAGGTCTGCACGTGGCACGGCCGCGAGCTCGAGCCCCTCGCGGTGCTCGACCTGGACGCGCCGGTCCCGGCGGCGGACACCCCGTGGCACCACCTCGAGGTGCACGACGGGAAGCTCGAGGTGGTCGTGACCGACCCGAGCGACCCGAAGCGCCGGCGGTCGGCCGCCGACGCCCGCTGATCGGCCTCAGACTTCGGCCGTCAGCCGACCGAGCCCTCCATCTGCAGCTCGATCAGCCGCGACCACTCGACCGCGTACTCCATGGGCAGGGTGCGGGTCACGGGCTCGATGAACCCGTTCACCACCATGCTCATGGCCTGCTCCTCCGAGAGGCCACGGCTCATCAGGTAGAAGAGCTGCTCGTCGGCCACCTTCGACACCGTGGCCTCGTGGCCGATGCGGGCGTCGCGGGCGCCGACCTCCATGTAGGGGAAGGTGTCCGAGATGGAGTCCTCGTCGAGGATCAGCGCGTCGCACTGGACGTGGCTGACGCACCCGGGGGCGTCGTCCTCCACCCGCACCAGGCCGCGGTAGCTCGTGCGGCCGCCGTCCTTGGAGATGGACTTGGAGACGATCTTGGAGGTGGTCTCGGGTGCGGCGTGGACCATCTTGGCGCCGGCGTCCTGGTGCTGGCCCTGGCCGGCGTAGGCGACGGACAGGACCTCACCCGACGCCTTCGGGCCGACCATGTAGACCGCGGGGTACTTCATGGTGAGGCGCGAGCCGATGTTGCCGTCGATCCACTCCATGTGGCCCTCGGTCTCGACCCGGGCCCGCTTCGTGACCAGGTTGAACACGTTGTTCGACCAGTTCTGGATGGTCGTGTAGGTCACCCGGGCGGAGGGCTTCACGACGATCTCCACCACCGCGGAGTGCAGCGAGTCGGTGGTGTACACCGGGGCCGAGCAGCCCTCGATGTAGTGCACCTGCGAGCCCTCGTCCGCGATGATCAGCGTGCGCTCGAACTGGCCCATGTTCTCGGCGTTGATGCGGAAGTACGCCTGGAGCGGCATCTCCACGCTCACACCCGGCGGCACGTAGATGAAGCTGCCGCCGCTCCAGACCGCGGTGTTGAGCGCCGCGAACTTGTTGTCGTTCTTCGGGATGACCGTCCCGAAGTAGGCCTTGACGATCTCGGGGTGCTCGCGCAGGGCCGTGTCCATGTCGGTGAAGATGACGCCCTGGGCCTCGAGGTCCTCACGGTTGCGGTGGTAGACCACCTCGGACTCGTACTGCGCGGTGACGCCGGCGAGGTACTTCCGCTCCGCTTCGGGGATGCCCAGCTTCTCGTAGGTGTTCTTGACCGAGTCGGGCAGCTCGTCCCACGCGTCGACCTGCTTGTCGGTCGGCTTGATGTAGTAGTAGATGTCGTCGAAGAAGATCTCCGACATGTCGCCGCCCCAGTTGGGCATGGGCCGGCGCTCGAAGTGGTCGAGCGACTTGAGGCGGTTGTCCCGCATCCAGTCGGGCTCACCCTTCATCCACGACATCTCCTGCACGATGTCGCGGTTCAGCCCCCGCTTGGGCTTGAAGACGTAGTCCTCCTCGTCGCTCCAGCCCAGCTTGTAACGGCCGAGGTCGAGGTCGAGCTCGCTGGTGGCCATGGGGTGCGCTCCTCGATCGTTCCGGGTTCGTCAGCGGGAGGGTCGGCCGCCCGGCGGCGGCAATTACTCCTATCCAGATAGTAACAACTCCCCCTCGCCGCGCCCCCCTTCAAGACGTCCCGTCGGTGCCGATGGACACCAGAGGCCAGGCACTCGAAGGATCGGACGCGCGACCGGGCATGAGCTCACCAACGACCGAGGTGGACGGCGGCACGGCGACGAGCGGCCCCGTCGCGACCCCGGACGACCGCCTCCCGGCGTTCGCGGACGCACCGGTCGGCCTGGTGCTCGCCGACCACCAGGGCCGGATCGTGGCCGCCAACGACGCCTGGCGCCGCATCACCGGGTTCTCCGGGGTGCTCCCCCTCGATGACCACGAGGCGTGGGCCCTGCTGCACCCGGAGGACCGCGACGAGGTCCGGGCCGCCTGGGCGGCCGCCTGCGCCGGCGGCGACGAGCTCGAGGTGCGGGCCCGGATGGTCACCCGGGACGGCGACGTCCGCTGGACCGACACCCGCGCCACGCCCGTCCGCGACCGCTCCGGCCTGCTCCTCGGCTTCGCCGGCTCGGTGCTCGACCTGACCCACGTCCTCGACGAGCGGGGCAACCTGCCGGGCGACGGGGCCCTGGCCCCCGACGTCGCCGACGCCCTCCCCCAGGGGGTCATGGTCTACGACCCGTCCGGCGCCATCGTGGCCGCGAACCGGGCCGCCCACGAGATCCTGGGCATCACCCACGACGACCTCCTCGCCCAACGGGTGCCCTGGTCGACCTGGGACCCGGTCGACGCCGACGGCGTGCCGCTGGCGCCGAGCGAGCTGCCCGCCGTGCGCGCCCGCCTCGGCGAGCCCGTCGTGGTCGAGGTCGTCGGGTTCACGCCCCCGGCCCGCTCGCGGGTCTGGACCGAGGTCACGGCCCGTCGGGTCGACGTGGGCGACCTGCCCGCCGGCACGGTGGTCGCCTCGTTCACCGACATCTCGGCCCGCAAGCGCACCGAGGACGACCTGCGCGACAGCGAGGCCCACCTCCGCTCGCTCTCCGAGTCCGTCCCCGTGGGCGTCTTCCGCTGCAACCTCGAGGGTCGCCTGACGTACGTGAACCCCCGGTGGAGCGAGCTCACCGGCATCGGGGGCACCGAGATCTTCCGCCTCCACGCCCACGAGCTCATCCACCCCGACGACCGCGAGGCGACCCTCGACGCCTGGGACGCCACCCTCCCCGAGGGCCGGCGCTACGACGGGCAGTTCCGCATCCTGGACGCCGACGGCGCGCCCCGGTGGGTCCAGTGCCGCCTCAGCCTCGTCCGCGACAAGTTCGGCACGCCGACGGGCACGATCGGGTCCTTCGAGGACGTGAGCCCCCTCGTGACCGCCCGGCAGCAGAACGAGCGCCTCGCCGCGATCGTCGAGTCGACGAGCGACCTCGTCGTGATGTTCGACGAGGACTCCGGCGAGGTGCTCTACCTCAACGGCGCCGTGCGGGAGCTGCTGGCCATCCCCGACGGCGAGGACCTGTCCGAGCTCACCCTCCGCGACCTGCTCAACGAGGAGTCCGAGGGGATCTACATCGAAGACGTCCGCCCGGTACTGCTGCGGGGTGAGACGTGGAGCGGCGAGCTGGTGATGAGCAGCCGCACCGGCGAGGACCGCCACGTGTGGCAGACCGTGTCCGGCGAGTTCGACAGCACCGGCGTCCTGGTGCGGGTCGCGGTCATGGGCCGGGACGTGACCGACCGGCGCCTGGCCGAGAGCGAGCTCGCCCACCAGGCCACCCACGACCCGCTCACGGGCCTCCCCAACCGGTCGCTGCTGCTCAACCACCTCGAGCTCGCCATCGCCCGCGCCGAGCGCGACGAGACCGAGGTCGGCCTGCTCTTCCTCGACCTCGACCGCTTCAAGTCGGTCAACGACAACCGCGGCCACGACGTGGGTGACGAGCTGCTGCGCCAGGTCTCCCAGCGCATCTCCGGGGTCCTGCGCCCGTCCGACACCGTCGCCCGCCTCGGCGGCGACGAGTTCGTCGTGCTCTTCGACGAGGTCGAGAACCCCGACGACGCCGTGGCCGCCGCCCGGCGGGTCTGCGACGCGATCGAGGACGACCCCTTCGGCATCGCCAGCCTCGAGCTGGTCATGACCACGAGCGCCGGCCTCGCGGTCTCCAGCCCGGGCGAGGACCCGGAGACCCTGATCCGCAACGCCGACGAGGCCATGTACCGGGCCAAGGAGCAGGGCCGGGCGCGCCTGGAGGTCTACGACGAGGCCATGCGCCTGCGCACGACCAACCGGCGCATGCTCGCCGAGCAGCTCAGCGCGGCGATCCTCGACGGCCACATCGACGTCCACTACCAGCCGCAGGTGAACCTGCGCACCGGCGAGGTCGTCAGCGTCGAGGCCCTCGCCCGCTGGCGGCACCCCACCCGAGGCGAGCTCGACCCCGAGGAGTTCATCCAGCTCGCCGAGGACACCGGCCTCATCGTCGGCCTCGGGCTCAGCGTGTTGCACCGCGCCTGCGCCGACGCCGCCGAGTGGAGCCGCCAGCTCGGGCCCCAGGCGCCCCGCGTCGCCGTGAACCTCTCGCTGCGCCAGCTCGCGCAGACCAACCTGCCCGAGCTGCTGACCGAGATGGTCGAGCAGCTCGGCGTGTCCCCCTCCTCGCTCTGCCTCGAGGTGCCTGAGTCGGTGCTGGTGGGCGACGTCGACACCGCCATCGCCTCCCTCGAGGCCCTCAGCGAGGTGGGCGTGTCGCTCGCCATCGACAACTTCGGCAAGGGCTCGGCGTCGCTGCTGAACCTCCAGCGCCTCCCCGTCGACACCCTGAAGGTCGACCGCTCCTTCGTCGACGGCCTCGGCCCCGACCCCGAGGACTCGGCCATCGCCGCCGCCATCATCAGCCTCGCCCACAACCTCAACCTCGAGGTCATCGCCGAGGGCGTCGAGCGCGTCGAGCAGCTCGCGGAGCTCCGGGCCCTCGGCTGCGACGGCGGCCAGGGCTTCCTGTTCGCCAAGCCGATGCCCGCCGACGCCGTCCGCCCCTACTTCGGCCACGTCTACGCGGTCTAGGGCGCGCTAGGTGGGCACGCCCCGCGACCAGGTGGCGAAGAGCGCGGCGTAGCGGCCCTCGTCCTCGACGAGGTCGTCGTGGGTGCCGAGCTCGGCGAGGCCGCCGGCGTCCACCACGCCCACCCGGTCGGCCCGCTCGGCGGTGGTCAGGCGGTGGGCGATCACGATCACCGTGCGGCCGCCCATGAGACGGTCCATGGCCCCCTCGACGAGGGCCTCGGTGCCCGGGTCGAGGCTCGACGTGGCCTCGTCGAGGACCAGGACCGCCGGGTCGGCCAGGGCGGCCCGGGCCAACGAGACCAGCTGCTTCTCCCCCGCCGACAGGCGCGACCCGCGCTCGCGGACCTCGGTGTCGAGGCCGTCGGGGAGGGACGCGAAACGGTCGAGGACGCCGATCGTCGCGAGCGCCTCCTCGACGTCGGCGTCGGTGGCCCCGTCGCTTCCGAGCCGCACGTTGTCGCGGATGGTGCCCGCGAAGAGGAAGCCCTCCTGGGGGACGACCACGATGTGCTGCCGCAACGACCGGGCGGTGGCGTCGCGCAGGTCCACCCCGCCGAAGGTGACCTGACCCTCGACGGGGTCGTAGAGGCGGGCGCACAGCTTGGCGAGGGTGGACTTCCCCGCCCCCGTCGGGCCCACGAGCGCCAGCCGCTCGCCGGCGGGGATGGTGAGGTCGACCGAGTGCAGCACCGGCGGGCCGTCGCCGTAGGCGAACGAGACGCCGTCGACCACGAGGTCGCCCCGCTCGGGCAGGTCGACCGCGCCCGGCCGCTCGGCCACCTCGACCGGCTCGTCGAGCACCTGGAAGACCTTCTGCAGGCCGGCACCCGCGGACTGGACGGTGTTGAAGAGCTGGCTGAGCTGCTGCACGGGCTCGAACAGGTTGGACAGGGTCAGGACGAAGAACGTGACCGTGCCGATGGTCACGGTGCCCTGGCTGACGAGCCAGCCGCCGGCGCCGACCACCGCCGCGGTGGTGCCGATGCCGGCCAGCTCGATCACCGGGAGGTACCAGGCCTGGACCTTCACCGACCGCATGTGGGCGTCGTAGAGCACCCGGTTGCGCTCGGCGAAGCGGCGGGTCTCGGTGGTCTCGCGGCCGAACGCCTGGATGACCCGCACGCCGGCGATGGACTCCTGGAGGTTCGACAGGGTGCCACCGATGCGGTCGCGCACCACGAGGTAGGCCTCGTTGGAGTCCCGCTGGAACTTGATGCTGGCCAGCACCACGAAGGGCAGGGCCACGAGGCACACGAGGGCGAGCTGCCACGAGACGACGACGAGCACCACGATCGAGAACACGAGCAGCAACACGTTGGTGACGAACTGGAGGAAGCCCATCTGCACGAGCTCGGCCATCGAGTCGATGTCCGAGGTCATCCGGGAGACGACGACCCCGGCCTTCTCGCGGTCGTAGAACGGCATGGACAGGCGCTGGAGCTTGGCGAAGACCCGCAGGCGCAGGTCCCGGAGGAACGACTCCCCGACCTGGCTCACCACCCGTATCTGGCCCCGGTACACCACGTAGGCCACGGCGGCGACGAGGACGTACGCCACCACCGCGCCGTTCAACGCGGCGGCGTTGCCGGGGGTGATCCCCTGGTCGATCCCGAAGCGGACGATGAGCGGGCCCGCGAGGGTCGTCAGGGTCCAGAGGACCAACAGGACGGTGCCGACGACCACGCCGCGCCGGTAGGGCCGCAGCATGGGCGCGGTCCGGCGCAGCACCCGCTTGGCGGCCTCGGCGTCCAGGCGGTCCTCCGCGTCGACCCCCGCCTGGTGGATCACGGCCGCTCCCCCACCGCCGCCGCCTCGGCGGCGACCGCCCCGTCCGGCCCGGCTCCGGCGGCGAGGATCTCGCGGTAGGCGTCGCTGCCCGCCAGGAGCTCGGCGTGGGTGCCCTCGGCCACGACCCGGCCGTCGCCCAGCACGACGACCCGGTCGGCCAGGGCGATGGTGGCGGGTCGGTGGGCGATGACGAGCGTGGTGCGGCCCGTCATGACCTCGCGCATGGCGTCGCGGATCTCGTGCTCCTTGGTGGGGTCGACCGAGGAGGTGGCGTCGTCGAGGATCAGCACCCTCGGGTCGGCGAGGATGGCCCGGGCGATGGCGATGCGCTGGCGCTGCCCGCCCGAGAGCGAGAAGCCCCGCTCCCCGATCTCGGTGGCGTAGCCCTCGGGCAGCCGCTCGATGAACTCGTGGGCGCCGGCGAGCCGGGCGGCCCGCTCGATCTCGTCCACCGACGCGTCGGGGTCGGCGAAGGCGATGTTGCCGGCCACGCTGTCGCTGAAGAGGAAGGTGTCCTCGAAGACGATCCCGACCGCCCGCCGCAACGAGCGCAGGGCGAGGGTCGTGACGTCCACGCCGTCGATGCGGATGCACCCGGCGTCCACGTCGTAGAACCGCGGCAGCAGGCGGGCGATGGTCGTCTTGCCCGAACCGGTGGCGCCCACGACCGCCACGGACTCGCCGGCGGGGACGACCAGGTCCAGGCCGTCGAGCACCGGGGCCGCGCCCGAGGTGTAGGCGAAGCGGACGCCCTCGAAGCGCACCTCGCCCATCGGCGTCCCCGGCGCCGGGCGCGGCGGCAGGCCGGCGCCGGACGGGTGGTCCACGATGACAGGTGTCGTCCCGAGGATCTCGTGGACCCGCTCGGCGGAGGCGACCGACCGCTGCCACTGGGCGATGATCATGCCGAGCATCCGCAACGGCCAGATCAGCATGACCACGTACACGTTGAACGCCACGAGGGCGCCCAGCGACAGCTCGCCGTCGAGCACGAGGTGCCCGCCGTAGCCGAGGACCGCGATCAGGCCGAGGTTGGGCAGGAGGTCGAGGGCCGGCAGGTAGGTCGCCCGGATCCGTGCCGCGGCGATCGAGGCGTCGTAGACGTCGTCGGCCTCGCGGCGCAGGCGGGCGGCCTGCACCGGCTCCGCGCCGAAGCCCTTGACCACCCGGACGCCGGACACGGTCTCCTCCACCACGCTGGCGAGCTGGGCCGACTCCTGCTGGATGTCCATCACCGGGCCCTGGAGCCGGGTCGAGAACCGCTTGGCCAAAACGTTCACGAAGGGCAGGCCGATCAGTGCGAGGAGGGCCAGCACGACGTTCGTCGACAGCAGGATCGCCGTGACGGCCACGACGGTGAGCAGGTTCGACATCGTCAGCGGGATCAGCACTACGAGCTGCTGGATCTGCTGGAGGTCGGTGTTGGCCCGGCTCATCAGCTCACCGGTCTGGGCCTCGTCGTGGAACGAGAAGTGCAGGCGCTGCAGGTGGGCGAAGAGGCGGTCGCGCAGGTCGGTCTCAGCCCACCGGCTCTCCCGGAAGGCCAGGTAGCGGCGCATGCCGGTGAACGCGGCGGCGACGAGGCCCAGCCCGAGGATGACGAGCGTCCACTGGAGCAGCGCGGGGCCGTCGTAGGGGTCGATCCCCCGGTCGATGGCGGCCGCCACCGCCAGGGGCACCGCCACCTTGGCGAGGGTCCACGCCAGGCCGACGGCCACGCCGGCGGCGACGCCCCTCCACTGGCGCCGCACCAGCGACAGGATCAACCCCGCCCCGGGCGAGCGGGGGGCCATCAGGGGCTCGTGGTCAGGACGTGCGCGCCAGGACGGCGGGCGGCGGGCGCGGCGGCGCCGGTGCGTGCGGGGACCACGGTCGCCCAGGCTACGGCGCGGGCGCGGGCGCTCAGCCGTCGATTCGGCGCAGCTCGTCCCGGTAGCGCCGGCCCCGCTCGACGTAGAGCGCGACCGCCTCGTCGAACTCGCCCGGGGGCACCGCGTCGAGCCGCAGCTTGGCGGGGACGCCGAGGGCCATGGCGAACGCGGGGACCTCGAGGTCGGCGGGCACGACCGCGTTGGCCCCGACCAGCCCACCGCTGCGCACCACGGCCCGGTGCAGGACGACCGAGCCGGAGCCGACCAGGCACCGGTCCTCGATCGTGCAGCCCTCGAGGTGGGCGTTGTGGCCGACCACGCACTCGGCACCGATGACGGTGTCGTGGCGCCCGGTGGCGTGGACGATGGTGCCGTCCTGCACGGAGGTGCGCGCGCCCACCACGATGGCGCCGTCGTCCCCGCGCAGGACCGCGGTCGGCCACACCGAGGCGTCGGCGCCGATGCGCACGCGTCCGATCACGACCGCGTCCGGGTGGACGTACGCGTCGGGGTGGATCTGGGGCACCTCGGCGCCCAGGGCGTAGACGGGCACGGGCCGGTCAGGCCGAGAAGCGCCCGTAGCCGCCGCGGTAGAACACGAGCGGGAGCCCCTCGTTGGCGGCGTCGAGCTCGAGCACGCGGCCGATGACGACGAAGTGGTCGCCCTCGTCGTGGACGCGCTCGATGGTGCAGTCGATCCAGCCCAGGACGTCGTTCAGGATCGGCGAGCCCGAGGCCCCCGCCCGCCACCCGATGCCGGAGAACTTGTCGTCCGACTTGCTGGCCATCACCCGGCAGACGTCCTCCTGCTCGCTGCTCAAGATGTTGGCGCAGAAGCCGCCCGAGGCCTCGATGAGGGGCCAGCTCGACGAGGTCTTCTGGGGGCAGAACAGCACCAGCGGCGGGTCGAGCGAGACCGAGGAGAACGAGCCGATGGCCATGCCGATCGGGTTGCCCTCGCTCGTGCCGGTGATGACCGTGACCCCCGTCGGGAAGTGCCCCAGGACGTTGCGGTAGTGGGCGGCGTCGATGCCCCCGGTGTCCGGGCTGGTCGGGTTGGTCACGGCGGCTCCCCTGGGTCGGGCGGTCGCGCGCTCGGGCGCGAGCGGCTCGGTCGTCGAGCGACCGAGGTTACCGGGGGACCGTGACCGGCGAGCCGAGCGAGACGGTGAGACCCTCGCTGGCGCAGAGGATCTCGTCCAGGCCGGCCGCGGCGGGCAGGCTCCGGGCGTAGGCGGTGAGCTCGTCGAGGGCGGCGTCGTCGTGGGTCGGGTCGTGGTGGAACAGCACCAGGCGCCGCACCCCCGCCTCCGCGGCGACGTGCACGGCGTAGTCGAGGGTGCAGTGGCCCCAGTGGGCCTTCTCGGAGAACTCGTCGAGGGTGTACTGCGAGTCGTGGATCACGAGGTCGGCGCCGGCGCAGAGCTCGAGCACCGCGTCCGCGACCTCGAGGCCGCCGTCGCGGGGCTGCTGGTGGTCGGAGACGTAGGCCACGCTGCGCCCCTCCCACTCGATGCGGTAGCCGTTCGTGAGCCCGACGTGGGGCACCTGGCGGGCCATGACCTTGGCCTCGCCGACCGCGAACTCGGTGTCGACCACGTCGTGGAACGTCACGTCGCCGGCGAGGTCGGCGATGCCCACCGGGAAGTACGGCGGGCACATGAACGTCCCGAAGGCGCCCTCGAGGTCGAGGCCGGGCTCGGAGGGGCCGTAGATGGCCAGGCGGGCGCCGTCGCGGTGCAGCGGCGTGAAGAACGGGAGCCCCTGCACGTGGTCCCAGTGCAGGTGGGTGACCAGGGCCGAGCCCTGGAAGGGCTGGTCGGGCGGGAAGGTCTCACCCCAGAAGCGCAGGCCCGTGCCCAGGTCGAGCACGATGGGCTCGGCGCCGGGCACCTCGAGGACGACGCACGCGGTGTTGCCGCCGTAGCGCTGGTTGGCGGCGCACGGGCAGGGCGTCGAGCCGCGGACCCCGTAGAACGTGACGTTGAGCAGCGCTCCCCCTTCCTCGGGCAGAAAGCCTAACGACACCGGGCGGCCCGCGGCGCCCGGGCCACGCGCGATGCTCTGCCCGGTGACCCTCGAACCCCGCAGCACCACCGTCAACGGCGTCGAGCTGGCCTACCTCGAGCAGGGCGACGGGCCCCTCGCGGTCTGCCTCCACGGCTTCCCCGACACCGCCTGGACGTGGCGGCACCTGCTCCCCCGCCTCGCCGACGCCGGCTACCGCGCCGTCGCCCCGTTCAACCGCGGGTACGCCCCGTCCGGCACGTCCCCGGACGGCCTCTACCAGCCCGGCGCCCTCGCCGCCGACGCGAACGCGCTGCACGAGGCGCTCGGGGGCGACGGGGAGGCGGTGGTCATCGGCCACGACTGGGGCGCGCTCGCCACCTACGGCGCGGCCGGCAGCGCGCCCGACCGCTGGCGCCGGGCGGTGACCATGGCGGTGCCCCCGACCGACGCGATGGGGATGTCGCTGTTCACCTACCAGCAGCTCCGCCGCTCCTGGTACATGTTCTTCTTCCAGCACCCGCTCGCCGACGGCCTCGTGGCCATGGACGACCTGGCCTTCCTCGACGGGCTCTGGCGGGACTGGTCCCCGGGCTACGACGCCGCCGACGACCTGCCCGCGGTCAAGGCCGCCCTGGCCGACCCGGCCAACCTGGCCGCCGCCCTCGGCACGTACCGGGCGACCCTCGGCGACGGGCCGACGTCCGCGGACCTGGCCGCCGAGCAGGCGGCGACGGGCTCGGTCCCGCCCCAGCCGACGCTGTACCTCCACGGCGATGCCGACGGCTGCATGGGCATCGAGGTGGCCCGCGTGGCGGCCCCGGCGTTCGACCGCGAGGGCTACCGCTACGAGGAGGTGGCCGGCGCAGGCCACTTCCTCCACCTGGAGCGCCCCGACGTGGTCAACGACCTGGTGGTCGACTTCCTCACCGCCTGACCCCGGACGCGACGGTGCCCGCCCCGTAGGGCGGGCACCGGTGCAGAGCCTCGGGCGCCGTGCGGCGCCGCGGGATCAGGCCGCCGTGGTCGTCGTGGTGGCCTCGGCGCCCGCGGTGGTCGTGGTCGTGTCGCCCCCGGCCGTGGTGGTCGTGGTCGAGTCGCCACCCGCGGTCGTGGTGGTGCTGTCCCCCGAGCCACCGCCGCCGCCAGCGGTGGTGTCGGTGGCGCCACCCGTGCCGGTGTCCACGCCGACGAACGAGTCCTCCTCGATGTGGTCCTCCGTGGGCTCGAAGGCGTCCGGCACCTGGTCCTCGTCGAGGAAGCCGCGCAGCACCGCCTGGTGCCGGGCCTCGACGCCGCCGATGCCCATGATGGCCTGGCGCAGGTTGTTGGTCGACAGCTCGCCGGCGGACCACACGTAGGACTCGGCGGCGAGGGTCTCGAGGCGCAGCGCGAGGTTCAGCACGCTCTCCTCGTCGGTGAGGGCCTCGAGGGCCGGGCCGACCACGGTGTCCTGGAGGAACCGGTTGGTGTCGTCGTAGGCGGTGCCGGCGCCGGCGTAGTCCTCGGTGGCCTGCTGCAGCGCGCCACGGTGGTCGTCGTGCTGGTCCCGGAACAGGACGAAGGCGTCGAGCACGTCGGCCGTGCCGATCAGGCCCGAGTCGATGGCCGTCTGGTAGGTGTTCACGGCCAGGATCTCGAGCGACGTCGCCGTGCGCAGCAGGTTGGTGTCGAACTCGGCCTCGGCCGGGTCGGCGGTGGTGGTGCTCTCGGCGCCCGCACCGCTCTCGACCACGTCGGGGGTGGCCTCGCTGCCGCACGCGGCGAGCACGGCGGCGCCGATGACGGTGGCGCCACCGATCTTCAGGAAGCCGCGGCGGGAGGGGACGCCCAGCAGCTGGGCCCTGGCCGCCTCGGGCACCTCGTCGCCGGCGCCGAAGACGCGCTTGAGGGCCTCCTGCCAGGGGCCCATCGTGGCCTGGTGCTCGGCGCGGGCGGCGCGCAGCTGGCGGCGCACCTCGTCTCGGGAGAAGTTCATGGTCGCAGTCCTCTCGTTCGCTCGGGCCGCTAGCCGTTGACCGGGTACTCGGCGGGGGTCCAGGCGCCGTCCGAGCCCTGGAAGGTCGGGACGTACTCGTCGAGCGCCTGGCCGAGGGCCTGGCCGAGTACGACGGCGTGCTGGCCCTCCACGGGCAGGATCGTGGCGGCGGCGAGCGCAGCGTCTCGGTCCTGGAGGATGCCGAGGGCGTAGAAGTAGGTCGCGGCGGCGCCGTTCTCGAGGTCCTGGGCGAGGGTCAGCACGGCGTCCTCGTCGGCGGCGTCCTGCAGTTGCGGGCCGATGGCGTCGAGCAGGGCCTGGTTGGCCTGGTCGGTGGCGTCCTGGCTGGCGACGCCGCCGAGGGCGTCGGCGTGGTCCTGGTGGTGGCCGCGGAAGACCTCGGCCACGTCGACCACGGTCCCGGACAGCAGCCCGGTGTCGATGGCGGCCTCGTAGGCCTGGACGGCGGCGAGCTCGACGCTCTGGGCGAACGCCGCCAGCTCACCCTCGGAGATGGAGCCCTCGGCCCAGGCGGCGGGCATCAGGCGCGACATCGGGAGCAGGCTCGAGCCGACCGAGAGGGCCAGGCCGCCGAGGCCGGCGTTGCGCAGGAAGTGGCGACGGCTGCTGGCGAGGAGCCGACCGGTCTCGCCCCGGTGGACCTCGGCCAGCTGGTCGTGGATGGTCGCCATGGCGTCGTGGTGCTGGTCGTCGACGTCAGCGGCGAGCTGGCGCAACTCTCGCGTGGTGATCTCCACGTCTCGGGCTCCTCGTGTCGGTCTTGCGTGGTCCGTCCACCCAGGATCATGTCGGGGCGGCGCCCCTCGGCGCCAACGGGGACGGCCGGACGCGACCGACGGCGGGTCGGGACCCGCCGTCGGCTCGCCCGTGTGCTCAGTCGCTGACGGTGACGGTGCCCGTCATCGACGAGTGGATGTTGCAGTGGTAGGCGAACTCGCCGGCCTCGTCGAAGGTCTGCGAGAACGTGGCGCCCGAGTCGAGGTTGCCCGAGTCGAACGAGTCGTCGTCGGCGCTCACGGTGTGGGCGGTGCCGTCGTTGTTGGTCCAGGTGACCTCGTCGCCGACCGTGATCGAGATCTCCTGCGGGTCGAACGCGAAGCCCTCGATCACCGGGGCCGTCGCCTCCGCCGGGGCATCGGACGGCGCGTCGGCCGACGTGGTGTCGGTCGAGCCGCTGTCGGCCGCCTCGGTCGTGGCGGTGTCCCCCGAGCCCGAGTCGTCGTCGCTGCTGCAGGCGGCCAGGCCGAGCACCAGCAGGCCGGCGGCCCCCAGTGCGACGAGTCGCCGTGCCCTGCGTCGTGGTTGATCCATGTCCTGTACCCCCGTAGGTGTGTGCGTCAGGTGGAGATCTTGCCGCGCCTACGAGGGCAGCGTCGTGTCATCGCCCCCGTCGACCGGCCCGGCGACCAGCGGGGCGCTCGTCGGCTGGTCGGTCCCGCCCTCGACCTCGGTGGTCAGCGCCAGGGTGTCGACGGGGCCCTCCACGTGGAACGGGACGGTCCGCGGGTCGCGGCCGAGCACGCCCAGGGAGACCGCTCGGGTGCCGTCGAGCCCCCACAGCTGGTAGGTCTCGCCGTCACCGGCGTCGGGGAGGCCGTCGCCGAGCAGGTAGCCCCGGCCGTCCTGGGTGATCACCGCCGGGACGGCCAGCTCGCCGTCCGCCGCGGTGAGCCGCACCAGGGTCGCGTCGGGGTCGGCGAGCGCCGCCGCGGCCGCCCCGTCCTCGCTCGTGGTCGCCACCTGGGCGGCGAGGTCGTCGAGGCGCCGGTCCTGGTCCTGGATCGTCCGCACGCCCACCACGCCGACGACCAGCACCACCGCGGCGGCAGCCGCCACCAGCAGCACCGAGGTGCGCCCCGGGCGGCGGTCGCGGCCGCCACGGCGACGATCCGCGAGCGACGTCACCGTGGCCCCCGGCTCGGCGGGCGCCTCGGTGGTGGGCGGCTCGACCGCCGGCGGCCGATCGAGTGATTCGGCACCGAGTGCCGTGGCGAGCACGTCGTCGTCGGCGTCGTCGTGGTCGCCGTCGTCGTCGAGCGAGCCGGCGATGCGGTCCCAGAGCGCGGCGGGCGCGGGGCCGCCGGTGTTGGCCAGCAGGGCGGCGACCGACTGGTGCTCGGCCAGCTCGGCCCGGCACTGGGGGCACGCCCGCAGGTGCTCCTCGAGCTCGGCGGCCTCGTCGGGGTCGACGGCGTCGAGGGCGTAGGCGCCGAGCAGGTCCTGGAGGTCTCGGTGGTTCCGGGTCATGTCGGGGCTCCGAGCTCGTCGAGGGTGCCGCGGAGGCGGCCGAGGCCCGCCCGGATGCGGCTCTTCACCGTGCCCTCGGGCTCCCCCAGGATGGCCGCGGCCTCCTTGTAGGTGTAGCCGCCGAAGTAGGCGAGCACGATGGGCGAGCGCTGGTCCTCGGGCAGCTCACCGAGCGCGCGGCGCACCTTGTCGGACACCGCGAGGTCCCAGACCTCGCGCTCGAGGTCGTAGCCGGCCTGGACGGTGCGCTCGGCGTCGCGCTCCTCGCGGCGCCGGCGGGCCTCCTCCGAGCGGATCAGGTCGACCGCCCGACCGTGCGCCTGGGCCAGCAGGAACGAACGCAGCGAGCCCCGGTCGGGGTCGAAGCGGTCCGGCTGGCGCCACAGCCGCAGGAACACCTCCTGCACGACCTCCTCGGCCGGGGCGTCGTCGCCGAGGAGGCGCCGGGCGAGGCCGTGGACCGCGCCGCCGTGGCGCCGGAACACCTCGGCGAGGGCGGCCTGCTCGTAGCGGGCGACGGCGAAGACCAGGGCCGCATCGCCCACGTCGGTCAGGTCGCGTGGTGTCATCAGGCCCTGTTCGGAGCCGCCCGCCTCGCCGGATGGCCCCATCGCGGCATTTTCTTCCCCGTCAGCCATGCAGCGAGTACCCGCCGGGCCGCCGGACGACGAGCCCCTCCCGCACCAGCCCGTCCGCGACGCGCTCGGCGCGGGCCTGGTCGCCGGGCCACCCCATGGCCCGGGCGAGCTCGGCGTCGGCCACCGGGCCGGCCCGGAGGGCGTCGACGAGCCGCCCCCGGCCCTGACGGTCGGAGCCCTCGAACCGCGACTGCGGGCCGCTCACGCCGGCCGAGCCCGTCGCCGGGTCGGGCGCGGGGCGCCCCGCCCGCCACCACGTGCAGCCGTCGGCCACCGGGCAGCGCTCGCAACCCGGGGACCTCGCCGTGCAGACGCCGGCGCCGAGGTCGAGCAGGCCCTGGTTCCAGGCCCACGCCGACCCGGCCGGGAGCCACCCGTCCGCTGCCCCCTGGACCTCCCTCGGCGTGAGGCGGCGGCCGGTGCGCCGGGCCAGCACCCGGGCCACGTTCGTGTCGACGACGGCGGCGTCGGCCTCGAACGCGAAGGCCAGCACCGCCCGGGCCGTGTACGGGCCCACGCCGGGCAGCGCCAGCAGCGGGTCGAGGTCCGCCGGCACGTCGCCGCCGTGGCGCTCCACCACCGCGACCGCGGCCCGGTGCAACTGCACCGCCCGGCGGTTGTAGCCGAGGCCCGCCCAGAGGGTCAGGACGTCACCGGGGGCCGCCGCCGCGCAGGTGGCCGGCGTCGGGAAGCGCTCGAGGAAGGCGTGGTAGCGCGGGACCACCCGGGCCACCTGGGTCTGCTGGAGCATCGCCTCGCTCACGAGGACCGCCCAGGGGTCACGGGTGCGGCGCCAGGGCAGGTCGCGGTGGGCCTCCGCCGCCCAGCGGAGCAGCGCCGCCTGCTCGGGGGCTAGTCCGTCGAGTGGCACCAGTAGACGACGGTCTCGTGGGGGAAGCCGAACGAGGCCCGTCCGGCGAGGTCGGGGTGGGTGGCGGCCAGGTCGCGGATCCGGTCGAGGGCGTCGGCCCGGGCGTCGTCGGGCAGGGCCGACACGAAGCTGGTGGACGCCGCCCGGCGCACGAGCAGGTCGGGGTCGATCGGCTGCGCCCAGGGCAGCACCTCGCGCCGCACCGGTGTGAACCCGCCGGCAGCGGCGATCACGCCCACCCAGTCCGTGCCCTCCTCGTAGGGCTTGCCGGTCGCCTGGAACTCGGCGCTGGCCGGGTCGTCGGCGGCGGCCGCCACCAGCAGCTCGCCGAAGCGCCGCACCCAGTCGACCGACTCGTCGCGGACGTTCCAGACCAGGGCCAGGGCGCCGCCCGGCCGCAGCACCCGGTGCAGCTCGGCCAGGGCGACCGGGGCGTCGAACCAGTGGAAGGCCTGGGCCGCCACGGCGGCGTCGACCGAGTGGTCGGGCAGGGGCAGCGCCTCCGCGGTGCCGTCGAGGGCCTCGACCCCCGGGGCGCGGGCGACCAGCTCGGCGCGCATCGCCGCCACGGGCTCGACCGCCACCAGCTCGGCGCCCGAGGGCACGAGGAGGCGGGTGAGCTTGCCGGTGCCCGCCGCGAGGTCGAGCACGCGCCGGCCGGGGGCGAGGCCGAGCTCGGCCACGAGCAGGTCGACGACCTCGGGCGGGTAGCCCGGGCGGGCGGCCTCGTAGTCGCCCGCCCCGCGCTCGAAGCCCCGGGCGGCGGCGTCGTGGACGGTCACCGGTCCGCCCCTCCTCCGGCCGCGCCCACCACGGCGGCGGACCACCGGGCGTACCCGTCGTCGTCCGGGTGGTAGCGGTCGCGGGCGAAGAGGTCGTCGGGGTCGGCACGGAACGCCGGGCCGGTCGACCCGGCGATGTCGACGTACGTGCGCCCCGGCCCGTCGGCGAGGTCGGCGATCACGGCGTCGAGCGTGCCACCCCGCACGCCCGCGAGGAAGCGCAGCGGCTGCGCGAAGCGCGGCGTGGAGCCGAGGTCGGGCACGCCGAGCAGCACCACGTCGGCCCCCGCGGGCAGGGCCGCCAGCACCGCCTCGTAGTCCCGGCGGAAGGTGCCGGCCCGCGTCAGGTGCACGGCGTCGTTGGACCCGACGCTGACGTAGACGGTGTCGGCGCCCGCCGGGACCGCGTCGACCTGGTCGGCGAGGACGTCGGCCACCCGGTCGCCGGAGACCGCCAGCACGGTGAGGTCCACCGGGTGGCCAGCGGCGCGGGCGACCTGGCGGGGCAGGGCGCCGGCCCGGCCGGACGCGCCCACGCCCGCGGCGGTGGAGTCCCCGAGCCACACGACCTGCTCGACGGCGCCGGAGCGCCCCCGGCCCACCACGCCGTCGAGCACGAGCGGCGCGTCGTCCGCCAGGTCGGGGCCCCGGCGGGCCAGCTGGACCTCGACGCCGAGCACGACCACGAGCGCGACCGTGGCCGCCGCGATCGCGGCGGCCACGCGCAGCAGGCGCCGGCCCACCCGGCGGGCCGCGCCCGGACGGGTGAGCCGGTCCTGGCTCAGGACTCGGACCAGATGCTCTCGTCGTACGGGCGCTGGCGGGTCGGCGCACCCTCGCGCTTCCAGACCATCACCTTGCGGCGGAAGTAGCAGACCTCCTCGCCGCGCTGGTTGATGCCCTTGGTCTCGACGGTGACCACGCCGCGGTCGTTCTTGGAGCTCGACTCCCGCTTGTCGAGGACCTTGGTCTCGGCGTAGATGGTGTCGCCGTGGAACGTCGGTCGCTTGTGGGTCAGCGACTCGACCTCGAGGTTGGCGATGGCCGAGCCGCTCACGTCGGGCACGCTCATGCCGAGCACCAGCGAGTACACGAGGTTGCCGACGACCAGGTTCTTGCCGTGGACGCTCTCGTGCTCGGCGAACCACGCGTTGGTGTGCACCGGGTGGTGGTTCATGGTGATCATGCAGAAGAGGTGGTCGTCGTACTCGGTGATGGTCTTGCCGGGCCAGTGCTTGTAGATGTCACCGACCTCGAAGTCCTCGAAGTAGCGGCCGAAGGGGCGGTCGTAGGTGGTCACGGGAGGCCTTTCTCGCAGTCCGCGGAGTGCCTTCGTTGTAGCCGCGGGCGCCGGGGCGGGGCGAGGCGGCGGGGGCGCCCGTCACCGCCCGGCTGCGATGGCCTGCATCCGACGGTGCTGCTCCTCGAACACCGGTGCGTTGCGGGCCAGCTGCGGCAGCACCTCGGCGGCCAGGCGGTCGAAGCTCGCCAGGACCGGGGTCGGGTCGTCCATGGCCTCGATGCAGCAGTGGTCCGGCACCTCGACGCGCGACACGTGGACGTCGACGTCGAGGCGGTCCCCGAGGAGCAGCAGCTCGCCGAAGTCCTCGTGGTTCTGGGGCATGAGGCAGTGGTAGAGCTCGACCCGGGTCCCCACCTCGCGGGCATAGGCGACGAAGCGGTCGAGGTTGCGCATCACCGTGGCGTGGTCCGCGCCCACGCGCACCCGCTCGTACGTGGCGGCGGAGACGCCGTCGAGGGAGACGTTGAGGTTGAACCGCAGCTGGCCGAGGGCGCGCTCGACCCGGCCGTTCCACTGGGTCGCGTTGGTCGTGAGGTAGCAGCGCACGTCAGGGTTGTGGGTCGCGAGCACGTCCCAGATCCGGGGGTACTCCGGGACGAGGAAGGGCTCGCCCCCCGTGAACTGGACCTCCTCGACGTGGACGAGGACGTCCTCGAGGTCCTCGAAGAACTGCTCGTCGTACACCTTCGGCAATGGGGCCCGGCCCTCGTGCACGCGGATGGCCGACGAGTAGTCGCCGTTGCACATCAGGCAGCGCAGGTTGCAGGCGTTCGACAGGTTGAGCTCGAGCTTGCGGGGGCGCTCCGGCACGAGGGTGTCGGGGGCGAGGTGCTCGTAGTGGATCGCGATCGAGCGCATGCCGACGTCGAGGCGGCGCTCGCAGACCTGGCAGCCGAGCGAGTGGTCGTGGCGGGCCATGGCGTCGCGCACTGCGGCCAGGCGCGCCCCGTGCCAGATCTCGGGGAGCCGCTGGCGGGCGATGTTGCCCAGGGGCTCGCCCGACGCCACGCAGCACGTGTAGACGTTCCCGAGCGGGTCGAGGAAGAGGTTGCCGAACGGGGCCTGGCACGCCCAGCCGGCGGTCGGCCCCGGCACGGGCCCCGGCCCGGTCGCCCGCCGGGAGCCCCGGCCCGGTCGCCTCCGGAGCAGCACCCGAACCCGGCTCACCGCGGTCACCCTAGCCAGCGGGGCGCCCCGGCGGGCGGGGCGGGGGCGGGACGGCGACGAGGGCCCGGGGACGAGGGCCCGCCCGGATGGTCGGCGGAGGCTACTGGTCGGTAACTTGCGGGCATGACCGATGTGACCGCCCCCGACCTCGACGCCGCCGCGTCGGCCGTCGACCTCGCCCGCGGCGTCGTGGCCGCCGCCACCACCCGCCTCGCCGAGCTGGGCCTCGACGAGCACCAGGCCCTCGCCTACGACCTCGCCCACGCCGCCTCCGCGGTCGAGATGGGCAGCGGCCTGCTGGCCTACGGGGCCAGGGGTGACGTCGAGGGGCGCATCGCCTGCGCGTTCATCGCCGACGCCGTGGCCGACCTGGCCGCCAAGACCTTCGGCCGGGAGGCCGACTGGGGCGTCGTGCCCGGCGCCCTCGACGGCGCCCGGGGCTTCCTGGCCACCTACCGCGACCCGGGCTTCCTGGCCGCGCTGGCCGACGAGGAGGGCCCCCGCCACCTGGACGCCGACTTCGAGCTCGTGCAGGACACCTTCCGCCGCTTCGCCGAGGACAAGATCCGGCCCGTCGCCGAGCACGTCCACCGCACCAACGCCGACGTCCCCGAGGACATCATCTCGGGCCTCGCCGAGATGGGCGGCTTCGGCCTGTCGGTGCCCGAGGAGTACGGCGGCTTCGCCGGCGGCGGCGAGAGCGACTACCTGGGCATGGTCGTGGCCACCGAGGAGCTCTCCCGGGGCTCGCTCGGCATCGGCGGCTCGCTGATCACCCGCCCCGAGATCCTCACCCGCGCCCTGGTCAAGGGCGGCACCGAGGAGCAGAAGCAGGAGTGGCTGCCCAAGCTGGCCACCGCCGAGGTCATGGCCGCGGTCGCCGTGACCGAGCCCGACTACGGCTCCGATGTGGCCGGCATCAAGGTCACCGCCACCCCGACCGAGGGCGGCTGGCTCATCAACGGCGTGAAGACGTGGTGCACGTTCGGCGCCCGCGCCGACGCGCTGATGCTGCTCGCCCGCACCGACCCCGACCGCTCGAAGACCCACCGGGGCCTGTCGATGTTCGTGGTGCCGAAGCCCCGCGGCGAGGGCCACGGCTTCGCCTTCACCCAGGAGGCCGGCGCCGACGGCGGCGCCCCCGGCGGCGGGAAGATGGAGGGCCGGGCCATCGACACCATCGGCTACCGGGGCATGCACTCCTACGAGGTCGCCCTCGACAACTGGTTCGTCGCCGCCGCCAACCAGGTGGGCGGCGAGGAGGGACTCGGGAAGGGCTTCTACTACCAGATGGAGGGCTTCGAGAACGGCCGCCTGCAGACCGCGGCACGCGCCGTCGGCGTCATGCAGGCCGCCTACGAGGAGGCCCGCCAGTACGCCCTCGACCGGGTCGTCTTCGGCAGCCCCATCGGCGACTACCAGCTCACCAAGGTGAAGCTGGCCCGCATGGCCGTGATCATCCAGGCCAGCCGCCAGTACTCGTACGAGGTCGCCCGCATGATGGCCGCCGGCGAGGGCGCCCTCGAGGCGTCCATGGTCAAGGCCTACGTCTGCCGCGCCGCCGAGTGGGTCACCCGCGAGGCCATGCAGATCCACGGCGGCATGGGCTACGCCGAGGAGTTCCCGGTGAGCCGCTACTTCGTCGACGCCCGGGTGCTCTCGATCTTCGAGGGCGCCGACGAGACCCTCTGCCTCAAGGTCATCGCGAGGCGCCTCCTCGACCGCCACAAGGCGGCCTGACCCGCACCCTCACGGGTCGACCGGCACGGCCCGATCGAGACCCAGCTCCGGGTTCGTGAGGCTGCGCTGCGGAGCAGTGCAGCGCCGCCTCGCGACCCGGATGCCGAAGCCGCTCCGAGGGACGAGGAGCCAGTGTCAGGCGCTGCGGGTGAAGCCGGCGCGCTCGCCGCGAGCGACGACCTTGAGGGCCACCTTGCGGCTGGCCTCGTCGATCATCTCGTCGCCCATCATCACCGCGCCCTTGCGCTCGCCGGTGGTGGTGGCCTCCTCGTAGGCGTCGAGCACGGCCCAGGCGTGGTCGAACTGCTCCTGGTTGGGGCCGAAGACCTCGTTCAGGATCGTGACCTGGTCGGGGTGCAGCGCCCACTTGCCGTCGTAGCCGAGGATCTGGGTGCGGGTGCAGTAGTCCCGGAAGCCCTCGGGGTCGCGGACCTTCACGTAGGGGCCGTCGATGACCTGCAGGCCGTTGGCCCGGCCCGCCATCAAGATCTTCATGAAGGGGTAGTGGAAGTAGTCGCCGGGGTACTCGGGGATCTGGAGTCCGCCCTGCAGCGAAGGCATCTCCATCGAGGCCGAGAAGTCGACCGGGCCGAGGATGATGGTCTCGGTGCGGGGCGAGGCCGCGCAGATCTCCTCGACGTTGATCAGGCCCTTGGCCGTCTCGATCTGGGCCTCGATGCCGATGTGGCCGATGGGCAGGCCCGCCTTCTTCTCGACCTGGGTGAGGAGCAGGTCCATGGCCACGACCTCGGCCGCTTTCTGGACCTTGGGGAGCATGATCTCCTCGAGGCGCTCGCCGGCGTTGCCGACGACCTCGATGATGTCGTAGGCGGTCCACTCGGTGTCCCAGGCGTTCACCCGGACGCACAGCACCTTCTCGCCCCAGTCCTGGGTCTTGATGGCCTCGACCACCTTGGCCCGGGACGCCTCCTTCTCGAGGGGCGAGACCGAGTCCTCGAGGTCGAGGAAGATCATGTCGGCGGGGATGTTCGGGCCCTTGCCGAGCATCTTCTCGCTGGAGCCGGGGATCGACAGGCAGGAGCGGCGCGGCAGGTTGCGGGTGCGTTCGGACATGGCGCCGATCGTAGGTCCGGCCCTCTCGGGGGGACCAACGGGGACGCCGGGTCCCTGCGAGCCAGGTGGGCCCGCGTCAGCCCTGGAGCTGGGCCGGCGTCAGGGGCTCGGAGAGGAGGCGCTCGAAGCGGGCGGGGTCGCCGCCGACCCACTCGCGGCAGAGGGGCAGGCCCTCGACGTAGCAGGAGATGTACGAGCGCCACGTGGGGTCCATCAGGAACGACACCGCCTTCTCGGCCCGGGCCCTGGGCAGCAGCGACCAGCGCTCGAGGTAGGCGATCGCGTCGTCGGGGTCGGCGCCGTCCTCGTGCAGCAGCAGGGCGGCGTTGCCGCGCACCTTGTCGAGCGACTGCGCCGCCTCGCCGACCCGGGCCACGACCTCGGTGTCGTACGGGATGCCCAGCGGGCGCAGGTGCTCGACCACGACGGGCTCGGGCCGCTCCCCCACCAGCACCTCGAGGCCCAGGTCGGCGAGGCCCTCGGCCAGCAGGCACTGGGGCGTGCCGACGAGGAAGATCGTCTCCTCCAGGTGGCCCCGCCGGCGCACGAGCCCGACCTCCTTGCGGCTGTGCTCGGTGTGGTGGCCGGGGTAGGCCTCGTGGGCGACGAGGTGGGCCAGGGTCGGGCTCAGCACCGGCAGGTCGACGTTGATGGCGACCCGGCTGCGCAGGCCGCCCTCGTAGTAGTTGAAGCCCGACCACGGCTGGTCCCGGACGAGCTCGAACTCGACGTGCTCGCCCTCGGGCAGGCCGAAGAGCTCGTCGGTGCGGGCCCGGAAGTCCTCGGCCAGCGAGGCGATGGCGTCGCCGAGGCGGTCGGGCGGCACGGCCTGGGCCTCGCGCCACGTGCCGTAGCGCTCAGCCAGCGGGCCGGCGCCGGGCAGCACCTCGTCGAGGGCGGCGTGGGCGGCGGCGAAGCGGTCCTCGGGCACCCGCTCGGGGCGCACGCCGTAGCAGGACTCGACCTCGTCGGAGTACCCGATGGCGTCGCCCCGCAGCTTGGATGCCGTCGTGACGAGGCCGGCGCACTGGGCCCGGAGCCAGCGCCGGCGGGCGTCGTCCATGCCCTCGAGGTCGCCGGGGGCGTCGAGGTCGGCGACCAGCCGGGACGCCTCCGTCACCAGCTCGCCCAGGTCGACTCTCGGCTCGTCGTCGACCCGGCGGGCCAGCGCCGCCGGCCCGTAGTAGGCGTCGACCAGCCCGTCGAGGTGACGGCCGAGCCGCAGCCCGAGCAGCAGGTAGCGCTCGACCAGCCCGTCGGCCGCGGTCCCCGCGCTGCCCGCGCTCACCGGTGCCCCTCCCCCGCCGCGCACCGCCCCACCCCCGGCGTTCTGGCTCCCGATTTCGGTGCTCTGGCACCGAAATCGGGAGCCAGTTCGGACGAGCTCGGTCGTGCAGGGGTCACGTCAGTAGGTGCCGCCGAGCTTGTTGTGGTCCCAGGACACGACCTTCTCGGCGTGGATGACCACGGCGGAGCGCTTGTGGGCGAGGCCGGCGGCGACGGCGTCGAGGTCGTCGGGGTTCTCGACGCCGAAGTACCGGTCGACCACTGAGCGGGCCACCGGCATGACCACCTCGGGGTCCTCGGTCACCGTGGCGGTGCCGACGATCTCCACGCCCCGCAGGTGGTCGTACTCGTCGCCGTCCTCGACCAGCACCGTGATGCGGGGGTCGCGCTGGAGGTTCTTGATCTTCTGGGACTTGGTGAAGGTCTCGAACGCCGGCTTGCCGTCGATGAAGCCGTACCACATGGCCACCAGGTGGATGTTGCCGTCGGGGCCGAAGGTGGCGATGTTCATGGTCTGGCGCTCGTGGAGGAAGGCGTCGACCTCCTCATCGGTCATGCGGACGAGATCACGTCGGGAGGGCATGGGCGCAGACTACGGCGCGGCCATCGGGTCGACGCCCGCTCTCCCCTCCCGTTCTGGGACCACGGGCACGTCACGGGCGACGCCAGCGTGGTCCCAGAACGAGGGACGAGCGGCCAACGCGGAGGGTCAGAGCGAGACGAAGAGCTCGGCGGCGACGGGGCAGTCGGTGCGGCGCAGGGCGTCGGCGACCGGGAGCGGGCCGGTCGGGCCGACGATCTCGTCGACGAGGTCGAGGGGCACGAGCTCGTCGTCGGCCTCCCAGGGCTCGGCGGCCACGTCGACGAGGCCGCTGAGCACGTCCCACACCCGCTGGGGCACGAGGCGCCCGACGCCGGCGACGAGCCACACGGGCACACCGGCGTGGCGGGCGGTGGCGGCCGCGGCCCGCGAGCCGGCCACGCCCACGAACGAGGTGGGCCCGACCGCCGACGCCTCCAGCACGAGCACGTCGGCCGACGCGGCGGCGGCGCCCAGACCGTGGGTGGCCACGTCGACCGCGTCGACGTCGGCCCCGAGGAGGCGGCGCACGAGGCCGGAGCCCTCGCCGAGCACGTCCACGACGAGCACCTCGACGTCACCTCGGCGCGGGAGGGCCTCGCCGGCGACATCGGGCCAGCCGAGGAGGCAGACCGAGGCGTCCTCGGGCAGGGCGAACGACAGCTCGGCGGCGGTGCGGTCGGCGTCGATCTCGTCCGCCGCCCGCCAGGCCTCGGGCATGGGGTCGTTGGCGGTGAGCACCCGGCCGCAGAGCCACCAGAGCGCGCCGGCGGCGGGATGGCGCCCGACGACCCGCCGGCAGGCGGTGACCATCCCGGCGGGGTCGGACCCGAACGCGCCGAGCGCCGAGGCGGTCTCCTGCACGAGCAGCGACTGGTCCACGCCGGAGGCGCGGGCCACGTAGCGAAGCCGCTCGATGGGGTGCATCGGGGGCGAGGGTACCGCCGCCGGACGCCGGGCAGGGGCCCGGGGCGCCCCCCGAAACCGGGGATCGGGGCCGCCGGCGAGCGGCTCCGGGAACCCCCGGCGGAGTTCGTTCGGGAGTTCGTTCGGGCGCCGACGCGGCGACTAGGTTCTCGGGCCGTGGCGACTGCTCCTCCTGCCGACACCGAGCTCACCCCACTGGACGGCGACGGCCGCCCGCTGGCCGAGTGGCTGACCACCTTCCGGATGCTCACCGTGGTCATCGACCCGTTCACCTGGGAGAGCTCCTGGCTGCTCGAGACCGCCGGCCGCATCCTGCGCACCTACGCCGACGCCGACTGCCGTGCGTCGTTCCTCGTCACCGGCAACGCCGACGAGGCCCGCCAGTTCCTCGGCCCCTGGACCGACCGCATCCTCACCTTCGTCGATCCCGACCGCGAGGTCGTGAAGGCCCTGGGCCTCGAGCGCCTGCCCGCCTTCGTGCACATCGCCCAGGACGGCACCCTCGTCGGCGTGGCCGAGGGGTGGAGCGCCGCCGAGTGGAGCGCGGTGGCCCACGAGGCCAGCCGGGTCCTCAAGTGGAGCACCCCGGTGATCCCGTCCCACGGCGATCCCGGCCCCTTCGAGGGCACCCCCGCCCTCGGCGCCCCCGCCGACGCCTGAGCACCACGTCCCCGACGGTCCCCGGTCGGGCGTGACGCCCCGAGAGCGGCCGGTCTAGAGGAAGCCGCCCCGGGTCATGGCCTCGACGTCGAGGGCCTGGTCCAGGGTCGCCTCGTCCATGAGCCCGCGTTCGAGGACGACCTCGCGGATGGTCTTGCCGTCGCGGATCGACGCCTTGATGACGTCGGCGACCACCTCGTAGCCGAGGTACGGGTTGAGCGAGGTGCCGATCGACGGGGACGACTCGGCGTAGCGCCGGCAGGTCGCCTCGTCCGCCTCGATGCCGAGGATGCAGCGCTCGGCGAACACCCGGCTCACGTTGGCGAGCAGGCGCAGCGACTCCAGCAGGTTGCGGGCCATCACCGGCAGGTAGACGTTCAGCTCGAAGTTGCCCTGCGAGCCGGCGAAGGCCACCGCGGCGTCGTTGCCCATCACCTGGGCCGCCACCTGGGTGACCGCCTCGGGGATCACCGGGTTGACCTTGCCCGGCATGATCGACGACCCGGGCTGGAGGTCCGGCAGGCGGATCTCGGCGAGCCCGGCCCGGGGGCCGCTGCCCATCCAGCGCAGGTCGTTCGCGATCTTGACCAGCGCAACCGCGAGGCGCCGGCAGTGCCCCGACGCCTCGACGAGCGCGTCGCGGGCCCCCTGGGCGGCGAAGTGGTCACGGGCCTCGCTGAGGGGCAGGCCGAGGCGGTGGGCCAGCGCCTGGATGACCTGGCCGGCGAACTCGGGCGGCGCGTTGATGCCGGTGCCGACCGCGGTGCCGCCCAGGGGCAATTCGCCGACGGGGGCCACGCACGAGCGCAGGCGCTCGGCCGCGGCGCCGACCTGGGCGGCGTACCCCCCGAACTCCTGGCCGAGGGTGACGGGCGTGGCGTCCATGAGGTGGGTGCGGCCCGACTTCACCACGCCGGCGAACTCGAGGGCCTTGGCGTGCAGGGCGTCGTGGAGCTCCTCGAGGGCGGGCAGGAGGTCGGCGTGGATCACCTCGGCCGCTGCCAGGTGGATCGCCGAGGGGAACACGTCGTTGGACGACTGCGAGCCGTTCACGTGGTCGTTCGGGTGGACCGCGCCGGGCTCGCCGAGGCGCTCCGAGGCGAGGCTGGCCAGCACCTCGTTCACGTTCATGTTCGTGGACGTGCCCGAGCCGGTCTGGAACACGTCGACGGGGAACTGGTCGTCCCACTCCCCCGCGGCGACCTCCTCGGCGGCGGCGGCGATGGCCTCACCGAGTCGCTCATCCACGGCGGCGACCGAGTCGAGCCGGGCGTTCACCCTCGCCGCCTCGCCCTTGATGAGCGCCAGCGCCCGGATCAGGCGGCGCTCGACCACCATCCCCGAGATCGGGAAGTTCTCGACCGCCCGCTGCGTCTGGGCGCCCCACCGGGCCGACGCGGGGACCCGGACCTCCCCCATGGAGTCGTGCTCGATGCGGAAGCCGGCGTCGCCGCCGTCGGGGGAGTTCATCTCGCCCACCTACCCGACGCTACCGGTCCCCCGTCGCCACGACGCTCGTTCCTCCAGCAGGAACGCGCGGTACCACCTTCCGTTTCTGCTGGAGGAAAGGGGATCAGGGGGTGGCGGTGAGGGGGTGGGCGGCGAGGAAGGCCCAGATGGCGTCGTTGAGCAGGGCCTGCTCGGCGTCGGGCAGGGTCTCGAGCGCCGCCCCCTCCTCGCAGCCGAGATAGACCACGGCGGTGAGGGTGCCGGTGCCCGTCGCCCCCGCGGCCACGGGCTCGGGGGACGGCACCTCGTCGCAGCCGTAGCGCTCCACCCAGGGGCCGACGCCGCCGTCGAAGCCGGGCAGGACCACGAGCGGGACCGGGCGCTGCTGGTCGCACGGGGCGGGCGCGGCGGCATCGCCGACGAAGGCCGCCGCCGCCACCCGGTCCGAGAGGTCGCAGGCGAGTCGGGCGGCCATCGCGGACCCGTCGCCGTTGCCGAAGGCGAAGACCCGCGCCGGGTCGAGGCAGAAGCGGGTGGCGGACTGCTCGAGCATCGCCTGCACGAAGGCCACGTCCGCCGAGCCGGCGGCGCTGTCCCAGGTCGGCACGTCGCCGAGGCCCTGGGGGCTGAGAAGTACGAACCCGTCGGCGTCGGCCGCCGTGCGCAGGCCGCTGGTGTCGTCCTGCTGGGCGGCGGTGGCGCCGGTGTTGTGGAGGCTGACCACCACCGGCATCGACACGCCCTCGTAGGACGTGGGGACGTACTGCAGGTACGACCGGGGGACGCCGTCGACGTCGACGGTCTGCACCGTCGACCCCGGCTGCACGTCGACGCCCGCCACGCAGGTCGGGTCGAGCGCGGCCTCGAGCTCGTCGGGGCTGAGGGTGGTGGGCGTCGCCGCCGTGGTCGACGACACCGACGCGGGCAGGTCGGCCGAACCGCACCCTACGAGCGCCGCAGCGGTGACCGCGAGCGCCAGGATCCCCGCCCCCCGCCGCCTCACGCCATGGCCACCAGGTCGAGCAGGTCGTCGCTCCAGTAGTCGAGCTCGCCCTCGGGCATCATCAGCACGCGGTCGGGGGCCAGCTCGCGCACGAAGTCCCGGTCGTGGCTCACGATGATCATGGTGCCCGGCCACGCCGCCAGCGCGTCCGCGGTCGCCGTGCGCGACCCCGGGTCGAGGTTGTTGGTGGGCTCGTCGAGCAGCAGCAGGTTGTGGCGACCGGCCACCAGCTGGGCGAGCGCCAGCTTGGTCTTCTCGCCGCCCGACAGCGTGGAGGCGTCCTGGAAGGCCTTGTCGCCGGTGAGGCCGAACATGCCGAGCAGGGCCCGGCGGTCCTGCTCGCCCAACCCGGTCATGCCGTCGAGGTGGTCGAAGAGGGACTTGCCCGCCTCGATGCCCTCGTGCTCCTGGGCGTAGTAGCCCATCTCGACGCCCAGGCCGGGCGTCACCTCGCCGGCGTCGGGCGTCGTCACCTCGGCCAGCACCCGCAGCAGGCTGGTCTTGCCCGCGCCGTTGAGGCCCATGACCAGCAGGCGCTCGCCCCGACCGAGGTCGAACGACACGTCGTCGAAGACCTGGAGGTCGCCGTAGGCCTTGGCCAGGCCGGCGACGGTGAGCACCGTGCGGCCCGCCTTGGGCGGCTCGGGGAAGCGCAGGTTCAGCTTCTGCTTGCGGGATGGGCCCTCGACCCGCTCCCGCTCCATGCGCTTGACCCGGCTGTCGAGGGTCTGGGCCTTGCGGGCGCGGGCGGCGGTGGAGTGGCGCATCGAGTCCGCCAGCGTCGTGAGCCGGTTGATCTCGGACGCCTGGCGGGCGGCGACCTTGGCGAGGCGCTCCTCGTCCTTCTCCCGCGACACGAGGTACTGCGAGTAGGTGCCCTTGTACTCGACCATCGTGCCGACGGCGTCCTCCCCCGCCCGGTCGAGGTGCAGCACCCGGGTGATGGCCTCATCGAGCAGCTCGAGGTCGTGGCTCACCACCAGCAGGGCACCCTTGTAGGCCCGGAGGAACTTGAGCATCCAGTCGCGGGCGTCGTTGTCCAGGTGGTTCGTGGGCTCGTCGAGCAGCAGCACGTCGCTGCCGGCGAAGAGGATGCGGGCGAGCTCGACCCGCCGGCGCTCGCCACCGGACAGCACGCCGATGGGCAGGTCGAGGCGCTCGTCCGTGAGGCCCAGGCCGGCGGCGATCTTGCGGGCCTCGGGCTCGGCCTCGTAGCCGCCCTCCATGCGGTAGGCGTCCTCCTCACGGCTGAAGCGGGCCACGTTTCGCTCGGACGGGTCCTCCTCGATGGCCAGGCGCAGCTTCTCGAGGCGCACGCGGGCGACGTCGAGACCCCGGCCCGAGAGCACGTGGTCGACGCCCGACACGTTGACGTCGGTGGTGTCGAGGCGGGGGTCCTGCGAGAGGTAGCCGAGACCACCGGTGATGTGCACCACGCCGGCCTTGGGCTGTGCCGCACCGCCGAGCACCCGCAGCAGGCTGGTCTTGCCGGCGCCGTTGCGGCCCACCAGGCCGACCTTGTCGCGGGCGCGCACGGTGAAGGAGGCACCCTCGACGACGAGGTTGCCTCCCACCTCCACGCTCAGCTCGCGGACCTGCAGCATCCCGCCATTGTGGGGGGTGTGGCGCCGATCGGTGCACCAATTCCCGGGGTAGGGGGAATGGGCGGCGGCGCCGACCGGTTGGGCGCCGCGACCCTTCCGCTTCGTCGCACCCCAGGAGTGACCCCGATGCCCGTCGATCCCGACGTCAAGACCCTCGCCACCGGCCGCAACTTCGGCGCCCTCGCCTACCACCGGTCCGACGGCTCGATCGCCAACCACGTCATGTGGGTCGACGCCGACGACGACCACCTGCTGATCAACACCGAGGTGCACCGCGGCAAGTTCAAGGCGATGACCAAGAACCCCGAGGTCACCGTCACCGTCTGGGACAGCGAGAACCCGTACCACTACGCCGAGGTGACCGGCCGGGTCGTCGGCCACGACGACAGCGAGGCGGCCCGCGCCCACATCGACGCCCTGTCGCAGCGCTACAACGGCACCGACTACGGCAACCCGATCCAGAGCCGCCGTGTCATCGTGCGCATCGAGCCCGTCCGCCAGCGGGTGCAGTGACCCGCCGGCGGTCGGCTCGTCTCGGCTCGTGGTTGCCGGTGGCTGCCGTCAGTTGACCAGGCGGTCGCGGCCCTCCCAGTAGGGGGCGCGGAGCTTGAACTTCTGGAGCTTGCCCGTCGCGGTGCGGGCGAGCTCGCCGCGGAACTCGATCGACGTCGGGCACTTGTAGTGGGCCAGGCGCTCGCGGCAGTGGTCGATGAGGTCGCGCTCGGTGACCTCGTCGGCGCCGTCGCCCGTCACGACCACGAGGGCCTTGACCGTCTCGCCCCACTTCTCGTCAGGCACGCCGATGACGGCCACCTCGGACACGTTCGGGTGCGAGAACAGGGCGTCCTCGACCTCGATCGACGAGACGTTCTCGCCGCCCGAGATGATCACGTCCTTCTTGCGGTCCGAGATGGTGAGGTAGCTGTCGTCGATGGTGCCGCCGTCTCCGGTGTGGAACCAGCCGTCGACGATGGCGTCGGCGGTGGCCTCCGGCTGCTCCCAGTAGCCCTCGAGCACCATGTTCCCTCGGGCCAGGACCTCACCCATGGCGTCGATCTGGAGCTGCACGCCGACCACGGGGGCGCCGGCCCGGCTGAGCAGCTGCGCCCGCTCCCCCGAGGGCAGGTCGTCCCACTCGGCGCGGGCCCGGTTCATGGTGAGGACCGGCGCGGTCTCGGTGAGGCCGTAGATCTGGATGAACTCCCAGCCCAGTTCGGTCTCGATGCGCTCGATGGTGCGGGTGGGCGGCGGCGCGCCGGCCACCACGATGCGGGTGGTGCCCGCGCCGGGGATGGGCCCGTCCCAGTCGCCGGCGGCGTCCAGCACCGCGGCCACGACCGCCGGGGCGGCACACAGCAGGGTCACGCCCTGGGCCTCGATGCGCCGCAGGATCTCGGCGCCGTCGACCTTGCGCAGCACCACCTGGCGGACCCCCATGCCCGTCACCGCGTACGGCATGCCCCAGCCGTTGCAGTGGAACATCGGCAGGGTGTGCAGGTACACGTCCCGGTCGTTCACACCGGCGTGCCAGCCGAAGCCCATGGCGTTGATCCAGAGGTTGCGGTGGGTCATCTGCACGCCCTTGGGGCGGGCGGTGGTGCCGCTCGTGTAGTTGATGGTGGCGGTGGCGTCCTCGTCGTGCTCCCACGGCTCGGGCTCGGCGTCGGACTCGAGGCCGAACAGCTCGACGTCGGTCTCGGCCCCGATCACCATGCGCCGGGGTGCGGTCACCGACGACAGCGCCTCGTCCAGCTCGGGGTCGACGAGCAGCAGCGACGCCCCGCAGTGCTCGACGATGTAGGAGATCTCCGCCGGGCTGAGGCGGAAGTTGATGGGGACGAAGACCCGGCCCCACGCACTGACCCCGAAGAACGACACCAGCATGCGGGCCGCGTTCTGCGAGACCATCGCCACCCGCTCGCCCGGGCCGATGCCCATGGCGTCGAGCGCGGCGGCCTGGCCGCGGGCGAGCTCGGCGATGCGGGCGTAGGTCAGCTCGCCGAGCGACGCCGCCGGCTGGTCGGGCTCGTCGACCACGCCGATGCGCTCGCCGTAGACGGCGGCGGCGCGGTCGAGGTAGTCGCGGACGGTCAGGGCGACCTTCATGGCAGGGACTCCTGGCTCGGTGGGGTGGGTTCGGAGGGGGTCATCGCGCGGTGAACCCACCGTCGACCGCGAGGACCTGGCCGGTCACGTAGGTGCTCGCGTCGCCGGCGAGGAAGAGCAGGGCGCCGTCGAGCTCGTGCATGGCGCCGGGGCGGCGCATCGGCGTGTTGCGCTCGATCCAGCGCCGGCCGCTCTCGGCCTCGAGCATGGCCTCGGTGAGCTCGGAGGCGAAGTAGCCGGGGGCGATGGCGTTCACCCGCACCCCGGTGGTGGCCCACTGGCAGGCCAGCTCCCGGGTGAGGCCGACGACCGCCGCCTTGGCGGCCACGTAGCCGGCCTGGTTGTTCGGTGCGGCGGCGACGAGGCCGTGCACCGACGAGATGTTGACGATGCTGCCGGCACCGGCGGGGACCATCCGGGCGGCGACCAGTTGGGTCAGCACGAACAGGGCGTTGAGGTCGACGTCGACCACCCGGCGGAACTCGGCCGGGTCCTCCTCGAGCGCGGGCTGGGGGCCGTCGCTGATGCCGGCGTTGTTGACGAGCACGTCGATGCGCCCGCCGGCCACCTCGTCCGCGGCGGCGACCAGCCGGGCCAGGTCGTCGTCGACGGCCACGTCGCAGGCCACGGGGACGAAGCGCTCGAGCTCGCCCGCCAGCGCTTCCATGCGGTCGAGGCGGCGGGCGCCGCCGACGACCGTGGCCCCGGCGGCGTGCAGGACGCGGGCGAACCGCTCCCCCAGGCCGCCCGACGCACCGGTGACGACCGCCACCCGCCCGTCGAGCCGCAGCAACCCGTCCGGGGCCGGCTCGGTCACGTCCGTCACGGGGCCGCAGCGTAGTGACGGCGGCACCCGGCGTCGGCCGCACACGCCACGACCCGGCGATGAGCCGACGCCGCAGGTCCGAGGAGGCGCTAGGAAGGGGCGATGAAGGTGCGCGTGGGGTACGGGCTCGGCGCCCGCAGCACGACGAACGACCAGGCCCGGTTCGCCACCGTGGTCGACGAGCTCGAGCGCCTGGGCTTCGACTCGCTCTGGCTGAGCGAGCGCATCGCCGCCGACGGGCCCGACCCGGTGGTGGGCATGGCCTTCGCCGTGGCCCGCACCACCCGGCTCAAGGTGGGCATGAGCGTGATGGTGCTGCCGGGCCGCAACCCGGTGCTGGTGGCCAAGTCGCTCGCCAGCCTGGACCGCCTGTCCGACGGCCGGCTGCTGCCCGCGTTCGGGCTCGGCGTGGCCGACGCCGGCGAGCAGCAGGCCTTCGGCGTGGCCCGGGGCGAGCGGGCCAAGATCTTCGACGAGGCCCTGCCCCTGATCCGCCGCCTCTGGACCGAGGACTCGGTGGACCACGACGGCACCTACTTCCACCTCGAGGGTGCGGTGGTGCGACCCAAGCCCGTGCAACAGCCCCTCGACGTGTGGCTGGGCGGCCAAGCCCCGTCCGAGCTGCGTCGGGTCGGCCGCCTCGGCGACGGCTGGCTCCCGTCGTTCTGCGACGCCGAGGACGTGCGCCGCGGCAAGGCCGCCATCGAGGCCGCCGCCGACGAGGCCGGCCGGTCGATCGACCCCGAGCACTTCGGCGCGCTGGTGGCCTACGCCGAGGGCGGCGAGGTGCCCGACGTGCTGGCGCAGTTCATCCGCAAGCGCCGGCCCGACCTCGATGACCCCCGCCGCATCGTCCCCGCCAGCCTCCCCGAGCTGCGGGCCCGCCTCGAGGAGATGACCGAGGCCGGCGCCTCCAAGTTCGTGGTGCTCCCCCTGGCCGAGCCCGCCGACTGGGCCGACCACCTCGGCGCCGTCGCCGACGCCGTCCTCCCGCTCACCCGTTGACTGGCTCCTCCTCCGTCAGAGCGCCTTCGGCATCCGGTTCGTCGGCGGCAGCTGCCCGCCTCCGGCGGTCAACCTCGATCGGACCCCGGTCAACTCCGGCGACCCCGTGACGTCCGGAGGGGGCGGCAGGCGGGCCTAGCCTGGGCGCCGACGTGAGGGGGACCCCGTGAAGTTCGGCCTGTTCTACGAGCACCAGCTGCCCCGCCCCTGGACCGAGGAGAGCGAGCACCAGCTCATCTCGGACGCCCTCGACCAGATCGAGCACGCCGACCGCCTCGGCATCGAGTACTGCTGGGAGGTCGAGCACCACTTCCTCGAGGAGTACTCCCACTCGTCGGCGCCCGAGGTCTTCCTCGCCGCCGCCAGCCAGCGCACCAAGAACATGCGCCTCGGCCACGGGATCATCCAGACCGCCCCGGGCTACAACCACCCGGTCCGCACCGCCGAGCGGGTCGCCATGCTCGACCTCGTGTCCGGCGGCCGGGCCGAGTTCGGCTCCGGCGAGTCGTCGTCGGAGGCCGAGCTCGGCGGCTTCGGCATCGACCCGGGCGAGAAGCGGGACCAGTGGCTCGAGGGACTCCAGGTCGCGGTCCGGGCCATGACCGAGGACCCCTTCACCGGCTACGAGGGCCGCTTCGTGAGCGTCCCGCCCCGCAACGTCGTGCCCAAGCCCATGCAGAAGCCCCACCCGCCGCTCTGGGTGGCGTGCTCGCGCCGCGACACCATCCTGCTCGCCGCCGACAAGGGCATCGGCGCCCTCGCCTTCGCCTTCATCGACCCCGAGGAGGCCCGGCACTGGGTCGACGACTACACCGCGGTCATGGCCGAGCGGTGCGTCCCCGTGGGCAAGGCGGTCAACCACAACATCGCCTGCGTGACCCCGATGATGTGCGCCCCCACCGAGGACGAGGCCATCGCCATGGGCCTCGAGGGCGGCAACTTCTTCGGCTACTCCCTCGCCCACTACTACGTGTTCGGCGACCACGTGCCCGGCGAGACCAACGTCTGGGACGAGTTCATCGCCAAGCGCGACCAGATGGGCTACTCCCCCGAGGCCGCCATCGCCGCCCAGAAGGAGGTGCTCGGCGCCCAGGTCGCGGCCGGCGACACGTCGGGGTTGCGGGGGGCCGTCGGCACGCCGGCGCAGATCCGGGAGTTCCTGCGCCGCTACGAGGAGGCCGGCGTCGACCAGGTGATCTTCGTCATGCAGGCGGGCCGCAACCGCCACGAGGACATCATGGCCAGCCTCGACCTCTTCGCCGCCGAGGTGCTGCCCGAGTTCAAGGAGCGCGACCCGGCGGCGTCCGCGGCCAAGGCCGAGCGCATCGCCCCGATCATCGAGGCGGCCATGGCCCGGCGCGAGGACGACGCCCCACCGATGCCCGACGGCTACGTCATGCGGGCCCTGCCCAAGGCCATGGTGGAGGCCGCGAACTCCGACGAGGGCCGCCAGTTCCTCGAGACCATGGCCGAGCAGAGCGCCGTCGGCGACCGCGACGGCATCTCCAACCTCCTCGGCTGACCGCCCACCGTCTGCGGCCACGCTCCGATGCCCACTCCGAATCCTCGTCCTGGTTACGGAAACGCGAGGTCAGACATCCCGTTTCCGTAACCAGAATGGTTGGTGCGGCGGGGTCAGCCGCAGGAGGTGAGGGTGGGGCGGCCGTCGGCGTCGGTGGCGACCTCCGCGCCGTCCTGGGTGTCGGCCCACTCGCCGAGGGCGTCGGCGATCTCGGTGGTGTCCGCGTCGGTGTCACCCACGAAGGTCACCCGCAGGCAGGCGCCCTGGCCGTCGCGCCAGGCGACGTACTGGTCGCCGCCCCAGCCGATCGCGGCGTCGCGGGCGGTCTCCGTGTCGACACCGCCGTCGGCGAGCAGCTCGAACAGCAGGAGCTCGCCGAAGGTGCCCTGGTCGAACGCCTCGCCGTCGGCCGGCGGCTCGGCCACGGTGATGGGCTCGTCGCCCGTGAGGTAGCGGGAGGGGTCGAGCACCTGCTCGCTCGAGACCGGCGGCTCATCGAAGGCCTGGTCGACCGCCTCCTGGCCGCCGTGGGCGGTGATGGCGTCGATGAGGTCGGGCCCGAACTGGTACGGCGCACCGATCAGGTCGAGCAGGATCGGCGGGAACTGGCTGAAGTCGGTGCCGGCGCCGATCGCCGCCTCCTCGTCGTCGTACTGCTGCAGCTCCTCGTCGCTGAGGGTCTCCTTGTAGGCGTCCTCGACGGTGCTGGCGTTCCCCTCGACCAGCGCCGAGAAGGCGAACCCCGTCTCGTCGTCGGCCTCGTCGAGCTCGGGCCGGTTCAGCTCGAAGTGCTGGTCGTCGAGGGCGTGGGTGAGCTCGTGCACGATGGTGGTGCGGGCGTAGGGCGTGGGGTCGGCGCCGCGGACGACGAGCTCGTTGGTCTCGGGGTCGTAGAACCCGACCACGCCGCCGCTGAGCACGCCCTTGAGCTGGTCGACGAGGTCGTCGCCCTCCTCGAGGAACCCGAGCGCCCGGAAGATGCGCTCGGTGTCGCGGAGGTCGGCCTCGTCCTCGGCCTCGAAGTCCTCGAGCAGGCGCTGCTCGAACTCCTGGTCGTCGGCGAGCTCGACGTCGACCGGCTCCTCGAACTCGAGGCCGCGCTGCTGCTCGACGAAGGCGCTCAGGTCGTCGACGACGGCCTCGAGGTCGTCGCCCTGGGAGGGATCGGGCGCCGACGAGGAGGTCGTGGCGTCGCCCGGCGCCGCCGTCGTGCTCGCCGGGGCCGCCGTGTCCCCGCCGCCGTCACGCGTGAGCGCCCACGCCACACCCATGGCGAGGGCGACGAACACCACGGCGACGGGCACGGCCACGAGGGCGCTGACCCGCCGACGGGGGCGCGGCGGGGTCAGGCCCGGACCCTGCGGTGGCGCGCCGTACCCGGACGCGCCGTACGGGGTGGCGCCGTACGGTCCACCGCCGTACGGGGCGGCGCCGTACGGGGCGGCGCCGTACGGACCGCCACCGAAGGGAGCGGCCCCGTACGGGGCGGCGCCGGCCGGTGGCCCGCCGACGGGCGCACCGGGCGGGGGCGGCAGCGCCGGCCCGGCGGGGACGGGTGCCGGCGGCCGGCCCGGCGGCGGGGGCGGCGGTGGCAGGGCCGGCGACCCGCCGGGGGCCGAGGCACCCGGGGGCGTCCCGTCGGGCGGCGGCGGGGGCGGCGGCAGGTCGCTCACCGCCGGAACGGTACCGGCCCCCCGGCGCGCCGACGGCTCAGGCCGGCACGAGGTCGAGCGCCCGCCGGAGCTCGTCGAGCGAGTCGCGCATCCCCGCCAGGATCGCGGCGAGGTCGGGCAGCACGTCGCGGCAGGCGATCGCGCTGACATGCACCTGGTCGAGGTAGCTCCAGGCGGTGACGTTGAGCCCGATGTTCTCGAGCACCGGCCCCACGGAGTAGATGGACTCGAGCCGGGCGCCGGCGATGTACAGCGGCTCCTGGGGCCCGGGCACGTTCGAGACCACCACGTTGATGGGCGGGCGGTGGCGGTCGGCGATGCGCAGCCGGGAGTACTGGCGGGCGAGGTAGGCGTAGGGCCGCGGCGGGGTGTACTCGACCCAGGCGGCGAGCATGTCGACGCCGAGCAGGTTGTGCACCTCCTTGGCCGCGACGGTCACGTCGTGCACCGCGGCCAGGCGAGCCAACGGGTCGTCGAGATGGGTGGGCAGGGCGGTGAACAGGTTCGAGACCCTGTTGCCCCCCAGGCGGCGGACCTCGTCGGGCTGGTCCGTCGAGACGGGCACGCCGGCGACCAGCGGGATGGCGGGGAGCTCGTCGCGGCCGAGGAGGTAGGCGCGCAGCGCACCGGCCACGAGGGCGAGCAGCACGTCGTTGACCGTGGCGCCCGCGGCGGCCTTGACCTCGCGGATGGCGTCGAGCGAGAGCGTCGTCGTCGCGAACGACCGGCGGGGCGTCAGCGAGGTGGAGAACGACACGTTCGGCGTGTCGAGCACCGGGACCGGCGGCGACACGTCGGCATGGCGACGGCGCCGGCCCACCGCCAGCAGGCTGCGCAGCGTGCGCCGCAGCAACGACGGGATCCGGCCGAGCCCGCGGAACGCCTCGGTGATGGCCGCCCACAGGAGCCGGCGCCGGGAGGGCAGGGCCTCGCCCCGCCAGTCGGTTCCACCGCTCGGGTCGACCGGCGGATTCGGCGGGTCGGGCTCGAGGTCCATGACGTTGGCGAGGAGCTCGGCGGCCGCGACGCCGTCGGCGAGCGCGTGGTGCAGCTTGGCCACGAAGCCGATGTGGCCGTCCGGCATGCCCTCCAGCACGACGATCTCCCACAGCGGCCGGTCCCGAGGCAGCGGCGTGGAGGCGATGGCGGCGATGGCGCGGTCCATCTCGCGGCGCCCGGCGGGTGGGTCGAGCACCACCCGGCGGATGTGGCGGTCGATGTCGAAGTCGGGGTCGTCGACCCAGACCGGGTGGTGCAGGCCGAAGGGCACCTCGACGACCCGGCGGCGGAACGGCGGCAACAGGTGCAGGCGCTCGCCGAGGACCTCCCGGAACCGCTCGAAGGTGTAGCCGCCCGGTACGGTCGCCGGATCGATGATCGCGGCCTTGATCGTGTGCATGTGGATGGTCGGCGTCTCCATGTACAAGAAGCCCGCGTCCATCCCTGTCATGCGCTCCATACCGGGCCAATTGTGACACCAGCGCCCCACGGCCGATAGAGGAGGGTGGTGGCGGTCATCGAGGACCTACCGGCCCTCGTGGCTCGGGCCAAGGAGAACGACGGCGATGCCTGGGAAGCGCTGTATCACCACGTCTATCCACGCCTGTTCGCCTTCGCCCGCCGCCGCCTGCCCCCGGACGACGCGAGAGACGCCGTGAGCGAGACCATGACCCGGGCCGTCAAGGCCATCGACCGCTTCGAGCCCCGTGGCTACGGGTTCGAGGGCTGGCTGTTCGGGATCTGCCGCCACGTCGTCGCCGACCAGCACCGGGCCGCCGGCCGGCGCCCCCGCAAGGCCCTCGACGAGCCCACCGATCGGCGCGAGCCCGACGAGGAGCTGCTGCGGGGCGAGGAGGCCGCCGCCGTCCGCGCCGCGTTCGCCAAGCTCAACCAGGCCGACCGCGAGCTGCTGGAGCTGCGGGTCGTGGCCGGCCTGAGCAGCGAGGACGCCGCTGCGGCCCTGGGCAAGAAGCCCGGCGCCGTCCGCATGGCTCAGGCGCGTGCGCTCGAGAAGCTCCGCGCCCACCTCGAGGAGGTGACGGCGTGAAGCTCGACGACGACCAGCTCCTCGACGTCCTCGGCGCGGTCCTGCGCCCCCCCGAGGAGCCCGTCGACCCCGTCGGCCTCGCCGCGCTGCAGCGGGCCGTGCAGGAGCGGGCCGTGCAGGAGCGGGCCGACCCCCGTCCCGCCCCCGGTTTCTGGCCGAGCTTCCGACGCAGCCTGAGCCGCCCCTTCGTCGTGGTCCTCGTCGGCACCGCGGTGGTCTCCGGTGGCACCGCCGTGGCCCTGACCAACGGGGCGCCGCTGCCTCGCCCGGTGCGCTCGGCCGCCCACGCGCTCGGCCTGCCGGTCGACTCCGTGGCCGTCGCCGAGGCGCGCACGACCATGGCCTCGCTCGAGGACGCGATCGCGGACGGCGACGTGCGCGCGGTCCGCCGGCTCTCGGCCGAGCTGCGGGCCGAGCTGGCCGACCTCTCCGCCGAGGACCGGGCCGAGGTCGGTCCCGACGCCCGTGCGCTGCTCCGGCGCGCCGACGTGTTCCTCGGCCAGGACGAGCCGGGCGTGGGCGACGACGACACGGTCGACCAGGGACGCGGCGACGCCGGCCGCTCCAGCTCCACCGACGACCGCAGCGACGACCAGGGGGACGACGCGGTCGCCACCGGGTTCGGCGCCACCGACGATCGGGGGGACGACTCGGTCTCGAGCGGCGCCGGCTCCTCCGGCACCTCGGGCTCGTCGGGCTCGGGCAGCGGGGTGTCGGGCTCCGGGTCGAGCGGCTCGAGCGGTTCCGGCTCGTCGGGCGACGACGGCGACGACGGGGACGACGGCGACGACGGCGCCTCGGGCGGCTCCAGCGGCACCGGCTCGGGCTCCTCGGGTGGCTCCGACGACGACGGCGGCGGCTCCGGCTCGTCGGGTGGCTCCGGGTCGTCCGGCGGCTCGGGCTCGGACGACGACGGTGGCTCCTCGGGCGGCTCCGGATCCAGCGGAGGGGCCGACTCGGATGACGGCGATGGCGGCCACGGCGACCGCGACGGCGGCTCGTCGGGCGGCGAGGACGAGCTCGCCGTGCGCCTCGGCCCGTAGCGCCGCACCGCTCCCCCGCACCGGTGGCCTACGGTGCGGCCGACGGAGGGGGTGACGGGATGCGTGGTCTCGGCGATCGGGTCGTGGTGGTGACGGGGGCGGCGTCGGGCATCGGCCGGGCGACGGTCGAGCGCCTGCTCGACGAGGGTGCCTCGGTGGTCGGCGGCGACCTCGGCCCTGCGGACCCCCCGGCGGCGGGCGGCGACCGCTACGTCGACGCGCCCACCGACGTCACCGACGAGGCCGCGGTCGCGGCGCTCGTCGCCGCCGCGGTCGACCGCTTCGGCCGCCTCGACGGCGTGGTCAACGCCGCCGGCGTGGCCGGCGGCGGCCCGGTCCACCTCGTCGACGACGCCGAGTGGCACCGGGTGGTGGACATCAACCTGCGGGGCACGTTCCTCGTCGCCAAGCACGCGGCGACGGCCATGCTGGCCAACGAGCCCCGGGCCGGCGGCGAGCGGGGGTCGATCGTCACCATCGCCAGCGTGGAGGGCCTCGAGGGCACCGCCGGCGGCAGCGCCTACAACGCCTCGAAGGGCGGCGTCGTGCTGCTCACCAAGAACGTCGCCATCGACTACGGCCGCCAAGGCATCCGGGCCAACGCCGTCTGCCCCGGCTTCATCGACACGCCGCTCTACCAGTCGGTGGTGGGCATGCCCGGCATGGAGCACGTGGCCGAGGCCACCATCGAGGAGCACAAGCTGCGGCGCCTCGGCCGGCCCGACGAGGTGGCGGCGGCGTGCGCGTTCCTGCTCTCCGACGACGCCTCGTTCATCAGCGGCCAGGCCCTCGCGGTCGACGGCGCCTACACGGCGGGGCGGGACCACGGCGTCACGCCGCTCATGGGGCTCTGACCCGGGCACCGACCCCGACCAGCGGGCGGGAATGCCGGTGGCCGCTCAGCGTTGATACTTGCAGACGCAACGACTCTGAGGAGACGACGTGAGCGCTTCCGCCCCCACCATCGACGTCCGCCCCGCCGACACCCGCCCGCACACCCGCATCGACTGGCTCGACAGCCGCCACAGCTTCAGCTTCGGGCACCACTACGACCCGACCAACGTGGGCCACGGCCTCCTGCTCGTCTCCAACGACGACCGGGTCCGGGCCGGCACCGGCTTCTCCACCCACCCCCACCAGGACATGGAGATCGTGACCTGGGTGCTCTCCGGCCGTCTCGAGCACAAGGACTCCGAGGGCAACCACGGCGAGATCTACCCCGGCCTCGCCCAGCGTATGAGCGCCGGCACGGGCATCTGGCACTCGGAGATGAACCCGTCGCCCACCGAGGACGTCCACTTCGTCCAGATGTGGGTGCTGCCCGACACGCCCCGGATCGACCCCGGCTACCAGCAGCTCGACATCAACGCCGAGCTCGACCGGGGCGGGCTCCAGCCCATCGCCTCCGGACAGGGCCACGACGCCGCCATCACCATCCGCCAGCGTGACGCCGTGCTGTGGGGCGGCCGCCTGCGCCCCGGCGAGGTCGTGGAGGTGCCCGACGGCCGCCACGTCCACCTCTTCGTGGCCCTCGGCGACGCCGAGCTCGAGGGCGCCGGCGCCCTGGCCGAGGGCGACGCCGCCCGCCTCACCGCCGCCGGCTCCCCCCGCCTCACCGCCGGCCCCGGCGGCGCCGAGGTCCTCCTCTGGGTCACCGCCTGAGCGATCACGCCGTTCTCGACGCAAGAGCTGTCGGATTCCGACAGCTATTGCGTCGAGTTCGCGGGATGATCGGCGGATGAGCGAGGCCGAGCACGTCGTGGTGATGACCACGACCGACGATCCCGAGGAGGCGGCGACCCTGGCGCGGGCGCTGGTCGAGGCCCGTCTGGCGGCGTGCGTGCAGGCGATGCCGATCGCCTCGACCTACCGCTGGGAGGGCGTGGTCGAGACCGCTGACGAGCGCCTTCTGCTGATCAAGACCCGGGCCGACCGGGTGGACGAGGTGAAGGCCCTCCTCGACGAGCGCCACTCCTACGACGTGCCCGAGTGCGTCGTGGTGCCCGTGACCGAGGGGCTCCCCGCCTACCTGGCGTGGATCGACGGGTCGGTGGGCCGCACCAGCACGTAGACGTAGGCGGGGCCGGCGTCGACCGGGTCGTCGGTGACGAGCTCGCCCTCCCAGACGAGCGAGAAGCGGAGGCGCTCGAGCAGGCGCCACGACCGGGTGTTTGCCGGGTCGACGTCGACCACGAGGTAGTCGACCTCCGGGTAGCGGGCCCAGACCTCGGCCACGAACGCGGTGAGGATGGCGGTGCCGAGGCCCTGGCCGAGCCGGTCGGGGTCGGCGACGAAGTAGTCCATGCCGGCGGCGTCGAGCGGCGCCCCCGTCGGCGCCAGGGTCACCTCCCACTCGGGGTTCTCCCGCACCAGGTAGTGCTGGACGAAGGCGACGTCCTCCCCGTCCACCTCCACGACGAAGTACTCCGTGGGGTCGTCCCCGTCGATCCCCGGCCCGTACCGCGCCTCCACGGCGGCGAGGTCCGCCTCCTCCAGCCACCACTCGTGCACGTGCGGCAGCGCCAGCCACCGGCTCAAGAGCCCCAGGTCCTCCCGCCGCAGCGGCCGGAACGCGATCTCCACCGTCAGAGTCTGACCCGCGCACCGGCCGCGCTCGAACTGGTGCCCGGGGCGGGGGTCGAACCCGCATGGGGCCGGAGCCCCAGAGGGGTTTAAGCCCTCCGCGTCTGCCAATTGCGCCACCCGGGCGGGAGCACGACGGTACTCACGCCGCCTGCAGGCCGCCGCCGTCGACCGCCGACCACATCGCGGTGCGGCACTGGTCGGCGGCGCCGCCCGTGAGGCCGTTGGCCACGACCACGCCCTCGACCATGTCGGCGAGCACCGCCACCCACGGTCGGCCCCGGAGGCGGACCGACACGGTGCACGCCCCGTCGGCCCGGCGCCGGATCGAGCGGTCGACGCCCACCAGGCGCGGCGGGCTGCGGAACGCCGGCACGGCCAGGCCCCGCCGGCGGGCGGCGGCGCCGAGGCTGCGGGCGGCGGCGGCGAACCGCACGGAGGTGGCTTCCATCACCGCCATCATCCCCACCCCCAGTGACAACAATCCGGCGTGTCGCACCCCCGCCGTACGATCGCCGGCGTGTCGGACGTCGACCCCGGGCCCGGCCCCTCACCCAGCACGGCACCCGGCCCCGCACCGGGCCACGAGCTGAACCCCGCGCAGCAGGACCTCCTCGCCCAGCTCCGCCGGCCCGATGACGACCCCCGCACCTTCGACGCCACCCTCCGCCACGAGCTCCGCGACGAGCTCGAGGGCCGGATCGCCCCGCTCGTCGACCGCCTGCCGCAGGTGCCGCTGTTCCTGAACAAGCACAAGCTCAGCCAGGTGCACGGCTGCGAGGTGCGCTTCCTCGCCGAGGAGGCCGAGCCCTTCTCGTGGACGCCGTCGCGCGCCCGGGGCACGGTCGTGCACAAGGCGGTCGAGCTCGGTCTCAACCTGCCGAGCGACCCGGCGCCGCTCACCCTCGTCGACGGCGCCATCGAGCGCCTCCGGGAGTCCGACCGCAGCCTCGGCGAGTGGCTCCAGCAGGCCGATCCCCTCGACGTGGCCGAGCTGCGCAGCGAGGCCAACGACCACGTGGCCAAGTTCCTCGAGTGCTGGCCGCCCCTCAAGAGGTCGTGGCGACCGGTGGCCGAGAGCAAGGTCAGCGCCGACCTGTGCGGCGACAAGGTCCGGCTGTCCGGCCGGGTCGACCTCACCGTCGGCCACGCCCAGGGCACCACCGCCGGCAAGGTGCTGATCGACCTGAAGACCGGCATGTTCTCGCCCGCCCACGTCGACGACCTGCGCTTCTACGCCCTGGTCGAGACCCTGCGCCTCGGCACGCCGCCCCGCCTGCTCGCCACCCACTACCTCGACTCGGGCCGCCTCCAGCCCGAGGTCGTCACCGAGGACGTCCTCTTCGCCGCGGTGGACCGCACCGCCGAGGGCGTGGCCCGCCTCGTCGAGCTCCACACCGACGGGCGCGAGCCCGTGGCCCGCACCGGCCCGGTCTGTCGCTGGTGCCCGGCCCTCGCCACCTGCGCGCCCGGCCACCAGTTCCTCGCCGACCTCGCCCTCGACTGACCTGGGATCCCCCCGATCTGGCGTCGACCACGCCCGCTGGGCGAGCACCAGCGACGCCGGTGCGGAGGCCCCTCGAACCGGCGTCAGCCGTGCCCGGTCAGCGGGCACGCGTGACGCCGAATGGTCTCATCGTGGTGGACGCGTGCGGCGTCAGCCGTCCATGAGGCGGAGCCGCCGCGAGGTGGCCAGCCAGAACGTGACGGCCAGGAACGCGGCGCCGCCGACCACGACCGTCGACCGGGGCCCGATCGCCTCGGTGGCCCAGCCCTGGATGAGGTTGCCCAGCGGGACCGTCCCGGTGAGGCCCATCAGGTAGAGCGCGATCACCTTGCCCCGCATGTGCTCGTCCACCAGCAGCTGCAGCGTCGTGTTGAGCGTCGACGCCACCGCCAGGTAGCCCCCGCCGGCCACGAGCAGGGCCGCGATCCCCCACCAGTAGCCGGGCGACAGCGCGAAGGCGACGAGCGCGGCGCCGTAGATCACGAGCGCCCCCGACATGAGGCGGCTCCGCAGGATCCCGCTCCCCCACCCCGCCACGATGGGCGTGCCGATGATCGCGCCGAGCCCCAGGGCGGCACCGAGCAGGCCGTACAGGCCCCGACCCACGCCGTACACGTCGTCGGCGAAGACGACGAGCAGGGTGAACACGGGGCTGCCGAACAGCCCGAGGGCCATCACCACGAGGATGCAGGTGACGATCCCGGGCTTCGTGCGGGTGTAGCGGATGCTCTCGCGGAACTCGGCGATGATCCTCGGCTTGCCCTCGGCCTTGGCCACGATCACCGGCACGGAGATGAGCAGGAGCGCCCCGATCACCGCGATGAACGAGACGGCGTTGATGAGGAAGGCCCAGGTGACGCCGAGGCCGGCCAGCACGAGGCCACCGAGGGCGGGGCCGAACGCCCGCGAGGCGTTGAACTGGGCCGAGTTCAGGGTGACGGCGTTGAGCAGGTGCTCCCGGGGGACGAGCTCGGTGACGAAGGCCTGCCAGCTCGCGATGTTCAGGCCGGCGACGATGCCCGAGAGGGCGACGATGCCGACGATCACCGGCGCGCTGCGCACACCGGCGGCCCACACCACCGCCTCGAGCAGGGCCAGGGCGGCCATCGCGCTCTGGGTGACGAGCAGCACCGAGCGGCGCGGGAAGCGATCGGCGATCACACCGCCCGTCGGCCCCATGAGCCAGGCCGGGAAGAGCTGGGCGAAGGCCGCCACACCCAGCCAGCCGGCGGAGCCCGTGAGCTTGAACACCACGTAGGGGACGGTGACGTTCTGCACCCACGTCCCGGTGTTCGACAGCAGTGCACCGCTCCAGAAGAGGGCGAAGTTGCGGTAGCGGAACGCGGTGGTGGCGTCGCGCAGGCCCGGCTTGTGGGCCTCGCCCGCCGGCGCGGGCAGGTCGGCCGCCTCCTCGATCTCGGCGTCGCCCGCCACCGCCACGGCCAGCACCTCGGGCAGGTCCGCCACCGGCGGCGCGTCGACCGCCCAGCCCTCGCCCACGCCCGGCGCGGTGGGATCGGCGCCGCCGGCGTCGTCGCCGGCCGCGCCCTCAGGCGCCGCGTCCCCCGTCGCGGTCTCCGTCACCGCCCCTGTCTACCGGCCGGCGCCGTCCGCGCCACGGCTCCCGGCGTCGTACGCTCCGCGCATGGCGCACGATCTGGTCATCACGGGGGGCACGGTGGTCGACGGCACGGGGGCGCCGGCGCGGCGGGCCGACGTGGCCGTGGACGGCGACCGCATCACCGCGGTCGGCGAGGTCGACGCCGGCGGCGCCGGCCGGGTCATCGACGCCGAGGGCCGCCTGGTCACCCCCGGCTTCGTCGACCTGCATAGCCACCTCGACGCCCAGGTCGGCTGGGACCCGCTCATGTCCTCGTCCTGCTGGCACGGCGTGACGTCGGTGGTGATGGGCAACTGCGGCATGACCTTCGCCCCGGTGCGCCCCGGCCAGGCCGAGACCCTCGCCACCATGATGGAGTCGGTCGAAGACATCCCCGCGGCCTGCATCCTCGACGGCCTCTCGTGGCAGTGGGAGCACTACGGCGAGTACCTGGACGCGGTCGGCTCGCTCCCCCTCGGCATCAACGCCGGCGGGTACGTCGGCGACGTGGCCATCCGCACCTACGTCTGCGGCGAGGCCGCCTGCGAGCCCGACTTCGCCGCCACCGAGGAGCAGCTGGCCACCATGGCCGCCATCGTCCGCGACGCCGTCGCCGCCGGCGCGCTCGGCTACTCCGTGTCGCGCAGCCTGTTCCACCGGGTGCCCGACGGCCGCAACGTGCCCGGCACCTGGAGCGCCCCCGAGGAGTTCTTCGCCATCGCCGGCCCCCTCGGCGAGCTCGGCCGCGGCGTGCTCGAGTCCGCCCCCCGCTACAACGAGGAGGACGGGCACGGCTCGCGGGTCGAGGAGGAGCTGGCCTGGATGGCCGAGCTGAGCCGCCGCACCGGCCGCCCGTTCAGCTTCAACCTCCAGCAGATCGCCTCCCTCGGCGACCACTACCGCCAGGTGATCGCCCTGAGCGAGGCGGCCAACCGCACCGGCGCCCGCCTGCGCCCGCAGATCACGCCCCGCAGCGTCGGCGTGCTCTTCAGCTTCGCGGCCAACACCCTGATCGACGACCTGCCCTCGTTCGCGGCGCTGAAGGACCGCGACCTCGCCGGCCGCCTCGCCGCCATCCGCGACCCCGAGGTCCGGGCCCGGCTCGTCGCCGAGGGCGCCGGCAAGGCCGTCGACCCGTTCGAGCGCATGTACCTCGTCCGCCCGGACGACGTCCGCTACGCCTACACCGAGGCCGACTCGATCGCCGCCATCGCCCGCGCCGCCGGCGTCACCCCGGTCGAGGCCTACCTCGACGCCATGGACGCCTCCGCCGGCCGGGCCATCGTGAACTGGCCGGTGATGAACCAGGACGAGTCGGCCATCGAGGAGCAGCTCGCCTCCCCCACCACGATCCTCGGCCTGGCCGACGCCGGCGCCCACGCCACCCAGATCATGGACGCCAGCCAGCCGACCTACCTGCTGGCCCACTGGGCCCGCGATCGCCAGGTGTTGACCGTGGAGGAGGCCGTGCGCCGGCTCTCGTCCGACACGGCCGACTTCGTGGGCTACCGCGACCGGGGCCGGGTGGCCGAGGGCGCCTACGCGGACCTCAACGTGATCGACCTCGACGAGGTCGGCCTCGAGCTACCCGAGATCGCCCACGACTTCCCCGGCGGCGTCCCCCGGTTCGTGCAGCGGGCCCGCGGCATCGAACACACCGTCGTGAACGGCCAGCCCTTCCTGGAGGACGGCGAGCACACCGGCGCGCTCGCCGGCCGCCTCCTCCGCAGCACGGACTGACGGCCCGTCCCGCCGAAATTGCGCCGCCGGCGCCCGCTCGGCGGGCACGGGCGACGCCAGAACGCCAGGTGGGACCGGTCAGCGGACCTCGACGGCGTCGGGGCCGGTGAGGGCCACGATCCGGTAGTCGTAGGCGAGCGGGACCGGGCCCGCGGCCTGGATGTGGAGCTGCACCCACACGGGCCGGCCGCCGGGGTCGGGCACGAAGCGTGCCGCGGTCCCGAACAGGTACGCGTGGTCGTTGGCGTTGACCAGCCCGACGGTGACCTGGAGGGCGGCGTCGGCGAGGCGGTCGGCCAGGTACGGGAGGCTGTCGGGCAGGAAGACCGGCGTCTCGATCTGGGCGTTGCGGGTCATCGACATCGTGCCCATCGAGGTGATCTTCGGGTGCCCGCCGAACCAGATCGTCCCGGCGTACTCGGTGCGACGGCGCCGGACCCCGTCGACGCCCTCGACGATCCCGTCGATCCGGGGCTGCGGGTAGACCTCGATCATCGAGTCGGCCACGGCGGCCACGGTAGTGCCGCGTCGGATGACGTTGGCGATGTCGAGGCCGAGGCAGGGGCGTTCCTCGCAAGGCGCGGCGAGGAGTCCCACTCTTGCCGTTCGGCGACGAGGCGCAACGCCGCGAGGGGCGACCCTGACCGGCGTCGACGCGGCAGGCGTTGCCTGACGCTGCACCAGTGGGGGACGAACGTCACCTTTCGGGGGCGCACCCGGAGCCGTAGCATCGTCCCGTGGCCGAACCCGAAGACCAGGCCGACGCGCTCCTGGCGGAGGCGCCCAGCCAGGCCCTCGTCGCGATCCCACGCGAGGCCGAGGTGCCGCCGCTGGACGACCCCCGCCGGGGCGATGTCGACGAGTGGGGCCGCTCGGAGAACATGCGGGCCCTCGCCCGCCGCCTCTACGACCCGGTGTACAAGCACTGGTTCCGCGTCGAGTGGGAGGGACTGGAGAACATCCCCACCGACGGCGGCGCCCTCCTCGTCGCCAACCACGCCGCCGCCATCCCCTCCGACGCCCCCGTGATCATGCACGGCATCGAGACCGAGCTCGAGCGGCCCGTCTACGGCCTCGCCGACGACCTGTTCAAGAGCCTCCCGGTCGTGGGCACGCTCTGGTCCCGCACCGGCGGCGTGCCCGCCCACCCCGACAACGCCTACCGGCTGCTGCGCGAGCAGGGCCAGCTCGTGCTGGTCTTCCCCGAGGGCAGCAAGGGCCCGGGCAAGAACTTCAGCCAGCGCTACCAGCTGCGCCGCTTCGGCCGCGGCGGGTTCGTGGAGATCGCCATGCGGGCGGGCGTGCCGGTGGTGCCCATCGCCGTCGTCGGCGCCGAGGAGTCCATGCCCACGCTCTACAACATGAGCCGCCTGGCCAAGGCCGCGGGGCTCCCCTACTTCCCCATCACCGCCAACATGCTCGCCTTCGGGCCGCTCGGCGCGGTCACCTACCTGCCGGCCAAGTTCAAGCTGCGGGTGCTGCCGCCGGTGCACTTCGACGTCGCTCCCGACCAGCCCCGCTACTCCAAGAGCCGCATCATGGACGAGTCCGAGGCCATCCGGGACCGCATCCAACAGGCGCTCTACGACATGCTCCGCAAGCGCCGCTCGGTGTGGTTCGGGTGAGGGGGTCGCACTGATGGGACGCCGCATCCTCGTCACCGGCCTCGGCACCTTCTGGGGTGGCCGCATGGCCCAGGCCCTCGAGCAGGACCCGAGCGTCGACATCATCGTGGGCCTCGACACCAAGCCGCCGTCGGTGGAGCTCGAGCGCACCGAGTTCGTGCGGGTCGACGAGAACTACTCGATCCTCGCCCGCATCGTGAAGGCCACCCAGGTCGACACCATCGTGCACACCTTCCTGGTCGTGAACTCCGACCAGATGCGGCCCCGGGCGATGCACGAGATCAACGTCATCGGCACCATGAACCTGTTCGCGGCGGCGTCGGCGGCGGGCAGCACCGTGCGCAACGTGGTGGTGAAGTCCTCGTCGCTCGTCTACGGGTCCGCGGTCGGCGACCCGACGTGGTTCCAGGAGGACACCCCCCGCACCAAGCCGCCCCGCAACCGCGTCGAGCGCTCGCTGATCGACGTCGAGGGCTACGTCCACGACTTCGCCGAGGACAACCCCCACGTCAACGTGTCGCTGCTGCGGTTCTCCAACGTGCTCGGCGCGGACATCGTCACCCCGATCTCGCAGCTGCTCGAGCAGCCGCTCGTGCCGGCCATCTTCGGCTTCGACCCCCGCCTGCAGTTCGTGCACGAGATCGACGTGATCCGGGCCATGCAATTCGTGCTCGAGCAGGAGGTGCCGGGGATCTTCAACGTGGCGGGCGACGGCCTCCTGCCCTGGAGCGAGGTGGCCGCCATCTGCGCCAAGCGCACCGTGCCCCTCCTGCCCTTCGGCACGTCGCTGGCCACCGTGCCCCTCAAGGTGTTCGGCGGCGCCGACTTCAACCCGGAGACCATCGACCTCCTCAAGTACGGGCGGGGCATCGACAACCGCCGGCTGATCAGCGCCGGCTTCCGCTACCAGTACACGTCCGCGGGCACCGTGGCCGCCTTCGCCGAGGCCTTGCGCCTGCGGCGCACGGTGGGCGACCACCAGCCCGGCTACCGCTACGAGACCGACGTCGAGCAGTTCTTCCGCCACTCGCCGGCCGTCGTGCGGGAACGGGGCTGACGGCCGTGGGCGAGAGCTCCCGACTGCGGGTGGAGGTCGGTGGTGACGGCGTGGCCGTCCTCACCCTCGACGACCCCGAGCGTCGCAACGCCCTCGACCTCGGCCTGGTCGACGAGATCGTGGCCGCCTTCGACGCCGTCGAGGCCGACGACGGGGTCGGCGCCGTGGTGGTCACCGGGGCCCCGCCGGCCTTCTGCGCCGGCGCGGCGCTGGGCGACCTCGACGGCACCCAGCGCGACGGCCTGCGCCGCATCTACGAGGGCTTCCTGCGGGTCGCCCGCTCGTCCCTGCCGACCATCGCCGCCGTCAACGGCGCCGCTGTGGGGGCGGGCATGAACCTGGCCCTCGCCTGCGACGTCCGGGTCGCCGGCGCCCGGGCCCGGTTCGACACCCGGTTCCTCCAGCTCGGCATCCACCCCGGCGGCGGCCACACCTGGATGCTCCAGCGGGCGGTGGGCCGGCAGGCCGCCGCCGCGATGGTGCTGTTCGGCGAGGTGCTCGACGGCGCCGAGGCCGAGCGCATCGGGCTGGTCTGGCGCACGGTCGCCGACGACGAACTCCTCGACGTGGCCCGGGCCATGGCCGCCAAGGCCGCGTCCGTGCCCCACGAGCTGCTGCGCCGCACCAAGGTCACCCTGGCCGACGTGGCGCTGCTCGACGAGCACGACGCCGCGGTCGACCGCGAGCTCGAGACCCAGATCTGGTCGGTGGGCCAGCCCGAGTTCGCCGCCCGCCTCCGCGACCTCCAGGCCAAGATCACCTCGAAGCCGCAGTAGCCCGCCTCACCTCGCCTCACCTCGCCTCACCGCGCCGGCCCGCCGGCGCCCGGGCCTCGTACGAGCCGGGCCCGCCGCTCAGGCGATCCAGGTGGCGAGGAGCTCGTCACGCCGCGCCACCCACTCCTCGCGGGTGAGGGCGTAGCGCACGTGGTCCTCCCAGACCCCGTTGATCTCGAGGTAGCGCACGGCGACGCCCTCGTCGCGCAGCTGGAGCTTCTCCACGACCCGTCGGCTGGCCCGGTTGCGGGGGATGATCGAGATCTGGATGCGGTGCAGGTGCAGGTCCTCGAAGACGTACCGGGCGAGGGTGACCACCGCCTCCGGCACGTAGTTCTGGCCGGCGTGGCGTTCGTCGATCCAGTAGCCCACGTAGGCGTTCTGGAACGGGCCCCGCTGCACCGAGTTGAGGTTGATCTCGCCGGCGAACACGCCGTCGACGAAGATCCCGAACCCGTACCCGGTGCCGAGCTGGCGCTCGCGGTCGCGGGCCGAGCAGCGGACCAGGAAGGCGTCGCGGTCCCGGGTCGTGTCGGGCTGGCCGGGCACCCGCTGGGGCTCCCACTTGGTGAGCCAGTCCACGTTGCGCTGGCGGACCTCGCGCCACGCGGCGAAGTCGTTGGCCCGCAGCGGGCGCAGCACGATGCGCCGGCCGATGAGCGTGGTCACGTGGGCGTCCCGGTCGGCCCGGCGGCCGTCACGCCGCCGCACCGCGACGGCGCCCGCGCCGGCGCCGGCGCCGGCGCGACGGCCGGTCGGCGGTCACGACCTGCAGGCCGCCGATCATCGAGCTGAGCAGGTTGAACACGATCACCGCGACCACGTTGAACAGCGTCCCCACCACCACGAGGATCACGCCGATGGACCGGATCCCGGCGAACATCTGGCTCGGGATGAACTCGAAGTTCCGGTAGCCCGTGTCCTCCACGAAGTTCTCGAAGTCCTTCACCGAGCCCGTGCTGACGAGGAAGCCCCAGAGCAGCACCAGGAGCAGCACGCTGGTGGCGACCGCGCAGATGTAGAAGGGCAGCGAGACCTTGGCGACCGACCACGGGTCGATCCAGTAGACCACGGCGCGGTGCGCGGAGGCGCGCTTGGGCGTCATGGCCTCATCGTAAGCTCGCCACGAGGCCGTCGAGGATGTCGGCCTCGGACACCAGGCACTCGTCCAGCGCGAAGCGGCGCATGATGGCGACGAGCACGCAGAGGCCGCCCACGATGACGTCGGCCCGCTGCGCCTCCATGCCGGGGTTCTCCTTGCGCTCGGCGACGGTCTCGGTGGCGAGCGTGCGGAAGACGTCCTCCACCGCGGCCCGGGTGAGCACGAAGTGGTGGATGGCGTCGCGGTCGTACTCGGCCAGGCCCTGCTCGACCGAGGCGGCGGCGCTGACGGTGCCGGCCAGGCCCACGAAGCGGGCCGCGTCGCGGACCTGGGGGACCTCCCGCTCGAGGTCGTCGAGGTGGGCGTCGAGCACCGACAACGCACCGTGGAGCTCCTCGGGGAGCGGCGGGTCGTGGTGGAGGAACTTCTCGGTGATGCGCACGCAGCCCACGTCGAGCGACCGCACCGCCTCGCAGGCCTCGGTGCCGTAGGCGAACTCGGTCGAGCCACCACCGATGTCGACCACCAGGAACGGGCCGTCGGCGGCGTCGAGCTCGGCGGTGGCGCCGGCGAAGGAGAGCAGCCCCTCCTCGTCGCCCCCGAGCAGCTCCGGGCGGGCCCCGACGATGGCCTCGGCGGCGTCGAAGAAGGCGTCCCGGTTGGTGGCGTCGCGGGCGGCCGAGGTGGCGGTGATGCGCACCGGCCCGACCCCGTGGCGGTCCATGACCTCGCGGTAGCGGTGCAGGGTGGCGGTCGTGCGCTCGATGGCGGCCGGGTCGAGCGCCCCCGTGGCGTCGACGCCCTGGCCCAGGCGGGTGATCTCCATGAGGCGCTCGACCGTGCGGCCGTCGTCGTCGGCGACCAGCAGGCGGGTCGAGTTGGTCCCGCAGTCGATCGCGGCGCGGTGCGGGCTCACGGGGCCCCTTCGCCCTCACCGTCGTCGGCGTCCTCGTCGGCCTCCTCCTGGGCGTCGACGCCCTCAGCGAGGTGGTCGGCCACCCAGCGGCCGACGGGGTCGTCGCCGCCGGCGAGGAACCAGGCGTAGTGGGCGTGGAGGCACTTGACGCCCTGGCGGGTGCCGCCCACCCCACCGAAGGGACGGGGACCGTCGTGCCCGGGCGGCAGGGCGGCGTCACGCTCGGCGGCGTAGGTCGCGTGGGCGGCGGCGAGGGCGTCGGGACCCACCTCGGCCTCGGCCCGGCGGACGCCACCGGCGGCCTCGAGGCGGCCGACCGCCAGCCGTTCGGCGGCGCCGACCAGCCAGTACCGGGTCGGCATCGGCGTGCCGTCGTCCAGCAGGGGCTCGTTGCGGATCACCACGGGGGCGCCGGCCTCGTCGGTGACCACCACCTCGTAGCGACCCTGGGGCTCCCGGCCGAGCAGGTCGGCCACGGAGCGGGCCGGGTGCTCGTCGGTCAGCTCCATCGCTCGAGGTCCTCCGGGGTGTCGATGTCGGCGGGATCGCCCGGGCACGGTACCTCCACCACCAGCTCGGGACGCGACCGCAGCAGCACCCGGGCACCCTCGTCGCCCGACGCGGGCAGGAGGGGCCAGACCGCGGCCGCCAGGCGCACGGGCGGCCGCCGGGCGCCCCCGAAGGTGGCCGTGGCCACGAGGGCATCGGTGGGCGCCGCCGCCACGAGCCGCCAGGCCTCGGCGGGCACCAGCGGTTGGTCGGCGAGCCCCACGACCACGGCGTCGTGCCCGGCCGCCGCGGCGGCCTCGAGCCCGGCGGCGAGGGAGGTCGCCTGGCCCTCGGCGGCGTGCGGGTTGGTCACCGTGCGGGCACCTGCGGGCACCAGATCGGCCAGGTCCACGTCGCCCACCACCACGACGAGCTCGTCGAGGCCGGGGCCGAGCGCGGCCGCCGCCGACGCCAGCGCCCACGCGGCGAGGGGACGACCCCGGAAGGGCGCCCGCAGCTTGGGCACCGGCCCCGGGAACCGCCGTCCCGACCCGGCGGCGAGGACGACCGCCGCGGTGGTCACCGCCGGCCGGTGAACCGCTTCGTGCGCACGGTGACGCCGCCGAGCACGGCGCGGGCCTCCACCCGCACGACCGGCACGCCCGGCCGCAGCTCGGCCTTGCGGACCTGGTAGTCCCGGGTGCCGAACACCGCGAAGCCACCGAAGTCGACGTGGACCCCCTCGGGGACGACCACCTCGACGCCGCCGAGCACCGCCCAGGCCCGGATGACGAGGTCGCCCTCGAACACCGCGTCGCACAGGTCGACCTGGGCGCTGCCCAGCACGGCCACGGCGTCGAAGGAGCGGGCCGGGCGCCACCGCCCGCACTGCCGTGCCCCGCTGAGCACGCCGATCGTCGAGGTGCGCTCGACCACGGCGGGGGCGGCGGCGAGCTGCGGTAGGTCGGCGGTGGGACGGGTGAGCTCCGCCCAGGTGCGGGCGGCGTAGACCTCGCCCACCCGTTCGGCGAACTCGTCGAGGGTCAACCGGCCGTCCGCGGTGCACACGCGGAGGCGCTCGATCTCGCGCTGGCGCTCGGCGTCGCCGATGAGCTCCTCGGGCGCGGGCATGACGCAAGGGTACGGTCTCGGGCATGGATCTCGGACTGCACGGCAAGGTCGCCGCGGTGGCCGCGGCGTCGACCGGGCTGGGCCTGGCCAGCGCCCGCGCGTTGGCCGCGGAGGGCGCTCGCGTGGCCATCTGCGGCCGCGACGCCGGCCGCCTGGAGGCGGCGGCGTCCTCGTTCGAGGGCGAGGTGCTCACGGTCGTGGCCGACGTGAGCGAGCCCGCCGACGCCGAGCGCTTCGTCGCCGAGACCGCCGAGCGGCTCGGGCCGGTCGACGTGCTCGTGGCCAACGCCGGCGGGCCACCGGGCGGCACCTTCAAGTCGACCGACCTGGCGGCCTACGAGGAGGCGCTCCGGCTCAACCTGCTCTCCACGGTCGCCCTCTGCCAGGCCGCCGTGCCCGGCATGCAGGAGCGGGGCTGGGGCCGGGTCGTGGCCATCACCTCCGTCGGCGCCC